>Ga0163144_10000956_pt1 | contig 68458 bp, 80 predicted proteins | sample OliLak19BULKMAT1_FD_123175 | JGI IMG/M metagenome (GOLD analysis project Ga0163144, IMG submission 123175) | Freshwater microbial mat bacterial communities from Lake Vanda, McMurdo Dry Valleys, Antarctica - Oligotrophic Lake LV.19.BULKMAT1 | ecosystem: Environmental > Aquatic > Freshwater >...
GCCGAGGCAGGGCGAATCCATATCCCCAAAAAATATTATTTCGCCCTGCCGAGTCCATTTTTAGTAATTTAATCATTTGGATTTTGCTCGAAATACATTCGAACTTTGTCCAGTAAACACCGCAGCGAATTGACGATAAGCCATAATCATGAGAGACTAAGGAAAAGAGGTGTTTTTCCTTATAATTACTAATTTAAACAATATATTATGAAAACAAAGATAATAAAAATAGCTTTTTTAGCGCTAATAGTGATGTTCGCCGTAAATACACAGGCAAATAACTGTTATTTTAACCGCGACCTTGGGGTGGGCTCTAGGGGTGAAGATGTACGTTGTTTACAGCAATACTTAAGAACTTATAGCTATGGTTATGGCACTGCAGACGGTGTATATGGACCAGTAACTATGCAAGCAGTCATAAAGTGGCAAGCAAGCAATGGAATCTCTCCTATTTCAGGATACTTTGACAGTGCCTCAAGAAGTAAATATTCCAGAATGTTTTCTTTAGGAAATACAAATACTTTCGGTAGTGTATTAGGAGTTAGTACAACTAATTCATTTACCACAACAACTTTTTCTTCTCAAGAAAAAATGGCTAGAGAGAAAATTGAAGAAGCATTAGACGAAATAGAAAATGCTAAAGATGAAATAGATGATTCAAATCAAAATACTTCTTCTGCGGAAAATTATTTAGAAGAAGCTAAGGACGACATTTTAGAAGCAATGCGATCTTTCATTCTAGATAAGGATTACGATGAGGCTTATGATTATGCCGAAGATGCTATGAATAATGCAGAAGATGCGATTGACGAAGTAGATGGCAAGAGTGATAGGGATTCTGCGAAAGACGCCATAGATGATGCTGAAGACATGATAGATGACGCGCAAGACGACATAGATGACGCTGAGAATAACGGTCAGTATGTAGAAGAAGCAAATGATTTATTAGATGATGCTCGTGAGGTACTAGAGGATGCAGAAGATGAATTTGATGATGGAGACTACGACGACGCAGAAGATTTAGCGGACGAAGCACAAGATTTGGTAGACGAAGTGTTAGATGAGATAAACTAAATATTTACACTTTTATTCTCAAGACTCGAAGAGCAGAGAGGATAACCAGCACGTCTATGACTTCTTGAAGTAGAGCGCCCTCAAGAGGTTTGATAAAACCAAATAGAGCTAATATCATAAGAAAAATCGATAAGCCTATGCCTACCCAAATACCTTGCTTGGCAATGCCAATAGTCTTTCTAGATATTTCATAAATATCAACAATCCGTTTTATAGAACTATGTATTATCACCATATCTGATGCAGAAGAAGTGGCTGTGTCGCCATGAGAAGCGAGAGCTATGCCCACGTCCGCACGAGCCAACGCCGGAGCATCATTCACCCCGTCTCCCACCATCGCTACCGGACCTTTTCTTTTACTTGCCTCTTCGACTATCTTTACTTTGTCTTCTGGCTGACAGTCCGCATACACAGTTTCTATACCCACACTTTTGGCAATTTTCTGCGCCACACCTATGTGGTCTCCTGTAACCATAGCGCAAGAAATGTCGTATTTATTTGATAATTTTTGAAATATTCCCTTAGCGTCTTCTCGAACTGTATCTGAAAAAATAATCGCACCCAATATCTCTTTATCCCGAGCTAAATACACGGACATCTCACCATTGTCCTGATGTTCTTCGTGTTGCTTTTTTATTTCATCAGAAATGTTTACAGTATTTGATTTCAAAAATGCCAATTTCCCTAAAAGATAATTTTCTCCATTAATAATTCCTTTTACTCCTTCTCCAAAAACTTCTTTAAATTCTTTAACTTCGAAAAGATTTATTTTTTCTTTATTGGCCAAAGCTACGATAGAACTAGCTAAAATGTGTGAAGACCCTTGGTCGAGTGATGCCGAAAAACCTAAAATTTGTTCACGATCTAAAGAAAAAATTATAATCTTTTCTATGATGGGTACACCCAAGGTTATGGTTCCAGTTTTATCAAATAAAATAGTTCGTACTCGTGCCATGTTTTCCAAGGCTCCCCCATTTTTAACAATGATACCTGATTTCGCTGCCCTACTCATACCTGAAATAATTGCAATCGGTGTTGCTAAAATAAGCGGACAAGGAGTGGCCACCACAAGTATAGCCAACACTCGGAGGACATCGTGGAATAAAAACCAAGCAATGAGAGAAATAACTAAAGTGATAAATGTAAACAATACAGCATATTTATCAGCCATACGCACAATGGGAGCTTTTGATTCTTGAGCATCTCGAACCAAAGCAACTATTTTAGCATAACGACTTTCTTTGGCTATCTTAGTGGCTCGAATTAAAATACTACCAGTAGTATTTTCAGTTCCTGAAGACACCACACTATTTATATTTTTCTCAATTAAAACAGATTCTCCAGTCAAACTAGATTCATCTACTAGAGACGCCCCTTCTATAACTATCCCGTCAACAGGTATAATTTCCCCTGACTTTATTAAAATCTCATCTTGTGGATTTATCTCATCAACCGAGATTTCTATATATTTTCCATTTTCTTTTTTAGTGGCATGAGTCGGTGATCGTTCTAAAAGTTTTGAAAGTTCAAATTTTGCTTTTTGCATAGCATAAGCTTCGAGTGCCTGCCCGCCAGAGAGCATCAAGATTATCACCAATGCTGGTAAGTACTGCCCTAAAAGTAAAGCTCCTAGAATGGCTACTCCTGCTATCAAATCCACTCCAAAACGTTTATTAAAAATATCTTTAACTATACTAATCCACAAAGGCATAGCTAAGACAAATATGCTTATGCGGAAAATTATCGCTACTAATTCTTTGTTTCCAGTAAAAAATAAAAGTCCACCGACTATCAAAACCAAACAGTCGACTATAGCAATCCAAACCGGAAAAGAATATTTTCTGAGTATTTTTATCATTATCTAATTATACTCTATAATTTACAGTTTTCTTTGCTATAATACTAATATGGATACAGTTGACCCAAATTTAAAAAAAGAAAATAAAAAATTAGTAGATTTTTGTTCTGCTAAGTCAGATTTGATATCTATTAGTGCTCATCAAATCCGAACTTCTATTTCTGCTGTAAAATGGGTCATTAAAATGTTCTTAGACGGTGACTTAGGAAGACTCACCATCGAACAAGAAACTCTTTTGCGTAAAGCCTATGAAAGTAATGAAAAAGCTATCGATGTGGTTAGTGAACTTTTATTATTAAATAAAACTGAAAATATCATCGAAAAAGAATTTGTAATTGAAACATTAGACATCGTAGAGCTCGTCGACAATGCTATTTTTAACTTTTCGGGTGAAGCGTATGCACGAGGTATAGAAATTATTTTCTTAAAGCCCCTGGAAAGATTGCCAAAAATTGATGCTGATAAAGAAAAACTTCTAGTGGTGCTTCAAAATTTAATAGAAAATGCTATAAAGTACAGCAATATGCACGGTAAGGTTTTTATTACACTTAAAAAATTAAACGATTTTATTCAATTTGCAATTAAAGACACTGGAATAGTAATTTCAGAAGAAGGTAAAACTAAAATCTTTGAGAAATTCTATCGTGATCCTGATGCCAAGAAAAAAGAAGCTGTGGGTTCTGGCATAGGTTTATACACTATTAAAAAAATAGTAGAGAAATTGAGTGGAAAAATATGGTTTGAAAGCTCCATAGAAGATGGAACAACTTTTTATTTCACTATCCCCATGTCTAAATAAAGACATTTGCATATAAAAAATACGGTAGTATACTTACACTATGTCTAAATCAATACTAATAATAGAAGATGATGATTTCCTCTTAGGACTAGAGGCAACCAAATTACAAAAAAAGGGTTATGAGGTTATACCTGCTGCAACAGGCGGAGATGCGTTAAAAAAAATAGAAAGTAATATAAAGATTGATCTTATCTTGCTTGACCTAATGCTTCCAGATGTTGACGGTTTTATGGTTTTAGAAAAGATACGCCAGAACAAAGATTTGCTTACTATACCTATCATAGTATTCTCAAACCTATCTGAAGATAAAGACGTGCAACGTGTAAATAAGTTGGGAGTAAGTGAATTCATGATAAAATCAAACTTTACTCTAGATGAACTCGCAGACAAAGTAAAAAATCTCATTGGAGAATAAATCCAAAAAAAGAAAATGGAATTAAGCGACAAATTAGAAATAAAATTTCGCTTAGATATTGACCAGAAAAAAGCTTTAAACCGTTTAAAGCTTTTTTCTGTGGCTGATTTACTTTTTTACTTCCCTACTAGGTATAGCGACCTCTCTGAAGTTAAAAAAATATCTGATTTAATGGCAGGAGAAAATGCCACAGTTTACGGCAGAATTTCAAAATTGAAAACAAAAAAAGCATACCATACCGGTATTCCCATGGGCGAAGGTGAAATCGAAGACCTGTCAGGCAAAATAAAAATCACTTGGTTTCATCAAGCGTATCTCGCTAAAATGATAAAAGATGGTGAGAATGTAAAGCTCACAGGTAAAGTTACCCAAAGTAAAAATGGTTTATATCTAGCGAACCCTGAATTCGAAAAAATGCCCGATATGCCTATAGATAAACACGATAGTTTATTCAACAAAGAAGAAACGAACGTTGGTTTCTCTTATCCTGTATACATAGAAACAAAAGGTGTCACTTCCAAATGGTTTTATCATGCAATTTTAAAAATTTTTCAAGATAAAACACTAGAAAAAATACAAGACTACATTCCTGAAGAAATTCTAAACAAATATCACCTACCGAGTTTAAAAACTGCTCTCGTCTGGATTCATACACCGAAAAATAAAAATGATAGGGAGAGCGCTCGCAAACGCTTTGCTTTCGAAGAAGTTTTTTGTATTCAACTCGAACGCCAACACGACAAATACGAATACCGAAAAAATAAATCTTTCCAGATAAACTCTCAAAAAAAAGACATCCAAAAATTCATAAATACTTTTCCTTATACCCTAACCAATTCCCAAACAAAATCTATCGACACCGTGCTCGCTGACATGGGTAAGAACTTTCCCATGTCTCGCTTGCTCGAAGGCGACGTCGGCTCTGGCAAGACTGCTGTCGCCGCTACTGCTTCATACGCCGTAGTTACACAAAGACCTGCAAACAAAAACGGCAAAAAACAAAATTTTGGAAATCTCCAAGTAGCGTATATGGCACCAACTGAGATATTGGCGACTCAACACTTTGAATCTTTCATTCAGTATTTCAAAAATCTAAACATAAGTGTCGGACTTATCACTGGTTCTGGTTGCCGAAAATTTCCATCCAAAACAAATCCCAATTCTTGGACGACCGTCTCCCGTGCGCAACTTTTAAAGTGGATAGCAAATGGCGAGATACCGATATTGATAGGTACCCATGCCCTAATTCAAAAAACTGTGAAGTTTCAAGACTTGGCGCTCGTGGTTATAGACGAACAACACCGTTTCGGCACAGCACAAAGACGAAAACTAGTTCGCAAAGACAACATTGCTCCCCATTTGCTATCAATGACTGCAACACCCATCCCCCGCACACTAGCCCTCACCATCTACGGAGACTTGGATTTATCATTACTAGAAGAAATGCCCGCAGGTCGGAAACCAATAATTACCGAGATAATCACATCTGATAAACGAGACGGAACATATGAAAAAGTTCGCAAAGAATTAGCAGAGGGTAGACAGCTGTATGTCATTTGCCCGCGCATAAACGAACCTGATCCGGAAAAAGAAATGGCCTTGAATGTTAAGTCAGCCGAAGCCGAGGCCAAGCGTTTAAAAAAAGAAGTTTTCAAAGAGTACGAAATAGGTGTGCTTCATTCCAAGATGACAAAAGATAAAAAAGAGAAAGTTATGCAAGACTTCACTGATGGAAAAATACATATTCTCTGTGCCACGTCTGTCGTCGAAGTCGGAGTGAATGTCCCGAATGCCACCGTCATCATCATCGAAGGCGCGGAACGTTTTGGTTTGGCTCAACTTCATCAGCTCCGCGGACGCGTGATCCGGAGTACACATCAAGCCTACTGTTATGTATTTGCAGAAGCTAAAACTCAAAAAACTATGGACCGATTAAAAGCACTCAAGACTGCAAAAAATGGTTTTGAATTAGCAGAGCTCGACCTGACACTGCGTGGGGCTGGTGAACTCGGTGGCACCAAACAATGGGGCATCACTGACCTTGGCATGGAAGCCATTAAGAATATAAAAATGGTCTCCGCCGCCAGAGAAGAAGCCGTTCGCCTTATAGAGACTGACCCCGAGTTGCTGAACTATCCCCTATTAAAAAATAAGGTAAAACAGAAAGTGTCAGAATTCCACTTTGAATAAAATTTGTCCGTCCTCTTGGATTCGAACCAAGGACCCCAGAGGTATAAGCTCTGTGCTCTAACCAACTGAGCTAAGGACGGAGGCTATTTGAATTATAACTATTTAAGTAGCTATTTCAAGTGTCGCTGGAACTTCTTTCTTTTTTAAGACTATTCCGTGAGCAGTAAGTAATTTCTCGTATTCTTCTTGTTCGAGAGTTTCCACTTCGATTAGTTTGTGAGCTATTGCATCAAGTGTAGTTTTGTAATCAGTCAAAACTTTCTCGGCACTAGCTAGCCCATCTTGGATGATGCGTGAGACTTCGGCATCTATTTTTTCTGCCACCGCTTCGGAATACACTGGTGAGCTTGCGCCTTCACCCCATTGATTGCGAGTTGTGCCATCTGCAAAAGCTACAGGTCCTAGTAAGTCTGACATACCCCATCTAGTCACCATCGCTCGTGCTAAGTTGCTCGCAACTTGCAAATCAGAAGATGGTCCAGTGGTAATGTCTCCAAAAATCATTTTCTCGGCTACATAGCCACCGAGAGACATAGCAATGTCATCAATAAATTCTTTTTTGGATTGAAGTTTTCTGTCTTCTAATGGAAGTTTTAATGTGTATCCCCCAGCACTACCACGAGCGACGATGGAGACTTTGTGCACAGGGTCTGCATACGGAAGAACTGATGCGACGAGTGCATGCCCACCTTCGTGATACGCTGTGATTTCTTTTTCTTTCTTAGAAAGTAAATGACTCTTACGTTCAGGCCCAAGCATTACTTTTTCAATAGCTCGAATCAAGTCAAACTGAAAAACTTTTTTGCGGTTTTCACGTGCAGCAAGTATGGCTCCTTCGTTCATCACGGAATACAAATCTGCTCCAGAAAATCCTGGAGTTCGTTCTGCAATCAAGGTCAAATTTATATCTTCAGCTAATGGTTTTTTTAATGCGTGAATTTTTAAAATCTCTTCACGGTCTTTACGGTCAGGTAAATCAAGGATTACTTTTCGATCAAAACGTCCTGGTCGCACGAGAGCTGGGTCCAAAACATCTGGCCTGTTGGTAGCTGCCATAACTATAACTTTGTCATTTGGTTCAAAACCGTCCATCTCTACTAGTATTTGGTTTAAGGTTTGCTCACGTTCATCGTTCCCCCCGCCAAAACCGCCTCCGCGAGTTCGGCCTATAGCATCTATTTCATCTACGAAGATTATCGCTGGAGCTGCGCGCTTGGCCATCTTGAACAAATCTCGGACACGACTTGCTCCTACTCCTACAAACATCTCTACGAATTCACTTCCTGATAAATGGAAAAATGGTACCGATGCCTCCCCGGCTACCGCTCGTGCAAGCAAAGTCTTGCCTGTACCCGGAGCACCAGTTAGCATAACCCCTTTTGGAATTCTTGCGCCAATGTCTAAAAACTTCTTAGGACTTTTCAAAAAGTCTACGATTTCTTTGAGTTCTTCTTTGGCTTCTTTCGCCCCAGCCACGTCTTTAAAGGTGACTTTATTGTTCTTGTCATTTGGGTCAGTGATGCGGGCTTTGGATTGACCAAAAGTAAATGCTTGCATACCAGCGCCTTTTACTTGGCGAGTGAGGTACCAGAAAATAAAAACAATAAAAATAATCGGCAAGAGAAATGGCATCAAATTTAGCAAGACATGCACAAATCCTGTTTCGTTTTTGATTTCAATTTCTACTTGAGCCAAGGCGTCTTTTTCTACACCATAATTCGCTAGTGTTTCGTAAAGTGGCGCTCCAGCTTCTTTCTTTGACTCTTTGACTTCGTCATTCTTATAAGTAATTGTGAGCTTCTCCCCTTCGACTAATATCTTTTTAACTTCTAGGGTTTCTACATTTTTAGCTAAATCAGAAATAGGAATTTGAGGCACATCTTTTGGTCCACCAGAGAATGCTAAATAAAGTGCTGTAATCAACATAAAGATAAGTACAGTCGAGGCAATACTGCCTAAGAACTTTGGCTCATTCTTTTTCTTGCCCTTATCTCCCTTGTCTTTGTCTTCATTTTGATTCATAAAGTTGAATTGCATTAGAAAATCATAGCATAAAAAACACTAAAAGTAAAAACAAAAGCCCCGGGCTTTTGGCCTGGGGCTTTTGCTAGAAAATATTCTAAAGAATATTAAGCGCGTTGTACGTTTACAGCGTTCTTTCCTTTTTCAGAATCTTCTATATCGAAAGATAGGGTATCACCTTCGTGAAGTTCAGAAAATTGAACTCCTACGCATGAATTACTGTGGAAGAATAAATCCTTCTCTAGTCCTTCTGCTGTGATGAAACCGAAACCTTTGTCAGTAAGCTTTTTTATTGTTCCTGTCATAAGTTTTGTTTAAAATTGATAAATACAAATATAAGCAGTTTAAAAAATATCGACATTAAAACTCTCGCTCTATTGCTCTACAAGTCTAGCATATATAGTATAAAATGTCAATCGAAACGTGTGGAACTGACGAGAATTGAACTCGTGTGCAAAAGGTTACCTCAAAGAAATCTACATATTTATCTCGTTTTTTGTTTTAAATTAAAAAATTAAGAAATGAGCAAAATATTTTTTAATCGATTCCTGTGTTTTGGTTTCAACTTCGGAAAGTCGTTGAACTTGTCCCGATAATATTACACCCAAGCCCATATATCGGAAGTCTATGGATTGGACGCCAGTTACGCGAAAGCGTTTACTGGAACAAGATTCTTCATACTAAAGTATGGAGAAACTGTTTTATATCCTAATTTTGCAATTAGATTTTGAACAAAATTTTTACGAGATTATGTTCATGCTCGATATGCATCAGTGAGAGCGGGCCTTTTGTCTATGCCTTGCAGTCCCAAATATAGTTTTCAAAGTGCCCTGCCTACAACAGGCAGGATTATCTCTTATACTCTCTCCGAAGCTCTCTATCTCCTTCGCGCTTTTTTATAGTCTCGCGTTTATCAAATTTCTTTTTTCCTTTCGATAAGGCAATTTCTATTTTTATTTTGCGTCCTTTATTATACACTGAAATAGGCACTATCGTCAAGCTTTTATTCTTCTCACTACCTCCTAACTCCCCTATTTCTTTCTTGGTCAGTAATAATTTTCTATTTCGAAGCGGGTCATAATCAACTGGTGTATTTTTAACTTGATAAGGCGGAATATTCGCATTTATCAAATACGCTTCCCCACCCCGCACGATGACGAAAGCACCCACAAGAGACATTTGCCCACCCCTGACTGCTTTGACCTCAGTACCGAGTAGCTCAATACCACATTCGTATTTCTCGATGACTTCATAATCAAACCGCGCTTTTTTGTTTTCTGCATAACTAGCCATATTCAAATATTAGCATTTGAGCTCAAAAAAGCATAAAATAATTCTATGGAACAAAAACCTAAACTTTCAGTTACAGGATATAGAGCAATATGGGGAACGGATTTGAATGAGCAGATTGCTTATGTGTATGCACGAGCATATGCGAAACTCGTAAAAGAAAATGGAGACCTGCCTGCGCAGGCAGGTAAAAAAATATTAGTTGGGCGGGATGCAAGACAGTCAGGACCAATAATTTTAAGTAGCGTCACTAAAGCTTTTCAAGCGGAAGGTATAGAAGTAAATTACGCCGGCATCCTCCCTACCCCGACAATGCTTTTGCTAGTCAAAAAACTTTCTTATGACGGCGGGGTCATGATTACAGCCAGTCATAATCCGATAGAATACAACGGCATAAAGTTTATCGTGCCAGGAGGTAGACTAACTAATGCCGAAGAGACTACTAAAATTCAAAAGTTTTATGAAAATTTAACCGACCAAGAAAAAACTCTACAAGGCGAAACGCTAGTCGAACCTATTAAAGACAACAAAGAATATAGAAGAGTTCATATCGATGAAATTTTAAAAAATATTGACGCAGATTTAATTCGCAGTAAACATTTTAAAGTTGCCCTTGACCCTATAAATTCAGGAGGTTCTATTATCACCCAAGAACTTTTGCAGGAATTAAATTGTGAGGTGTCTGTAATAAATGGCGAGATGACTGGTCTTTTCGCACATCGCCCGGAACCTCTACCTGAAAATCTTATTAAAACAGCGGAGTTCGTCAAAGATGCCAATGTTGATATCGGCTTCGTTCAAGACCCAGATGCCGACAGACTAATAGTAATAAATGAAAATGGTGTAATCATTGGTGAAGAGAAAACTTTAGTTTTGTGTATTAAAAATGTTTTATCAAAAGAAGCTGGTGACATCGTCATAAACCTTTCCACTTCTTCTATGAGTGAAGTAATTGCCAAAGAAATGGGCAGAAAGGTTTATCGCACAAAAATCGGTGAAGCCAATGTCGTCCAAAAGATATTAGAAGTTGGGGCGCCTATCGGAGGTGAAGGATCCTCTGGGGCTATATATCCAAAAATAAACACAGCTCGCGACTCATTGGTGGGTATCTCCTTAATCTTAGAACTTTTAGCTCGAGAAAATAAAAAAATATCTGAAATATCAGACTCGCTCCCTCGATTCTTTATGAAAAAAGAAAACATTCATTTTGGTGGCGACCTACAAGTGCTCTACCAAAAACTAAAAGACACATTTAAAGATGCGTCAGTAGATGACAGAGACGGTATTCGTTTTGATTTTAGAGATAATGCTTGGATTCATATTCGCCCTTCAAATACTGAGCCTTTGGTGCGTATTTTTGGAGAAGCGACTACTGAAGAACACATAAATACCTTATTTCAAATGGTAAATAAGCTAGTAGCTTAAATAATTGACTTTATAGAGGAAATAAGCTAGAATCTCTATACTAAATAAAACATTTAGAACCCAGTTAGAATATTGTAGAACCTTAGATTAATTTTGAGAGAAAGAATAAACAACCAAATACGAGCTAAAGAAGTTCGAGTCATCGACAATGAAAATCAAAATTTAGGAATTTTGAACATAAAAGATGCCTTAGAAATGGCCGAAGGTAAAGGTATGGACTTGATCGAGATATCTCCAAATGCAAATCCCCCTATCGCAAAGATAATGGATTTTGGAAAATATCAATATGAAGTTAGTAAAAAGCTCAAAAAAGCAAAAGCGGGCGCTTTTGCTACTGAGACAAAGTCAATCCAAATCAAAATAGGCACTGGTGACCATGACTTAGCCTTAAAAGCCAAAACAGCTTCTAAGTGGCTCAAAGAAGGACACAGAATTAAAATAGAACTATTCCTAGCAGGCCGTGCTAAGTTTATGGATGAAAAATTCTTACGTGAACGTTTAGACAGAGTAATGCATTTGATAACTGAGAATTATAAAGTAGCTGAATCTTACAAAAGAGGACCGAAGGGTTTGATGTTAACAATAGAGAAAGCAAAATAACAAACAAATTATATGATGAAAACAAACAAATCATTTTCAAAAAGATTGAAACTTACCAAGAATGGCAAGGTCATAGGACGCAAGCCGGGTTTTAACCATTTCAATGCAAGACAAACACGAACTTCTCAACTCGCTGGCCGAAAAGGAGTTAATTTCGTAATTAAAAACAAGCCGAAAAGTCATTTATTGCCTTTCAGCTAATTAATATAATTAAAATAATATGACAAGAGTAAAAAAGGGAGTACATGCACTAAAGAGACGCCGAAGCACATTGAAGCAAACCAAAGGAATGCGTCATGGACGAAGCACCAAAGAGCGACAAGCAAAAGACGCCTTACTTCACGCTGGTTCTTATTCTTTCGCACACCGTAAAGACAAAAAGAGTCATAATCGTAAACTTTGGAATATTAAAATCAACGCTGGCAGTAGAGAAACAGCAGGTATGTCTTACTCTAAACTTATCGGCTCTCTCAAGAAAAACAAAATCGAATTAGACCGAAAAATACTAGCTGACCTAGCTGAGAACCATCCAAAAACTTTCGCAAAAATCTTAGAAAGTCTTAAAGATAAAGAAACTAAAAAACCTGCATAATGCAGGTTTTTTAGTTTGTGATTCTTCTATACTATTTTATACTCAGCTACTTTGTCTTTCTTTATCATGTCTATCACTTTAGTTACCATTTCTTTAGGGTCACTCGTGGTGATTATCTTTGGATTTTCTCGATGACTCTTGGCGATTATATCTTTTAATTGATCACCCATTTCCCATGGTCCTTCATAAATACCTAAAACTTTATTATCTTCAAAGGCAATGGTGAACTCATGAATAGTGCCTATCCGTCCACACCCACAAATGACTGCATCAGCGGAGCGAGTAAGTAATAAGTCTCTACCGGGATAACCAAACCCTGTATACACAATTAAATCCATATAGTCTAATGGTAATTTATAAACTTCTACGTGTTCTTTTTCGGTCGATGCTGGTGAAAAACCTATGGATATTCCTCCTGCTTCTTTCGCCCCCATGGCTACCCACAATGGAAAACCTGTAGTCGCCCCAGTGATGAGTATGGCTCCTTGGTTAGCTATCTCTTTGCCTAATTCTTTGGCTTTCTCTAGTGCATCTACTCCACAGTGTCCCGTCTCGGCCGCGCCTGAAACGCAGATTTTTATCTGATTATGCCCGTGTTTTGTATTTGTCATTAAATTTTTTGAATCCATAATGCTCTATTGTACTTTATATTTATTTTTTTAACAAATTAGAGTCACACTATCTCCTGGGTCAGGAGCGTAAGCTTCTATGCCGAGATTGTCTCGAAGTTTTTGAACTAAAAACAAAGAAGACTTTGGCTCACCCATAACTACAAAAACTTTTTTAATCTTTTCTTGCATATCTTCCACAAAAGACAAGAGCCCGTCAGAATCTTTATGTCCGGAATACCCAGAAATGGTCACTATATGCGAACGCACTGGTACATATTCTCCCGTAATGCGGACCATTTTAGAACCTTCTTGAATTAGTCGCCCTGGAGTGCCCGCAGACTGATAACCAGTTAGGAGTAGAGTATTGTTCGGATCTGGTAGATAATGCCTTTCATGGTGCACCACACGGCCTCCTGAAGACATACCAGAGCCAGCTATCACTACTTTTGGATTAGGAATATTGGCTATCATTTTTGATTCCTCTGATTTTAAAGTAGAGTGAAGTCCTGGAAAATCAAAAAGGTGTTTGTCGTGTGAAAGGGCGTTTTGGGCATCAGCATTAAAGTAATCTTTATACTGTTTAAAAACTTCAGTAAGGCGAATAGCTAATGGCGAATCTAAGAATATCGGCATCACTGGTATCCTATTTCCTTCCACTAATGCATTTAATTCAAATAGAAGTTCTTGAGAGCGTTCCAATGAAAAAGTAGGAATAATGAGTGTGCCTTTTCTTTTGTAATTATCTTCTATGGCTTCTTCTAAAAATTTTCTGCGATCATTTCTGGATTCGTGATTACGGTCTCCATACACAGACTCCATAATTAAATAATCTATGTCAGTCATTTTTTCTGTATCTGGCAATATCGGTGAAGGACTATTACCCAAGTCTCCAGTGAAAAGTATTTTCTTATTGTTGAAAACAAATTGAATCATAGCTGAACCCAAGATATGTCCAGCATTAAAAAATACTGCATAAAGATTATCAGTAATCCTGATTTTGTAATGATAGTCAAAACCTTGCCATTTACTTATAGCTAGATCAATATGCTCTGGTGTGTATATTTTATCCAAACCAAATTCCGTATTCTTGGAAAGAATACCCATGGTGTCGTCGAGCATTGGTTGCGCCAAAGACTTTGTAGGATGCGTAGAATAAATATCTCCTCTAAAACCATCATTTATTAACTTAGGAACTCTGCCTAAGTGATCCACATGCGCATGCGTAATAAAAAGAATATCTATTTCTTTTGGGTTATAAATAAAAGGGCTCCAGTTTATATCGTCTGCCAGCTTGATGCCTTGAGTTAAACCACAATCAATTAAAATTTTCTTACCACCTATTTCCAAAAGAAAATTGGCTCCGGTCACGGAACCTGTTCCTCCACAAAAAGTTACCTTAGCTAAATTTTCCATATACTAATTATAACTCATTTGAGCTTTGTAAGATAATTCTTTTAAAGAAATAAAACACTGCGGTCATTCCCCCGGCCAAATCAAAAAATAAATCCGAGACTGTATCAAATAAATCAAAAGGTTTTTGTGAAAAAGCTCCATCCACCAAGACTTCATACACTTCCCACAATAACCCTATAGTCAAAACACCTAGAATTATCTTTAAAATCGAAATCCGAGAAGATTGATTTGGTGGTAATAACCAAATAAAAGCTAGTCCGAGCCACATACCACCTAAAAAGTGCATCGGCATATCAAACCAAGGTAGAGATGAATACCAATGAAACTTTCCAGCACTAAAATTTACTAAAAAAATAAAGATAATCAGTATTGCCACCCGAATTGAAAGCTTCCTTTTGTTCATAAATTAATTATACCGTATAAAAAAGAAAAAATCCCCCGATAGGGAGACTGTTTCTTAGGGCTATTTAGACGTTATTACCATAGCTATTACGCTAGGTGGGTGAGAGACGCATAGAACCAAGGTTTTATACGATCGACTCTCCCAAAAATTGTTGTCTAGGTAATAACTGCAAATAACCCTACTTAAAGTATACTCTCTCTTAACTTTTCCGCAACAATTTTCCCAAAAAACCACAAATTTAGGATATTAACAAGTTTGACAAATTACATTCCAAATTTATTAAAAAGCATAATGTCGTATTTGCCATCAATAACCTGATCTTCTTTTTTAATACCGAGAGTTTCAAGGAAATTAAAGAGTTCTTCTTGAATCTTTTTTCTAGCTTCTACATCTTCTGTATGAACAATTTTTTCAGCTTCAATAAACTCACCCAGATCTTTTACAATATCTAAAACAATCTCAATATCTCCTACGTTTGTTTTAATTCTTTTCTTATCAACAATAGGAACTTGCCTATAGCCAATAAGTTTAACGATTTCTATCATCTTTTCTCCATCCAAGATCTCTAGTTCTCTCTCAATACAATCTTGTCTACTCGACTGGTTTATCTTTAATGTAAATATATATTTATCATTCTGTTTTCTTATTCTCAAAATTGGAGACTGAAACGGTGGTGGAAAAGATACCGTATCTTGAATAAAAATATGGTCGACTTGGTGAAGTTCTTCGAAAAATTTGCAACCCAAACTCTCGAGCTTTGCTATTACATAAGCTCTGTTTCTAAGATGTGCCTTGACTTCAACTTCGTACATAAAGTGATATTAACATAAATGCCCCCATTTTGGGAACGTTATTTTTATTCATCTACTCCGAAACGCTTGTAGTCGTAAGTTTTCATTTCACCAAACCAATGTTTGATTTCATGCTCCGCTTCTTCTGCAGTTTCAGAACAATGCGCTATATTCATCACCGCTCTTTTTTCTTTATTTGCAAGTGCTGGACTATCGATAGAAAAATCTCCTCGTATAGTTCCAACTTCCGCTAAATAAGGCATAGTAGGTCCTGCAATTTTTCTAACAACATCAACTGCGTGAATTCCTTGCACCACCATCTTAACTAGTGGAGCGGACTTCATGTAATCAATGAGCCATTTTCTGATTTCTGGACCAATAATCGCAGGGTCGATAGTTCCAAAATCCATCATCGCGTCATAGCCGTATTTTTCATAAGTAGAAAGAGTTTTATGACCAAGTCTAGTAATCCATTCTTCATTCTTTGGATAATGAGTATCTATTTGGTCGTGTGTAGGCTGAAACATTTCAAGCGCCACAATCTTTAAATCACGCTGTTCAAAACGCCTAATAATCTCTCCTGTAAGTCCTTTGCGGACACCATCCGGCTTTATCATCACATATGTTCTTTCTTCTTTTGGATTCTTCATATTATTCTTAATTTAAAATTATAATAACCTATATTAACAGATTTGACAGTTTTATTCAAATTCAATTTTATATATACCAATCTTTGTGTTTAATCATAGACAGCGCAATCACGCCTGCCTGAGTATAGTATTCCGCTCTGTCATAAACGCCACCCGTCAGAGCTCCAATAACTCCGCTCCCGTGTTTGATATTTTGTGTGTTAAAAAACTTATCTCCTGCATCCCCTAATTCTAAACCATTTTTCATATAAGCAACTATTCCTTTGGGTAAATATAAATGTGCGGTAGAACTTTCCCCCACAAAGCCTTCTTTGTCGGAAACCATAATCCATGCTCGATTATAAATATTGTCTCCCTCTGGGAAAGCACCGCCTTCCTGGCTCATCCAGAAATCAGCTTCGGGATATTTGCCCCTGATGAACTTGAGTCGATTCTCTGCCCCCATCCTCGTTTCCTCCCCCATAGGTTGATCAGGAACACCTGAATCTGACTTAATCCCTATAAATTCAAATTCTTCTTCAGGAAAAACCGCCTTAAACGATTTTTCCGCAACTTTTATTTTCACAGGATTTTCAGAGGCAACAATTACTTTTTTCATAAATATTTAAAAATTACTGCATCGAGGAATTAAATCTACCCATTATTTCAGCCTCAACTTCTTCTCGATCACGGCCGTATTTCATATATGAGAGTTCTTTGAGAGAATCCACGATGTCCAAGTTTCCTTTTTCGGGAGCAATGGTTTCAATATTGAATGGTTTAGTCGGTTGACCCTTTACGAGCATCGATACATAGGCATTGTAATTATCAAGCTTAGTAATGTCATGCGCAGAAAATGTCGGTTTAAATTTCTGCTCCAAGAAAGTAGCGTCTTCAGTACCCACTCGAAATACAGCCATCGAGCCCACGTTACCAAAAACTGCATTCTTAATTTTTTCTTCTAATTGAGAAATATATTGGTGTGCAATGTTTAATGAAAGTCTGTATTTTCTAGCTTCAGATAAAATAGAAGAGATGGAGTCAGTAGTCACATTTTGAAACTCATCGATATAGAGATAGAAGTCATTCATTGGTTTCCCAAACATATCTACTCTAGAAAGTGCCGCCATTTGAATTTTACCTACGAGGACCAAGCCAATCAAATTCGCATTGATGTCCCCTAGTCTTCCTTTCGATAAATTCACTAATAGTATCTTCTTCTCATCCATTATTTTTCTGAAATTAAACACGGAGTTTTGTTGTAGTACTACTGGACGCATAATATCGTTACTAATAAAGTTATCGAACTTGGATGAAATATACGGCACAAAGTTTGCTAAACTTTGGTCTCCAGAAGTCTGCTCTGCTGAAATCCAAAACTGCTTGATGATAGGATTTTTACATTTTGCTAATTTGGCATCTCGAAATTCTTTGTCAGCCAAGACTCGCGTAATTTCTAAAAGCGTCGAGCCAGAATCAGGGTCTTCCATCACCAGAAACGCACTGTTTCTAAAGTACTGTTCAAACATTGCTCCACCACCCACTTTCATATCAAAAAGTTTATTGAAAATTCCCATAAGTTCATTCACTACGAAAGTTTTCTGCTCTGGATAATTTATATCGTATTCCAACATATTGAGCCCCATCGGTCGTGGAGTGTAGGCAGGGTCAAAATAAATCACATCATCGATACGTTCTTTTGGTATTCGAGAAAGAATAGTTTGAATGTCTGTACCGTGTGGATCAATATAACAACAACCATCCCCATTTTTAATATCTTGAGTTATCATGTTTAGCAAAATGTTTGTCTTACCTGTACCTGTCTGACCTATCACGTAAAAGTGTCGCATTCGATCTTCACGAGCCATATGTATATCAGTCATTTTCTCCCTGTAATTATTAAAGCCAAGCACTATGCCTTCTTTGCCCATCTCCATCGGAGCAGGGGCGATGCCGGCTTTAGCTTCTTTGAGTTGTGGCTGACCACCTAGTCCAACTGGGAAGTGGAATACTGAAGCCAACTCTTTTAAATTCATCGGCATCATTCTGTCGTGATTAAATGTTCGATATGAATATTCATGAAAAAGTTTACGAAGTTCACTTTGATTTACTTTGTCAAAAATTATGGAGTTGCTGGCAGCTTCAGAGAACTGATTGAAGGAAGATTCTATTTCTTTCAAGATAGCTTCGGCGCGAGGAATGGTTTCCGCTGAAGCAATAACTCTAATGTTGGCTTTCATGATGCTACTTTTAACTTTATTACCTATTTTTTCAGCTGCCCCTTCGTCTACTGCACGCCTGCCTTTCATGGTTTGGTCAGATTTTTCTTCTTTAGTATTTTCATTGAAAATAACTTCTTTAGAAACTTTCAAAAGTGCTCGATGGAATTTATAGAAATTATCATTAGCATGCTTCACTGATTCTCCTGCTTTGACATCATCTAAAATTTTATGAAATTGATCTATGAATTTTGTCCCCGCTGGAGCCAAGACTAATTGTATCGCTGCTCCCTCGCCTTCGGTTTTTAACTTTGAAAAAACATTGAGTATAGTATTCATCGGGTCATGCTCGATATTGTCATAAGTTTTGATAGGCATAACTCCTTTTTCTAAAAATGTCGCATACGCTCCAGCCGAGCCTCCTTTATCGTTGAAAATATTATAATCGTCCGGTGCTTCTCTTAATTTTGCATGATGATAAAAAGCTAAAACTTGTTTTTCAAATAAGGATGTAAATTTATTTGGCACCGAAGCATAAACCACCACTTCATCACTTTGATTTCCGAGTGCCACTTCTAATGTAAAATAGTTTTCTTTAGTATTATTATATCCTTCCGATATTGACTGCATACCAGCGTAAAACTGCTCCATAGCGCCGATGAATTCTTTGAAACCTTTTGATTTATCTCCCTCTTCTGTCGGAGGTGGTAATGTGATTTCAAAAAGAGTCATATGAAGTGGCTTATATAAAGGCGAATTTTCTTTTACTAAATTCACATCATTTTTTAAATATTGAATTAGAAGTCGGTGAAAATCATCATCCACATGAGGATTATTCATTTTGTCGACAACCTCAAAAGCATTTTTAATACCTTTGGTAATAAGTAAACCCAATAATTCCTCCATGATAGAATCGTGAGACTCTGGTTTTAACCTCAAGACTATATGTTCAGAATCTTTTTCACTTAAAAAATGGTCTTTATGTAAAGCTTCTTCTTTTGATATCTCTTTGTAATTCTCAACCACATCTTTAATGGCATTTTCTTTATTGTCCCCCACCACACCGCCTTCCACTAAAGCTTGTTCTCTTTTAGCTATATGCTCGCGCAAAAAAGACAGCTCCTCTTCTGGAGTTTTAAACTTTGGTATTTCTTTCAAGAAAGATTCACCCGTTCCCTGCATTGCCTAATTATACTCTCAATTTACAGAAGAACAAAGTGAGTTTTGTAATTAAGTAAAAACTTAACTTTGAAATTCAATTTGGAAAGGATACATACCCATACCACAAGTGCCGTCAAAGGTACCTACTTTTTGAATACCTAAATCAATATCCGTACTACCTGTATTCGGCAATAGTTTTGATATATTCATACTTGGAATACGAACAGATGCAGAACAATCAAATGTGCCAGATGTATCAAAACGTAAAATTGTAGGAATACCAGCTTTGGCAACACTCACTTCGGGTTTATATCCGCCCTTGGCCTTAAGCTCTACTATTTGAACGCCGTCCACAATAGAAACATTATTGGCTGGAATGTTTGTGTTGTTTGTAGACTTGGAAGATGACAATAAAAATGCTCCGCCTATCAAGATCACGACAACAATAATTGAAATAGTAATAAATTTCATAAACTTAGTATACTACAGATTAAAAATTGGTGGAATAAGTCCTATCACAACCAAACTATTGATAAGATTAAACAAGGCGAACATAATTACAACCAACCCAGCAGTCTTGAAGAAAATTCCGGCTTTAGAATTATTTTTTATACTAAAAGAACTAAAACTGATTAAGGCTAAGACCGGCAATGTGCCTAAAGCAAAGAAAAACATCGTAAGTCCTCCTTCTAAAAAACTTCCAGTTGAAAGCGTAAAAAGTTGCATGGATTGAGTAAAACCACACGGCAAAAAGAATGTAGCAATACCGACCAAAACTGGAGTAAATGTATGATTGAATTTAGAAACTCCATGTGCTTTTTGGGCAATTGATTTTGGCATACCGAGTTGCCACTTTTTTGCCCAAGGAAAAACATCTAGTAGATTAATACCCAAGATTACCATCACAATACCGATTATTAAACTCAAGATAAACGAAGCGAGAACGCTTAAAGTAAATGCAGAACCTATGGCTCCTATTACACCCCCTAAAATAAAGAAAGAAATTATTCGCCCAGCATGAAACATGGCTTGAGGTCTCCATTTATCTCCTTCTTTCGCAAAAGTCGCTGACATTGAAAGTAATAATCCCCCCACCACAGCCATACAAGTAGAAAGAGATGCAATAATTCCAATCACAAATGCTGTACCGTATGACACATCTCCACCACTAACTAAATTTACTAAACCAATTTTCTGCAAAACTACAAACAAAATTGCAAAACCGATAGCTATCGGAATAGCTATCTTAAAATCAGACCAATTTACGTCTTTTTTTTGTTTGTCTAAGAAAAGAGAATAACCGTGACTCACTAAAACAGTATTTAATTCTTTAATTATTTGTTCTTGAGTTTTTTCTCCAAAGTCCCCAGTGACTTCCACTAAGTTTGATCTTAGACTTGCTTTAACACTCATAATGTAAGGGAATTCTTTTAATTCACTTTCAGTCATAAGTTCACAAGCTTTGCAATGCATACCCTTGATATGAAATTTGTATGTTTGTTGATTTGTATTCATGATTCTTTTTTATTAATTAGCAAATGGTTCTGGAGAGTTATTCATATTACGACTTATAAATTCTAATATTTTTACTTCATCATAAATTTCCATGCTTTCCATTTTTGTCCATGAGGCTAATACTATATTTGAATCATTCATTTCTCTTGGAGAGAGTATAACACTCTCTGGATTCGCTTTAGCTATTTTCCTTAAATTTTCTAGAGCACCTTCATCTATATTTTTATAAGAAATCCAAATACCACCATGTTCTAAATTATGCACAGCCTGCTCGTCTACTAAAGGCTTATTGTAAACCCCCCAACTAGCTGGGTTTATCCAGTGCCAACCGGAGGTCGGCGGATTAGAATTATATGGTGGATGATCTTCGCCGGGTTTTATGTGTGTTTGGCCCTGATTTTCAAACACTTGCCCGATTGGCTCTAATTTTTCTGTATTTTCAACTGCCCTATAAGGGACATTTTTCTTGTCCTGTTTATTAGCCCAAAATATTAATAAAGCTATAAATAAAAACGATATTAATGCAATTAGAATGAATCTTTTCATATATTTATGTTAATTACTTCCATACCATAATTGGTACCATGTTTGCATTTCTTGTATTTCTTTAGATTGAGAAGTGGTGATGTTTTTTGCAAGGGTCAACATTTCTGGTCGATTACTACCTGCTTCGAGCATTCTAGCCATCATAATTGCCATTTGATGATGAGGAATCATTTGTTCTATAAATTCTTTATCGAAGTCACTAGCATTTTCTAGTGTATTCAAGTCTTGTCTGCCTCCCATATGCATTCCATCCTGAGACATCATACCCCCCATCACTACACCGCCCTCTGGAACGTTTTTACCAAACCAGTTTTGATACCAAGTACGCATATCCTTATTTTCTTTTTTCTGAGCTTCTATGATTTCTTGAGCTAATGTTTTTATCTCTGGACGAGTTGCTTTTAATAATGCAAGATTCGCCATAGCGATAGCGCCATCGTGATGCGGAATCATCTGCTCAATGAAATGTCTATCAATACTAGACGAATCTATATTCCCCACCCCCTGCCTGCTTCCCATCATTCCATAACCACCATATCTACCTCCAGAAAAAGAAGGAAAAACTAATAATCCTAGTACTAACCCTATTACTACTCCCACACTCCCTATCATAATTTTGTTGTTGTTCATAGTATTTATATTTAATTAATAATTTTTAATAATTTCGATTTTTATAATTTCATTCCTTTAATTCTTAGTGAGTTACCAACTACTGACACTGAAGACATGGCCATCGCAAAACCGGCAAAAACTGGACTCAATAACCAACCAAAAATTGGATAAAAAAGTCCTGCTGCTAATGGTATACCAACTATATTGTAAATAAATGCCCAGAAAAGATTTTGCTTAATACCCCGCATAGTCATCTTTGATAATTTTATCGCTTTGACTAGTTTAGAAATATCTCCGTGAAGTAATGTAATCCCCGCTGATTCTATTGCTACATCTGTGCCTGTACCCATGGCGATACCCACATCCGCTTGTGCAAGCGCGGGAGCGTCATTTACGCCATCACCTGCCATGGCTACGATTCGTCCTTCCGCCTGTAATACTTTGATTTTTGCTAGTTTGTCTGCGGGCATGACATGCGCCATGACTTCGTCTATCCCTACCAAGCCAGCGATATGTTTCGCCGCTTTTTCATCGTCTCCTGTCAACATAATTACTTTAATACCGAGCTTGTGTAAATCTGTGACTGCTTGTTTGGATTCATTTTTTATAATATCTGCAACCATAACAAAACCAAATACTTTTTCCGTAGTAGCCAAAAGAACTGGAGTTTTGCCTTCCATAGTATATTGTTCAATTTTTGATGCATCAAAGGCTACTCCAAGATCTTGCACTAATTTTGTATTCCCAATAAAATATTCCACACCATTAATTACCCCTTTTAATCCTTTACCTTGTATGCTTTCAAAATTTGAAATATTTAGTAATGAAATATTTTTTTCTTTGGCATAACTCACAATCGCGTGAGCTATAGGATGCTCTGATTTCTGCTCCAAGCTCGCGAGAATTGATAAAAACTCTTCGTCTTTCAAATTTGAGGAATTTTCAATATTAGCCAATGTTGGTTTACCGATAGTTATCGTACCTGTTTTATCCACAATAACTGTATCCACCTTATGAAGCTTTTGAAGTGTGGCTGCGTCTTTGATGAGTATGCCTTCTTTGGCGCCCTTGCCTACCCCTACGATAATTGCAGTTGGAGTCGCAAGGCCGAGCGCGCAAGGACAAGCGATAACCAATACGCCTACAAATGAAACCAAGCCATAGGAAAGTGCTTGAGAAAAACCCAGAGGTCCAGTACCGAGCAAAAGCCATAAACCTAGAGTTACAAAAGAAATAACTAAAACAACTGGCACAAATACAGCTGAAATTTTATCCGCCAAAGCCTGAATCGGAGCCCGACTGCCTTGGGCTTCTTCTACCATTTTTATAATTTGAGCTAACAATGTTTCGGAACCAACCTTGGTGGCTTTAAAAATAAAAGAACCATTTGTGTTTATCGTTCCAGCTACGACATTATCCCCCATCTTCTTTTTTATCGGCATCGGTTCTCCACTCACCATGGATTCATCTACAAAAGATTCTCCTTCGGTTAATACACCATCTACTGGAATTTTACTCCCCGGTTTAACCACAATCAAATCCTCGTGTACCACTTCTTCAATTTTTATTTCTGTTTCAACTCCCCCACGCAAAACTAAAGCTGTTTTTGCTTGCAGGTTTAATAACTTTTCTATAGCGTCTCCTGTTTTTATCTTTGACCGTGCCTCTAAATATTTTCCAAGTGCAATAAAAGTTATAACTATAATCGTGACGTCGTAATATGTACTATCCACATTTAAAAAGGGTCGCAAAACATCTTCGAATGCAGTCACCACAAAGCTGTACAAAAATGCAGCACTGGTGCCGATACCTATCAAGGTATCCATATTGGCTTTACCGTAACGCAAAAATCTGTAAAAGCCGAGCAAATATGGTTTACCAATCACAAAAAGAATATAAGTAGCAAGTATCGGCAAGAGATGATGGAAAAATTCTTTTATAGTTATACTCATACTCCCTACCAATCTGTATTGCGCCAAAATATCCCAGCCCATCACAAAGGCAGCAAAAATTGCAATCGGGATAGCGGACCAAACTTTTATTTTCATATCATGAACCTCCGCTAGTTTTTCTTTTTTGGATTGACTAAGGCCTAAATGTTCTCTATGTTCGTCGGAAGACATACCCATTTCAGCAGCTGATTTACTCGCCATGACGGTCATATTATGACTCAAATGCCTGTCTGCAGATGAGGCAGAATCTTCGATAACTAAAGAATACCCTAGTGGTTCTATTTTTTTAGACAGATTCTCAGGAGTAATTTTTGTTTCGTCAAAAGAAACTTTGACTGACTCGGTACCATAATTTGCTTCAGCTTTTTCTACACCATCAGTTTTCTTAAAAGTACGCTCGATAATCCCCGCACATGATGCGCAGTGCATTCCTTTTATTTTGTATGTTTTAGATTCTTTATTTTCCATATTATTTTCTTTTGAGCTGATAAACTTTCAAGATTTCTTTAGTGGCTTTATCTGTCTCTCCTTTTTTAATTTGGTTCACTACGCAATGTCCCAAATGTCCTTCCATTAAAATATCTTCCACATTTGATAATCCTTGCTTGATAGCTGAAGTTTGAGTGATAACATCGATGCAATATTTGTCTTTGGCAATCATGTCTTGAAGTCCCCTCACCTGCCCTTCAATTATCTTTAGCCGTTGAACTATTTTTGTTTTATTTGTATGCATATCAAAAGTATATACCCCCCGGGGGGTATTGTCAATGGGTCTGTGGATAAATTATATTCTAACGAAGTTGAGTTAAAACTTCTGGAACTCCTTCGGTAATTAGAATTGTATGTTCAAAGTGGGCGCTTTTTTTGCCGTCGGCTGTGCGGAAGGTGTAGCCATCGTCGTCCATCGTTACATGCTTCGTGCCATTGTTTAACATCGGTTCGAGAGCGACTACCATTCCTGGTACTAATTTCGTTCCTGTTCCCTTTTTACCAAAGTTTGGTATGTATGGGTCTTCATGTATAGCGCGCCCTACTCCGTGTCCTGAGAGGACATCCACGATGCCGTATTTGTGAGGTCGCACATAGCTCTCTATGGCATGCCCTATGTCCCCCACTCTATTACCACCAACAGCCGAACTAATACCCACCGCAAGCGCTTTTTCTGTAGTCTCTAATAATTTTTTATTACCATTACTTATCTCACCTACTCCTACAGACAAAGCCATATCAGTAAAAAGTCCTTTATGTTTTAGTCCTAAATCAATAGCGATAATGTCTCCTTCTTTTAGAATCCTATTTGCTTGCGGAATCCCGTGCACAACTTCGTCATTCACTGATGTACACAAAGAAGCTGGAAAGGGCTTGTTGGCTCCTTCGGGTTTGTAATTCAAAAACGCCGGCTCATCCCCCAGCTCTTTGATTAATTTAAAAGCGTAATCGTCCAGTTCTTTAGTAGAAACTCCCGGCGCCACCATGTCTTTTACCTTATACAATACTTGAGAGAGTCTCTTGCCTCCTTCACGCAGGATTTCTATTTCTTCTTTTGTTTTTATTATTATAGCCATTATGAAATCGTAGTTCCTGAAAATTCTTCACCATCTAAACATTTTTTCAAATTATCTATAGGATTACCATTCATGGTGACTACAGTAATACCTTTACTCTCTGCTAACATAGAAGCGGTAGGGTCAAATGGAGAATTCAATCCCGGATTCCATTCTTTTGGAATCAATGCCATGTACTCTGCCCAAGAAATTTTCTCAATTTTTTTTGCATTTGGATTTGTTTTCGGATCAGAATCATATACATAGTCAGTATTTGAAAGATTAATAATTTTATTGGCACCAACATTTATGGCCCCTAAAACTGCATCGTAATCTGTGCTGTGACCTGGTTCATAAGCTGAACCGATAATTATGGCTTTATTAAATGACAAATTCTGAGACAAATCTGAAATAACTTGATCATGTGCGTATTCTCCAAAAACAACACGGAGTAATTCTGCATTTAATTTTAGAGACGCGATACCTATCCAATCCAAATCCTCGTGTGATGGATTAGACAATTCTTTAGCAACATTTTGATATTTTCTACAAATCTTTCCTCCGCCAGTTATTAAAATAAACTTTTTTCCTTTTTGTATTTCCTCTATTATTAGACTCTTAAAATCTTTTAAAAATTGAATATCTATTTCTTCTGGTATTATAAGTGAACCACCCAACGATATAACAATTTTTTCTTCTTCCATATTATAAATTTAAAGCTTTAATAATATCATTGTGAACGTTTTCAATAGTTTGTTCACCATTTATTTCAATAAAATTGTATTCGTGTTTGTTCTTGAAATATTCAATTGATGGTTCTACGTCTTTTTCATACCAATCAAGTCTATTTTGTATTTTCTCTGGAGTATCATCTGAACGCTTTCGCTCTATCATTCGAGCGTATGACCAGTCTTTTGAAACATTCATTAAAATGATATTTAGGTGATTAATTTTATAAAAATCAAAAGCAGAATCAAGAGCTACTGACTCTTCTAGTCTTCGACAGACTCCGTCTAAAATCATATCTTCTTTGCCTGTAAAATTCTTAACAATTAAATTTGTCCAAATCCAAATAGGCAAAAAAACCGGAATCAATTTCCCGTCTTGTAAAATTTCTTGAATTAATTTACTAGCTAGGTCTGTTCCCTTAGCCAACTCTCTAAAAGATGAGCCTGTTTCAATATAAACAATTTCACGTCCATGATTTTTTAAAAAGTCTGCAAGCATTTTGGCTTGTGTACCTTTACCACAACCAGAACGTCCAAAAAATACAATAGCTTTTGAATCCATGTCGAAATAATACACTATTTAGAGAAAAAATCAACTTTAATATTCTCGCATTGAGACTTGAGCATCTACTTTTTTGATGAGGTCAAGCACTACAGACACAGCGATAAGAACAGCTGTACCGCCGAGCGCAATAGTGGTGATACCTGTTGCCTTTTGCATAAGAATAGGTAGAACTGCGATAAAACCTAGAAACACAGCTCCGACTAAGGTAATACGAGTTAATACTTTCGCAATGTAAGTAGAAGTAGAAGCTCCTGGACGAATTCCTGGAATAAATGCTCCGTTCTTTTGCAAGTTAGTAGAAAGTGCTTCTGGATCGAAAGTTACCGCTGTGTAGAAGTAAGTAAACAAAAATACAAATACAAAGTACAGTCCAGCATATAGCCAACTTGTTTGCGAGAACGACAACAACACACCTGAGATTTTCAAAGCAATAGTGTTTGTAGATGTAGACAAGAAATTACCTATCATTTGAGGGAAAAGTAAAATAGACAAAGCAAAGATGATAGGGATAACACCAGCTTGATTTACTCGTAATGGTAAATAAGTAGAACCTCCGCCATATGTCTTCATGCCTCTTATGCGTTTAGCGTAAGTTACAGGTATGGGTCGCTCGGCTTCTGTCACCACTACCACGCCAGCTATAACTAAGATTGTTGCTACTAAGAATAGAGCATAAACAGGAATCTGAGCAGGGTCAAAAGTAAAAATCATTTGACCAACTTGTGAAGGCAATGCAGACACAATACCAGCAAAAATGATAATGGAGACACCATTTCCAATACCAAATTCTGAAACTAATTCTCCTATCCACATCAATAACATTGCTCCAGCAACAACAATAATGATATTTGTAATTCGGTCAAATGAGGTCAAGTTCAGAAGAATTCCTTGTTGTTCTAATATAGCTAAAAGAGAAAATCCTTGAATTGCAGCCAATGGTACCGTTAGTAATCTTGAGTATTGAGTGAACTTTTTCTTTCCAGCATCTCCCTCTTCGTGATATAAACGTTTTAATGCAGGAACCATAATAGTCAAAAGTTGCATTATGATGGAAGAAGTGATGTAAGGACCAACTCCAAGCATGATAATAGAAAGATTGGAAAGTCCTCCTCCTGAGAATATATTTAAAATTCCAAAAAATTGATTGTTAGTTAAAAATCTCTCAAGCGCTAAAGTATCTATACCAGGTATTGGAATAGCGGATAATAATCTAAAAATTATTAATGCGAAAATAACAAATAAAACCTTCTTACGTAAAGATTTATCTGTCCAAATCATTTTCATTTTAGTCCAAAATTTATTCATATTTTTCTATGTTAGCTTAAGCTATTGTACCCCCTGCCTTTTCTATTTTGATTTTTACAGGTGCTGAAACTAAACACTTTGATACGGCGACTTTTACATTAAAATCTGTTTTACCATCTAAAATCTTAACTTTTGGAATAACTCCCTTTATTTTCTTTAAAGCCTTGATTTCTATCAAGTTCACTGGATTTACTTCTCCACCTTTTGGATAAAGTGCTGCTATTCTGTCTAAAGAAATACAAACAGGTTTCTTTTCAAAAGAATTAAAACGATAACCTCGCAACTTTGGCAACTTCTTAATGATATCACGGAGCTCTGGTCGGCGCTTGTTACCTGCACGAGCTGTTTGCCCCTTGCCACCTCGGCCAGAAGTCTTAGCATGTTTGCCTCCTCGGCCTACGATGCGATCTTTTTTATTCTTATTTTGTCTTTTTAAGTTATGTATTTGCATAAAATTATTCTATTTCTTTGATAGCATCTTTGGCTACTTCTTTATTTTCAACCACAGTAGTTTCTATAACTGGTTTTGCATATTTCTTAGAAACAGATGCAAGAGCTGCCATAACTGCCTTGGAATTGTTTAATTTATTTTTACTTTTAGATAAAATCTTACCTGTCACATCTTTTACTCCAGCTAAGTTTAGAATATCGCGCACTACTGTTCCCGCGACTAATCCACGGCCTTTGTTTGGCATGATTATGACCTTGCAACTAGAGTATTTAGCTTCTATTTCGTGAGGTATAGACATAGTTTTAGTAAGATCTAATTTGATCATATTCTTCTTTGCATTACGAAGAGCTTTGTTAATAGCCAAAGAAGTGTCTCCTGCTTTTCCTAAGCCAAGTCCAACTCCACCCTTTCTGTCACCAGCTACCAACGCCACAGAAAAAGAAAATCTGCGTCCACCTGCTACCACACGAGTAACACGTCGGATACTTACTAGCTTTTGATCAAATTCAGGTTTTGGTTTACTGAAAGATGATGAGCGTCTGTTGTTATTCTTTTTTTCTTTATCCTTTTCCATAATAAATAATTATATAATTAAAACTTTAAACCTCCTGCCCGAGCTTCGTCTGCTACTAATTTTACGCGTCCAGTGTATTTAAAACCATTTCTATCAAAAACTACGTTGCTTATTTTCTTGGTCTTACAAACTTCGGCCACCATCTTGCCTACTTCTTTTGCTCTTTCCATTTTTGTACCTTTTATAATCTTTGCATCGTTGGCTTGTGCTAGTGTATTTCCTGTCATGTCGTCTATGACTTGAGCATACATAAATTTATTTGATTTAAAAACAGAAAGACGAGGACACAAAGAAGTACCCATCATCTTGCTTCTGATTTTTTTCTTTAATCTTATTCTTTTATCAGTTTTATTTTGCATATTATTTTAAGCAGTTTTCTTGCCTTGTTTTCGTCTGATAACTTCGTTTTCATAACGCATTCCCTTACCTTTGTATGGCTCTGGTTTCTTTAATGCTCTAACAGAAGCTGTGAAGCTACCTACTAATTCTTTATCGATTCCTGTAATTGTTATATTATTCTTTTCTGCAGTAGCCGTTAAACCTTCTGGTATAGGTACTATAACTGGATGAGAAAACCCAAGAGCAAAATGTAATTCTTTTCCCTTTACTTCTGATTTAAAACCAACTCCTTCTAATATCAATTTCTTTACGTATGGGGTTTCAACACCTTGTATCATGTTTGCTATGTGCGAAGCGTAAGTCCCCCACAACGCTTTTGAAAATTTATCATTTCTCTTTATATCTAAATTAATTTTATCACCTTCGATTTTAATAGTTATGTCGTCACGGAAATTTTTAACCAAAATACCTTTAGTTCCCACCACTTTCAAAACGACACCGTCTTGTGACACGGTTATTCCTTTTGGTATTATTATTTCTTTTTTTCCAATTCTTGACATATATTTTTATTACCAAATTTTAAATAATGCTTCTCCTCCGACTTGTTCTTTGCGTGCATCCTTCCCTGATAAAATACCTTTTGGAGTTGATAATACTAACAATCCTGAGCTATTTCTTACTGTGTGTATGTCTTTTAATGCAAAATAAACTCGTTTTGATTGCTTAGAAACCCGCTCTACTTCATTAACTTTTGGCTTTTTATCAATATAAATTAATTCAACTTCTAAAACTGGGAAACCTTTTTTGGTCTTTTTAGAGACGGATTTTATATATCCTTCTTTTTCTAAACACACAGCAATAGCATTCTTTAATTTAGAATATGGAAAAGCTACAGACTCTTTACCTGCGCGACTTCCATTCTTTATCATTATTATCATGTTTGAAATTGAATCCATATATTTTATATTACCAAGAAGATTTTCTTACTCCTGGTAATTGACCTTCGTTTGCTAATTCTCGAAAACAAATACGGCAAATACCAAAGTCTCGCATATAGCCATTACCTCGGCCACAACGAAAACATCGATTTTTCTGTCGAGTGCTAAACTTTGGTGTTTTTTTGTTTCTTGCTAATACTGATGCTTTTGCCATCCCATTAAAAAATTAACTAATAACGTTTAATTATTCATTCGAGTCCTCATAATTTTCTAACGGGACAAGTATAAAATTAAACAGGGTTTTGTCTTGTAATATCACGTTTCTTTTCTTAAAGGCTAAATAAAATATAGACCCTTAAGGAGAAAAACGGATTAAACAAAACCATATTCCCTTCCTGCCATACTAGCAGAATGCCCCAAAATAGTCAAACCTTATTTCTTTTTCTTTTCGTCTTCCTTTTTGAAAGGAACACCTAGAAGTTCAAAAAATGCGAAACCTTCTTTTTGAGTTTTAGCAGAAGAGACGATAGTGATGGCAAATCCGAAAACGTCTTTGATGTCTTCGTCAGCTGTTTCAGGAAAAATAGTGTGCTCTTTGATACCCATAGTAAGGTTCCCAATAGAGTCTACTGTAGAGCGGTTGACGCCTCTAAAGTCTTTTGTACGAGGAAGGGCGACATTCACAAGTTTCTCCAAGAAAGCATACATTCTCTTATTGCGTAGAGTGATTACTACTCCTACTGGGTCACCTTGTCGTATTTTAAAAGATGCGATAGATTGTTTTGCTCCTCTTAGTGTTGGCTTTTGACCAGTTATCTTTGCTAGTCTATCTGAAATAGATTGATTTTTATTTTTATCTTTCTTGATAGCTGTTCCAGTGCCGACATTTATCACCACTTTTTGTAGATGTGGAGCAGCCATAAGGTTTTTATAATGAAAACTATCTTTCATTGTTTTATATGCTTCAACTTCTTTTTCTTTTACAGTTAAATGTTTCATATTAAATTTCTTGATTACTTTTTCTTGCAATTCTTACCATCTTGTCTCCTACTTTCTTTTTACCAATACGAGTTCCTTTTCCACTTTTAGGATCTAAGATCATAACATTTGATGCGTTAAGGGGCATAGATTTCTCGATAGTGGAACCTTTTTCATTGCTCTTTCGAGGCTTCTGATGTTTCTTGTATACATTTAAACCTTCAACTACAACTTTATTAGTCGCAGGAATAACAAGGATAATTTTACCCTTTTTGCCTTTATCTTTTCCGGCTATAACTATTACATTGTCTCCTTTTTTTAATTTCATATAAATTTATTATCTAAATAACTTCAGGTGCTAAAGAAATAATCTTTTGGAAACCTTTTTCTGCAAGCTCTCTTGGAATTGGTCCGAAAACACGTCCTGCTTTTGGATCCATTTTTCCTTTTTCCAATATCACCACGGCATTGTCGTCAAAACGAATATAAGAACCGTCTTTTCGGCGATAAGCATTACGAGTACGCACGACTACAGCTTGATGAACATCTTTCTTTTTTACTCCTTTTCGAGGACTAGCGATTTTTACAGAGATGATAACTAGCTCACCTAATTCTGCATATCTCTTTTTTGAAGAGCCCAAAATCTTAAATACCTTTCCTACGGTACCTCCGGCATTGTCTGTTATTTTTACTAATGTTTCGTTTTGAATCATACAATTATCGAACTACTTTAAATTTTTTATCTTTGGAAATCGGCCTTGTTTCCATAATTTCTACTTTATCGCCAATTTTGTATTTATTCTCTTCGTCATGAGCTTTGTACTTTTTGCTCACTTGATAAAACTTTCTGTATTTAGAATGTTCAACAAAACGAGAAACCAACACGACTACAGTCTTGTCCATCTTATCAGAAACCACTGTTCCCTTTAAAATACTTCCCTTTTTTTCTATTTTTTGTATTGCAGTCATATATTATTTATTTTTATTACTTTTACTTGTCTGACCTTTGGCACGATTAAGTTGTGTCAATACACGAGCTATGTTCTTTTTCAAAAAACTAGCGTCTTTGACATTCTTGGACTTTGCTCCTTGGGCTTTAAATTTAATTGCTAAAACCTCAGATTGCAAAGTTGCAAGCTTGGTTTTCAATTCACTTTCATTTAAGTCCATTAAGTTGTTTTTTTTCTTTGCCATATAATTATTTTGTATTTACGCGAGCAACTACTCTAGTCTTTAAAGGAAGTTTTGTCCCTGCTTTTCTTAATGCTTCACGTGCAGTCTTTTCATCAACACCATCAACTTCAAAGATAATTCTACCTGGTCCTACATCAAAACAATATCCTTGTGGGTCTCCTTTTCCTTTTCCCATACCCATTTGTGCTGGCTTTTGTGTATAAGGTCTGTCTGGAAAAATTCTTATCCAATATTTACCTGCCTTGGTAAGTGTTCGAGAAATAACTTTTCGTGAAGCTTCTAGTTGATTAGATTTTACGCGTGCTTGGGATTCTGCTTTTAAACCAAAAGATCCGAAAGAAAGCTTTGTTCCACGTGTGTCAGCAGACAATGTCTTCAAATTTTTTCGCATTGTATGCCACTTTCTAAATTTTACTTTTTTAGGTATCAACATATAAATTACTTATTTTTTTGATTAAAAATCTTACCGCGATAAATCCAAACTTTTATACCGATAACACCGTATGGTAAGTTTGCACGCTCTCTTTTGAAATCAATATCTGCTCGAAATGTCTGTAGAGGAATAGAGCCACGTTTTAATTCTTCAGATCGAGCAATTTCAGCACCACCCAATCGTCCACCTAAAAGTATCCTGGCTCCTTCTACTCCCGTGGTTGCCATAACTTTTTCAATGATTTGTTTCATCACTCGACGATAAGGCATACGCTTCTCTAGACCTTCGGCAATCATATAAGCCACAATAGCTGCATCAGCTTCTGGATTTGGAATTTCAACAATTTCCAACTTGAAGTCTTCAGTCTTAGGAAGTTTTAAATATGCCATCTTTTTCAAGATATCGTCTTTGAGTTTTGTGGCACCTTCACCAGATCTACCAATGATAAGTCCTGGACGAGAAGTTTTTATTATAAAACGAGTCATTTTTTGATTTCTTTCAATTTCAATAGATGAAACATAAAGTCCCCGCAATTTCTTTTCTAGATATTCACGTATTAATACATCCCCTTTTAAATAAGCGACGTATTTCTTAGGATCAGCAAACCAGCGAGACTTCCAGTCTCGGAGTATTACTAATCTATGTGCATATGGGTGAACTATTTTTGACATATTATTTTTCTTTAACTACTTTAGCTTTTTTAACAACCTTTTTTTCTTTCACTACTTTCTCGATTTTCTCAGCTTTTATTTTTTTAACTTTATCTTCTTTTTGAGCCAAGACAAGAGTTATGTGACTTGTTCTTTTGTTTATTCGGTGCCCAGAGCCCATTGCAGCTGGCATCATTCTTTTCATAACGATACCCTTGTCTACTCGTAATTCTTTAATAAATAAATTATCCATTTCAAAACCAGCTTGTTTTGCATTGGCTACTGCTGAGAGTAAAAGTTTTTTGATAGGAGTACTAGAACGCTTGGCCAAAAAGTCTAATTGGACCAAGGCTTGGTCTACTTTTTTGCCTCTGATAAGTCCTGCTACCAAGCGAACCTTACGTGGGGATTGTCTGTAATTTTTTAAAAAAGCTTTCATATATTTTATTTCTTTTTAGCATCAGTTGCGGCTGTGGTCGCTGATTTAGCTTGAGTGATTTCAGCTTCCTTCTTCTTAGCTTCAAGCTCTTTCTGCATTTTACCTCCGTGCTTCATGAATTTCTTAGTTGGTGAAAATTCTCCTAGTCTGTGACCTACCATGTCTTCAGTGGCTAGTACTTCTATGTGAACCTTTCCATTATAAACACCGAAAACAAACCCAACCATTTCAGGAGAGATAACAGCAGCACGCTTCCAAGTCTTTATCATTGGAGTTTGCAACGGGTTTTTGCCTGCTATCTTTTTTAATAGTCTTTCGTCGACATTTATTCCTTTTTTGATTGATCGTGTCATATTTGATAATAAAAAAGCTCTCAAATGAGCTTGCCATTTATACTAGCAAATTTAAAAAGATTGTCAACACGATTCTATACGAGCATTGTTTTATAAAGCTCAAAACAAAAAAGGTCAAATTTGACAATAAAAAACCGGTGTATTTCACACAAAAAATACACCGGCATTGTTTCTTTATTATACTAATTTATCCATAAGGATAAAAGCAAATCTTCCATCGAACTTTTCATTGATAGACATCATCGTCAAGATTCTGCCTTTTTCAGTTCGAAATATCGCTGGAAAACTTAACTCCATATACTTGTCCACGTAAACATTCTTAGACAATAAAATAATATTAGTGTCTTCGGGAATACCCAGGCCGTCTAAAACATCCTCGGGAAGCAAGCTCATGGTATTCACTAAAATACTACCTGGATCTTTTTCAATTGGCCCCAAACCCCTATCTGAAAAATAAGAGTAAATACCAATTCCATTAGGAATAATCTTATCAACTCCTTCATAATATAATGTAACTTTGATTGACTTAGTATTTGAAATTGGAGCGTAAAGAATTTTCTTATTTTTTTTACTCCAACTAACAGTGACGCCATCTAGTCCACCCAAATCCATAACTTCTTGCGAAGATGATACTTGAATTTGTTTAAAACCAATCTTGAAATCCAGTATTGGCTTCGAATTTATTCTGCGAACATTGGCAAGGCTATGCTTTGACAAAGTCACCCCAAGTTCTAACAGTTGAGACGAGAGACTGGATAATCCTATTTCTTTCTTCATTGAAAAGAGTTTTTAGTTAAAAAATAACATTTCACAAGTATAATGAACTATTTTCGCAAAAAATCAAGCCCAGAACTAAAAATCCCCTATCTGCGGCGGGCAGGCAGGGGATTTTTTATTTTATTGAGATTTTCGAGACTTACCTGTTTTTCGTCTTGAGACGATGAATACGTTTGAGTATTTCTTTGGTGCGCGGGTCTTGCGTCCACCAGTTACCTTACCCCACATAGTCTTCGGTCGCTTAGTACCTCGGCCTTGTCGTCCTTCACCTCCTCCGTATGGATGATCTACAGGGTTCATGGCAGTACCTCGCACAGTAGGGCGTATACCCTTCCATCGTGAGCGTCCAGCTTTACCATAGTTTTCTAAGTGGTGTTCTTCATTTGAAACTGTACCAATACATGCCCAACATTCTTCTCTTACTTTTCGAATTTCAGTTGACGGCATTTTCAAATTTGTATTACCTTCAGCATTTGCCACAACTTGAGCAAAGATTCCTGCAGAGCGTCCGATTTTAGCACCACCACCTTGTTTGAGTTCTACGTTATATACAAATGTTCCAACTGGAATAAATTTGAGTGGAAGTCTATTCCCAGCTGTTAAGGGAGCTTTTTCAGATACAATAAAACTGTCTCCGGCTTTTACTGATTTAGGTAATACCACATATCTCTTTTCTCCATCTCGGTAAACCGCAAGACCGATAAAGGCAGAACGGTTTGGATCATATTCCACTGACTTTATTTTTGCAGGAATATCTTTTTTATCATATTTAAAATCCACATCTCGATAAAGTCTTTTGTGACCACCTCCTTTGTGACGCATAGTGATACGTCCTTGACTGTTTCGGCCCACAGAACGCTTAAAACCATAGGTTAAAGATTTTTCAGGTGTAGACGTAGTCAATACTCCCTTGTAGGAAACATTAGTCATTTGTCGTCGTGATTTACTTGTTGGTTTATACTTTTTCATATTATTAAATGAATTCTATCTTATCTCCCTTTTTTAAATAAACAAGAGCTTTCTTTCCTGCACCAGTTAAATTTCTGTGTCCACGAAAAACAACTCTTTTACTAGGGATAGCTAAGATGTTTACTTTTACTGGATTTACTTTATAGAGTTCAAAAATTGCTTTCTTGATTTCTGATTTATTTGCTCCATCAGTCACATCAAAAGTGTAAACATTTTGCTCATATGCAAAAGATGCTTTTTCTGTAATTCTAGGATTCTTTAATATTTTTATAATTGCTTTTGTTGCCATATATTTAAAATTAACCTCTGGATTCTAAGAACTTTACACTCTCTTCACCATTTTCGATCAAAAGGTATTGATGATTCAAAACATCAAGCGGATTCAAGTTTTTCAAAAATACGATTTCTAATTGTGGTAAATTTCTAAAACTCTTTTCTGTGTTTTCACTTCGTCCCCAGAGTGCTGTTAGAACTTTAGGTTTCTTGGAACTCGCAAGTGGTTTTAGTCCTGTAGCTTTTGATAAATTCTTCATCACTCCTAGTGCGTCTTTTGTCTTCATGCCCTTTGTGACTAGAGAATCTACAAAGATTATTTCTCCATCTTTCATCTTTTTAGAAAGAACTGAGAATAAAGCTTGAGCTCGCATACTCTTGGTTATTTTTCTCTTGTAGTTTTTAGCTGAAAGTGGACCATGAGTTACTCCTCCACCTACCCAGATAGGACTTCGTGATGAACCGTGACGAGCACGTCCTGTGCCCTTTTGTTTCCATGGCTTTCGTCCTCCTCCACGAACTTCTCCACGGTCTTTTGTATCAGCAGTACCAGCACGCTTATTACTTCGCATACCTTCTACTACTTGGTGAACTAAGTCAGAGCGCCATTTAGCCATAAAAACTTTTTCTGGTAGTGTAATTGCTCCTGCTTGTTCCCCTTTTTGGTTGTATATTTTTGCTTCCATATTATTTTGAGACAATTTCAATTAAACTACCTCGAACTCCTGGTAATGCACCTTTTATAAGCATAATGTTATTTTCTTTATCTATAAAAACAACTTTCAAATTCTTTTGAGTTATACGATCAGAGCCCATTCGGCCTGCCATACGCATACCTTTAGGTACGTGTGTACGAAGACCTCCTCCAATAGAGCCCGGCTCACGTTCTGAGTGTTTTTGACCGTGTGTTCGAGGACCTCCGTGGAAACCATGACGCTTAACCACACCTTGGAAACCTTTACCCTTAGACACTCCAGTTACTTGAAGCTTGTCTCCGATTTCAAAAACTGATACGTCTAGAACATCCCCTTCTTTGGCTTCACTCTTATCAGTGGGTTTAATTCTGAATTCTTTGACCACTTTATAGTTAGCCCCTTTCATAGAACCTTGTTGAGCTTTATTTATTCTTTCTTTTTTTTGTGTGCCAAATCCTACTTGTACTGCATTATATCCGTCTTTATCTTTTTCTAATACACGGGTTACAGTCACAGGACCAGCAGAAATAACAGTCACAGGAACAACTTTTCCGTCTTCTCCGAAGTACTCCATCATATTTTCTTTTGTTCCAAGAATGAATTTCATAAATATTTGATAAATTAAAGCATCTTTACATCGATATCAACTCCAGATGGAAGGGATAGGTTTGTAAGTGATTCAACTGTCTTTGGGTTTGGATTAATAATATCAATCAATCTTTTGTGTACTCTGATTTCGAATTGTTCTCGTGCATTCTTATACACAAAAGAAGCTCGATTGACTGTATATTTTTTTATTTCTGTTGGTAGAGGTATTGGTCCTACAATATTTGCATCATAACGCATAGCGGTGTCGATTATTTGCTTTACAGACGCATCTAATATCTTGCTCTCGTAAGCACGAACTCTTATACGTAAAACCACTTCACCACTTTCTTTTTTAGCCTTGGCTACTTTAGTACTTTTTACGACTTTTGATTTTTTAGTTGTAGTTTCTTTAGTTGCCATGAAAATGAATTAAATACTATCCTAAGATTTTTGTAACAACTCCTGCTCCAACAGTCTTGCCTCCTTCACGAATAGCAAATCTTTGTGCTTCTTCCAACGCAACTGGGCTTACCAATTTAACTGTTATTTTTACTGTGTCTCCAGGCATAACCATTTCTGTTCCTTCAGCTAGTGTTACATCACCAGTAACGTCTGTAGTTCGGATATAGAATTGAGGTTTGTAACCCTTGAAGAATGGAGTGTGTCTACCACCTTCTTCTTTCTTTAGAACATAAATTTCAGCAGTGAAATTATCATGTGGTGTAGTTGTCCCTGGTTTACATAGAACTTGTCCACGAGTAATGTCTTCTTTTTTCAATCCTCGTAGTAAGATTCCAGCATTGTCTCCAGCCATACCTTCTTGTAAGTTCTTGTTGAACATTTCAATACCAGTAACGACTGATTTTTGAGTAGCTTTAATACCAACAACTTCGATTTCTTCACCAACCTTTACTACTCCTCTTTCGATTTTTCCTGTTACTACAGTACCGCGTCCTTCGATAGAGAAGATGTCTTCAACTGGCATAAGGAAAGGCTTTGCAATATCTCGTTCAGGAACTGGGATGTAAGTATCAAGAGCGTTTGTTAATTCTAAGATTTTCTGCGCCCATTCATCATCAACTGACTTTGCTTCAAGACCTTTTAGAGCTGAACCACGGATAACTGGTGCACCAGCGCCATCAAAACCTTGTTTTGTTAAGAGTTCACGTATTTCTTCTTCAACTAGGTCGATCATATCTTTATCATCAACCATATCGCACTTGTTTAAGAAAACGATAATCTTTGGAACTCCAACTTGTTTTGCAAGAAGGACATGTTCACGAGTTTGAGGCATGGCTCCATCTGTAGCTGCAACCACGAGGATTGCACCGTCCATTTGAGCTGCACCAGTGATCATGTTTTTAATGTAGTCAGCGTGTCCTGGAGCGTCGATGTGTGCATAGTGACGAGCGTCAGTAGCGTATTCGTTGTGGGAAATGTTAATAGTGATTCCACGAGCTTTTTCTTCAGGAGCATTGTCGATTTGACTAACATCACGAAGACGGACTGTTTTACCAGCCAAGTTAAGCACGTTTAATATAGCCGCAGTCAAAGTGGTCTTACCGTGGTCAACGTGACCAATAGTACCTACGTTTACGTGTGGCTTGTCTCTTTTAAATTCTTCTGCCATATATATTCCGCACAAGGGCGGTTTAATATCTAAGACTTAACATACGAGAATGGTTGCTAAGGCCTAAATACTAATCTTGTCCGCCTCTGGCGGACTTAATTAAACTAATAATACTTTTTTAAAAAAACCAATATAAAAACTGCAGAAAAAGTGCAGTTATTACTAATATAGCAAATTTAAAAAGATTGTCAAACCCTATCACTCGTGAGTGATGGGGTCAAATAAAAAAACGACCATTTTCATGGTCATTCTGATAATTTAATTCTAAGTCGAAATTCGCAAGGAACTTGTTTTGTAAAACCAGGAATCCACCACTGCCCCTCTCTTTCAGAAATCTTAAGCTCATAATGCACGGATTCAAGTGCTAATTTGTGTTCGTTGAATAAATCCCTAGATAGAGTTTCGTAAAAATACGATTTTTTAAAAACAAACAAATCATTATCTAGTTTTCCAAAAAAAGAAGCTAGTCCATACTTATCTGAAATAATACCAGATACATACTCTGATTTTGCGTCTGGTAAAAAATACAGAGTAAACTTGCCACGATCACGAACATGCACATCCCAAGTGCCTACTATGTCTGGACGAGAATTAATATCCATCTGCATAAGCAATTCATTTTCCGATAATCTTTTTTGAATTTCATCGATGAAATCACGCCTTAGAGTACTGTCGTGCATATCTATAAGTTCATAATCAATAGAAAATTCTTTTTTGAAAGTTTTATACAAATAGAATCCTGTATAAAAATCAGTCACCAAAATCTCTATGTTCTTTTTATGAACTTCTTCTAAAACAAGAGAAGCATCTCCAAACATTCGGAGAAATTCGGCTTGAGCTCGAAATAAATTCTTTTTAAACAAATTTCGACTTGCATTAGAACGTCCTTCGAATTCATGTGCTTTAAAAACAAAAGGTGATAAATCTATGGTTTTTTTAGATTCTGAATTTACTTTATGCTGTAACGTATCCCAATAATCGACGTAATCAGCAACATAATCAAAAGAATTAGAAATCAAACCATATTCTTCTGAATCAGAATTTTTGTTTATTGATAAATTTTTAATTTCACATGCTGGAGTATCAACAAAAACTAAACCTATATTTTTGCCTAAACATTTAGAGAGTAATACTTGAAAATGCTCATCTAACCCCTCTTCTATATAATCCTCTTTTACTGGATATACTAAAACGATCTTTGTTTTCATTTTTTTATTTTTTAATGAACAAAAAAATATGAGTCCTCGTTCTAAAGATTACTTTAAAATCAAATTAAGTCAACTAAAAAACCTTACAGGGGTTTTTTAGTTATTTTATTTTCTACCAGCAATAATAGTCTCGGCCACGTTTTGAGGCACGATGTCGTAACGCAAGAATTCCATTGTGAATCCTGCTCGGCCTTCAGTCATAGAGCGAAGATTTGTCATGTAGCCAAACATTTCAGATAAAGGCACGACAGCTTTGATAGCTTTGTTCATTCCTCTGTCTTCCATGCCATCGATAAGTCCGCGCTTGGATGACAAACTACCTGTAACATCACCCATAAATTTATCTGGGGTAACTACTTCTACTTTCATCATTGGTTCGAGTATCACAGGGCGAGCAGAACGACATGCGTCTTGGATGGCCATAGAAGCTGCGATTTTGAAAGCCATTTCATTAGAGTCCACTTCGTGGTAACTTCCGTCCCATAAATCCACAGAAACATTAACCATTTTAAATCCAGCCAAAATTCCACGATCGAGTCCTTCTTTAAATCCTTTTTCACAAGGAGCAATATATTCTTGTGGAATAACACCTCCCTTGATGTTGTTAATAAATTCAAAGCCAAGGGAACGTTTGGTGTTTTTAGGTAAGTCTTCAACTTCTTCTTTTGTCAAAGACTCCATTGGTTTTACTTTAATTTTTACGTGACCATAGTTACCACGGCCTCCAGACTGCTTGATGTACTTACCTTCTGCGTCTGCACTGCCTGTGATAGTTTCTCGGTAAGCTACTTGAGGTTTACCTACATTTGCTTCCACAGTAAATTCTCTTTTCATACGGTCCACAATAATTTCCAAATGTAATTCTCCCATTCCAGCGATGATGGTCTCGCCTGTTTCTTGGTCAGTAGAAACTTTAAAGGTTGGGTCCTCTTGAGCCAATCGATTTAAGGCCATACCCATTTTCTCTTGGTCAGCTTTTGTTTTTGGTTCGATGCGTAGAGAGATAACTGGTTCTGGAAAAACAATTCGGTTTAATTCAACAGGTGAATTTTCATCACACAAAGTGTCTGAAGTGATTGTATCTTTAAGCCCGACTGCAGCTGCTATTTCTCCAGCAAAAACTTTTTTTACTTCTTCTCTGTCGTTTGCATGCATACGGAGTATTCGGCCGATTCTTTCTTTGTTTCTAGTTCTAGGATTGTAAACATAACTTCCAGCTGAAAGAGAACCAGAGTAAACTCGGAAAAAAATAAGTTGTCCTACGAATGGATCAGTCGCTACTTTAAAAGCAAGAGCTGAAAATGGATCTGTGTCGGATGCATGTCTTTCTATCGGAGCATCTGTATTTGGATCGATACCGGCGATAGGAGGGATGTCCGTCGGTGCTGGTAGATAATCCACCACAGCATCGAGTACAAGCTGAACTCCTTTGTTTTTGAGGGCACTTCCTGCAAACACAGGGAAGATATTATTACCGATAACTGCTTTACGAAGTAGGTTTTTTAAAGTGGCTGTGTCGGGAATTTTTCCATCCAAGTATTCTGTCATTCGAACATCATCAGTTTCTACTATTTTTTCGATAAGCTCACTGTGATATTTTTCTGCATCTGCCTTTAAATTTTCAGGAATTTCTTTTTCAATAACTTGGTTACCCATTTCGCCTTCAAAGTAATAAGCCTTCATTCCAAGTAAATCTACTACACCTTCAAAGTTGTCTTCCAAACCGATAGGTATTTGGACTCGGACTGCTTTTTTAGAAAGACGGTCTAAAATAGTTTTGTAAGAATGTTCAAAAGATGCACCAGTTCGGTCGAGCTTATTTATAAAACAAATACGAGGAACATTGGCTTCATCAGCATAACGCCAGTTTGTTTCTGATTGTGGTTCTACTCCAGCAACTCCATCAAAAACTACCACCGCGCCGTCGAGCACACGAAGAGAACGCTTTACTTCTACAGTAAAGTCGATGTGTCCAGGAGTGTCAATAATATTAAAACGATGCTTAAGTGCTTTATTGGTTAAATCATAAGTCGGAGTCCAGAAACATGTCACTGCAGCGGAAGTGATAGTAATACCACGTTCTCGTTCTTGTTCCATCCAGTCTGTAGTAGTTTCTCCGTCATGCACTTCTCCGATTTTGTGCGACACTCCAGTATAAAAAAGCACACGTTCAGTCGTGGTTGTTTTCCCCGCATCGATGTGGGCTATGATTCCAAAATTTCTAACTTTCTCTAAAGGATAATCTCTTTCCATAAATAATTACCAAGCGAAGTGAGCGAAAGCCTTGTTGGCTTCTGCCATTTTGTGAGTATCGTCTTTTTTCTTGATAGCAGATCCTTCGTTCTTTGAAGCTAATATTAATTCTTCAGCAAGTTTTAAATGCATTGGTTGGCCTTTCTTGGCACGAGCAGCATCACGAATCCATCGCATAGCGAGAGCCAGACGGCGTTCAGGACGAACTTCACGTGGTACTTGGTAGTTGGCTCCTCCGATTCTTTTTGAACGAACTTCTGTAAGTGGTCCTGCATTTTTAAGTGCGAGGTCAAAAATTTCAAGTGGATTGGAGTTGCCAGTCTTTTCTTTAATAACGTCAAAAGCTTGGTACATTACCTTTCTAGCTGTTTCTTTTTTTCCAGACCACATCACATAGTTAATAAACTTCTCCAACTTTTGAGAGTTGTACATGAAGTCTGGTTGTACGATATTTCGATTTTTTACTTTTCTTCGCATATAATTTTATTTTTTATCGCCAGCTCTTGGCTTCTTGTTTCCGTATAGTGAGCGACCTTGTCTCCTCTTTTCCACTCCTTGAGTATCGAGTACTCCGCGAACTATATGGTACCGCACTCCAATCAAGTCCTTTACACGTCCACCACGTAGCATAACTACGGAGTGTTCTTGCAAGTTGTGTCCTTCTCCAGGAATATACGCAGTTACTTCCATGCCATTCACCAAACGAACACGGGCAATTTTTCGGAGCGCTGAGTTTGGTTTCTTGGGAGTAGTTGTAGATACTTTAGTACAAACTCCACGCTTAAATGGTGATGGATAGAAAACAGGTCTGTTTTTTAAAACATTAAAGCCACGCGCCAAGGCCACCGTCTTACTTTTACGTTTCATTTTTACTCTGCTTTTCTTTACTAATTGGTTTATTGTTGGCATTTAATCTATTTTATTAAAATAAAAGAGTCTTACGACTCTAAATTAACACTCAAGTAATCTACTACAAAGTTTAAAAAAAAGCAAATACTCTTATTGTTTAAAAATTAAAACCCGTTATTAGGTTAAAGACAAAGGATAATACAGGGCGCAAAATATCTGAAAAGAAATAAATAAAGATAAGTAGAAAAATTAAAGAATATTGTTCAAATTTTAAAAATACGGGTTGAAAACGCCAAGGCAATAGCGAGAAAAGTATCTTGGAACCATCGAGCGGTGGTATGGGCACTAAGTTAAAAATTCCTAATGCTAGGTTTACTATCACGATAGTTGAGACGATAAAATACACTCCCTCTGGTGCATTAAAAGATGGGGCGAAACGCAAAATTATTCCAAAAATAATTGCAATTAAGAAATTCGCCAATACTCCTGCTGCTGCCACAAAAAAAGTCCCCCATTTTTTGTTGTTTAAATTGTCTGGATTATAAGGCACAGGTCGAGCCCAGCCAAAAGCAAAACCAGTCGTCATGTAAAGAAATGCTGGTAATATAACAGAGCCAAATGGATCCAAATGCTTAAGTGGATTTAAAGTAAGCCGGCCTGCCATTCGGGCTGTCTTATCACCAAAATACTCCGCCATGAAACCGTGAGAGACTTCGTGTATCACCACCGACATAATAAGTATAGCTATATAAAATATTGCATCTATTGCGTTCATACAAATTCTATGATAGCATAGAAAAACTATGGCGAAAACATGTGCAATAACAAAAAAGGGTTCAATCGTAGGGGGCGGATATTCAAACCGTACTCGTGCGACCAAATTCAACCCTACCGGCAAAGTCCGAAAATACCCAAACCTTCAAAAGAAGAAGATTTTTGTTGCTGAACTAGGAAAAAATGTAAACATCGAAGTTACTACTCGTGGAATGAAAACAATTAAGAAAAACGGCGCCTACGCTACCCTCCTTAAAGCCGGACTAATAAAATCAAAATAAATCTAAACAAAAACCACCCAATTGGGTGGTTTTTTAATTTGTATTATTTTTTACGCTCCTACGAAAGTAAGTGCAGAGCCCTTTTTGCCGGAGCGTCCGGTTCGGCCGATGCGGTGCACGTAAGTGTCGTACGTCTGAGGAACGTCGTAGTTGATAACATGAGTCACATCAGGAATATCGAGCCCGCGAGCGGCGACATCTGTCGCTATTAAGATATTGATTTTGTCTTGTTTAAATAAGTCCAAGGTCCGGATACGGTCTCGGCTTCTCTTGTCGCCATGAATACAACCAACCTTGAAGCCCATATGATTGAGTTCTTTGGTAAGTGTATCTACGCTGTGTTTCATTTCACGGAATATTAATACTTTATCAGAACCATCTTTTTTCAAAACTTCGTGAAGACGCTCCAACTTTTCTTCTTTAGTTCGAACTCGAATAACATCTTGGTCTATATTCTTTGCTGTCTCGCCAGAAACAACAGAGATATATTTCGGGTCTTTTAAAAATTCAGTAGTTAGTTTTTTAATTTCAGGTGAAAGTGTCGCTGAGAAGAAAAGAGTTTGCCTATCTTCTTTTGGAGTCTTCCCTATTATTGAAACCATATCGTCTCGAAATCCCATATCTAACATTCGGTCAGCCTCGTCTAGGACAACTGAATGACAATTACTTAAATCTAAAACTTTTCGGTCTAAAATATCTTTTATTCTTCCTGGAGTGCCTATTACAAAAGAAACTCCCATTTGGATTTCTCGTATTTGTTTTGTTATCGGCAAACCACCAACCACACAAACAGAATACATACCAAAACCAAAAGCGAGTTTTTTGAATTCACTTTCTATCTGCATTGCGAGCTCTCTGGTAGGTGCCATTATTAATACAGTTTCTTTTTTATTCTGACCTTTAGTCTTAGCAATTTTTTCAATCAATGGAAGCAAGAAGGCGGCAGTTTTACCTGTACCTGTATTTGCCATACCGAAAACATCTTTCCCATCTAAAATTATAGGAATAGTTTGGTCTTGAATCGGACGAGGGCTAGTGTAGCCGGCACGTTCAATATTCTTATGAAGTTGAGTATTAAAAGAAAAATCAGCAAAGGTGTGTTTCGCAACATAAGCCTTTTCTTCTACGTGAACTGCTTTTTGAATAAAGCGAGACAAATCTATCCGCTCTCCACGAGATTTTCCACGACCGCCGCCGCTTCTCTTGGTACGGAAACTAGAACTTTTATTAAATTTTCCTGCCGGTCTAGAACCACTTGTTCTAAATGCAGGATTCGCGCCAAAACGTGAAGGAGCGCGAGAACCAGATGAAACTGGTCGCGCAGAACTGCGTTTGTTAATCATATATTTCTTTTTGTGTTATGGAACTCTATCTCCAGACACACTAAGTCATAGATGATTTCCACAATCGTCAGTCTCGTTAAATAATAGGTGAGATTGATATTTAAAGAATAGCATTATCATGCAAATTTGTCAACTATAGGCAAAACAAACGTCGTGCTAGTATTAACTTGAAATTATTTCATTAACAAAAAAAACATAGTACAATGGAAACAATGACTAATTCAGTTAATAAAAATGTGGACAGCCAATATTTAGACCTCATGGAGCACATCATGCTCCATGGTGTAGAGAAAACTGACCGCACGGGTACTGGGACAAAAAGTGTTTTCGGCTATCAAATGCGTTTTAATTTACAAGACGGCTTCCCTCTTTTAACTACAAAGAAAGTTCCAATTAAATCAATCATCCATGAACTCTTGTGGTTTATGCGAGGCGATACCAATTTAAAATATTTGGCTGACAACAATGTTCACATCTGGGATGAATGGCCATATAAAGCATACTTAATAAAAAACAACATTGCAGTTCCTGCGACTGGTAGCGAGGAATGGAATTCTGGTATAAAAAAATTTATTGAAAAAATAAAAAATGATAGTGAATTTACAAAAGAGTATGGGAACTTAGGCCCCATCTATGGCTATCAATGGCGAAGCTGGCCAACTCCAAATGGAGGACACATTGATCAGCTCAAGAATGTAATAGAGCAAATCAAAAAAACACCGGACTCTAGGCGTTTAATTGTCTCTGCTTGGAATGTAGCTGACATAGATGAAATGGCAAAAGCTGGATTACCACCGTGTCATTGTTTCTTTCAGTTTTATGTAGCAGATGGCAAACTCTCTTGTCAGTTATATCAACGAAGTTGTGATACATTTTTAGGGGTTCCATTTAATATCGCCTCTTATGCTATTTTCACAATGATCATCGCTCACATCTGTGGACTAGAAGTTGGGGAATTTGTTTGGACTGGTGGAGACACACACTTATATTTAAATCATTTAGAACAAGCAAACTTACAACTCTCCCGCCGAGGAGATATCCGTCCAATGCCAAAAATGAAAATAAATCCTGATAAAAAAAATCTGGAAGATTTCACAATCGATGATTTTGAATTAATAGATTATAATCCTCACGATATGATAAAAGCCCCTATCGCAGTGTAAACAACATGATTTCAATCATTGCAGCCATTGGTAAAAATAATGAACTAGGAAAAAAGAATGACCTACTTTTCAAATTGCCTGCAGATATGAAACATTTCAAGGAAATTACTAGTGGTCATCCAGTTATTATGGGAAGGAAGACTTTTGAAAGTATCGGCAAAATACTTCCTAACCGAAGAAACATAGTTATTACTAGAGACTCAAATTACAAAAAAGAAAACATCGAAATCGCACATTCATTGAATGATGCGATTTTTATTTTTAATAATAACGATGAAGAGGTATTTATTATTGGTGGGGGTGAAATTTACAAGCAAGTATTCGAGCTAGCGGACAAACTCTACATCACCCATATCGATGCCGAAGATAAAGATGCGGATACTTTTTTCCCAGAAATCATTCCAATAGTTTGGAATGAGGTCTCTCGCCAAGAACACAAGAAAGATGAAAAAAATCCATATGCTTATACTTTTTCAGTATACAAAAAGTTTATCTAAAAATTTGACTTTAATAAAAATTATGCGAAACTTGAGCTATGATTTTATCCGACAAAAAGATACTAGATGAGGTTAAAAAGAAAAACATAGTAATTAAGCCTTTTGATGTTTCAAACATGGGTGGTAACTCTTACGACGTCCACCTCTCTAAACATTTCGCGCAATATGTAGACAAAACTCTGGACGCTAAAGCACACAACAAGATCAAACACTTTGAGATCCCGAAAACTGGCTATGTGCTAAAACCTGGACAACTCTATTTAGGTTCCACCGAAGAATATACCGAAAGCCACAAACATGTTCCCTTTTTGGAGGGAAAGTCTTCTACTGGCAGACTAGGCATCGACATTCATGCTACCGCCGGAAAGGGTGACGTAGGATTCTGTGGATACTGGACACTAGAGATTTCATCTTCCAAGTCCGTGCGCATATACCCCGGCATGCCGATAGGCCAGCTCATCTATTACGTCGTCGAAGGCAAAGTAGAACGCTTGTACCACAAGAAAAAAAGCGCCAAATACAGCCACCAGGAAAACAAACCTAAAGAATCCATGATGTGGAAAAATTTTAAGAAATAAAAAAAGCCTCTACTAATAAATAGTAGAGGCCCCCGGAGAAAAGTTTTCTTTTCTCCAATTAGCCCCATTGTTTTTTACAATATTTACAAATTCAAGAGTTCTTTCTGTACAAGGTAAAATGTTTTTTAACATGAATCCGTACAGATTTTCATGAATAATGCCTTTTTGCTTTGGAGATATTATATCCTCCACAAAACATGCAGGCATCTTCACCCCGAAATAGTAAAAAAAGTTTTTAAAAAACATTTGACTTTTTTTACCATACAGAGCTTTGTGTAGGGCGTGCATCATATCAGTCTTCGGATCTAAGACTCTTCCATGTTGTAGAGCAAAACTATGCAATATTACATATTCGCCACCTTTATAGCCCCACGAATTCATGATTCGTTGTCTTAAAAAGCCAAAATAGCAGTCAGTGTCTTCCTCTTTACTAGAAAAATACGGCGCCATGGTGTGACATTGCCAATCACTACCTTCCGCACAACTAAACTCTGGATAGATTTTTTTATAACTCTCATAGTTCTTAGTGCTTTTCCGAGTCTTTATATCAAACTCTAAAATTTGCACCCCTTGAAAGAACAGAGTCAAATTTTTAGCAATTGTATTTTGGGATTGGTAAAACGGATCTTCTTGTGCTAATTTGGCTAGTCTTTCTAAGGGATGTATATCCACAGGACATAAAAATGACAAAGAATTAATATTCATATCGATTACAGTTTATTTACATCTACAATACTAAAGATATGAAGAATGTCAAAGCAGTGATAGTTTAGTCTTTCTTCCCTAAAGCGGTGAGAACCTTGAGATACATAGCTTCCACTATTTTTTTTTGCTTAGGGCCGGCGGTGACGTAGTGGTCGAGGCCGGGAGCGGAATTTATCTCAATAATGTAGTATTTACATTTTTTTGGATCTTTTGTAATGTCGCCCTCTGTTACCATGATGTCCACCCCACACATGCGAAGTCCCATTTTCTTTGTCACCTCAATCGCAATCTTTTTAAATAGAGGGTGTATCGAGTCCGTCACATCCAGTGAGTCTCCACCAGTCGACAGGTTGGCATTATCCAATAGGTAAACCTTCTCTCCCCTCCCTAGTACACTTTTTAAAGTGTAACCTTGTTTTTTTAATTTATCTTTGATTCTTTTGTCAGTAAAATTTATCCTGGTGTCTCTACCTTTTTTAATAAATATTTTTTGTTTATCTTTGAGCAATCCTCCGATAGATTTTTTACCGTCTCCAACTACACACAGTGGTATCCGCTCGTAGGCTGAGATCGCATCAGCATCCACAACTACGACACGATAGTCTGCCCCCGGCATATACTTTTCAAGCACAGCTACCCGATCAGTTTTAAATATTTGGTTGAGGGCTAAGCGCAGTTCCTTGCTATTCCAAACAAGGGACACATCCGCACCCTGGCTTTTACTATTGGGTTTAGTTATGAGCGGGTAACCTGTGTGCTTGGCGTAATTTAAAGCGTAAGAAATTGTGTTTTTACTCTTAACAATTTTCGCCCATTTACTTTCAAATACAGTGGTGCCAGGCGCCACGGGGTAGCCTATCTTACCTAAAAAAAATTTAGAAAAGTCCTTGTCTTTGGCGATGTCTGAAGACCCAATAGAATTTAAATCAAGTGAAAGATAACGCATAGACCTAACTACGCCGTTTGGATATATTATCTGTGCTACGTAACCCCACCGGGGCTCTATAACGACCTTAGCTCCCAATTTGGGAGCTAATTTTTTTACAAGTTTAGTTAGATATGGCAGAGCCATAATTAAATATTTAAGTTATTTAACTTCTATGCCCATTGAACGAGCAGAGCCAGCCACGATAGCTATAGCCCCTTCATCATCTTTTGCGTTTAGGTCAGCCATCTTTTTCTGAGCGATTTCAAGAGCTTGAGCTCGAGTGATTTTACCTACTTTAGTAGATGCATTCTTGCCTGAACCCTTCTCTACACCAGCGGCTTTTAAAATCAATCCTGTTACAGGTGGGGTCTTAATTACGAAATCATAACTTCTGTCCTCGTACACAACAATCTGAACTCCGACTTTGTCTCCTGCCATCTTAGATGTCGCAGCATTGAACTTGGTGACGAAGTCCCCAATGTTTATACCAGCTTGTCCAAGCGCAGGCCCTAAAGGTGGCGCGGGTGTTGCCTTAGCAGCCATGATTTGTAGTTTTATTTTTTTGGTTATCTTTTTTGCCATATAGGTCTATACATTAACTTATATTTTCTTAACTTGCAAGAAGTCTAATTCCACAGGTGTTTCGCGACCAAACATTGAAACCAATACCTTTACTTTACCTCTTTCAGAATCTACTGAATTCACCTTGCCTTCTAGGTCTTTAAACGGACCATCTGCGATGCGAATATTTTCTCCTACAGTAAGATCTATATTGTGCTTAGTTGTAGTTGCATCCATTTTTTTAAATAGATAATCAACTTCTTCTTTTTTTAGAGGCACAGGATTTACCCCCGCTCCTACGAAACCAGTTACTCGAGGGGTGTTTCGTACTACATACCAAGAATCATCAGTAACAATCATATCTACCAAAACATATCCTGGATAAATCTTTTCTTCTACTTCTACTCTTTTTCCTGCTTTTATTTTAATCTTCTTTTCGACAGGAACGATGACATTAAAAATTTTTTCGTTCATGCCCAGAGAATCAATACGTTGTTTTAAATTACGTAAGACAACATTCTCATATCCAGCATAAGTATGAATAGCGTACCAATTTCTTATTCCTTGTGTTTCTTGTTTTGACATTTTATTTAAAGTGAAATTAGTTTCTCTAATCCTTTTGAAAAAATAAAATCAAAAATACCTAGAAAATAAGCTACCAATATAGACAAAACAACGACAATGGCTGTAAAATAAAAAGTCTGACGTCGAGATGGCCATATAACGTGCTTTAATTCAGTTTTAGTTTCTTGAAAATATTCTGTGATTTTTGACATATTTTTATATAAATCTTATTAAAAAGCCCCTGTTTCAGGGCTCTTATATAATACTCTTTTAGCCCTAAATAGTCAACTATCTATCGCAAAATTAATGAATTAAATCTTAAAATCTTTTTTAAGGATTCCATTCTTAACTTGTATATTTTGGATAGTGTATATAAGACTATAACTAGAATCATCGTTTTTCTTTTCAAAACTAACTGTATAAAAACCATTTGGCACCAAACAATAATAATTTCCAAATTTATCTAATACTCTATGGGCAACTTCCTGACCCGAAGAACTAGATTTAACACGAAGAATTCCATAAGAAAGTGGCACATTGTCATTATTAAACGAAACCTGACCTTTTCTATTTTTTCTAATTGTAGTGCGTCGAATAAGCAACAATAAAATGTATAAAGTAAAGATAATAACGTTATAGGGTTTTGGTGCTACAAATAATACAATTACTGAAACAATAAAACCTAAGAAAAACATAAAATCTGAGAACCGAGCAATCAATACATCACGAGTATGGTAGAACTTCATTCTCTTTTGTTCTTTCTTCGCAAACTCATTCCAATCAAAATTCAAACGGTCAAGCGGAATATTTTTAGCAATAATATCTCCTTCTTCTTTGATTTCTATGGTCTCACCAAAATATAAATCATTATAAAGCTCGTCACTAGTATACCCAGCTAATTTTACAGATGGATAAGTATAATTCGTCTTACTTGCCACTATGCTGTAAATACCCGGAGTAACCAAAAAACCATAGCGTCCATCCAAGTCTGTAATAGAACTTCCAATCTCGTTGCCTTGAGTATCCTTGAGGACCACATAAACGGGATCAAGTGGTTGTTTGGTAATACTGTCGTAAACAACTCCCCAAGGACGATTTCTTTTTTTGAAACCCATGCCGTATAAGAAAAATGACCAGAGTCTGAGAAAATTTAGCCCTATATCAGTCAAACTAAAAATTCCAGACAAAGTTGCCACTAAGCCCGTGATAAGTCCTAAAGTGGAGATAAGTTTAGTAATAAAACTACCTTCTGGTGTTTTTATAAAAGTAGAAATTTTATCTATTAAATCAAGTAAAGTAATCTGAACATCTTCTATAACCTCTGTTAGAAAACCACCTCCTCCATCATCCCCTCCTGTTGGATCAACAGAATCAATAGGATTAATAGGATCTGCGGGATTAATAGGATCAATAGGATCTATGGGGTCCGTAGGATTTGTAGGATCAACTGGATCTGTGGAATCAGGACCTGTTGAACCACCCCCTCCACTATCAGTAATGATATTTACACAATTTCCGTTATTATCTATATACATTCCATTTGGAATAAAGGTCTGAACTAAATTTATATTTGGACAATAATCATATGGAGGGTCTTCGTGTACACACTGACCACCCAAAAGAAACCACCCTGGTGGACAAACTACTGGACCATTGCAATTTTTAGTACAATTACTACCACTACCTCCGCCTCCACCACTACTCGCTCGCCATGTCGTTTTAACACAAGTAGAGGAATCGCCACAATCAAACTTTATCCATCCACCATAAGCTCCGCCACTCCATGCATAACCCGCAAACTCTCCTGTGTCAGGATTTATAGTTACCCCTTGCCCTGTCGGTGCAAAATTAATCCAGCCAGACACCTGACTCCAAGCTTTTCCTGTTAATACTCCAGTAGAAGTATTCGCAAAAGTAACTCCGCCATTAGTTGGGTCTAAAGTAACCCAACCCAAATCATTACCCCAAACTTGTCCAGATAAACCATTATCACTATCGACTACTACAGTGTCATTTGTTAATTCAAAATTAATTATTCCAAAAGATGTGCAAGTAGAATCATGACAAACTTTTGCTTGATTAGTTGCAGATGTGTCTATAACACCTGGATTTTCTGCAAAAACTAAATTAGAAACAAAGAAAGATAGTATTAATATAAATACGCGGACATAAATATTTAAACTTTTAAATAGCATTATTATATTATACTACCTTTTTTGTTTTAGCGTATAAGGTAAGTAATAGTCACATCAGAAGAAATAGTATTTTCCCCCTTTGGAAGTTGTGCTGGAGCACTTGCATCACCCATACTTGCACTTTCCAACATTGCTTTATTATACATAATAGGATAATTACCACCTTCATTAAAGCTTGAAATCTTCCCTAAATGTACTCCTAGGTCTTTAGCTAAAACACTAGCTTTTTCTTGTGCATTGTCTATTGCTTTCTTTCTAGCTTCTAAGTTTAATTGATCCACATCATCGATAGAAAAATTCGGACCATTTAGATTTGATACTCCAATAGTGCCTAAGTCTTGCATGATTTTGCCAGCACGATCAGTATCTCGTACCTTTACAGTCATGCTCTCAGTAGCTTCATAGCCGATAATTACACTTTTTGAATTTGGTGGACAACCTCCCCACTCATTACAACCAAGTCTTACCCCACCAATTGACTGCCATTCGTATTTTGGATAAAAAGAAGCATTTGTTGTTTTAAAATCTTTCTCTAAAACATTATTACTTTTTAGAGACTCGATAGCGGCTAATTCTATTTTTGCTACAGCGTCTTGAGCTTCTTTTGCAGTTTTAGCTTCTTTAGTAATAGAGAATGAAACGTTCGCAATATCAGGCACAGCTTCCACTTCTCCATGGCCCGAAACTGTTATAGTAGAGCTACTAATCATTCTATAAGAGCGGAGTTCTGTAAAGAACTTTAGGGCAAAAAATACGCAAAGCACTAATGCCAACATTCCTACTGCTCCGTATAAATTCTTCTTATAATCTTTTTCTTTATTTGCGTTTATGTTTGTATTTGTATTTGTTTCTAACATATATTTTTATAAAATTATTTAATAATATTGACCAATTCTATCTGGAAAAGTAATACAGAATTCGGAGGAATCACTGGTGGGTATCCATTTGTCCCATAAGCCAACTCTGGTGCTATTTGCAACACACGACGCTCTCCGACCTTCATACCTACAATTCCCTTATCCCAACCCGGGATAACTTCTCCATTACCTAGGGTAAAAATAAATGGTTCAACATGATTAAACTTTGGATCCACATTTGAATCAAAAGCTGTTCCATCTACTAATACTCCAGTGTAATTCATAGAAACCTTATCACCCAATACCGCTGTATCTCCTGTACCTTCTTGCAATACAGCTATTTGAACTCCTGTATCATTTGTCTCTTCTTTTAAGGAAGAATCATTCGGACTATTTACTTGTGATTCATCTTTATTTTTTAAAGTCATAAATACTAAAAAACCAATTACAGCTAATACTACCAATATATACAACACTTTTTGATTTTTTTCTTTCATTTATCTATTCAAAATTAATCTTATTAATAAGCTCATTATACACCCAAAATGCCCTAAATCAAATACGGTTAATTTGACTTTGTGCGCATAAAATGTTTAAATTTGACAGAAATATATTTGTAAACTAAAAATCCAAAACCATGGTGGGTATACTAAATAGGACAAGTCCAGCCATGGAGCTGGCAAGAAAAACATTAGATGTGCTTCTCTTTAGTGGAGTTATTTCTCATTTTGAAATAAAAGAAAAAAAAGATAATAAATTTAAAACTATTTATTTTTATTTCTGGATTATCTTTAGTGACGGAGATTCATGTTTTGAATTAAAAGTAATAGAAAACAAAACAAAAGAAATTCTCTATTACAATGGGCTACGGAACAGAATGACACTTTTGATAAAAGAAAATACAGAGATAACTCCAGAAGTAATTTCAAAAAAAATATCAGAAGTCATTGATTTTATGGATAAAAATAAAACCAACAGAGGATTTATTGAGGAAAACAGGTTAAGTAAGATTTTAGAAAAACTCAAAACTGATGGTATTATTGAAGACTATCGTCATTCTCTGAAAAGAGAAGACCGGGATAATGGTATTGATTTTATTATCATTCATTGTGGAAAAAGAATTTTTATCCAAGGCAAGAGTTCGAGAAAATATCAACTCAAACACATAGAGAAATTTCCACACATACCCTCAATTATATTAAAGGATAGGTCAGACGAAAAAATTGAAGAACTTGTTTTATTAATAATAGACAAGTATTACCTCTCACATACAGCCGTTCACGTTTAAACTTTTAACATTGAACGGTTTTTTTATATCAAATTCACCTCTGGGGTCAAAACTAGGCCGAATTTTTGGTTAAAGAAATGAGCCGTTTTTTTAGTTTGTATCCATTCCCATGCCCGAGCATCCCCAAATAAGACTGCAAGCTTTCCTCTTTTGGATTATGCTTCAAATTCTTCAACATTCTCCGCTTAGTGCTAGTTCTTAACACTCTATGACGCGGAAAATGTACCCAACCCAGAAAATCTATCCCAGGGGCTATGGTTTCTATGGAAACTTTATTGGGATGTAGTTCTAATTTAAGTTCCTCTTTCAAGAACTGTGAGATTTTTGGCAAAAGTTCTTCCAATGATATTCTGCTATTTTGCAAAATAACAAAGTCATCGGCATAGCGTATATAATACTTCACTTTCAATTCTCTTTTCACAAATTGATCAAATTCATTCATGTAAATATTCACCAAGAGTTGAGAGGTTAAATTACCTAAGGGTAAACCTACTTTTCTCATCTCAGCCATGGCGTAGATATGCTTTGACTCGAAACTATCAATAACTTGATTCAACAACCACAAAATATCTCTATCTTGTATATGTTTCACTAAAATACTTTTCAAAATCTCATGATCAATATTGGCAAAGAATTTTTTGATATCGCATTTCAAAACATGGCAGATCTTGGTGTTGTTCTTGGAAACTTTTCTATGAAAATATCTGAATCTATTCATGGCTTTATGCGTCCCCTTCTCTACCCGGCAAGAACATGAGTCGTGGATGAACCTGGTATCAAAATATGGATAGAGTTCTTGATATAGCAGATGGTGCAATAACCTGTCCCGCACACTCGCTTTGTGGATTATCCTTGGTTTGGGATCGGAAATATGGAATTCGTGGTAGCCACCGTGGATGTAAGTTTTGTTTTTTAAGTCATTATAAAGTTCTAAGACATTATCCATAAGTTTTGCCTGAAACAGGATTACATCTTTTCTGTTTCTTTTGTCGCGCAAAAACTCCTGCCAGGCATTGAGCAGTTTTTCTACCGTTATGATATTATCGTAAGTATGAATAAATCGTCTCATATCGTTTTACCCCCCCCCCGCAGCGCCCTCAGCGCTTTTAAAAACAAAAACTGCTTATACTATTTGGTTTAAGATATTTAGCGACTTTCCGAAAGCGCATCGCTATACTCTGGGTGGAAAAGTTGAGGACTATTTTCTTGGACTTTTGGAAAATATTTTCATTTCTATATATTTACCACCTGAAACTAAAATATCTAAACTCATTATCGCCATTTCCAAATTAGACGGAGTTAAGTTTTTTCTACAAATCGCTTGGGAAAACAAATGTGTTCCCAACGAAAAATTCGCCCTACTTTCAGAACAGTTAGATGAGATTGGCAGGATGCTTGGTGGCTGGAAAAAAGGATTGGAAAAGAAAACTCCTCCGAGGTAAGGAGGAGAAATATTTTGTTTCGAGAAAGTACCTCATTGCCAGCGTTCCAGTTGTCGAGGTCATTGCAATTGCAGTTCCAGTCATTGCCATTCCAGTTGACATTCACAACGCGGAGAACGAACACTTTCGTATCAAATACCTTCTATGTCACTGCTAGCCTAAAATATATTAGAACATTAGAGACTATGCTGTATTTTATTCGGGACATATAAGTCCGCTAGTATTTGATACCAATAAAATATTTTTTATATTGATGTATTAAATTACTCTTATTTAAGCCGTAGCCTAAATAATTCTCAATATTAAAATCATCAGCATTTTGACATAAAAGCCTTAACCTTTATGTAATACAAAATGATTTAAATATTGTATCATAAATAAAAAAAACCTCAGTCAAAGTGACCAAGGTTTTAAGAATCAAAGGATCTAAAGACGTTAAGATTCTTAAATATCATTGGGAGAAAGTACCCCACGGCCAGCGCTCCAGCTGCCGAGGCCATAGCAAAAGCAGTCCCAGTCATCGCCACCCCAGCGGACACCCACAACGCGGAGAACGCCATCGTCACACATTGTGTAACCAATGATTGTCCAGTTGCCGTCATTTTTTAAGGCACCTGGTTCTCCCTTAGGTTGCTTGCCTGTCAAGTAAGCTATCGTCCAAAGAATTTCTTCTCTAGACATCAACTTTCCTGATTCTGGGGTAATATCAAGCTCAGACATAATGTGATCTTTATCATAACTAGTCTCCTTGAGAGTGTGTTTTGAAAAAGACATAGCAGTAAGACCTGAAAAGGATTTTACGGGTTTGAGAATGTATTTTTGAAAACTGTCCCCCAGATAATACTTAATGCTTTGGTTATTACAAAAGTGATTATCTGGATCAAAGCTTTCAATCAACGCTTCAACTTCTACCTCTCCTTCAAAACGAAGGTGTTGTGTGTCTTCCAGAATTTTAGGAGACTGAATTCCCAATATCTGGTTACGTTTTCTTGAAGACAACTTCAGGAATCGCTCCATTTGAACAATAATAGTACCATCATTCTTTTTTACAGCTGATCTCAGCCGTTCAAGAACATCTTCTTGCAGTCCAAACGCTCTGTCCGGATCTGCACCGATTTTTTTATTCATCAGTATAAAATTTACAAAAAACAAAATTCACTTTAAACGGGATCTAACGGTTTCCGTAGCTACCTGTATATTATAGCATATTAATAGAAAAAAGCAAGGACTACAAGTAGAAACAACGTGACGCCGTTATAGACACGGCCGTGTTTATAATAGTAACAACGTTTAAAGGTCGCTTAAACAAAGTTGACCTCTGGGGTCAAAACTAGGCCGAATTTTTGGTTTACTGAGGCGATGACTTCCTCGGCGAAGGCCTTGATTTCCAGTCCAGTGGCTCCGCCATAGTTCACCAGGACCAGCGCTTGCTTTTCGTGCATGCCGACGTTCCCGACGCGCTTGCCCTTGTAACCGCATGCTTCTATAAGCCAACCAGCGGGAATCTTAATTTGATCTCCCTCTCTAAAGTTTGGAATATCTGGATAACTTTGTTGTAGCTCGCAGAGTTCTTCTTCGTCTATAAAAATATTCTTGAAAAAACTGCCAGCGTTGCCGAGTATTTTTGGATCTGGTAATTTACTTTTACGTATCGTTACAACTGCGTAACTAATATTTTTCAAACTCAAGTCTGTGATATTATTTTGTTCTATATAATCTTTAAGAGTTCCATACTCTACATTTATCTTTTCCACCTTACTTAGTCGTAACACAATTGCTGAAATAAAATATTTACCCTTCACAACATTCTTAAAAATACTATCTCGATAACCAAATTTACATTCAATATTTGTAAAAACTTTTTTTTCACCATTTGTTATTTCATAACTCTCAACACCCTCTAATGTGTCTTTGAGTTCAGACCCATAAGCTCCAATATTTTGCATTGGCGCTGCGCCCACTGTGCCAGGAATTAGAGATAAGTTTTCAATTCCCCAATATCCCTTATCTACTGCAAACAAAACGAGAGTCTGCCACATCTCTCCCCCCATAGACCTCACCCACACCTCATTCTCATTTTCTTTGATAATTTCTATGCCTTGCAACTTATTCAAAACCACAATACCGTCAAAATCCTTTGTAAATAAAACGTTGCTCCCCCCACCTAAAAACAGCTTTTCATTGTCTTGAAATACAGAAGATGCGAAAAGCTCTTCAATATCAGTTTCATTTTCAAGTATTGTAAAATACTTAGTCTTGGCTGTTATGCCAAAAGTATTGAATTCTGTCAGGTCGTAATTCTCTATAATCTTCATTCTCTAATTATAGAGACAAGTCCGTCTTTAGACAAATTTATGATTTTGGACGGGTGCCCTTCTATCTCTCCACCGTCAACATACAAATCTACCAGATCTCCAAAATAACTTTTAGCTTCTTGTATATTTTTCGATACAGGATTTCCTTCTGTATTCGCTGAAGGGGCAATAAGTGGTCCAGTCTTTCGGAGTAAGTCTTGCAAGGACTCTGGTGCTGGCATTCGAAACACGAGAGAGTTTGTGCCTCTATGAAGATATGTAAAATTATCACTCGGGCAATCAAGACGCACACTAACAGGGCCCGGCCAGAACTTTCTTAATTCTTCTCTTTGTATATTTGTCAAAGTAATAGCGAATTTTTCGAGTTCATTTATGTAACCAACAAGAATAATGCAAGGCTTTTCGCTAGCGCGTTTACGAACATCGTACACGCGTGCCACAGCTGTGGGATTCGTAGCTTTACACACTATCCCATAGACAGTGTCAGTGGGAATAACCACTACACCCCCGTCAGTAAGAGTATGAATCAGATGTTTGTCTTGCCAAATTGTATTAGAAAAATTCATTCCGGGGAGGCTACTGGGAGTTGAACCCAGACAAAGAGCTCCACAAGCTCGTGTGCTACCATTACACCATAGCCTCCATATAAAACTATTTATACCAGAAAAAAGAGCATATTGCTACTTTTTTATTTTCTTAATAAAAAGTGTCCGTGTTTACGCATGATATACTTTGCTCCTTCTACAAGTAAAATATTTAGCACCAACCACAGGAAAACAAAAGGGATCCATACAAGAGGTAATGGAGCAATCTCGAAAATACTTCTCATAAAAGGAGTCGCCATGGTAAAGAAAAGTAGGGACACAGAGATAAGTATGGCTATATTTAACTTTTTATTTGTAAATGGGTTATAAGATAAAATTGAACGATGTAAACTTCTGAAAGAAAAAGTTATAACTAAGATATAAGAAGAGAAGCAAACAAAGAAAATAGAGCGGACTATATTCAACTCAAGACCTGTTTTTATTAAAAAATAATACAATAGGAATAAAAACAAAGAAGATAAAACACCAATACCAAAAGTAAGAACTTTAACTTCTTTAGTAAAAATTAGTCCCAGGTTCCGTCCTATATATTTTTCTTTATCTATATTTTCTTCAAAAGCAAAAGCTAATGCTGGTAACGACCCTGTAAAAAAGTTCACCCAAATTATCTGAAGGGCTGTTACGGGTAATGGTAGTGCAAAAAGCAAGCTTCCCCCAATAACAAATACTACATCTAAAGAATTCGACATCAGATACACAAAACTTTTCCGAATGTTCGAGAGAATTTTACGTCCCTCGTCTATGGCCAAACTAATAGTTTGAAAATTGTCATCAAGTAAAACTAGATCCGCTGCAGCTTTAGCTACATCAGAACCCGAACCAAGAGATATGCCGATATCCATAGCTTTTAATGCTGGGGCATCATTTACTCCATCCCCTGTCATAGCTACTATCTCTCCCAAGCTCTGATAAGCTTTACCAATACGAAGCTTATCTTCAGGTGTCACTCGCGCAAAAATTTTTATTTTAGATACTAAAGCTTTTAATTCTTCGTCAGAGAGAACTCGAAGTTCGCTACCAGTTATGACTTGCTCTTCATCTACTTCCCAACCTAATTCTTTAGATACAGCCAGAGCTGTACCTACCAAGTCCCCAGTGACTAAAACCATTTTCATGCCATGAGATTCTATGTTTTTTATAGCTTGTGGTACTTCAGGCCTAATGGGGTCGTAGAAAGTTAACATGCCTGAAAATTCCAAATTTTCTACTTTATTTAAATTAAAATTTTCTGCTTTTCTAGGAAAAGTTGCGAGACCTATAATCCTTTTTCCTTCTCTACTAGTCTTCTCTATCCAAGTTTCGATTTTTAAATAATCTTCTTTGGAAATTTTTGATTTTTTTAACAAAATGTCCGGTGCTCCCATGACAACATATTTATCACCACTTTCTGAAACAGAAAATTTGTTGGTAGAATTAAACGGCAAAACCACCATAGATGAATTTTGAATAATGTTGTCAATTGGTAAATGATGTAAAATCGCTGATCTTACAATATTTACTTCAAAAGGTCTTCCTCTAAATTTCCAATTTTTTTCTTCTGCTTCTATATTTTCAATAGAAACATCTGTATTTAATATTGCATATTCAAGTATCTTTTTTTGTTCACTAGAGAAATGTTGTTTTGTGTTATCTTTTACGTCACTGTTTGTAGATAAAATTGAAGAGACAGTGTGCAAACCTTTTAACTGCATATCAGCCAATGTGAGTGTTCCAGTTTTATCCGTTAGAATAAGCGTAGTAGAACCTAAAGTCTCGGCTGCGGTTAACTTTCTAATTATTCCTTTTTTACTAGCAATACGTACTGCTCCTATGGCTAAAATCATAGTCAATACTATGGGCAATGCTTCAGGTACTGCACCCACAGCCACAGCAGAAGAAAGTAACAACATAGGAACCAAGGGTTCACCTCGCACAATTCCTAAAACAAGAATTATTACAACAACACACATTACTATTGTGAAAATAAACCAAGCTAGTTTATTAACTCCGCGTTGGAGTGGGGTTTCTGTTCTATTTATTTTTGAAACAATACCAGCTATTTTCCCTATTTCTGTGTTGTTGCCAGTAGCAAACACAACAGCGGTCGCATACCCTTCCACCACAAGTGTCCCTGCGTGAGCTATATTTTTTTGGTCCGCAATAACTGAAGTTAGTTCAATAGCTTTTTCTGATTTTTCTATAGGTAACGATTCTCCAGTTAAAATAGCTTCATCAACCCGTAAATTATTTAAACTCAAAATTCTGGCATCTGCTGGTATGCGTGTGCCATAAGCAATTTTAATAATATCTCCTGGAACTAAAAGTGACGAATCTATTTCTTGTTCTTTGCCATCTCTGATCACCCTTGCTCGATCTTTTATATAAGTAGATAATTTAGATAAGGTACTTTCGGCATTATACTCATGATAGAAACCAATAAAAATATTAATAAAAACTGCAAATAATATCACTGCTGTATCTATCCACTCGCCTAAAATCAAAGAAAGGATTGAAGCACCAATAAGTAAAAAAATTAAAGGACTTCTGAACTGTTTAATGAAAATAATAAAGATACTTTTCTTCTCTCTGGAATGAAAAGTATTGCCACCATATTGTTTCAAACGCTCAATAGCTACCACCTCAGACAAACCGGCATTACTAGTTTGTAAAGCCAATACTACTTCATCTGATTTTATTGCCCAGGGTTGTTGTAGTCTATCCATCTACTTATCTTTTAATTTATCTTTATATAGAAAGAAATTTTCAGAGCTCGCAACCACATCATCCTTAAGTTGTTCTGACGGTAAAGTACTGATCTTATCAGATTTTTTGGAATATTCTTTTTTGTTTGGATCAACGACAATCAGTATATCTTTATCTTTGTATTTGCGAATTTGCCCAGCATAGCCTAATGCTATTTGTTTATCGAACCACTGACCAAAAGTAGGCTCTTGTAAGGCCATTGTTTCATGTATTTTTTTTTCTCCTTCTATCCCGCCATAAGAAAACTTTTTAATTATCTCACCACCAGAGGGAGAATCAGATGGACGCTTAGCTCCAGAAGCTTTATAATAATCTTCTATTAACTCTTTATGTTGTTCTGGACTTAGATTCTTAAATTCTTCAGTGGTCATCTTTGAGTCAAGTAAGTCAAATTGATCAAGCCTTTCCTTAAATTGTGCCTTAGCGTCAAGGACGTCACCATTGTCGTTCACAATCTTGAGTGCATCAAGTTTTTGAATAGCTTCTCTCATCTTGCTTTTATTGTCTACTGTTTGTTCGGTGCTTGGATTATTATTCACTACAACATCTTGAGCTTTTGCATCTTTATATGCAAACATACTAGCAAAACCAATTGTAATTATTGGAACAATTTTTTTTGCTTTTTTCAAACTTTTCAAACTTTTTTCAAAATTCATTTTCATACTTTTATTTCATAAATAATTGTAATACGTCGACTATGTTGTAAGACACTACTGTTAAAGCAAAGATACATGTAGAAACAAATGCAGACACAATGCACCAAGAACACCATTTTTTAATTACTAGTAATTGAATACCAATAAGATATGCTGAAAAAAGAAAAGCAAAAGAAGATAATAAAAACATAAAACCAACTAATATCGAGTGTAGTATGTTCGGAATAAAAAGTATGGAAAAGTAAAAAAGTGTGACTAGTCCATAATAAAGCATTCCGAGAACTTCGACATGAATACCAAAGAATTTAGAATAGTCACTATGCACCACAGAATCACAATCAAAACCCACCATACACATAAGCGGGCGCTCTACTGACCTTTTGTGAATATATATATGCCTCCCAACCCAAAAACCAAATAAACCGAGAGCAAATAAAACTGCCCTTATTAAAATATCTTCTGGAAATACCATAAAACCATTTTACCAAAAATTAGACCAAAAACAAAACAAGCCTTACGGCTTGTTTTGTTTAGCGAGTGCACGAGGGGAGATTTGAACTCCCATGCCCTTGCGAGCGCTACCACCTCAAGGTAGTGCGTCTACCAGTTTCGCCACCCGTGCTTTTATTCTTCAGCTACTACTTCTTTCTCTGGAGCAGAGTCTTCTGCATCAACTACAGACACAGCTGAGCGAAGTTTTCGGCGAACGTCTTTTACGGCTTTTGTACGAACATAGTAAAGCTTACTACGTCGAGCATGTGATTTTTTAGTTACTTCAATTTTATCTACCATTGGAGAATAAAGAGGGAAAATTCTCTCTACACCCACTCCAGAAGCTATTCTACGTACTGTAAAAGTAGCTCCATTTTCCTTGCCATGTTTACGAGCCAGCACTATACCTTCAAATGCCTGAAGTCTGGATTTACCTTTTTCATCTAATATTTTAGACCATACTTTCACTGTATCTCCAGAGGAAAAATCAAGCTTTCCTCGAGCCTCCGTATCTACTGGACTAAATTTAATTTTATTTACTATCGTTGTTTTCATAACTAAAATACTTTAGCACAAAAGCTTTTTTTAGGCAAACTCATAATTTTGGAATTCTTGTGGTTCTGGTGACTCAACTTTTAAGACTTGGCCATTCAAGTTTTTAAACTCTATGGATTTAGCGTGAAGAGCCAAACGATTTATATTTACGGGGCAAACATTTTTAGGGGCATATAATTTATCACAAGCCACTGGATTATTGATAAATTTCATATGCACTCGTATTTGGTGTGTGCGTCCAGTTTTAGGCATAACTTCTAAATATGAAAATTTACTACCATTTTCATCCTCAAATCTTTTCAGCACTTTGTACTCTGTAACAGCTTCACGCATCTCCCCTCGTGCTCCCCTACCAGAAAGTCTCCTTCTAAAATCAGTAGGGCTTCGGCCGATAGGTTCCTTGATTATATCTCCATCTTTTTTCAACCAACCTGTTACAATTGCATGATAAGTTTTTTTAATTTCTCTATCCATGAATTGTTTTTTCAAAAACTCATGAGCTTCTTGATTTTTCGCCAAAAGCATTGCTCCAGATGTCTCTTTGTCTAAACGGTGAACTATGCCCGGTCTTTTGATTTCACCAAGTGGTTCCCCTACATCGCGCATGTCTGGATATTTTTCTAAAACCCAATCAGTGATAGTTTTTTCAATTGTTTTACTATCACCATGAACAGACACGCCAGATGGTTTATCTACGGCCAATATGTTCTCATCTTCATATAGAATATTAATTTTCATTGTGCGTTTATTAAACCATATCAGAACCTATTTTCAAAGTTTGTGATACAAAGCGTTCCTGCGCGCTAAAACGCCTCTGTGCGAAGCACAGAGCTTTCCAAGAATGGAAAGTGCGGGAGAATGCTCCGCACCACCGCAAATATTCTGGGAAGTGGTGGTGTGCGGAAATGCAAATGTGGAACGCGAGCGAGATTTTGCGAAATGCTGGGGGTCTGGGGGAAAGTATTTCGCAAAATTTGCTTCGCGTACTTCCTGATTTTTTCGACGGGATTTCGGCGGGGCGGGCATTAAGAAAAGAAACTACAAATATTGAAATCTCGGCTTCGCCGAGATACAAATTTTAGTATTGTGCTTGACCAACCCTCCCGTTCGCGAACAAATTCTGCTCCCTAAAATAACTAGAAAAAGAAAGCAAAAAATGCTAAAATCACAATATGGAAAAACCACTTGTCAATCCTGTTAATAAAGTTGAATTACCAAAAGCTGAACAATCTGTTGAGCATTTTTCGCTTTCTAAAGAGGAGAAAAATATACAGGAAGTTTTTAAAATTATTCCTGAATTGGAAAGTATTGCGTTTCAATCAATAAAATCTGGAGAAACCATTGCTCTTTATCGTATTGAAAACAAAAATATAGAAAAAGAACCTGACGGAATAACTTCACATAAAGATTTAAAAGGTCAATGGTTTTCGCCAGATTTGGAAACTGCGCTTGTGTATTTACGAAAATCACAACAGACATTTGGCACAGATGTGAAGCCAGTTGAAGGTGCAAATTTGGTTGTTGTGAAAATCTCAAAAGAGGAATTTAAGAATCTACATGTAAGTAAACATCCGATTGCTTCGCAAATGGATGTTGAAAACGATAATTATATTATTCCCGAAAATATAGAACGAAATTATATAAATCTTGATGATGTTCAAGATAAAGTTGGTAATTTTGAAAATTTTCAAAAAGCGAAAGAACAAGTAAAAGAAAAAGTAAAATCTTTTGAGCAAAAAGAAGCGATTGAACTCTATCAAGAATATTTAAAAACTATTTTCCCTGAAAGTAAATTACAAGAAATCGTTTATCATGGAACAAATAGAAAATTTGATAAATTTGAAAGAAAGCACGGATTAGACGACCTTTCTGGAATTGAAGGCGTAGATGATTATTATTTTACAGATAACATAAAACTTGCTAAATTCTTTGCAGAAAAATACAAAAAAGTATTATACGCTATCCAAAAAAGTTATGAGAGTGGCAATGTTGATTGGTATTTTAAGAGACAAGAAAATGCTGGTGATCTTTCTGAATTTCAGGAATCCACAAAAGAGTTATGGGATAATATCTACAATGAATGGCAGTCTATTTTAGAAGAATCACATAATGGGAAAAAGTTGGACGATATTCTGAAAGAACCTAATATAAAATATTTTGAAAATAAACAAGGATTCGGATTTAGGTTCGGTAAAATGTTGTTACCGTATTATTTAATGAGTGATTATGAATCTTACAAAACTTATCCTGACGGCAATATCGTACCAGCTGTGTTAGATTTGAAAAAACCATATATAAAAGAAGGTGATAGAAATTCTATGGACGGGATATTGTCCGAAGCAGGATATAAGCATAAAAAAGAAGATAACGAGATAGACGGTGGAATACAGCATGATACTGACGAAAAAAATATTGTTGTATTTAAACCAGAGCAAATTCATATTCTTGGTTCAAAATCTGATATTGAAAAATTCAAGGAATTTGTTTCAAAAAACGAAAATAAAAATGACAAGCAAAGTATTGAGGAATTTTTGAAAGAACAAGGAATTGAAAAAGTTCCACACATAGAAACCAATTTTCTTTTTCATCAACATGCGACTACAGAAGACGGTAAAAAGGTTGCTGATAAATTAGACGGCACAGATATTTTAATTCAAGAAAACGCTGGTTGGGATGAGGAACGTTTGAAAACATGGCAAAAAGTTTCCCAAGGTGAGTTTACTCCAGAACAGGCAATTGAACACGAAAAACAGAGAGGTAAAGAATTTTTTTGGAAAGATTATTTCACAGCGATTTTTGAAAAACTTCATGGTTCAAATAAAGAAGTTTTACTTGTTGATTTAAAAAATGATGATGAACTTTATCAAGAAATTTATGAATTTATGAAAGGTAATAGTGCTTATAATGATTTAGTAAACAGAGAATCTTCTTACGAAGAAATGCTAGAGAGAATCTCTAATGTTTCCGAGCTGGAATCATTAATGCAAAAAGAACGAGAAAATAAAATTCTGGAAAATATAAAAACGAATTTATCTAAACTTTTAAAAGAAAAGCCAGAATTACAAAATAAAGAAAACTTAAAAATTCTCTTTCCAATGGGCGCATTTCATACGCACTTGTATCACGAAATGAAGAAACAAGGTGATGATGTAAAAAGAGAATTTTCGCCAGCTAATTATATTTTTGATCCACGACAATCAGTTGAAAGAAAAATCCATTTTAAGGGAATTGAGGAAGCACAAGGAGATATGCCAAAAATACTACTGTATTGGTTATTAAGAAAGATTGATATTCCACACAATTTTATTTCACATCAGAGGATTGACCTATTTTCTTCTAATCAAATCCGTGAATTTTTTGACATATATAAAAAATCAGAATCTGACGAAACTTTTAAATCAGAAGGACAAAAATATTTTAATTCTATTGTTCAAGTTTCAAAAAGTAAAAACTAGTTTTTACTTTTATGTTTTCTCCTCGTCCCCCCAAAATCCCGCCGAAAAAATCAGGAAGTACGCGAAGCAAATTTTGCGAAATACTTTCCCCCAGACCCCCAGCATTTCGCAAAATCTCGCTCGCGTTCCACATTTGCATTTCCGCACACCACCGCTTCCCAGAATATTTGCGGTGGTGCGGAGCATTCTCCCGCACTTTCCATTCTTGGAAAGCTCTGTGCTTCGCACAGAGGCGTTTTAACGCCCACTCCTTATCTTCTTCAAAACCATTTAGTTCGTTTAAGGTGTCTTTATTGTACCAAGTTAGAACCTATTTTCAAAACAAATCACACTAGCGTTCCTCGCGCGCTGAAGCGCCTCTGTGCGAAACACAGAGCTTCTGCTGAAGCAGAAGTGCGGGAAAACGCTCTGCACACCGCCACAACTAATCTGGGGAATGGAGGCGGTGTGCAGAAATGCGGACTCGGTTTTTCGAAGCTACTTTCTGGGGAAAGGATTCGCAAAACCTCGGCTAATTTTTTGGCGGGGATTTTGGATTTCGTCCGCGCGGAGGAAGGGGTCTGGGGAAGGAATCCGCGCGGGCCTTCTTTTGAATTTTGGCGGGGCGGGCTA
>Ga0163144_10000958_pt1 | contig 68415 bp, 54 predicted proteins | sample OliLak19BULKMAT1_FD_123175 | JGI IMG/M metagenome (GOLD analysis project Ga0163144, IMG submission 123175) | Freshwater microbial mat bacterial communities from Lake Vanda, McMurdo Dry Valleys, Antarctica - Oligotrophic Lake LV.19.BULKMAT1 | ecosystem: Environmental > Aquatic > Freshwater >...
ATTTCCTGCAAAATAGAAATGAGTTTTGTTTCCTCGCCACGATAGCGCTGAACAATCTGGGTGGCTTGATCATCGAGTGGGTGGTGCTTCATCGGGTACTCCTTTACACGGCTTATACACCCGGATTTTTGTCGGATTTATTCGCAGCTCTTATCTGCGTTCGTCGGGAAAATACTTCTACGAATGAATGGGTTTGCGATCGCGGTTTATAGAGGAAACTGCAGCGGTAGAAATGGAATTTAATTTGGCTTGCTGCGATACGGAAAAATGTTGGGAAAATCGCGTCAATAGAAAAATACTTTTTTGGGGAGCGCGCTTCCGCCGGCTTTCTTCTCCAGATCGACGAGCCGGCCCCTAAACCACCGACTCTCTCCTTCCATCTACAATCCATACCAACCCTCCCCAGCAGACTGTCTAACAAGGCAGCTCCCCTCATAGCCTTCCCGCTCTCGCACTAATCCGATTTGCATCAAACCAGCCACCCATCACACGCTTTTGTTTATGCTTGCCCTCACACACGGCTAGCAAACCTCAACACTCCGCCTCTTCTCCGCGATAAGATTTTTATTTTTGTTTTTTTGGGGAGGCAGGGACGTGATCAACAAGTCTCAGTAATGTTCTGCGTCGGGGATTGCTTCGCTTCGCTCGCAACGACTGCGGGCCTCTTCACGACGACAGAGGGGGTAACCTTTCGGCTACCCCCTCCGTTTCACAGTCAGTCAGTTAGGTCTGTTACGGCACTACTCTTTGTGGGGAGATAGTGTGCAGAGCAGTCCTTTCTTGTCCGTCCGTCCCAGTAGGTCGATGGTTCCGTAGAGGTAGCCTTCGAGTTCTGGTTCGGCTGCGGCTTCTAAGTAGATCTGATCCCCGTCGGTGAGTGAGAGGTTGAGTTTCTCATCCATGGTGCCCACACCGTCTTCGTTCACACCGAGCTTGGTTTCATCACTAGCGTAGAGCGTTCCGCGCACGCTGATGTTGGTTCCACTTCGAACCAGCACGACATCTACTCCGAGGATGTCTTGCGCGTTTGTGTTCTCAGGCAACCGGCAGCTTAAGTCGTACGCTTCAGACGTTGCAGCGACGAAGGGCAGCGGTTCGATAGGCACAGGAATCGTTACACAGGCTACCGGAGGCACAGTCCAAGGTGGGTAAACCACGATTGGAGGGCAGTGCGGGTGGTGAGGCCAGTGAGGCTTAGGATAATGAGGCTTGGGCCAGTGAGGCTTAGGATGCGGAGGCTTGATGATGCCCACGATCACAGGCGGCTTCACGGGAGGCTTGATGATGCCGATTACGGGCGGCTTCACAGGCGGCTTAGGAATACCGACGATGATAGGCGGTTTCACAGGCGGCTTGATGATGCCGATTACAGGCGGCTTCACAGGCGGCTTAGGAATTCCAACGATAACCGGTGGTCTTGCTGGAGGCCGGACAATTCCGACGATAGGAGGATTTTTCACAGGTGGTCGCGAGATGCCGACGATAACTGGAGGGTTCTTAACAGGTGGTCGCGAGATACCGACGATAACCGGCGGATTCTTTACCGGTGGTCGCGAAATACCGACGACTACTGGTGGATTCTTAACTGGTGGACGCGGAATTCCAACAATGACTGGTGGATTCTTTACGGGTGGCCTGGATGGCTTTGGCTTGTAACCACCGCCGCCGACATTCACTCCGCCGCTTCCGCCATTGCCACCGCGATGGTCGCGGATGACGGGTCCATTGTTTGTTCGATGATCTCTTACTACTGGGCCCGAACCGCGGTGATCTCTTACGATTGGTTCTGCGACAGCTACGTTAGCTGCCAGCAAAGCAATTGCAAAAGTCATCGAGGAAGAGCGCAAATTTAAATGAAACATTTTTTTGCCCTTTCGTTCTGGGGAACTCATTTCCCCGTTCACTGAGCAACGCGCGAACACCCGCAAAAAGAGCTCACTTTTTCTTCATAATTTTTTTGAGCTGATTTCGCTCCTCTTTACGCGTTCCAAGACAAGGAGAGAAAATGCCTCGTTGGGTTCAAATCATTGGCTGGTTAGTGACCAGCTCCGCCACCTGCCTGGCGGACGCACCGGCCTACGAGTCGTTTCGGCAGCTCCTCGTCCGCAACCCTGCGACGGGTATGCCTGTGCAGAATCTCGACGAGCTACTTCCACTACTTTCCCCAGAGCTCCGGTCGAACTTCACTTTTATCTACGACAGCCGCAGTCCACATGGGGGGCAGGGTGAAGCCGCAGAACAGTCGGTGGACCCGGTTTTCCCGCGAACCGTGCTTTTTACCAAAGACGGCAAACTGACTTTGGCTTTTACCGGCAATCCCGCGAAGCCTGGCTTTGGCACTATCGAGGCCATTCACTTTGATGACGATTCGGCGAGCTTTGCATTGAGCAAGTTTGTGCTGCCGCAAGCGGGTGGCTCGGCGGATAACGGGGTTCTCAATCCTCCGCAGTGCCTGCGTTGCCATGGTTCAGACCCGCGGCCGATTACCGATTCCTATCCGCTGTGGCCGGGTTTTTACGGCAGTGTGCGAGACACTTTTCCTAAAGGTTCGCCAGAGTTGCCGCTTTATCGTCGATTTCTGGCCGAACAATCTAAGAAAGGCGTTTACCGCCATCTGCAGTTTCCCGAGGGCAGTTCGGTTAGCCCGTATCTCGATCCTGCGAATTACAATCCCAGCAAGGTGGAAGGCGCGACGGATGATTTGAAGTTTTTGCCCAATACTCGTTTGGGCATGGCGTGGACGGAACTCAATCGCAAACGCCTAGGCAGAAAACTGCGGGCGTCGCCGCAGTATTTAAAGTACCGAGCAGCCCTACTCTCTGGATTGTTGGGTTGTGAGAAATTGCCGATTTCTAAGCAAACCGACGAAGCCGTTTACTCAGACATCTATTACGAAAACGAAGATCGATTGCTGCGCTTGGGTTATCGACCAGAGGGCCCAGAAAAATCCGAACTCGATATGATGGAGCTCTCAATGTACGAGAATATTTCTCAGATTCAATATCTGGCAAAGGCGTTGGAGATTGATTCGGGCGATTGGTCGCTGGCATTTGAATCGCGTTCGCTGTCGTATTTCGACGGTATTCTAAGTGGCATGTTGGGAGAGAAGAATTTCTATCTCAAGGAAGATTTTATCTATGAGATCTTGTCAGACCTTTCCAAAGACGATCCGCGGTTGCGTGGGCATTTCGAAACCTATGGCAGCTACGAAGCATCAGGCTATCCCTTTGGTGTGCGGATCGATTTGAAAAAAGCGGTCGGCGCATGCGCTGTTTTAAAGAAGAATCCCAAGGTGCGATTGCCGCGATTTGCTTTGGCGAAAGTAGAAACTCGCAATCTCGAATCTGCTGAGAGTTACCTGCAGCGCAAAGGCCTGGCTCAGGCCCCCTTTGCCCGGTGTACTACTTGCCACGACGGCGCCGGGGCACTGGGGTCGGGCAGAAAAATTCCATTTAGCAATCCATCCTTGCTCTGGGTGAGCTTGAAAGGGAAGGCCGAATCGGGAAAGGCCCTGGCCGACGAAATCGCCGAGCGAGTGAGTTTGCATGGAGAAGGGCAGATGCCGCCTCGGGGCGACAGGCTCGTTGCCGAGGAGAAAACGCAGCTCCTTCAATACATTGAGTGGGTAAAAAAGAGCTAGGAACCGCGATTATTGCAGCGTTGTAGCAGGCACGCTATACCTTAAAGGGTGCAGCCGCCTGACGACAAAAAACCAAACGATGCGACCATAACCGCCGGGGTTACCCAGCTGCTTTTCCGCTACGGCCGCGGAGAACCACAAGCCCTAGAGAAGCTGTTGCCGCTCGTCTACCAGGAGCTCCGCCAGCTGGCGAAGAGCTATATGCGACGGGAAAATTCTTCGCATACGTTGCAGCCCACGGCACTCGTGCACGAAGCATTTTTTAAGTTAATCGATCAGAAAGAAACCGACTGGCAGAACCGCGCGCATTTCTTCGGAGTTGCTGCGCAACTGATGCGCCGGATTCTGATAGATCACGCACGTTCCAGACAAGCCGCCAAACGCGGTGGCGCGGGACCAAAACTTAGTTTTGATGAAGCGGTTCATTGGGAAGCTGCGGAAGAGGGCGCACCCGACCTTTTGGCTCTTGATTTGGCGTTGCAACGTTTAGCGAAACTCGACGAGCGCCAAAGCAAAGTCGTCGAGCTGCGTTACTTCGGAGGCTTGAGCATTGACGAAGCCGCAACGGTTCTCAAGACTTCGCCTGCGACGGTAAAGCGCGATTGGACTTTAGCCAAAGCTTGGTTGCAACGGGAATTATCGGCAGACGCAGATGAATCCGACGCCTGAAAACTGGCAGCGGGTCACCGCTGCTTTCGAACAAGCCATTGAATTACCTGTAGACGAACGCGGCGCTTTTTTGCGCGCGTTGACGGAGAGCGAGCCTTCGATCGGCAGGGAAGTTGCGTCGCTGGTTTCGTTTCACGAAACCGATACTGAAGATTTTCTGGAGCGCCCCGTCGCTCCGCGCATGGTCGAGGCACTGCTCGGCCCTGAGCCTAATACTCTTATAAAAGGCCATGTCGTTGGTGATTTTACGATTCACTCGCTTTTGGGCGAGGGGTCGTTTGCCAAAGTGTATTTGGCCGAACAGCGATCGTTGGGTCGTAAAGTCGCCGTAAAGATTTCTCTTAGTACTGGTACCGAAGCGCAGACGATGGCGCACTTGCAACACGAAGGGATCGTGGCGGTGTATTCCGTTTCTACTGACGCCCATTTAGGACTGCATTTGATCTGCATGCAATTTGTGCCGGGATCTACTTTGGATGCGGTGCTGCGGGATTGTGTCCGAAGCTCGAAGAAAGTTTCTGGCACTGTATTGCTCGATGGCGTTGCGCGTCTCAGCACCACTCCAGTGCCGTTTGATCCGACGGCACTTAAAGATCGTCAGGTTCTTTCTGATTTGAGCAGTGCCGATACCGTGGCTTGGACTGGAGTGAAGTTAGCCGATGCGCTTTCTTACGCGCACGAAAAAGGCGTTCTGCACTTAGACATCAAGCCGGGAAATATTTTAATCAATCCGTACGGCAAGCCGCTGTTAACCGATTTTAACGTCTCGATAGTGAATGAGGGCCAAGCGCAGGATACTAAGCTGCTGGGTGGAACTCTCAACTACATGTCGCCCGAGCAATTGCGGTGCTTTGAGAGCGGCGGCAATTCTGCCGTGGGTATAGACGAGCGATCGGATATTTACTCTTTAGGTATCGTCTTAAAGGAGATGGCCTCTATTGGAGAAGTGAGAGTCGTGCCAGAACTGCGCAGTGTGCTCGACAAAGCCACCGCCGCTCGACCTGAAGACCGTTTTCAACGGGCCTCGGAGTTTTCGCAGGCCCTGTCGGGCTTCCTGGAGCAAAAAGCAATTGCTTCGGCTCTCCCGCCGCCGACGCGCCTGATTCGATTTTCCGAGAAGAGTCCTATGTGGGCAGTAGGCGTGATGGTGCTGGTGCCTCAGTTCATCGCAGGCATGGTGAATATCGCCTATAACTTCTCGCGCATTGTGATGCGTTTGAGCATTGAGCAGCAGGAATTTTTTAAGACTCTGTGCATGTTTTGGAACCCGCTGATCTACTCGGTGGGCACGACGATTTTGGTGCTGGGGCAGTTGGAAGTGCATCGGTTTGTCGTCGATCCGACACGCGCTACCACTGCTGAACAGCTCGCGGCTATGCGGAAAAGAATTATTCAGTATCCGCTACTAGTAGCCGCGGTAACTTCAGTTTGTTGGGGAGTAGCCGCATTTTTCTTCCCCGTAATGCTCGATAACTTTCGTGGCCCGGTTGAGAACTGGGTTTATGTTCATTTCTTTATTTCGTTTCTAATCTCAGCGTTGATTGCGCTGACTTACTCGTTTCTTTTCGCTCAATATATTTTGATCCGGGTCGTGTATCCGCGGGCATGGCGTGGTTGCCACGACATCATGGCGCAATCGCGTCGGGAGCTGGCGCCGATTCGCGGGCGCATGCGTTTCTTTCACTCTCTCGCTGGATTCATCCCTTTGATCTCGGCTCTCGCCTTGGTGTTTCTAGAGCCGGCGGGAGCGGCAGCGGAATCGAGCATTTATCGAGCATTGCTCTGTGCTCTGATTATTAATGGTATGACCGGCTTCTTGTTTTCGCTTCGCGCTAGCGAACAGTTAGAGCGTACGCTTCATGCGCTAACCGGGTCTGAGCGCTAGTGACTGTAAAGCAAGTTATAGCTCACGATAAATGCCGATGGTGCCTGCCACTTATGAGCACCTGGACGACTATCAATACAGGACGATGGTCTGCCGTATTGGTCCGCCATATCAGCGAGTGAAGTAACTCTCCAGCCCCCGTACGTATTGATTTCTCCCAACAAATCACTCACAGCCTTGCAGCTTTCTTTCGTCTGAAAATTCCACACCGGTGCCAGCAGGACACGAAACGGCAGCGAATCGTGGATTTGTTCTGGGAAGAGTGGAAAGTGAAATCCTGAAACGTTCTTGCGACTGATGTACCAACTCAATCGATCCCAGGTCGCTTGATCACTGACGACAATGCGCTCGTCTGCAAGCAGCGTTGCTCGCCAAGTAGCGACATCGTTGGCATTACGCAATTTGGAATTGTTTGCTTCCCAGTCCGGATAAAAAAAATGGGTGCAGGCAATTGCCACCGTAAACACGGCTACCGCCGACAGGCCGTGCTTGCGCACGGGCTCTCGTAAAGTAATGAGTGTCTGGATGCAAACATCTGAGATGAGAAGCGAATACAAAGCGAGTAGTGGAAAACGGTGGCGAGTCGTGTCCCACGGGAAATTCATCAACAGGCTGGCCAGCAGAAAAACAATCGTGCAAATTGCCGTCGGCAAAAGAATCCATCTTGATGGGCCGCTGCCAAAGAAGAGCAAGAATCCAAAAGCCGCTAAAAAAGGTGCGCTGCCGGTCATCCAATGCCATTCGCAGGGAAACAGCAGGACGACGAAGTGCGAGGTGCCGCTCATCAAAACTGTGAATACATCGCCGCCGCCCAGTGAAATCGGAGCTAGGTACGCAGCTGTATCTCCCGGTAGTTGCCGTTTATGCCAGATCATCCAGACGGCTGCGGGTGTAATCGCCAACAATGCTGCGAGCACAGACGCTTTGCTGATACGGCCGTGATTGAGCAAATCGTAGACGCCGATTGCGCCCCAAATTGCGACGGCGAGGAAAACTGTTGTGTAATTACTGAAGATGCCTATCGTCGAGAGAATGCCCAGGGCGACGAGGATTTTTGTCCGTTGTTTTTCTAGGTACCTAGCGTAGAGCGCAATCATGCCGATGGAAACGAGCAACGGCCAACCGTAATTCAGCACGCCGACATGGCAGACCACAAAGCCCCAGCTGACGACGAAAAATATTCCAGCAACGCCTGCGGCACTAAGCCCGTACTTACGGCGGAGTAAGGAAATATAAATCACGAGCGTTCCCCATCCGCACAACACAGGAAAAAGCCGCAGAATCTTCTCGGTGTCGCCAAGCTGCGTCCACAGTCCCAGCAGTGCGGATGTCAGTGGAGGGTGAAGGTGGCGCGGAGTGTATTCCAAAAACCTACCGCCGTAGAGGCGAGCGGCATCCTGAAGCGCTTGGATTTCGAGTGCTGCAAAATAGGAGGATAGATACGAAGGCCCGCGTTGTAGAACCCAATAGGTGATGAGACCGAGAGCAATAACTGGGACCGCGAATTTATCGAACCGGCGCATGGGTTCTCAACCGCAGTTGAATGAGATCGCGAAAAAAGATCGCAGAGTCGCGAACAAAATGCACAGACGATGGGGCTTCGGGCAGGGAGAGCACTACCGGCAATTCCTTTGCGGGTATGCTGCGCAATTCGGCGAGAATCACGACTTCGGATAAAAAGAAAAACGCATCGCTCTGGGCAATCTTGCAGAGATCTTTTAGCAGAGCGGTTGGCATGCAGAGCGTACCCTGGCTGTCTTTTATCTCACTGCCAAAGAGATAACGACGTGCGTAGCATTGCGCAGAGGTAAAAAACCAGCGAGTCAGTGGACGAGAAACTTTGCTCTCGTGGTGGAGTTTAGATGCGGCAAATACGCGCGGCTTCGGGTTCCAAGCAACTGCGTTGCGAAAACCCCGCAGGTCCGTTTCGCCAAAGGCACTGTCGGCTGCAGCGATAACGACCCAGCCGTCATTATCGTCGATATAACGTTGAGCTTCTTTAACGGCGGCACCAAGGCCAGCGCGTTGAATTTGGACTTTGGTGAGAGAGTGTCTGGGATTGGATAATTTAAGGCCATCTAACCAGGCGCGCGAGTCATCGGTACTGCCGTTTTCGACGACAACCACTCGCACGTCTTCTTGCGGGAAGACGCTCTCAATCCCATCTAGTGTGCGTTGAAGAAGCGAGCCTTTGTTGTGACACGGTACAATAATCGTCCAAGGCGAATTATGTTTGGTCACGTGTACAAAGTTAACACAACCGGCGAAGCGCTACAAGAAAACTTTAAATATCGACTACAAAGCAGAGTGTCTACTTTGCAGGACGTGAGGACCACTGCTCTAGGTCTGAAAACGCTGAGAAGTGCAGTTCCAACGATGGAATTGGTCCGTTTCCCAGATACGGGTCACTACATTCACGACGATAAACCGACGGTATTTGCCGAAGTTTCCATGGACTTTTTCTCTCGTGCTTCAAAACGCTCGATGTAGTTGCAGCTTTGGCACAGGCGTTCTTCTAAATTCCCCGACCTAAAGCCTCGAATCATTTTTTGCGCACGAGGAGAAGCCAAGATGTCTTTAATTGATTCCTTGGCGATATTGCCCAGAGGAATTTTGCCTTCTTTATCCAAGCAGCAAGGAACCACGGTTCCATCGACGAGAACTCCAAAATGTGAAGTTAATCCGTGGCAAGTTCCGGTAGTGCCAATCACCGGCAACTCGAGACTCGGCCAGACAAACTCAGTGTCGTAGTGCAGTGAGAGTGATTTGGTTACGACCTGGTTTTTTTTATTGCGAAAATCCCAATCGGGAAGCGTTACGCCAAAATGGTTTTCTACTCGCTCGAGAATTTTGCGATTATCCAAATGCTGTCCGCGCGCGGACTGCAAGTTCCACAATCGGTAATTAATAAATAGGTCAGGGCGTTCTTTGATCGCGCGATCGGTGAAACTAAAGATATTCTCCAAATAGTGTGTGGGATCTTTCTGCGGAAAATTATCGGCAAAACTATGCAGCGAAAAACTAATCTGATGAAAAATCGGATGGAGCAGAATCTCAACTTCTTTTTCTCTTAGTAAAATTCCGTTGGTCACTAAGAAAATCGGTAGCTCGCGTTTGGCGCAGGCGTCGACAAATGCTCCTAGCTGCGGATGCACTAGAGGATCACCCATCAAATGCAGCGTGACCATTTTAGTGAACGGCGCCACTTCGTCGAGTGTGCGTTCAAACAAGGGTAGGCCCATCATCTTTTTGTCCCGAATCACTTCGGGGCAAAAGCTGCACTGGAGATTGCAGATATTGCTTATCTCAATATTAACGCGCCAGAACTGTCTAGGCATGGCGGGGACCTTACTCAAACTGGTTTACTTCCACAATGTCCTTGATCCGGCCCTCTGGAGTTTGATACCGGTGACTGCAGGGGGTCGTCATGTGGGTTCGGGGAAGTCTGTTGCTCGTCGTTTGTCTGTCTGTTTTGGGGTGCGGTAGAGCCGATTCGCTCGTCAATAAATCACCCCTAAATAAGGAAGCTTTCGAGCGTGTTTTTACGCAAAGCGCTCGGCTAAATGAGAGCCGCAGCTTTAAAAGCTGCAAGAGCGACTCAGATTGTCCGATATATCATGTGTGTTCGAGTGGGCGCTGCTACGCTCAGTAATGCCCCGAATAAACTACTAACTTGCGCCGACTGCGCGTTTGTGAAAAAGTTAAGAGTATGGGTTCATGGTGGGGTAAATTCTTGGGGATTTTTTTTCTCGGCCTCTTGTTGCCGGGGCTCCAATTCTCTAGTGAATCCCTTGCGAAAACGTTTTCTCAAAGCTGTACTCACGGTACGCAGGGCACCACAGTCAGCGTTCTGAGCAGCGCGATTTCCTATGACCGACGCGCCAGTTCAGAAGAGACTTCCACGCCCGAAACACTTTTTTGGCCGGGAGATTTTCTCGGCTTAACGCCAGCTGCCAAACGCTGGTTAGAACTTCCATCCGACGACATCGTGCTCTCTGTTGTCCGACGTTGCGGCCGCCTTTGCAATCTTTCTCCTCCGACTCACGCCTAAATTTTAATTTCTGCACTTTGTTAATTACAGCGGGGGGAATTTTCTCCCTCGCGAACGCACCATATTTGAAAAAATTTAAGGAGATACCATGGGTTCCACCAGAAGGGTTTCGTCGGCGAAACTGTCCACCCCAGCGGACGGTCTTGCGGGTCTGAAAGAGAATTGGAAATTTGATCTAACCTCAGGTTTTATTCTTTTCTTAATCGCACTGCCGCTTTCAGCAGGGATTGCGATTGCATCGGGTGCACCTCCGACAGCCGGCATCTTGGCTGCCGTCGTAGGCGGAATTATTGGCGGCTTAATCGGTGGTAGTTACGTCACAATCAACGGCCCTGCGGCCGGCATGATTGTTGTCGTATTAGCCGCAGTTCAAGCTCTTGGAATGGGCGATAACGCACTCGGATTTGAACGCGTGCTAGCTGCTGTGATGATTGCTGGCGTCATTCAGGTTTTGCTGGGGTTTATGCGCGCGGGCGGTCTTGGTCTCGCGTTTCCGACGGCCGTGATTCATGGCATGTTGATGGCGATTGGTGTCATCATCATGGCAAAACAAGTGCACGTGTTGTTGGGAGTGGCGCCAGAATCGAAAGAAGTTCTGGCGCTGATTGCTGAAATCCCTCACAGTGTCGCGAACATGAATCCCGACATCGCTTTAATCGGCGGATTGAGTTTGGCGATGTTGGTCGCTCTTAATTTTAACAAGATTGGTTGGTTGAAACGGGTCCCTGGGCCTCTCTTAGTGGTTGTCGTCGGTATTACCCTAGGCTTCTACTTCGACCTCGAACACCAACACACCGTGCACGTGTTCATGAAGGATTACGCACTCGGACCCAACTTCCTCTTAAACGTACCTCAGAATTTCCGCGACGCGATTATCCTGCCGCGCTTCGATATGGTTTGGACGGGCGTATTTGCTCGCATGGCTCTCTCCATTGCATTGGTGGGAACGATCGAATCGATCTTGAGCGCCTACGCTGTCGATAAAATGGATCCCTACAAGCGCAGCGCTAATTTGAATAAGGAGCTGTGGTCAAAGGGCATCTGCAATACTATCTGCGGTGCGATTGGTGCATTGCCAGTCATTGCTGAAATCGTCCGTAGTACGGCCAACGTCGCCAATGGTGCTCGCACCCGCTGGTCAAATTTCTTCCACGGCGTGTTCTTACTGATTTTCATCGTCGCATTCCCGCATCTGTTACACGAAATACCACTCGCTTGTTTAGCCGCTGTTCTGGTGGTCGTGGGATTCCGGCTCGCGCATCCCAAGCAGCTGACTGAGGTTTGGCACGTGGGTTGGGATCAATCGGTAGTGTTTGCATCGACGTTTATCATTACCCTAGCAACTGACTTACTCATTGGTGTTGCTTCGGGTGTGGTCATTGAACTTGTTCTAAACGGTGTGCGCGGAGGCGCATTTATATCGTTGTTTCGTCTCAATCATGCGAGTGAGAACGGCGCCGAACACATGACTCTCAAAATCAACAGCCCAGCGGTTTTTAGTAACTTCTTGGCGTTGAAGCGACTCATGGATGGCCTCGAAAAAGGCACCTCAGTGGAACTCGACTTGCGTGCCGCACGTCTTGTCGACCACACGGTAATGGAGCATTTGCACCGTTACCAGGAGGAGTTGCAACAATACGGGATTACTCTGAAACTTAGGTTCTCAGAGGACCACTCACAAGTTGGAGCCGCTCCACTTTCTGGGCGGAAACTGGGACGTGGATAAAACTACTGCGAGTCACGCGGTGTCTCCTACAACTCAAACCGCGCATGAATGGCTAGACGTAATAGCGCATTGGTTGCCTGCACAGCTGCCAATCAAAGATTTTATTCACCACAATACATTGCACGCTTTCCAACACCGCCCATTTGAAGTGGCGGTGGAGGAGGCGGGTGCATTTTTTGGTGCGAAGAGTCTGGAGTCTTTTGAGTTTTATCGTCAGAAGTTTAACGACGGCAAAATCACCATTCCCGCGCTAGAGACAGTTCTCAAACGCACCTTCTCCGACAAAAGCGAACAGCAGGCGTGGAAATCCAAGCTGCTCAACGAAACTTTTGAAGAGCCACCGGTCCCGGCGGGAGCGGCTTTTCATGGGCTTCGTTCTGCTTGGCATGAAAAGTATGGCTTGGATTTAGATTCGCTCACGCATCCAATCCTGTTTCGATTGTTGTCTAATTTCTTAGATCAAGGTGTCGCTCTTTGGGAAATGCCAGAATCGGATAAAGGCTTTTTTGCTGCCGTGATGCACTTGGTACAGCAAAGCTTTTTGCCCCTGGTTCCCCTGAGCGACAAGAGCCTGCGCCCATATCGAACGATGACTCCTGATCAGGTGATTGATCTTTGCTTGGAGCGCATCGTTCTCAAGTCCGAGGACCGTCCTCGCTATGTCCTTGAGATGTTACTGCGTCATCCGGGTTGGTCGGGCATGGTTTACCAAGTTGAGTGCAGCCCGGGCTCGTTGCTAGAACGTAAATCGATCACCTTGCGTCAGGCTGTGGCTATCGAGCTATTGATTGAGCTGGGATGGCTCTATCGCAAATTAGGCGAAGGCTTTACTCCCCTCAGTCTCAAGCACACGCTTGATTGGCATCCAAAACAGCTAGCATCTTTTACGCAGGAACAGCGCGCGAAAAGTCTCTGGCATCAGGCGTTTGAGCAGAGCTTCTATAGCGAGGTCTTTAACTCGCTCTATACCAATATGCTCTATTCCGACGGCACCGTGCGTGATGGCGGAGGGCAGGACAAAACTCCCACCGTCCAAGCGGCATTCTGTATCGACGACAGAGAATGCGGCATTCGACGTCACCTCGAAGAAATTTGGAGTGAGGTAGAGACTTTCGGCGTGGCTGGGTTCTTTGGAATCGATGTCATGTACCAAGGTGTGGATGATTGCTATCCCGCTCAACATTGCCCAATTGTTTTAAAGCCAAAGTACTTAGTGCGTTCCAAACACTCCGGCACGGGTCCGCGCAAAGCGAAGCGCTTACGTCATTTTCACTTAGATCATGGCGCAAACACACTTTTCCGCGGTTACTTGATTAGCCAGGTTTTGGGATTCTGGTCTGCAGTGCGATTAGCATTTCAGGTCTTCAGCCCCACACCTTCGTTTGCAACGGCGACTTCGCTCAGCAAAGTGGAGCTCGATTCTGAGTTGCACTTGCTGCGTGAATCCGACGAGGTCACTCCCGACGGTTTACTCCTTGGCTTTAACCACGCAGAGATGGCGGATCGAGTAGCTGGTTTGCTCAAGCAAATTGGTTGTACCAAGACGTTCTCCGAACTCTTTGTCATCACTGCTCACGGTGCAAGTAGTACGAACAATCCTCACTTTGCTGCATACGATTGCGGCGCGTGCTCCGGAAAGCCCGGTGCGCCTAATGCACGATCTTTTGCCATGATGGCGAATGATCCCAAAGTGCGGGTATTGGTTGCCGAGCGCGGTGTACGCATTCCCGACACGACGTACTTCCTGGGCGCAATGCACGACACGACTCGGGATGAGATTGTGTGGTTTGACGAGCATCTGGTGCCGGCCCGCTTGCGGCCTTTGCTGGCTAACTACCGGGCAAAGTTTAAGGATGCTCTCGAACGCAATGCCAAGGAGCGCTGTCGTCGGTTCTTGCAGTTGCCTGCGGATCTCACTCCCGCCCAAGCGCATCAAGAAGTAGCTCGTCGATCTGCCGCGATCTTCGAACCTCGTCCTGAATTAAACCACGCTACGAATGCGATGCTCGTGGTCGGACGTCGTAAGTGGACGCGCGGACTGTTCATGGATCGGCGGTCGTTTCTAAATTCGTACGATGCTACGCAAGATCCAGAGGGAGTGATTCTTACGAACATCCTCTCAGCCGCGGTCATTGTCTGTTCGGGAATTAATTTGGAGTATTTATTTTCTCGAGTGGATAGCGAAGTCTATGGCGCTGGTACAAAACTTCCTCACAACGTTTTTGGACTCATTGGCGTCGCCAATGGAGTGCAGGGCGACTTGCGAACCGGTTTGCCAACGCAAATGACGGAAGCGCACGACCCCATTCGCCTGCTGACGATTGTCGAGCAGACTCCCGAGGTGGCTCTCAAAGCGGCTCAGCGCAATCCTGTGGTGTGGGAAGTGATCAAAAATCTTTGGTCATTCTATGCGTGCATTGATCCTGTCACCAAAAAGATCTCGATGTTCGACGGACATAAGATGGTTGAAGTGGTCTTTGATCCTTCGAATCGAGTGGATTCTGTTCAGAATTCACTCGCGATTGTAGCGAAGGGCTCGGAAAATCTTCCGCTCGTTCGACTGAAAGGAGCGTTTTAGATGAAACTCTTTGAAATTTTAGCAGCCGGAATGTTCCTAGTTCCCTTGGTTACGTCGGCGTTGTTCTTGGTCTTGAGAAAGCCCAAAGAAACGTTGATTCACCAAATCTCTACGGCGAGTGCGTGGGTCACGTTTGCTCTAACGCTGATTACAGTGGTGGGCAGCCTCTTTCTCCATCTTCCAGTGGAAGTGGAGTACGGGGCGATCTATCGCTCAGAGCACTATCGTTTCCCACTTGTGCTCTATTTCGATGTAGCGACGGAAGTGTTCTTATTCACCACGGCGGTTTTGGCGTTACTGGTGGTGAGTTATAGCCGCATCTATCTGCATCGGGAGACTGGTTATCGACGATTCTTTGCGTGTATTTTCCTGTTTTGGAGCGGACTCAATCTGCTTTTTAGCGCGGGAACCCTTGATCTATTATTCGCCGGATGGGAAATCGTAGGGATTTCGTCGTTCCTGCTCATTGCCTTTTATTGGAATCGTCGCAATCCAGCGATCAACGCGTTTCGTGCCTACTGCGTTTACCGCTTTTGCGATGTTGGTCTACTTGTCGGCGCTTGGCTCAATCACATGCTGTGGCATGGTGCTGAGCGCTTTAGCGAATTGGCTAAGCCAGAGACTCTCACTGCACTCGCTCAATTGAGTCCTTTAGCAGTAACTGCGTTGGGTAGCTTGGTAATCTTGGCTGCCAGCGGTAAATCATCGCAATTTCCATTTATGTTTTGGCTCCCTAAGGCGATGGAAGGTCCAACCCCTTCCAGCGCCATTTTCTACGGAGCTCTCTCAGTGCACGCCGGAGTGTTCTTGCTGATTCGGACTTTTCCGATTTGGCATTCGTCGCCGTTTTGCGTTCTTTTAGTCGCGGTGATTGGCGCGTTGTCGGCATTGATTGGAACAGCCAACGGCCGCTCGCAGTCGAATATCAAAGCGCAGATTGCCTATGCTTCGGCGACTCAAGTGGGCATTCAGTTTATCGAGTTAGCGGCGGGCTTGCCGGCTTTAGCTCTGATTCACTTTGTGGCCAACGCCGGATTCCGTTGCTACCAACTGCTGGTTTCCCCATCGGTCGTTGCATACTTGTTACGCCTCCAAGGCTCAGTATCCGCGCAGCTAAAAGTATCGCCGACGTCTGGCATGAATCGATTGCCAAAAAAAATGCGGGCTTCGATCTACGTTTTCTCTCTAAGCGAGGGATACATTGAAACGATGATCCTGTTTTTTATCCTCACGCCTCTTAGCTGGATCCGCCGGATGTTTAGTAGCGGTCCCCTGTGGCAGCAAGCAGGGTGGTTGGGTGGGTTGCTTGGATTGGGTCTGTTGTTTGCGTCGCTCAAAGGGCCGGTTGAATATTCCGCGGATACTTTCTCGTGGGTTATTTGCTTCGGGTGCTTGTTTGCAAGCTTGCGCGCGATAACAGAGCCAAACAGTTTGCGCAGTGTTTGGAGTTTTGCCGGAGCAAGTAGTTTGCTTGCAGCATTTGCGGTAGTGCTTCAGCAACCGCATTCGCAATCCGATGTTTTGATCTTTGTCGGCGGCTTAGTGGGCTTCTGGCTCTTGGGCATTGGTGCGATTGCAAAATTGGAAACCGTTGCCAAAGGTGCGCAGCCCTTTTGCAGAGGCGCTGGCAGTTTAGCCCCGGTTACATCTGCAGTATTGATCATCGCCTTCCTAGGCGTATCGGGCTTTCCATTTAGCCCCACGTTTATCGGCGAGGATTTGCTGTTGCAGCATGCAACCAACGCGCATCATTGGATGGCAGCCGTGCTAAGCGCGCTGTTTGTGCTAAACGGAATTGCGATTGTGCGGTCGTTAGTGCCCTTGCACTATTCGCCTTACGTACGGCCGTTATAAGAAAATACCAAACTGAATAATGCCAACCCACGGGAGTGGGATATCGCCGTATTTATCTGCTTGGACGTTCGCCGAGTTTTTCAGATCGTTGGTCTGAGTGGGGAACGCGGCTTCCACATCCGGACGATCGGTTGTGATGGTAAATGCTTTTGAAATCGGCAGCTGCACGCCCAATTCAGTTCCAAAGAAAAACCCACCTGCAAAAACTCTGCGCCATCCAATGTGCGGAATCAAAATCGTCTGGGAGTAGTCGGCGGTCGCGGTGACTGCTTGGCCGTTAATCGTATCTACTTTGAGTCCCTTCAAGGTCTGCTTGCCGAAACCTACGCCGACAAAAAATGATTCGAAAAAGGGATAAAATCGCGCAGCGATGTTCCAGTTGCTTCCTTTGATAGTGACGTCGTCGAAGGAAAGGCTAGGTAGGATGCCATAATCAAACGAGGCGCCTATCATATTTTGCCATTTCGCTTCTAGACCGACCCGCAATGGAATCGGAACCGCTAGCGAAACCTTTGGTCCGATCACAAAATCTCGGGAGCCTCCGCCGGATTCGGCGCCGTCGGCAACAACGGGCAAGGAAAAAGTAACCAGTAAGAAGGTAGCAGTCAGAACGCGAAAAGTAGTTTTCATAGCAATACCTTACCAAAAACCCGTAAGAAATTAAACCAGCGCCAGTTTGAGGCTGGCGCTGGTCATTTTCGCGGCGGTGAACGACATAATTCGCGAAAATTCTAAAAGATGAACCATCCGGAGATTTGGAGGCGGTGATTGGTCGCCGAGAGTCCTCCGACGTAATTTGTTTTCGTCCAGGTGTACTCAGTACCTGCGCGGATGTTTTCACTAAAATCGTGGAACATGTTTACAGCTGCTGAATGCATTTGCGTGTAGATCGTTCTGCCCGTCGCGGGAGTCATCAAGCTCGCATTCGAGGATTGAATCGTGCCGTAATAGAAATTGAAGAACGTATCCCAATCACCTGGATGCAATTGCAACGTGGTATTGGCCGCAAATACTTTGAGTGTTTCGAATGCACCGGTGTCGGCGCGCATGCCACCAATCCCGGGATCCATATTGGGTTGTGAAGCGTTAGTCGCGGTTGACAGCTGCGGTAGATTTCCGGTGAAGCCTACGAAGTGATCGGCAATCCCGTTGCCCGTTGTGATCTCGCCCGTCCATGTCAGACTCGTAGATGCTAAGTCATGCGCGGGCAAAATCGGCAGCATAAAGCTAAGTGCTAAGCCGTGACCAAAATGCGAAGTTTCCGTCGTCACACTTGTCGGCGAAACCAATTGGCGGAGAGTTCCGCTGAAGCTGACGTTTGCTGGCTCTAAGTGAACCGGCCTAAATGGGATCGACCATTTGCTTTGCATTCCCTTAAATGCGAGGTGGGCTGCAAAATCGAAATTCGGAATTTCGGAATCGCGCTGAGTGGGTCGCACGAGTGCGCCGGCCAGCGAGGCTTTCCAGTTTGAGTTGTCGACGACATCATGAGTGAGACGCACTTGCGCGGGACGACTGAGAAGTGCACCAACCGGTGGGCGAAAGGCGACGGTCGTTGGCAAGTAAGCATCTAGCACTCCAAACAAACCCCAATATTGGCCTACGAGAATTTGCCAACGAGGCTTATTGAGGGAAAACGCCATATGGCGAATGCGCGGAAGACCCGTGCTGAAGAAATTATTCTCCGTTCCAGCAGGTTGGCTACCGAAGAAATCCCATTCCATCAGCCCTTGAGTGGACCACGTTCCCATAGCAGGACCATCGATAGTGAGCCTTAATCTACTCGCGCGCGCCGACATTTGCGTGCGGCCATTGGCTCCTGCAGCAGTGGTAGAAAGCTCGATGGGATTATTGCCAGGGATTTCGGTGAGGCTGCGAGTGGAATCGTGAAATGTGTCTAGCTGAACGAAGCCATTGGCGTGAAAGGTGAACTTTGGTTTATCGTCGGCAAAACCGTGTGTAGAGAGCAAAAGTCCCAAGGCAGTCAACAGGCCTAAGATTATGTTTTTCATGTTGTGTTTACCTGTATGAGTTTAACGCGAATGTTTTTACGACAAGAACAGTCGAAGACTAGGAGCGCGGAAGATTCGCGCGAGCACCGTGCTGGGTGAGATAAAAATAAAGCGCCTGCGTTTGCAGAGCAGAGGGAAGAGTGATTTGCGAAAGCTCAATGGCAATGCATTGTTTGGAGGTAACGGGCTCAAATGCCGGAGCGATAAACCGTTCGATGGATTCACTGGCAATCGCGTTGTTCTCCAGCGGCAGCGCAATCTCTTGCGGGCTAGGGTTCAGCTCTTGCTCCGACTTGAATCCAGAAAAATCCTGGTTCAGGAGGGAGAAAAACAACAAGAGTATCCAAAAAAGCTGCACGCGGTCTCCAGATGTAATGGCAGATTTCTACCGCGTTTGGCGACGAGAGTAACGCTGCGCGGTGGCGAAGCTTTTCAGTCGAGCGAAGCGAAGCGGTCTCGCTACCTGTCCCGGACAGGTAAGATGGGCTTGGTCTCGGAATGCACTTGCTTGTGATGCAGATGCTTATGATGTGCCGAGCATAGAGTGACTAAGTTATCTAGAGTGCCGGGGCCTCCTCGAGATACCGGGATGCGGTGGTGTACCTCCAAAAAGGTGTGGCTCTCACACTGCCTGCCGTCGGAATAAACGTGCTGACACTGCCCGTGATCGCGAACATTAACCCGGTGCTTGACCTCTGCAGCAATCGCACGAGCGTTTCGATGAGTAGCAGGAATCGGACGCGCAGCTTGTTTAGCTACGCACTGGGACGGTCTGCCTACGAGTTTCTTATTGGACTCAGGTAGCGGAGCACGATCCTCGGTTTGCTCTTTGGCAACACGATTAGCCACCCTTTGCTTTTTCGCCAAAATACGCTCTGCCTTCCGCACAGGATCGATGGTCTCAAGCAGAATCTTCATCGCCGCTCCCAATGTCTTCTCGATAGAAACCGAACGTTTGTGCTTCTGCGAAAGCCGATCGCGTCCCTAATAGATTTCCTTCTCAAGTTGAACTGAAATTTCGAGGTGCAGGAGCGATCGCAGCGCACCCACCGGCTTCAAAATCGCCCGAAAGCTAGCGGCGGGATTCTCAGTTGCGACTTCTCTCTCAAGTTGCCGCTGATCCATGGTTTGCGCCTTCTCAATCCAGAGTGAAGCATTGTCGCTGTTTAAAACCGGCAAGATGCGTTTCGCTCTAGAAAGATTAATTTGTTGCGATTGAATCGCATGCTGCAACTCCGGGATCTCATTGCAGCGACGAGAAACGGAAACAAAGTTGTAGGCCTGCGCCTCGCTGAGGAGCAGTGCCTTGCGGCAATAGTCGTAAAGACTGGAATAGCCCCATTGAATGTAAAAATAATTTCTTTGTATCTCCTGCAGAACCTGGACGAGATCCCTTTCACATTGAAGATACTTCTTTGATAATTCGACGGCGGACTGGTGAAGAACATGAGTCATAAAAACCTCCGTTTATCGACGATATACAGGTTGTTTGTATGGTGTGAATGTATGGATGTAAATAGAAAAGAGGGAGCGTGAAAGCTATTTTATCGACGATAAAAGTATCTTAAAACTTTATGAGCCGGCCGGCTGGACTTTCTTATCGTCGAATAAATCCGAGTGTAGAAACTAAATTTCAAACACCACTTCATACAAACCCAGCCGAATCTCTCAGGCATCTCAACAACACTTACCTGTCCCGGACAGGTGCTAGACAAGATTGCTTCGCTTGCAACGACGGCAGGACGGCGATAACTGGAACCCCCATCACCCCCGCCGACACTCCAACACCGCAATACTAAACTCCCCACTCACATACTCATCCCAAAACCCTTTTTCTAAACCATCCTCCGCGCCATCGCCCATCACAAACGGTCGCCATTGCACGTCGACAAACCCGGCATCCCGCAATGCCGCCGCATAAGTCTCAGGCTCGTAATGAAAATGGCAAAAACTAAAATCCTTCTCCTCACCGCGAAAATGCGTGCGTTCAATCACCACGCCGTCCGCAAGCGGACCTAGCGCCCGAGCCTGTACCGAATATTTACGCGTCGTATGCAGCGGAAAATATGGATTCTCATTGAACGCAACAAACCGAGCGCCGCTCGTCAAATTCGCAGCAATATTGCCGCAAATTTCCCTGAGCCCCTTTACATCCGGCGCGTAGTGCAGCAAGAAACCCGCAAATGCTAAATCAAAACTTCCCAGCACTCCCATCGTCGCCACATCGGCGGCCAAGTACCGCACTCCCGCGATGGCGTCTGCCTCTGCCAACCGAATCATTTCCGCCGATTTATCCACGCCCAATACCGACCGAGCTCCCCACGCCTTTAATTTCCGGGTATAAAACCCACTGCCACACGCCAAATCCAAAACATCGCCACGCAGTTTTCCTAGATATTTTTGTGCCGTCGGCACCATGATGCGTGCGCGATCGGGCAGCTCGGTATTGAGTCGCGTATAGGCCCCGGCAATCGAATCGTACTGAGAATTCATCCAGCTTTGATTTAGCAGTAAGCGGCGAGTCTTGCCAGGCTACGCTCCACACCGAACAATGCGTCTTAGGTGAATCTCTCCATTATTATTCCGGTTCCTCACGGCGTAGAGCAGCCCGAATGCCTGCTGTCGATTCACGCTTCGAAATTCGACGCTAAAAACATCGAAATCCTCGTGGTGGCGGGCAGCTCTCCATCCATTCAACGCAATCTCGCCGCCGCCAAGGCTACTGGCGATATTCTCTATTTTATCGACGATGATTCGACGCTAGACCCGCGCGCGCTCTGTCGCTTGCAAGAGGCCTTCGAAGATTTTCCTGAAATGGCGGGGGTAGGGGGGCCCTCGGTGGGAACTCAGACGCGAGCCCTCTTTCAAAAATGTGCGGCAATGGCGATGGGCTCTCTCTTTGGATTCGGGCCTCTTCGGCATCGTTATTACCCGTCGGGTTGCCCCCGGCGCGGCACTGAGAACGAATTGATTCTTTCAAACCTCGCTGTTCGTCGAGAAATCTGGGAATCCTGTGGCGGATTTAATCCCAAACTTTATCCCAACGAAGAAAACGAATTTATCTATCGAATGGAATCGCTGGGGCATCGGTTCCTCTATCATCCCGGCGTGGTTATTTATCGGGGCGCCCGCAAGCACTTGGCTGCTCTTGCGGTGCAGGTGTTTCGCTACGGCAAAAGCCGCGCGCACCATCTGCGCCTGCGCGTACACCCGCTCAATCTGATGCTTTTTTTGCCGTCGCTATTGGTTGCAACCACGCTGCTCGTTATAGCCGATCACACCCTGGCGCCGACGCGACTTGCACCCCCTGTTTCCGCAGCCGTTCAATTGGCCGTCGGGAGTTATCTGCTGATGGCGTTTTTAGCTTCGTTCTATGCCGGTCTCTCGGTAGGTAGGCGCCGGCTCGGCACTTTTGCCCTACACCTGCTGATCTACCCCACGCTGCACTTTGGATACGGTGTGGGTTTTCTGTTGGGAATCCTGACCCCTTTTCGCCATTCTGTCGCCGAAAGAGCCCCTAAATTAATGTGGCTGAAACAGTTGGGCGAGACACCCGATCGGTGCTAGAAGCGACAGATGGTTTTGGCGAGTTCTTGGGCTCGGGGGCGAATTTCTGCCCTCGCGATGGTTTTTTTATGGGTCGGGCTCTTCGGGGTAGGAACAGCACGGGGCGAAGTAACGCCCGAATCGCGAAAAGAAGCTCTCGATCAATCCAGTGATTTGATTTTCCCACTTTCGGTGAGGATGTCGTTAGCATCCGAGTTGTCGCTGCAGTACGAGCATCGCCATGGAGATAGCGAGTTTTCAGCGCAAATCCGCCGTGTTCCCGCTCCAACCTGGATGACTCCTCTTGTCTGGTCAAAGCACCTCTATGTATTGGACACCGACTACTGGTCGCCTCATTCTTTTCAAGCGGGCCGCACGCCCACTCCAGAGGCCCACAAGCAAAGCAGGACATTCTTAAATCCCTTACTGCCACTGGGATCGACTCTTAGAAAAATCGCCAGCGACTTTGCTGAGGACCCCGCCAACGCCACACATTGGACGCTCTATTTCACAAACACGACTCGGCCTGCGAAGTTGCGTCGATGGATTCTGGAGTTTTTTGATCCTTACGATGGATACTCCGGCATTAGGAAAGTGAAGGCGGAATTCGAAGTTCGCAATGACCAGGGCGAGATGATCGTTTTCGAGGCGCCGATTACTTATAAGCAAGCCAATAGCCGTACCCTCGAAAACGATCTAACACGTGAAGAATGGGAAAGTCGGGCGATATGGCGGCACGAAAGTCGCTATGGGATGATGCCTGAAGTTCAGATCTGGACTGCGGCTCGGACAGAGTTCGTCCCCTTAACTTCGCATGGGCCGATTCCATTTCGTCACGTCGATGCACAGAATCTGCTGCTCTCTGTTCTAAAAATGGAACGCGAAACTTATCCCGCCCGCCCTTTTGCGTTGGGTGATCTCAGAAACTTGGCAAAAAACGAAAAGACTCAGGCCCTTGTTTCCCAGAGCTTTTCGAAGAGAGGGTACAAACCGCATTGGACGGGTTACTTGATTTATACGGAGCACAAGGACCATTTTGAAATCCGCTCGCTTGGTTGTCTGGAAGTCTACGAAAACTTAGGAGTGGTCCCCCAGTTGCTGCAGGCGCTTACCGGTTTTTCCCACGGCGAAAAATATATCGTCGCAAACTTGCCGCCCGAGCAACGGCGTTGGTTGGCTGAAGCGGGATTCCGTCCGTGGCCAAGCGGTGCGCCCATAAAAGCAAACTGGAACAATCTGCGCGACGGCACCGCAGCACCCTCGCTTTCGGCGGGTGATTTTCGGGTAGGAGTCGAAAATTCTGGTATTTGGGCATCGGGCAGGCTGCCGTATTGGGCGCAAGAGGGAGCCGTACCCAGGGCGAGAACCGCTGAAGAAGAATCGGCAGAATCCTACGACAGCACTGCTTTTGAGCCCCACGAAAACGCGCATTCTGAGTTCTTCTCCAATTATTCGAGCTGGGAAGAAGATCAGCACAAGCCAACGGTTCTCGTGGAATTAGATAAGTTGGAAAAGTTGCTCGACGAAGTGCGCAGCGCTACCGCGCCAGAAAAACGTGAAGCCGTGAGCAAGAAAATGCTCGAGCGTTTTTCTAAGGCCGAAATCGGTGGGCTGAACAAGCAATGGTACATGTTTAGTGTGCCCTACAGCGCTTTTGAGCAGTTTCTATTGGAAAAAATGCGCATGTTGGTGCGTGAAGTGCGGATGCGCACTCTCGTGATGGATTACCTGAATCGCTTGGATTCTGCTGCGGGGCAGTCCGGGCATTACGAATTGCGCACAAAGTTGGTCGACGTGATGAATGACCTACGTAGGATTATTCGGCCTGACTACAAGGTCGTAACATTTGAGCGGGTCGAACGAGTAACACGCCATTTTGCCGATACGGGAGATTTTCCACCGCAGCCGTCGTATTCAGTGAATTTGCGTGGGCAGAGTTACCTTGTATCGCCTACAAATCTCTCGTCGATAAACGTGCCACCACAACCTGATTACTGGGTGCCGCCAAGCGGTATCGATAACGTGCTGATGATCGCGGAATTTCCGGGAAAGCCGCGCTTCGCCGCCCTTGGTGACCTGCGCGCCGAAGGTGCTAAAAACTTTGGTGCTCATCTGCGGTCGGGCGAAAACGTCGGATCGTTTTCGAAAGATCTATTCAAGCGTTACTCCTGGATGGAGCGTTACGTTGGCATGGCAAAGCCGATTCAGTTGCATCCGAGTCAACAAGTGTATTCGCCGGCATCCCAAGTGATCTTGCGGCAACTGGAGAGCACGCCGCAGCCTACAAGCCCTTTGCATATTGGATTTTACTTAGTCGACGCAGCTCACAACAAAGAGCTCTACGTCGTTCTCTTCAGCAAAGATCCGCAGTGGCATCTGATGGTAGTAAACGCAGATCTCGTTGAGCCTTCTGAGACTGAACCTGCCTTAGATGAGGCACTGGAAGTAACTGCCTCGCTTAATTGTGATTCGGTAATCTTAAACGCTAATCGAGTGATCAATCTCTCTCGCCGCAACTAACGGCTAACCGTTTTGCGCAAGCGATCCATCTGGCGCTTGGCTTCGCGGTCTTTCGTGGTCTGACGTTTATCGATAGTCTTCTTGCCTTTGCCCAATGCAATTTCTACTTTTGCGATGCCCTTGCGGAAATACATTTTAGTGGGGACGATGGAATAACCGCGCGTCTCGGTTTTGGTCCAAAGCTTGTCTAATTCGCTGCGGTTCAAAAGTAATTTTCGCGTGCGTAATGGTTCGTGATTCGCGTGACTGCCTTGTTTGTATTCGGTGATACTGCAATTTAAGAGAAACAGCTCAACGCCTTTAAAAATCGCGTAAGAATCCTGCAATCCGGCTTGAGCAGCGCGTAGGGATTTTACTTCAGTCCCCTGCAGCACAATGCCCGCTTCAAACTTATCCTCGAGGGTGTAGTTGTGGCGCGCTTTGCGGTTTTCACAAATTATTTTAATGCCGCCGGTGTCCGGAGCGGCTTGGCCAGATTTCTTTGCCATTTCTAAGCAATCTCTATTCTTAAATCGAGCGCGCAATTGTCGATCAATCGCGTATTTCCGATCCTCGCCGCCAAAAATAGGCGCGGCAAGAAGATATCTGCCATGGTCTGGGCTTTGTCGCAGGGAATGAGGTCTCTTTCTGAGGCAATGTCGAGATACTCGATCCGGATGCCTTGGGTCTCCAGAGCCGCTGCGGCCGCTGCTAGCACAGAGCCGACATTAGATGCCGGATGAGCGCGGTAGGCATCATTAGCAGCCTTGGTCGCTATCGGAATACGTGCAGCCAGTGCGCGGTCTTCCGGTGAGAGGAAGGCGTTTCGCGAAGAGCGAGCAAGCCCGTCCGTTTCGCGAACGGTAGGATACGGCACCACCGAAAGCGGCATATTCAGATCGGAGGTCATTTGCTGAATCACGCGCAGCTGCTGAAAATCTTTTTCGCCAAATAAGGCAAAATCAGCCTGCGTGATTTGAAACAGCTTTAAGCAGACGGTCGCCACACCTTCAAAGTGGCCGGGACGAAACTTGCCGCACAGATGCTCAGTTAATTTCCCCACTCGGACTTGAGTGGCAAAATCCTCGGCGTAAAATTCTTTCTCGGTCGGGGCAAACAGCACATCGACATCAAGGTTTTCTAAAAGATCCGAATCTGTTTCCAAAGTGCGTGGGTACTTAGCGAGATCCTCTCCTTGCGCAAATTGCAGCGGGTTTACAAAAATGCTGACGATAACTTTAGGCGCTAGTGATTTAGCAGCTTCTACCAAAGCTAAATGCCCGGCGTGCAGCGCACCCATCGTCGGAACAAAGGCGACCTTCTTGCCGTCTTTTTTCCATCGCAAAACAGTTTCTTGGACAATCTGAGGAGAGTGCAGAGCAATCATTAAAACGAATGCTCCTTTCCAGGAAATTCTCCGGACCGTACTTCACGTGCGAAGAGTCCAGCCGCCTGGGAAACCTGTTCGCCTAAATTAGCGAAGCGCTTCACAAAGCGAGGTTGAAAATCCGTGTTGAGCCCGAGCATGTCTTGCATCACTAGGACTTGGCCGTCGCATTGGATGCCTGCGCCAATTCCAATCGTCGGAATAGTTAGCTTCGCGGTGATCTCCGCGGCCAACGTGGCCGGAATTCCCTCGAGCACAATGCTGTAAGCACCTGCCTCGGCGACAGCCATTGCATCTTCAAAAATTCTCTTCGCAGAATCTTCTGTGCGGCCTTGAATTTTAAATCCGCCAAACACATTCACACTCTGAGGAGTGAGTCCCACGTGGCCCATGACCGGAATGCCGCAAGCAACGAGATAGCGGATGGTTTCCGCCATGATGGTTCCGCCTTCGAGCTTCACAGCTTCAGCACCGCCTTCAGCCAACATACGACCGGCATTGCGAACGGCGTCTTCGCGGCTGCACTGATAACTAAGAAAAGGCATATCGGCGATAACGTGCGCCAAGCGCGAGCCGCGCATGACTGCTTGCGTGTGATAAATCACGTCTTCTGTCGTCACGCCTAAAGTGGATTTGCGGCCTTGGATAACCATGCCCATCGAATCGCCAACGAGGAGCGCATCGACTTTATCGTCTAGTAATCGGGCAAAAGTGTAATCGTAGCAAGTGGCCATGACGATCTTGTCGTGACCCTTTTTGAGGCGGATATCTTGCGCGGTGAGTTTTTTGGTTTTGCCGGAAGAATCCATTTTGAATACCCCTTAGATCCGCATTTCGGCTGCCAACCCCACAACGTAGGCATTGCCCTTAAATACATAGCCCGGACTACCAATGAGCGCCGGGTCTACCTTCTCAATAGTCCGTTTCTCTATGATGTGCCACTGACCAGCGAAATTGATGTGCACCTCTTCCGCACCAAGGAAGTTTTCAGCGACACGGCAACCCAAACCGATACCGATCACATGGGTGTTGGAATCGAGTAAGTTTCCGCTGCCGGATAAATCGACGATAGGAGTAGGGCGGTACTGATAGCCGCCTAAGATATTCCATCGGCCACGTCCAAATGGAATTTCAGCCGATACACGCGGCACCCAGACATCGCGAAATGGAATCGCTGGAGCACGAGTAGAACGAGTGGAGCCATCGCGCGAAAGTGCTGAGACCTGCATGTACGCTGGCGAGTAAGAGCTCCACAGCTGATACGAAATTCCCGTCGACACTTTGAAAGATTTAAACTGCCGCTGCAATTCCACTTCAAAGATGTGCGGCTCAAAATAGAGTGTGCTCTCAATCACCATCGGCTGATTGAATACGCGCGTACCGGCGAAATCGACTTGTCCTTCTAGCTGTTGCGCAAACTGCGGGCGAATGCGTTGGCGGTAAACAAACGCTGCATTCCAATTCCCCAAGCTCCAGTAACTACCGACGAGCCAGGACGAATTCATCGAGACGTCCATCTTCATCCGCGCTGTCGGATTGTCCGCAGCAATTACCGTGTCGGCGATACCGGCGCTGGAAATAAATACCGTAGCGCCCGCGCCTAACGACCAACGTTTAGGCACAATCTCAAGTCCGAACGACGCCGAACCCTTAAACTGCATGTCCGATCCGCCGTAGCGCAAAGTCGTAAAATCATAAGGAGTGGGCGAGGAGAAGCTGCGCAAGTTTGCGAGCGGTCCCGAAAACGTCACGCCAATTCCCGCAATGCGGCTGTCCCAAAACGGTAGATCAAAACCGTGGCGGTAACCCAGCGACCAAAGTGTGGTTCCAAAATTAGGAAGCTTAGCTTCGCCATCACGGTTCACGCCATTGGTGGTGCGGTATTCCGAACTATCGATACGGACAGTTCCCAAACTCGCGTAGCGTGCGCCCGCTAAAGTCGTCGAAAAAGCGATGCGCCGGCCAGCGCTGGTCGCCAAAAGTGCTGGATTATAGAGAGCGGCGTAGGCGTTGGTAGGCTCAGCGGTAATGCTACCCACGCGTCCAGTAGTCTGGCCGCCCAAACCATAGAGCTGGTCTTGAGCAGCAGGCACAGACGTGGTCGCGCCCAAGGCAAACGCCAGGGCCATAGCCAAAAACGATCGTTTGAGAGGCTGAGTCATGCGGGCTCTTGATTACCACTGCCGCTCAGTTTTGGAAACCAAGGAGCGAGCGTTCGAGCGAGCGTGAGGTACTGGTCTGGAGCGATTTCTTCGGGCCGGGCCTGGACCGAAAAGCCTAAAGGTTCTAACGCTTTAGCCAGGTCGTCGCGAGGCACAATGCCACGGAAACAATTCGCCAAAGTCTTGCGGCGGTAGCGGAACGCCGTGCGTACGACCACGCCCAAATCCTGCGGAACTTCGGGGTCCTTGAGCTTTAGCCGCAGGGCCATACTGTCGATCTTCGGAGCCGGGAAAAACGCCCCGGGCGGGATGATTCCCAAGCGCTCGCAATCGAAATGCCATTGGAAAACTACCGAAAGCGAGCCGTAATCCTTGGATTTGGGCTTTGCTGTAAGCCGCTCGCCGTACTCGCGCTGAAAAGTCAGAACGAATCCCTGCCAGCGTACGGGGCTCTCGAGGAACTTAAAAAGAATAGGAGAGGAGAGGTGGTACGGCAGATTAGAAAGCACCGCGATTCGGCGGCCGCATGCCACGTTTTCAAAATCAGCTTCTAAAACATCGCCCAGTTCCATCGGGATTTCGGGATGCAGTTTGGTCAAATTGGCTGCCAGCTTTTTATCAAATTCAAACAGCCGAACGGGGGCCTTGGCTTTTTTCAAAAGCGAGCCAGTCAGCGCGCCCAGGCCCGGACCGATTTCCCAGATTTCATCGGCATCGATCGATGCGACAGAGTCCGTGAGTTTGTCTACCCAGTGTGGAGAGGTCAGGAAATTCTGACTCAAGCGTTTTAAGGGACTGGCTCCCAGTGCGCCTAGCATTCCAGAGGGGTGGCTCATCGAATTATCCCCATGGGTGCTGCGGTCTCTGCCTCTAAATGCAGTAAGTCCCAATCTGTGCGCGCAGACGCCGATGCATTCCACGGGGCCGCTTGGAGTTTGCCTGCACGGTGCTTTACCGCTGCTGCCATCGCAATCATCGCGGCGTTATCGGTACAGTGTTTTGGTTGAGGAAAAAAGGCTTCGGGCAAAAGCTCGCGCAATTTGGAATTGCAGGCTACTCCGCCTGTTACGACTGCGTGCGCCTTTGGAAATGCGGCAAGAGCGCGCCTTACTTCTCTCACCAATTGTGTGAGGATTGCAGACTGTGCGCACGCAGCTAAAACCGTGCGCGTTTTATCGTCGATAGCACCGAGCGATTGGACTTTTAAATTTACGGAGGTTTTTAAACCGGAGTACGAAAAGCGATAAGGCGCTACTTGCGCAACGGGGAAGCGAAATGTTTTTAAATCTTCTTTCGAAGCAGTTTTGGCGAGCCTATCGATCACTGGTCCCGCTGGATAACCGAGGCCGAGAATCTTGCCGATTTTGTCGAACGCCTCGCCAGCTGCGTCGTCTAAAGTGCCACCGAGCCATTTTTTATTTAACGCGTCTTCCAAATAAAATAATTCGGTGTGACCACCGCTCACAATCAGCGCAATCCACGGGAACGGCGGCGGCTGCGGGCTTTCCTGCTCAATCAATAACGGTGAGAGCAGGTGCCCTTCGATATGATCTTCCACCGAGAACGAAATATTGTTCGCCCACGCTAAGCCTTTGCCAAAATTCAATCCGACTAAAAGCGCACCAATCAGGCCGGGGCGATTAGTCACCGCGATGTGATCAATTTGTTCGAGAGTAACGCCGGCGCTATCTAGCGCCTTTTGCAAAACCTGCGGCAGAAATACCAAGTGCTCGCGGCTCACCAGCTCGGGAACGATGCCGCCGTATTCTTGAATTGAAGCAATATGCGAATGCACTTCGTCTGCTTCTAGTTTCCACGTGTCGGTATTAAAAATAGCGACGCAGGATTCATCACAGGAAGTGTCGATGGCTAGAATTCTCATGCGCGTTGGAAGGTAGCACTGTTTTGACTGTCATTGGAGAGCTGAATCGGGTGCTTTGGAAGTGAGAAGAAAACCGTCGTTCCCTTGTTTACTTCGGATTCTGCCCAGACACGACCGCCGTGCCGCTCGATAATCTTGCGACAGATAGCGAGTCCGATGCCGCAGGTGGCTTCGGTTTTTTCGGCAGCTACCCTGTCTGCCAACCGGAAAAGCGTTGCCAGGCGGTCCGCTGCGATGCCGGCGCCATTGTCTTGAATCGAGAAAATCCAGAAGCTTTCTGAATCGTTGCAATGAATAGTGATTTCAGGGGCGACGCCCGGGCGATGAAATTTAAGCGAATTAGCAAGGATGCTTTGCATCACTTCGCGGAACATCTCGCCATCGGCCCAAACTTTGGGCAGGCGCTTGAGATCAATCATTGCCTGGTTGTCCCGAATCTCTGGTTCCAAATGAATAAGCGAATCTTTCACCAATTCATTGGCATCCACTTGCTCAATCTTGAGCGATGCCTGATTGGCGCCGGTGTACTCGGTCAAAACTTCGACTTGGTGTGAAAGTCTGTCGCACGCTTGCGACGCGCATTCCAACATTTCACGAGCTTCATCATTTAGGTCGACGCCATGACGTTCCGTCAAAAGATCGAGATAAAGCGAAAGTGTTTTTGTCGGCTCGGTCAGATCGTGAGTTGCGACGTAGGCGAAATGTTCGAGTTCTTCATTTGAAGTTCTGAGTTGTTTCGCTACCGAGTTTAATTCGTTTTCCGCGCGTTTGCGTTCACTGAGATCGATCACCAATGCAAAAATAGAATATGGATCTACTTCTAAGACCACGGCACTTACCAAAACCGGTACGCGCGAACCATCCTTGCGCACGTACTCTTTTTCGAACGGGGGAATGATCCGGTTTTGTTTATAGGCGTCGTTTTTTAAGACATCTAAGTGGAGATATTCCGGCGGCGTCATATTGCGATAACGCATTTTACCGGCGGTTAAATCTTCGCGTGTGTAGCCCACGAGTTTTAAGAACTCGTTATTCGCTTCGCGGATTACATCGCGATCGCAAACTACAATTCCTACGACGTTGGCATCAAAGAGTGTCCGGAAGCGTTTGCTCGACGATTCCAGAAGCGCATGCGTGCGTTTGTAGTCGTGGACATCGGTAGCCGAGAGGTACCAGCGCTCGATTAAGCCGTCTTTGCGGCGCATGGGAAATACCTGACAAGCATGCCAGCGATATAGGCCGTCGGAGTTGCGTTGGAAGCGGGCCTCTAGGCTAACGTTTTCACCTTTTTCCGCGCACGCTTTTAGAGTCTCAACACACCGAATACGATCTGCAGGGTGCACTACTTGCAACCAGCTTTCGCCGATAGAAGTCTCGCCTAGAGTCATTCCACTGTATTCAGTCCACAGGCGATTAACGAAGAGCAGCCGTCCGGAACGATTGGCCATTGCGAACATATGAGGCATCACAATCGAGAGTTCTTCAAAACTTTTTTCGCGATCTCTCATCTGCTCATGAATTTCTTTAAGCGCTGTAACGTCGATATGCACGCCGACCAAGCGGCTGACTTTGCCGGCACTATCGCATAGCGCTTTCGCCCGCGAGAGCACCCAAAGATAACGGCCACTCGCGTGGCGCATGCGGAATTCTTGCTCATACGGAGCTTTGGGATCGCGCAAGCAGCGTTGATAAGCATGCTCTAAGCGCTCGACGTCATCGGGGTGAATGAGCTTGATCCACTTGCTCCATTCGCTCGGAGATTCTGCAGGTGTGAGTCCCAACATCAAGCCCCAGCCAGGACTTAGATAGGTATGGCCCGTAATCGCGTCGAAATCCCACACGCCAATGCGTGCGTTTTCTTCAGCCATGAAGAAACGCTGTTCCGTTTCTCGCAATAGCTGGCGTGTTTGCTCTAATTCGTCCCGGGTCTTTTGAAGTTCGTCTTTAGTAGGATCCGGAGTTAGGGAAGTTACTTTCCCTCGAGCAATACTGAGCTCGTTCATTGAAGGACTCCTTAAGCGTGGTGGTATAGCAGTTTGGCAGGAGTGGGTGCAACGACCATAGCGCCTGAGTATGCAGCATTAGGCTTAAGTGCTTGGAATTGCTTGGGCTTGCTAGTGTTTGATAAAGACGACGTTGGAGTCGCCGGTGGGCGGATTTTGAATGGGAACGAGCTCGCCGGAGTTACTCAAACGGACCCGCATCGTACGGACCAAGGCATCAAATCCGATGAATTTAACGCTATAGCCGATGCGACCGCCAGCATTCTCAGGGGCCCAGGCGCTGTGGAGCGTTTCTTTATTCGCAAAGCCAAAATCACGAGCCGAGCTGTCGGTAATATCGGGCAATCCCGTCGCCAAAGTAACAGAGTGCGAGCCGGGTTTTTCTTGCGCGTAATCCAAATTGCCATACCGACCGCCGGTGTCTTCTGCGGAAACTGGAATCCATCCGCCGCCTTTTTGAGTTCCGTTCGTAGGGAAATAGGGCGGCGTTTGCGGCTGCGGCAGATTGATAATGTTGTTATCCGGACCAGCAGCTTCTAGGTAATCCGGCCATAACGCTTGCGCGTATTTTTGTTCTTCGTAGTCTTGTGGGCGATTGGGATCAGGCAGCACTGTGTAAAAGAGCGCGTCGAAAATCGTTGGCGCGCGAATCGCCTGTAACGCCAGTCGCAAGTCTTCGCCTTTTTGTGGTTCGGGCCAACCATTGGTTTGATTGCCTTCAGGACGACCGATGGAATTAAACGGATGGAGCGAATTGAAATACGCCATCATCTTTGTGCCCCGCAGTCCGCGTGAATCGCCGGGGAAGAAGCTGAAATTAACTTGGCGGTTGGCGTTACCAGGAGCGTTGGGCACGGGGAGAAGCGGATCAGAGACAGCATCGGGACCAATGCGACTGCCAAAGGGTTTAGCGGCAGCGAAAGCTTGGATCTCAGGGAAAATTCCATCTGCCCATTTTTGCGGCATGAAGAGCATGCGCGGGCGCGAAGAAAGTTTCACAGCAAAATAAGTCACGATCGCTTGGTCTTTGGTTTTGCCAGCGACCATGTCTTCAAAATCGAGCACTCCGGGCTGACCGACGCAACCGCCCCCGACGACGTTAAAATTTACGAAGAAGACTGTACCGCGCATGCGGAAGTCATTGAGGCGAACATATTCGTTTCCTCGTGGCGTGAGGATTTCCATTTTGAAATCATCACGGTTGGCGAGCGTCAGATTGCGCCTGGCGGTTTGAAGTGCGAGTCGCGCGATCGGATGTTGATTAGCGTTGATGTCGCCACCACCCAAAGAATTCATCCAATCTGCAATTTGATTCATTTTATCGGAGTGAAATTGAGAACGCGACGTGTACGTGCGCACTAAATGCTGTGCCAAGATGCGGTTATCGTCGGCAGCTGCGCGACACTCTTGGTCGGCGGCTTCTGCAATAGCTCTAATCTGCGCTTGAATGGCGTAAGCGTACGGGTCGAACGTCGCAATGACTGGCGGAATGACGATCGGAGGAAGACCCCCGACCGATGGCGAAGCATTTCGACAGAGGTTGGTATTTGCGTCGTACTGCAGTCCTGAAAGTGCTGTGTAGCTGTGTGCCTGCTGACAGATAAAAGGCTCTACTTGTGAGTCGCTATCGCTGCCCAGACGTTGATTCGGTGCTGGGTAGTTTCGGTTGTGGCGTAGGTGAGTGACTTGGAGCCGCATCGCCATTTCTTTTACGTTTTGGCGCAGACGGTAATTCATTTGGCCTAAGCGGGTGAGGGCTTGGGCTTGCCAGCCAGCGCCGGAATAAGCGGCAAGGTCGGCGGCGTTTTGGAGATTGATCTTGTTGTTCACCAGGTGCGCGAAGTCGACGACCATCGCGAAGAGAATAAACATGAAAGTGAAAACCAGGGCGAAGAGAACGGCGACTTGGCCGCCTTGATTGTGTCGGCGTGAGGGCGTGCGAGGACTCATTTGCACTTCTCTCTTTTTCTGACCGCACAGGTCTATTATACGCCGCATTAACACTTCAGATCTACCCCCAGGGGCTTATCGGCATGAAGACCCGGAGAATACAGCGGCGCGTAAACGGCGGCGTTTCTCGTCGTAAAATCGTGAGTTTATAGAGGGGTAATTAGTCGCAAAAAGGGGGTTAGGGACTACTGAAGGGCCGACTCAGTTTTGCCGATAGAGGGAGTAGAGGGGTACTCCCATGACATCATGGTTTTTGCGGGGTTTGCGAGCAATTGGCTTTATGGCGCTAGGGGCAGGGCTGGTCGCGGGACTAGTCGTCGCACCCTTTGTGCAAGCGGCTCCAGCGGGTTTTGAATACCTCGATCTCTTCACCAAAGTGATGCACTTCGTGCAAAACAACTATGTTGAAGAAACAGATACGAAGAAGCTAATCGAAGGTGCCATCAACGGCATGTTAGCGACGTTAGATCCACACACGGTTTACCTTCCCGCCGATCAATTTAAAGACATGCAGGTGGATACCGCCGGTAAATTCGGTGGATTGGGAATCGAAGTCACCGTCGTGAATGGTTACCTGACGGTTGTTACTCCTATTGATAACACTCCTGCTTTCTACGCCGGCGTTGAGCCAGGCGATAAAATTTTTATTATCGAAGACAAAGCCGCCAAGGTGAAAAAGAACACCAAGGGCATGACGCTACAAGAAGCTGTGACCATCATGCGCGGCAAGCCTGGTTCGCCAGTGATTGTGCACGTGGCGCGCAAAGGGGTAGAGAAGCTGATCCCCATCGAAGTAAAGCGCGACATCATCAAAGTGGTCGCCGTTAAGGGTGGGATGATTGAGAAGGATTATGGTTGGGTGCGAATTACTAATTTCAGTGCGAATACGGGCAAAGACCTGCGCGCGAGACTAGATGCCTTAATTAAGGAAAATAAGCGTCCTCTAAAGGGCGTGGTTTTGGACTTGCGTAACAACCCAGGCGGCTTGCTCGAAGAAGCAGTCAGCGTTTCGGGTTTGTTCCTAGATAAATTGCCAATCGTATCGACGATTGGCCGCGTGAAGACGAAAAAAGAGATTGAGTACTCTTCGGGCTACAAGCCTTTTAAAGATTTCAAACTAGTAGTGCTCGTGAATGAAGCAAGTGCTAGCGCTTCGGAAATCGTTGCAGGCGCACTGCAAGATCACAAACGTGGCGCCATCATTGGTAAGCAAACGTTTGGTAAGGGTTCGGTACAGACGGTTATCGATATGGAAAACCGCGCGGGCCTAAAGCTGACCATTGCCCGTTACTACACGCCCAGTGGTCGCAGCATTCAGTCCAAAGGGATTACGCCGGATATTGAAGTTGATCGCATGGACGTAGCTCTCTTAGATAAAGCCCGTCAGAAGACCAAGGCACTACGCGAAGCAGATTTAACGGGCCATATTTTGGGCGAGAACGAAGAGAAAGACGCAGCTACCGTTGCTGAAATCGAAGAAGCCAAGATCGGGGGCGAGGACAAGGATAAAGATCCCCTCTCCGACGACAAACGGCCCATTCAAACCAAAGACGGCAAGAAGTTGCGCGTGGAAGATCCAAAAGAATTGGTAAAGATCGATTACCAATTGCAGCAATCGCTGGGCTATCTCAAAGCCTGGGACATCCTGCAGCTGGATAGCAAAGTGCTTGCTCCTCGCAGCACTGCTGCCGATAAACGCGAGCCTGCTTCTGCTGAGCGCGATGAAGAAGGCACTCAAGAGGAAATGTAATCGCGGATTGTAGGGGATTATTTCCCGCGACGGGCAAGCGAACCTAAAGTCAGGTATGGATTGTTTCCGGCGTTTCTATACTCACGCAAAACCATTGCTTCAAATTTAACTGGGTCCAGCTTGTAGTCTTTGGCTACTTGCGCGACGGCCTTTTGTACTTCACCGTTTCTAAATGCGCCCGTGCCTGGGTCAACAAGTCCATTCACCGGTAAGCGGTGATAGGTGAAGGCAGGATTCATTTGCTGCACTGGCTGACCGTTCGCGTCTACCTGTGGTGCTCCAAAAAATTTCTTGTCGATGACGCTTAAGCCAAACCGGAAAGGTTGCGAGGGTCCTGCGGTTTCAGCCTGCATAGCCGCAAAGTTGTATCGACCGTCTGCCAGAGCACGCAGCTTCTGATTCTCGACGACGCTGGTGATGAAGTCCTTTGCTTCAGTCATGTACGCTTCGCCCAATCCGAGTTTAGAAATTCCAGCGTCGATGTCTTTCAGGACTTGCTCGTCCGAATCGCCCATCGCCGTTAAGCGGTCACGATAAAGAGTTAGCAATGCTTGGCGCCCATTTTCAGTTTTTACGTATTGATGCAAGTCAGCTTTTTGAGCGAGAGCTTCACCCAAGGTCTGCTTGGTGTAATTGCCCTTTGCGTCCTTAACCGGAACTTCGAGCTGCAGCAGAGGCGATTGGCCTTTGTAGAGCAATTCAAGTTCGGCCATTTGAGGCAATAAGTCCAAGACAGCTTGGTTTGGTTTGGACGCCTGATTACTCATGTACGCGCCTTCGGCCATGCTGGCAGCGATGGCGTAGATCGGATTGGTAATCTTCATGCCGTTTTTAGTCGTGTAAACGCCGCCGTCCCACTTGCCTTCTTTACGAAGCTTTTCCCATCCGCCATTGCGTGCCCACTCGACAGCCCCCTGGCCGCCGTCCTGCGCAACGTGGTTGATAATTGCTTTGCGAATATAAATGCCGCGTTGGAGAGCATCTTGTGCTTCTCGAGTGAGAGGTTGGCCGTTGGCTTTTAGCAGTGTCTTCTTGATGTAGTTGTTCGCCAAGATATCATCGATAGGCGCCATGAATAAGCTGCCGAAGGCGGCGTTAATGTGAGTGTCCCAGCTTGCTAATGGTTTCAAGCTTCCAGCTTTATAAACTTCTGCGCCTTCGCTCAGAACAAACTGACCGACGGCAGGCTGCCACGCGCGAACGTTTGGATGGTTGGCAACGGTCGCGAGCGTTTTGCTCTTCGCGGCTAATCCCAGAATACCTTTCGGCACCAGCTGTCCAACTGGGTTCAACATCATCATGATCGTGGAATTGCGGGTACCGGTGTAGAACTCGTCCAGAGGTCCGATGTACGTTTCGGTCAGGCGGAACGGATTCTCATACTGCTCGTAGGAATCCGGCACGCCGTTATCGTCGCGGTCAAAGCGCATCGCCTGTTCGAGAGTGAGGCCCCCGTTATCCGCCAGTCCACCTTTGTTGTGGAATTTGTAAGGCCGGCCTGCGTCCATCGCATCTTTCCAATCGGGCACGCCGTTCTTGTCTTTGTCGATTTGGTTACCGACTGACTGAGCTTCCATGATTGCCGTGAGATGCATATAGGTCGCCGGTACCGCGCCAATTCCGGTTGCCCATGCAGCACCGACGACAGCGAGCTTGCCGCGGTTATAGAATCCTTGGCCGATAGTGTAGGCCTTGGTTCCGTAATTTAAAACCTTCTGCATGCGCTGCAACGCTAAGAATCGCTGTACAGCGGGAACCGCTTTGAGCCAGCCTGCTGTGCCGCCGAGTCCGCGAGTCGCGAGCATCACAACCGCAAGATTGATTCCCTCTTCCGTAAGCCCGTAGCCAGCATCGATGCGCTTATCGGCGGCCATTTTGTCGGGGAGAATATTTGCTTGGTACAGCTGTCTCAAGTGGGTGGCGATATTGCGCGATTGAACAGGAACTGCTTTTCCTGATTCTCCGTCGTGGAAGTTGATATTAGTCGTACCGAGAGCAGATAGAGTACCGAGCGTTTTAAAGAGTTCGTTCTCCATTCGACTGATCTCAAGGTCATTTTCCGTGTAGAGCAGGTCGGAATTAATGTTCTTATTCCAGCGATTCACACCGTTGCCGAGTGCATTGCCGATACGATAAGCGCCTTGGTACCAGCGACTCGAGTCGACGATGCGATCGTGCAATGCGCCTCCGCGTTCCACCCAGTGCCGCATCGATTCGAGCCGTTTGGTGAGATCAGGAACTAGTTGATCCAGATTGGTGAAGTTATAGCCCTGGCGAACCTTCCCATTGCCGTCCGGAATAGAAACAGGCGTAACGGCCGTATGCCCGTTCAGCGCGACTGCTTGGGCATCAATACCTTGGCTTTCCAAATCAGATTGCACTCGCACGTCGAGTTCGCGGTTACCTAGGAAAGTAGCGCTGTAATTCGCGTTGCGCGCCAGTTCCGGACGATTCATTGTCTTGGCGTACTCGTCGAGCAGCTCACGGAAGTGATCCTGACTCATTTGGTAGCCGTGTCTCTTTAAATCCGCATCCGTCCATTTTTGCGGAACGCCAGGTCCCGCAACGGGTGCAATCGCCGCTAACTTTGCATTCGCCCAATCCCATAGTTCGCTGTTGGGATTCTGTGTTCCTGTCGGGGTTAAGATTCCGCGCAGTTCCTTTTCAATCTGTTCACGGCGACTCAGCTTCGATTTTTGTTCGCCGAATGATTTCTTCAATAGGTGATCATAAAAATAGGATTCGGCATCTGTTCCAGGTGGAATGGGTAGTGCGCCCGACTTAGCAAGCCACAGCCACTGATCGAGCGACTCATTCATTCCCGTTTTCTTCACCCAATCGCGAGCCTGTTGGCGGTAATCGGCTGCGTTCGGATCGGGTAGGTTGGAGTGGTTTTTACCCTGGTTCAAACTCGAAACAGAATCTGCTAACGCGCGTCCCCACTCGACGATTTGGCGCGCATGCGCCATTTCATTCAGAACTTGGTTCTGTGTCAGGTCGGAAGCTCCCAATTTTGGGTCTTTAGCGAAAGCTTCAGCAACGCGGCCTTCATTGATGTCATGCACTTCCTGCGCAGCTGCTTGCTGCATTAGAGCATGTGTCTGTCTATCGAGATCCTTTAAGAGAGCTAAGGCAATGGCGCGGTTCTCACTGGATTCGGTCTGGCCTTCTTCGGCATCCGTCATGATCGATCCCTTGTCGAGATCGTGCTTAGTATCGGCAAGCAACTGATCGATCTGCTCGCGCATTGCGGTTTTTGCTTTGCAGGTGGATTCATCTTCACCTGGTTTGCAAATGAAACCGCAAGCAGCTTCGCCTTTATCACAAGCAGCTTTGAGCGCCTTGAGTCGTTCTGAAACTTTGCCCTTGGCTGCACCGTCGACTTTATTTTTGGTGCGATAGGCCGCAATCATCTTCGCGAAATCGTCGACAGAATAATGTTTCACGCTGCCATCGGGCATCAGGCGCGTCATTTTTCCAGTGGTGTTGTAGTTTTGAATCAGCTCGTTGATTTCGGGAATCAGCTCCTCATCGTTGAGCATTCCCGAGATCACGCCATAGACATCATCTTCTGTAAGTCCGCCACCCATGGCGATTCCAACTGGGTTTAGACTCTCAGCCGCCATCAATAGGGCATTCGCTTTTTGTCTAGCTGGATTGAGATGGTCCGCTAGCCGTCGTTTTTCGGCCGCCAATCCATCTTCCGCTTCCTTCACTTTTTCCGCCGTCATGATCGATTCGCCGGCAGCGAGTGCTTTTTTTCTGCGCTCTAGCTCTTTGGAAGCTTTCACCAGGTTTTGGCTGTGAACGTTGAGTAAGTGCTCGCGCTGGTGGGCCTCTTCCTTAGCGTTAAACTCCGCATTGCCTACTTCGGTCTCCCACGCGCTTCGCTCGGTGAGTTGCGCATGGTGCAGGTCTGCGCCGATTTCGTTTGGTCGAGTTACGAATGAATCGAATTCCTGCCAAGTCGACGGAATCAGTCCAGATTTCGTAAGAAGATCGCGTTCACGGGCTGCGGTTTTATTGGACTTCAATTCGGCGTCTAATTCCTCCGCCGAGAAGTTCTTGGAAAGAATTTCTTTGGCCTTTTCATTGTTTTTTTCGCGATAGGCGATGCGCGAGGCTTTGCGAGCTAGCGATTGGCGAATGCAACTGGTCCGTCCAGCGCTATCCAATAGTTCACCGTCGTCATTTACAAAACAGTTACCAAAAAGGGCGCTCTCTTCGCCCATTACGGATCGAAGGCAATGGCGTCGAGCAATCGGGTCTGCTGGATTGCCGTCTTGGTCCATAGCGCAAGAGGCTAAGAAGTCAGCTTTTGCGAGCAATCGCGCCTTCATCTCGCCTTCGATTTCGGTCATCAAGCCTTCGTCGATATTCCCCGTGTCGTACATCCGGTGGAGTGCTTCGGTGAAACGGCGCTCAATAACCAGCTTGGGATCAGCAGAGAGATAGTGCGAAGCCGGCGAGTAGGTATTAATTGCATTGGTTAGCACTTCCACTGCCTTTTCAGGGTTCTGGCTCGAGCCAGCAAAGGCATTGTGGAAATCTTTAGTCGGCATTGCGCCATGCACCGCCCGCATCAGCGATGGTAATTCGGAATTGCTCGAGGAGAAAAGGCGAGTGAGCGCCATTTCTGTGGGAAGCGGTAGCCCGCGTCCGTCTTTAGTAAACGCTTCGCGCAACCATTTTCGTCCTTCGTCCGCGCGGCGCAGATCGGGCGACTTTGCGCCATCAGCCAACTGCTTTTCTAAAACCCGTCTGTCGGAGTGAAGAATTTGCTGTGTTGGAGGTAGGTACTTCTGCTTTAAAGTCTCAGGAGTGAGCTCGGGGTTCGAATTGTCGACGAGAACAGCTTCCGCCGGCTGATTCCACTCGCGCAAGACAACATCTGCCAATAATAAGTAGTCCGCATTGGTGGCATTGATGCCATGCTGCTTTTGAGAATCTATTAGGGTTTCAACTTGCTTTCGTAGCTTCTCGACAAGTTCAAGGGCGTTTTCTTTCTTCGCAGCTTTGTCGGCGATCTGACCGAACAATTTCACATCCAGGCCCGGCAAGTCCGCGTGAAATAGCTGGCTGCCTAAGAAATTCAAAATATGGGAATCGGAATCGGGGCGCCCGACGCGTGTGAGAGCAGCAATGGCGGCGATTTCATCTTCTTTGCCTTTCGGATTTAAGATGTACGGAATCCAGTCCTCTAGTGACAGGCGCAGGTCATGGCGGAGGCCACTGGTTTTATCCATCCACTCACGCGGGTGAGCGGTGCGCACCATTTCGCGCAAAAGCTGCAGACCGCTGGAGCGCATCGCCGATAGGCGTTTGCGCTCGTCGTAAGAAAGGTTCACGATTCCCGCAACGGCTTTGGCGATATCCTCGATGTCCCGACGCGGAACTAAGTCGTACTCCGAATCCAATGCGCGGCCATAAAAAGTGTGCCCGCGGCCAATCGCAGGAGTTGCGGCGTGGTGCAATTGCTCAGCAGCCGCTTTGCGCTGGTTTTCGAGATCCGGTGGCGGCAAGTGGGCCGTATCTTTTTTTGCAGATGGGATGTGGAGAATTTCGCATAAGAGCGGATTGCAATCCAATGACTCTTGTTGCGGTTTCTCGACGTAAGTTTCTAAAGCGCCAGGGTCGGTGTGTTCGCGAATTTGTTCGGACGTCATGGCCGTGCCGTCGGCATTTCTCACTGCTGGAGTGACGGGCCCCACACCATGCAGACGACGGAGAAGTTCCCCTTCGTTGTCGTTTAATGCACTGCTAGCAAAGCCAATAGCCGTGCGGGTATCTGTTGGGAGTGCATCCGCCAAATTATAAGCCGTGGGATTTTGGCCGCGGGGAACATAGCGGTCGATGCTTTGAATGCTATTGATAATCGAGCTACGAATTTGTTCCGCACGAACGGCAGTTTGAGTGTCGGAGCCTAGCGGATCTTCGTTGATCCCCTGGCGCGACATGTTCTGCAAAGCTTCTTGAAGGTAAGCGCGTGCCTCTTGGCGTTCCCGCGGATTAGCGTGGTTCACGTTGAAGAGTAAGTTTTCGAAAGATTCCTGTATCGGTGCAAAGCGGAGGCTATTGCCTATCATGCGAGTCATCGCGGTTTGATAGTCACTGGTAATTTTATTCGGAGAACGCTCAGGCCAAATCGAGTGCGGGCCAGTTAGATTCAGTCCGCCGCCTTCCGGCATGACTTTGATGGATCCCAGCATGACCGAGTTACGCAGGTAGTTCGCTTTGCCGACTCCAAGTAATCTGTCGGCCATTGCCGCGCCGTAGCCCGAGCCAAAGAGCAGGTCCAACATCGAGCGGTCTGCCTCGGTGGTTGCAGCCTTTCTCAAATCAGCCATGGAGCGAATGCTCTTACCTTTTAGTTTTTTGCCCAGTTCGTCTGCGATTTTTTGAAGTTGGAGCGGAATCGAGATCTGATGCAGGCGGGTTCGCAACGCGGAGGTAGTTTCTGTTAAGTGCGAGGTGAGATCTTCAGCTAAAGCTTTTGCGACCGATTTGTCCAACCTTGCACCGGACAAGATAACTAGGTCAGCTTTGCGGTCCCCTTGAATCGAATACTCCAAGGTTTTGACTGTTTCTTCAAATTGTTCCCAGAGGTGTTTGTGCAATGGGAGAATTTTTACCCGTGCTAGTGAAAGCGTTAATTTTTTGCCGGTGCGCTTTTCTAGAAAGTCTTTCAGCGTAAGGCGAAAGCGGCTCGTGGCAGGGCAGTTAGCAACGCCTGCTAGGACAGCCGCGCGGAAATCCGCCCGGAGTGCCGATTGCTCGGAAACTTCACTTGCGATTTCGGGTCTGCGAAAATCCAAAAGGGCTGCGGCGAAATTCGCGCCGGGAAGTTTTGGATTGAGAAGGTCGAGGCCTTTGATTTCAATCTTTGGTTGCGTCACCCAATCTACGAAGTACGGAGTGTTGTCCTGGAATTGTTCTTTGAAGACATCGCGATTGTTTCGCAATTCAATTTTTGGAAGTTCAACCGCAACGCGCTGGCCGGGTTTGGTCGAGTCGTTTGGCGATACCATCAACTTAGATAGGTAGATATCTAGTGGAAGATTGCAGTCGATGGCTTCTGGGTTGAACGCGAATAATCGCGGCTTAAGAATCTGTGTGTGTGATGGGTTTTTTCGCGCTGGCTCCTGCGCTTTGGTCGACGAGACTGTGCAAAATGTCGACAGCAAGGCGACATAGACTAGCGATGTCCCCCATGCACGGTTTGCACCCACAAAGGAGAGTTTCGCCCAATGCTTCCGCAATGTTAAAGGCACCCTCATTCAATCCCACTCAGGTAAGTTGCCTATAAAGATTGCAATGGAAGTGCCATAAAAGCTGTTCAAAAACGCGTGTAAGTAGCTGAATTAATTGGGTGCTTCTGGAGTGATGGCGGAGCAGAACGTCTACTAATTGATCGCTTTGAGGTCGGTTTTTTTAAGTGAAGGGAACCAAAGGCGAATCACTCGAGCGGTGTATACAAACCGTATACAGCTAGTGAGTCGAGCGACTTTCACCGCGCGCGGAGAGCGCCATTTCTTCTCGGTACTTTTTAATCAATGCATGAATCGCGTTAGGCGGATTTTCAAAATTCTTCGTGATGCCGTCCATCGATGAAGTCATTTCAATACTGGCAACTCCCGCGGGAGCTGCTGGGTAGTAAGGCGATTGGATGCGACTAGTTTTCGCATCACCCGACGGCCATGAGAGATTGATTTTTCCCACCGCGCGGCCGCGCTCCATCGAATTTAAATAAGCAGAGTTGTCTGATTCTCTTTGTGCCGACGCATTTTCCATCGCGCCACGAGGGCCGCCCAGAAATACGACGGGCAGGGTGCCCGCAGCTTTGAGGATTTCCGCACGCTGTTTTTTGTTTAACGACGCGAGCACTACTATGAGATCAAATTTGTTTCCCGTAGCTTTCAACGTTGCGTCCATCGCTACAGAGGGTTTTCTCCACGATAGTTCTTTCGGTAACAGACCGGCTTTCGACGGCGGTTCGGAAATGCCGACGACTAGAATATCTTTCCCATTCCACTTTGCAGTGAGGTGGCCGTCGAAATAGGATTTGCCCGTCGCTTTAGCGACGATGCTCGCATTCACAAACGGAAACTTCGCAGCTTGCTTCCAAGCTTCCACGCGTTTGATGCCAAAGCCAAAATCATCTGCATCAAAGAGCAGCGCTTTGGGTGCAATAATGTTGAGCGCTTCTAAGGCCACCGCTTGTTTCTTTTCTAATTCCACAGCCGAGAGCTTGGATCTTTCAGCCGGCATGCGCGAAAACGTCACGCCTGTATAGAAGTGCCAGGAATTCTCAGCGCCGACTGCTGCGCGGCTTTCATTGAGTAAGTTTAATTCGCGCGCCATGCCGCCATAATCGAGCAGGGAACAGCCGCAGGGTTCGAGTTCTAAGAAACGGTGGGAAGTCACCGTGAGCTGCAGGGCCTTGCCGGAGCTGGGTTCTCTCTCGCCCGAAGGGCCAGTGGACGAGCAGCCAGTTACGACGATAAAAAGAGCTATTAGCCAAGAGCGGAAGGTGGTCTGGATTTGCATGCCCCTATTATCAACTCAAACGGGACAAAAAACAAAACGCGGTTGGCCCAGTGGACCAACCGCGTTTCTTTAGAAACTATCAGACTTAAATTAGTTCGCGAGAACTAGGTTGCCAGCACCCGAGCTGCAACCCTTGCGGCTCTTAGCAGCGCCGTGATTTAAGCAGCAGACTAATTCGTCCGCTGTTTTGAAAAGTTCGTCTTGGTTCTTCAATCCGCCGTTTTCTTTCAACGTGTGGAGAGACCATTTTTTCATGCCGTCTAAGCCAGCAGTCCACGCTTCATCTACCTTTTTACCGGCAGCTAATTCAGCGTAGTACTTCTTAGCGAAAGACTCGAGGTAACCAGCAAGACCGTCGAGAGCAACATCATCGCCCTTTAAGCCTTCCAGCAATTTTGTTCCGCGGCTTAGCATTAATTTGCGAGTGCCATCCTTGGTGTCCTTCACAACGCTTCCGTAGAAAGCGAGTGCGGATTCAGCAACGGTCAAAGCTTGTTTGCGGCTCTTCTCGTCGTCCATCTTTGGCTTCAATGCAGCAACAAATTCGGCTAATTGCTGATTCACATCAGTTTCCGAGAGTTCTTTTGCTTTCAATTTGGTTTCGATGCGGAGCAAGAAATCGACGACAGCGACTTCTAAGCGAGCACGTTCTTCAGCGCTCAATTTAGAGCCTTCGACCATGCCTTTAAAGTGAGTGTCATACAAAGCGCGAGCTTCTTTGTGGTTCGCGTTCAGCATGCTGACCTTGCGGCTGTCTTGCAGTTTCTCGCTATCGAGAACTTTCGATAATTCGATCTTAGCAAGTGCTTCGCCTTCCGCGATGTCTGCAACGAGCTTCACTTTTTCTGCTTCAGATAATTTCGTTACATCGGTGCTGCGGGGAATCGCAGTCGACGTTGCAGGCTTATTGCCCAGAGAAAGTCCGCTTGGGGTGTGAGTCCGAGTCGTTGAAGGCTTTGATCCCACTGCTGGCTTAGCAGGAGCGCCAGCTTCTGGAGTTACCGGAACAATCGGCGCTACGGTGTTGGCGCGAATTCGGGCCGCTTCTTCCGTTTCACGGATGATTTGATCCGGAGTTTTCACCGCTCCAGGGGCTTCACGGATGCTGTTTGTTCCGGGCTTTTTGCTCGGATCCACCGGCTTTAAAGCGTTACCGGCCTTCAGTGCATCAGCGGCCATTGCCTGCGAAGAGGCTAAAATCATTAATAAAGCAGCGAATCCAGTACCCATTTCGACTCGTGTCATTTTCATATGCGAGAGCTCCAGCCCATGAATTTTATTTAACTTTGATAAGCTTAACATTTCCTTAGCCTTTCGATCCACGAGTTCTATCGAGTAATCTAAAGACCTAATAAACTAAACACTATTAGAGCAAATCACGGGCCAGTCTCGGCGACAGAATTAGTCGCCCTCGTCGATATTTTCCTATTTTAATTTCAATGGTTTACGCGAGGTCCCAAAAGGGCGGGTCCGTATTCAAAACGGCTACTGGCTAGCCAAAGTGCCCATCCACGGCACTAGAACAATCCACCTTCGACAGCCAGTGTGACATAGAGAGGTTCGCCACGGATCCCATAGAACTGATTCGACCCGATTCCTCTATATAGACCCAGTCGGATGGTGGCTGGCATGTAGTAAAACAGCTTCCAATCCGACTTCAATTCCACGCCCACGCTACCGTAGAACACTCGCAATAGATCCCGGGGGGCGACCGATTTAGTGCCGTAATCAAAGGTCAGTACGTCGGCGATTACCGCCGCGTGGACGCGCTGCAAAAAGAAAGGCCAGAGTCCCAGTCCTCGATAAACGTCCCAAAGCGGGAATCGGTATTCCATATTCAGAGCAAGCATGCGACGCCCTAAGAAACTCCCGGGTACGAATCCGCGGTTGAGAAAAAAGCCACGGCCTTGCGAGAAGATCAGCTCACCGCCGCCTTGGAAGAAGGAGTTATAGACGACGGTGCCGTCGGTATAACCAGCGCGTGCGCCTAAGAAGAAGATGTGGCTCGCGAGCCAAGGGCTCGACATGTACTGGTCCGCCGATGCAGTGAACGAATCGTATTCGTCGGAACTACCCAGCGATTTGAAAAACCGTGAGTACCCTGCAGAGAGTCGGGTGCCGCGACGTGGAGACACCGCTTGCGGGCGCGATTTAAAACCAAACGAATGAGTGCTCGAAATTCCAAATCCCACACTTTGTTTTTCTGGGCCCAACCTCGATTCTTCAACGCGGCGGAATTGCGCGCTGAAAGTGAAACGCGGATCCATGAACCCAAATATCGTAGAGAGCCCTACGCTAGCGCCCCAAGTTTTTAGAAAACCGCGCGCGCTGATCAGATACGACGGTGAGTAGAAAGCTTCGGTCTGAATATTCGTCTGCCGCAAGAAGCGATGGGCGTAGGAGCCTTGAATGAATGGGCTACCGCGAGTGTCGTAGCCGCCAAAGAGGCTGTAGCTATTTTTCTGGGCGATATCGAAACCAGGTACCCAGGCGCTAATCTGCATACCGTCGGGAACGATCAATAAATTAGGAATCCATGCGCGTGGCGAGAGTGAGCCCCACGCCGAATATTCTTTCTCCGCCTCAAACTGCAAATCGGCAGCACTAAGTCGTTGCGAGCGCAGCGAACCAATCCCCTCGTCCGCGGGCTTGCGTTCAATGACCACGGGAATGCGAGGGCGTTCCGCCGGCGGTGCGCGGCCGTCCATCAGTGCCAAGTCGTAGCCGCCGTGGCGGTAGCTAAGCGCGTACAGTTTGCCGTCGGGAGAGAAGGCAACGCTGTCTAATCCACCCAGGACCGAGGCTTTTTTGGAGAGTGCCGCGTTGTCTTTATTTAATTCATATAGTTCGTTGCGCCCCTCTTCGGCGCCGACAGCGTAGATACGATTGCTAGCGTCGGTCACTAAGCCGTAAAAATGTTGCGCGGAGAGTGCGCCAATTTTTTTGCCGGTTAATTCGCCTTCTTCGGTGTAGCGATAGAGCGAGCTGCCGTTTCGATCGCGCAAAATGGCGTAGGTGGTTTTTCCAGCAAGTACGCTGCTTACCCAAGTCTTGTTGGGAACGCCCCAGGTTTTAACTTTGCGGTATTTAGGAAAGTCGCCGGCTTCCTTAGGAGGTACTGCGCGTAGTGTGAGGATGCTGCCTTTGCCTGCGTGCTCGACATAGACGGCGATGTCGACGAGGTCCGAAGAGCAGGAGAGGGCGTGGACATGTTCCACTTTCACTTCTTCGTCTTTAGATTTTTCGTATTCGATCTCATGCGAGCTTTTATCGACGACATTGCGGTACTTCAGAATAAACGTCTGGTAGCCGGCATCCATCTTGGAATCGACATAAACTAGGTGCTCCTTGCCCGCGACGGTGCCGTAACAAAGGCCTTGCTCTGACCCACCATCGGGTTCGAAGGAATCATGCTCGGAGGCATCTGCTAGATTTACAATTTCAAGGTGAGTGCCTTTTTCAGGACGCGAACTTCGCAGAGCCGCTTTTTTGGAATCGGGACTCACAACGAGATCCCATTTATTGAAACGAGTTTCCGTTAAAAACTTCTGCGGAGAAACTCCGCGCTTTTCAATCTCTTGAATCTCACGTGTCGCTTCGGCGTTACCCTTATCGTAAATATTTTTCCAAAGCGTGGGATATTCCTGATCGAGTTCCTCTTTAAACGGGCGGCTGATCCAATAAGGCCAATTGCCGCTTTGATTGGCGACAATGTCGTGAATGCCTTTATCCTTTTTCTGATCCCAAACTTCTTTCCAAACCCAGTAACCAAAAAAATACGGCGAGTGACCGTGTGGCCAATGCACTGCCGAGCCTTCCAATAAATCAATCGGCGCAAATTCACCGCCCCATTTGCCGTCTTTAACCGCCATGCGACGGTACATGCGGAAATCTGCGCTCTTGCCTCGGCCACCGCGGCCATACTCAGTCTCCAAGAACACAGCGAGGCCTTCGTGCAGGTGCGACGGCATCAAACCATTTGGCAAAACCCAACTTCCGAACACCGCGCGGGCTGCACTCCACAATCCGGAGGACGGATACAGATGCAGCACGTGCACGTACTCGTGCAAAATCACCGACTCTAACCACTCATCTAACGACGATAGCGTAGAGCTTCCCTCGGGAGGCGAAGCAAAGATCACCATATGGGGATACGGAAAATCGATTGCGTAGCCGTTTAGAGAGTCTTTGAAGTCAGCGAGAACGAGATAAGTGCGGGGCGGCGTATCTGGAAAAACTGGCGATAAAAGTGAGTGTGCTTTTTCTGCAGCAATTAGTGCTCGTTCTGCGAAAACAGTTTCACCGCGACGATAAACGATTTCAAAGTGACTGCTTCGGCGCGTCATCCAATCAACATCAGACGGAAAAGTTATGTAGCCAGGTTCTGCAGACGCGCCACTGGCTTGGATCAGCAAGAGAAACGCAAAGAAAAACCAGTCACGAATACACGACACCATTCGAAGTACTCTAAACGGCGGTTGAGTTGTCGGGTAGCGACATCTGCGGCGAATATGCGAAATACCGCTTGCATTGCGGGCATTTACAAAAAATAATCTTTGTACCGCGATAAACGCGAGACCTTTTTAGGAGAACTTCAAATGAACGGTTTCAAACACCATCGATGGTCTTTTCTTGCTCTGATGCTTCTTTGCTTCGCGGTTGCCACTACTTCCTGCAGCAAAAAAGATGTGAAGGAAGATGAGCCGAGCTTCAGCCCTACTGAAAGCGCTGGGGCAGATACCTCCGGCACAGGCGGCGATACGGGTGCTGCATTAGGCGGTGCTGGCGATTCGTTCGGCGGTGCTCCTGAGCTGCAAACCGTTTACTACGATTTCGATAGCTACAATCTGAATTCGCAAGGTCGCGATGCGCTGAAAGCAAACGCGCAGTGGCTGACGGAAAATCCAACGGCAACTATCCAGGTCGAAGGACATTGCGATGAGCGAGGAACAACTGAGTACAACTTGGCACTCGGTGAACGCCGCGCTAACGCTTCTCGCGACTATCTCCAAAAATTAGGAGTGGATGCTTCGCGTATGTCGGTTATCAGTTACGGCGAAGAGCGTCCTTTGGATCCATCTAGCGGTGAATCCGCGTGGGCCAAAAATCGTCGCGCTCAATTCGTTGTTCTCTCGCGCTAGTCGCTTAGGCGGCTAGTTCGGATAGCAGCAGACCATTTACAAGTAGGTATCGGTGGGTATGGGCCACAAGGTTTGGATTGCAACGGCGTGCTTGATTTTTATCACGGCATGTCAGTCCCGACCTGTGCGTGAGTTAGCCATCGCAGACGTCGCTCTGAAGTCTGCGCAAAAGGTGAAAGCGGACGCCCTAGCCCCCGATGCTTATAGACAAGCCGAAAACTATTATCTCCGTGCTAAGAAGGATTTTGTCGACGGCTACTTCGACTCCAGTCGCAAGTACGCCGATCTGGCGCGAACCTCTGCTGAAAAAGCCGAGTATCTTTCTCTTCTCAAACAATCCAAGTTGAAGGCGCAGTCAGATGGGGGCGGAGGCTATTCAGGCGGCGCCACTCCTGACGCCGCAGGTGGAACGCCATGAATCAGTTTTTACGTTTGCTAGGAATGGCCCTCGCGTTTGTTCTTTTGCTGTCCAGCTGCAAAACCAAAATGGATATTCAGCGCGAGCAGGACATGGAAAAGCTGAAGCAAGAAGTCCGCTTCGCTAAAGGCACCAAAGCTGATTTGGATGTCGTGTCCGAACAGATTCGCACCGAGCTGACTCGGATGACCAACTACGTTGAAGAGCAGACGATTTATCAGCGCCGCACTTCCGAAGAGCTTAAACAAGAAATCTCAGGGTTAGTCGGCCGCATCGATAGCTTGGAGAAAAAAATCCAGGCTATGGAAGAAGCTGAGAAGGAAGCCGAGAAGGCGCCTTCTGGAAATTTAGATCAAGGGCAGAAACTAATTGATTTTGAGCGCTACGACGAAGCGGGAGAAGTATTTAGAGAAGTGATCCGCAAAAACGCTTCGCCTACCGACGTAAAACGCGCGCGGTACTTACTGGGCGAGAGCCTGTTCTTTGGCAGAAATTACGCCAGCGCCGCTTTGGAATATTCCGAATACAAACGCGCGTATCCAAAAGACCAGCGCATTGCCGAAGCCACTTTCCGCCAAGCGCAGTGCTTTAAGAGTTTAAATAAGAAAAAAGAAGCCCTGCTCTTCTTCCAAGAAGTCCTCGATAAATACCCTAAAAGCACGCTCGTACCTCGCGCGCGCGATGAATTAAAACGCTTGAAGTGATGAACTGATGTTTTTCCCGAAGTCTATGCCCGCAAATCTGCTGGTCGGCCGCAAGGTCTATCACGTCCTGATGGGGCTTGTGTGTTTCTCCTTGTATGCGTTCTTTTTGGATCGGCATCAGGCGTTGATTGTGCTGGGCACCGCTGGCCTTGGGAGTGTAATCCTGGATGCCATTCGACTCCGGTTGCCTAAGATCAATAACATGCTGGTAACGTTCTTCGCTCCGATCTTGCGGGCGAGTGAGAGGCATTCTTTAACGGGCCATAGTTACTTTGTTTTAGGGATGATTTTTCTGACGTATTTCTTTGAGAAGAATATTGCGTTGTTGGCGTTGCTCTACCTTTCCTTTGGGGATCCTGCTGCGAGTACCGTGGGTGGGATTTGGGGGAAGCATAAGGTGGTTGGGAATAAGAGTTGGGAAGGGGCGGCGGCTAATTGGGTTGTGTCGTTTTTCGTGACGCTCGCGTTCTTGTCCTATACCGGTGGATGTTCAACGGGCGGCTGCTCGCTCCGATTGATGGCGTTTTCTTTGGTCGGCGCAACCATCAGCGTCTTTGCGGAGTTGGTTCCGTTTCCTGTCGACGATAATTTCTCCATTCCGGTAGTTTCCGCCATTCTTCTTACGCTTACTCAAAATTTTTTGTAATCGGGGGATTGCTTCCTGTCCCGGACAGGTAAAGATATCTGCACGCCTTTAGCTGGTTTGCCTTGAAAGCGCGCGCACGGTAGTCCCTGCTTTCTTGGCGCCGGAAGCGCGCGAGCTGTGCGCAGTTGCTACAGAGTCGTCTCATTTCTTCCGAAGGTGCTGCGGGTTGCCAGTAGCCATAGATAGGTTACCCGGTCAAAGCGGCGCGGAAATCTTCTTACTCTGATTCTACGGTGGTCTCCCTGGAATGGCCTTGTGTGGTCGCATAGTCCGCACCTGGCCTTCGGCTCCGGTTAGCTTTTGCTATGTTAATTGCACAAGCACACCGCAGCCGGAGGCGAGGTGCGGATTGCTAAAGCTTAGAAACTGCGACGCGGAGCCCACCGTAGAATCACCTGCGAGGAGGTTTTCGCGCCGCAAGTACTGCAGAACTCTACATCACCACTGGCAACCCGCAGCGCTCAGGAAAAGATTGAGACAAGCTATGTAGCAACTGCGCACAGCTCGCGCGCTTCCGGCGCCAAGAAAGCAGGGACTACCGTGCGCGCGCTTTCAAGGTAAACCAACTAAAGGCGTGAAAACGTTTGCACTGGGGCGAGTCGTTGGGAGATCTATTCTAAATGTAGGTCTATATGCGCTGAGTGGTAGCACGCTACTGTGGCGCTGGGATCATGTGCTCTTGTTGCGTTTACTTGGGTGAAGAATTCTAGGACTGCGTCCGTGGTGTCCGCCAGATCGAGGGTGTTTCCCGTTTTTAGTTCTACTAGCAATGACCACATGCCGTGTTTCCAGAAGACGTAGTCTTCGAATGTTCCATTTGCTGGATAGACTAATTCGGAAGATGTGCCCCAGGCGTAGCCGTTATGTCTTGAAGCTTTTCTTAGCCAGTTTTCGTAAGTTGGGTAGTCAGCGGGTCTGGGGTTGGGAGTGGTTACACCCCACGGGCTTGTGAGTGTGCCGATGTAGCCGTGCAGGGTGGCCGCTGCAGTGAAGGTTCGTTGTTCCAATGTATCGACGATAGATTGGATGCTCTTCAAAGGATTGGCAGTGCCCTGGTGGCATGGGCCTTCGTACTCGCGGTTTGGATCGCGGCCCTGTTCCCAACGTACACCGCGTTCTAATCCCGGTAGGTTTACTGCGGGGACTATCCACCATTCAGTGTCGACCATGGTGTTGTCGCGAAAAATCGGCAGTGTCATGCGCCTGGCGACGGACCGGGCCAGATGGAGTGCGAGTGTGACCGAATGTTGTTCGTTGCCGTGATGGCCACCGACGATAAAAAAGCCAATTTTGGAATGATCGATTTTTTCGGGAGTGGTGCTGATCCTTAAAGCCAAAATGTCTTGGCCGATTTCGTTTTCACCGATTTGAATTTTCTCGGTGACCGCTGGAAAAGTGTGGTGAATCACGTCGATTTGATCGGAGAGTTGCGTTGCCGTCATAGCGAAGCAAGGCAAAGAAACAAAGCTATGAAAAACGATGATAAAAAATTGGGTTAACAAAACGCCCTCGGGCGATTATTCTTTGGTGTAAGTCTTTACAATTAATCACGAATTTAAGGGGGAAAACAATGGCTAAGAAAAAAGGCGGCGGCGCGGCGTTGGTTGTTCAAAGCAAACTGCGGGACCTCGTACGCAAAGGCAAAATGAAGTGCTCTTCCGACGTTATCGCGGAAATGAACGCTGTTATTACGCAACTCATCACTCGCGGCATCGAGCGCGCGAAGTCGAATGGTCGTAAAACTCTGCGTGGCGCAGACCTGTAATTTTTTCACAGATTGTAATCTAAGAGAGGCGTCGGACATCTGTCCGACGTCACTCTTAACTAGCTCTCTCTTCTCACTATGGACCAATTGGAATTCCAATTTGGCTCTGGGCACAGCGGTCAGACCGCTCTTGTTGATTTTCTGGATTCGCAGAAAGAACTTCTGCATTCCGTTCGCGTCGAATACCCGTCGGTTTTTGCTCTAGACCATGGCGCACAATCGCTATGGCTAGAAGTGCAGGGCAAAGTTGTCTCGCACGTTGCCTTTGTAGAGCGCACCTTTAAACACCCACTCTTTCAATTTTCGCTGGGATTAATTGGCTCAGTAGCGACGGCTCCTGAGTTTCAAGGCCGCGGCCTTGCTACTTCGCTCGTCAGGCAAGCGCTCGATCGATTGAAGGCGAAGCGTTGTCTTGCTGCCATGTTGTGGTCGAGCAAAGAGAGTTTCTATACGCCTATGGGGTTTACTCCAGTAGGTGTGGAGCAAGAGCTGTGGTTTGAGCGGCCCTTCAATTGGGCGACCGATGGCGTGGTAAAAGAGGGCATTTCCGACGAGGAAGTCCCACTCCTGTGGCACCTGTATCAAAGCCAAGACGTGCTGCTGGATCGCCCCGTCGATAGATTTAGTGCGCTATTAAAAGTGCCCTACGTTCGCTGCCTGACCCTGCGTCGCAACGGCACGATCGCGGCCTACGCTATTTTAAATAAGGGCTCAGATTTTACCGACGTGATTCATGAATGGGTGGGTTCACCCGATGATGTTTGTACGTTGGTGGCTGTTCTCAAATACAAAGATTATGAGAGTCGCCCACTGCGGTTGATTGCGCCAGGGCACCGCATTCTAGGAGCGCTGCTCGCAAAAGCGACACGCGTTGCTTCTGGGCATCTGGGACTTTTGAAAGTGCTTGATCGTCCCGCGTTGCGGTCGATTTATCTCTCGCACTTGCGAAATAAGTCGGTAAAAGCGGAGTGGGTGGATGATTTGAAAGTAGCAGGCCGCAGCTACCAGGTGGATTCAGAGGAGCAATTCGTTCACACGATTTGGGGTGTCGGTGGAGCAGGCTTTGAGGCGCATCAAACGCCAAAGCTGCCGTTCTTTATTTGGGGGCTGGACTCGATTTAGCTGGGCTACTCGCCGCAATCGCAGCTTCTCTAGCCTGATAATTTTCTAGAATCTTACCAACACGATCGCCCGCTTCGGTTTTCAACATCTTCTCGGGCATTGCCTGATAGAGCAGGGAGTTTTTCAACTTCGTCTTGCCCTCGACGTAAACCCAAATCTCATGGGGTTGGCCAGGAGCAGGGAAGGCGTACATCGTCGAACGAGCGAAGTGCAAATAAGACTCTGGATCTTCCACTCCTTCACCCGACAAAATAAAAATGCCCTTCTCAGATTCTGTTCGTACTTTGAAGGTCTTTACCTTTTCTTTCTTGAAGAACGGAATATCAATCCTATAGCCAAGCTTTATCGACGGCTCGGGCGTTGTTTGGAGGGAGGTAAACTTAATAAAGTACGTGCCGCCATCGGGCTTCTCATTCATTTTATCCAGCAGCCAAGCATCGTAATGATCAATGTCGCCTACAATTTTCTTGAACATCGCAAAGTCAGCGTCCATGCACACAAACGATTCGAGCGAAATGGTGTTATCACCCAACCGTTCAACTTTTCGAACTGGCTTATCGCAAGGGTGCACGATGCGCACAGCTTTGAGCTTTTTAAAAATCTCTTCGTACTTTGCAGGCACTTCGGCTGTGGCTATCGCCGGGACAGCTAGAGCTAGAAGCAGAATAAGCAGGCTCATACTGGATCTTTCAGACGTGCAATTCGGATTCCATTGAGTCCGAACCCGGCGCCCGTAAAGATTGCCGCCAGTGCAGAGAGTGGTAGCGAATAGAAAACCGGTCCGTGACCGGTGTGTAGCAAAACTCCACCAATCCCAAACAATCCAATCGCCAGCACGCCGTTCGCCATTACTCGAGTGAAGCGGTGAATTGCTAGTGCTACGGCTTGAGTATCAGCGTTGCGCAGTCTGAATTGGTAATCGTCGCCGCTCCAGCGCTTAAAAAACAGCCGCAGCTGCCGAGGCAGAGTTTCTGCCAGTACCTGGATATCGCGGCCCATGGCCAGCAAATCGCGCAAGATACGCTCTTGGCTGTACTGACTGACAATGAGTTGCTTGGCGAGCTTGTGCCCGACTTGGAGAATATCGAAATCGGGCTCCAGTACTTTACCCAAAGACTCAATCGTGAAGATCGCCTTAAAGAGCAGCATCAACTCTCTAGGCACCTGCAAATGGTGGCGCACGGCGATGGTCGTCGATTGCAGCAGCAACTGGCCGACATTTACTTCACCGAGCGGCATTCCCACATAGGGCGAAATCGTATCCATTAGATCTTTTTGCAGAGCCGATAGATTGGTTTTGCCGGCTGAGTGACAAAGATAAAGATATTCGGTGGCTAAATTCTCGTAGTCCTCGTCGATAATCGCCAAGAACATATTAATGACGCCCGTCTGCACACGGCGAGAGAGGCGGCCGACAATGCCAAAGTCCACCATCCCGATACGGCCATCATCGAGAATAAATAAGTTTCCAGCATGCAAATCGCCATGAAAAATCCCGTCGTGCATGACTTGGTGAAAAAACGCGCGACTACCTAGGTCGACGATATCTTTAGGTTTGATACCACGTTCGATAATCTTATCGCGTTCAGAGAACCGCACACCGCGGAATCGTTCCATCACCAAAACTTTATGCGAGCAGAAAGAGTCGTAGACCTTGGGGATCGCAACCTCGGGTATTGATTCCATGTTCTTACGAATGCGTCGCAAGTTATTGGCTTCGACTAGAAAATCCAGTTCATTAAGCGTGCTTTTAAAAAACTCTTCGACCAGTCCGCGCGGATTAAACGGGCGTGATTCAGGCACATAGCGATCGAGCACTTCCGCCAGACCGCGAAGAATGGAGACATCGGTCGCTATCATCTTCTCGATGCCGGGCCGCTGGACTTTTACCGCGACTTCTTCACCAGAGAGCAAAACAGCCCCGTGGACTTGCGCAATGCTTGCCGCCGCCATTGGGACTTCCTCAAATGATTGAAACACCTGTGTGAGAGGTCGCTTTAATTCGGCTTCGATAAATTCTTTGATTTCGCGGCCAGGCAATGCGCGAACATCGTCCTGGAGCTTTTTGAATTCGTCGATAAAGTGCGCGGGAATAATATCTGGGCGTGATGCCAGCAATTGCCCAAGCTTTACAAAAGTAGGACCTAGCTCCTCAAACGCTTTTCGCAAGCGCACCGGAGTAGGGAGGTCTTGGTAGTTCTCTCGTTGTTTTATTTTTGCTGGCAAGAACCGCGAAAGCTGTGCGCGGTTTACCAGGTCAGCAAAACCGTGCTCCCCAAACGCGATTAAAATTTCGCGCACTCGTACTGCATTTTTGAAAGCAGCTCCGAGCTGGGTTGCGGTTGAGAGAATCTTCATAGATCGGTAGTTTTTTCTGCGGGTTTCTCCGCAGGGCGTTCTGCCTGAGCAAAAGTTATTCGACCTTCATCGACAGAAACTTTTGCTACCGAGATCCGCATCTTGTCCCCTAAGTGCAAGACAGCGTTTCCAGGTCGCTGACGAGCACACATGTGCTCTTCATCAATCTCGTAATGGCCGAGCAAGAATTCTATGGGAACAAAACCATCGAGCGCCATCCACGGAATATTCACAAATATTCCAGCTCCGACTACTCCGGAGATCACGCCTTCAAACTCTTCGCCCAGTTTTCCTTCCATATACCAGCACTGCTTACGGCGCAGAACAAAACGTTCTGCCTCCATTGCGCGGCGCTCACACGAAGAGGTCTGCTCTCCCAAACTAATCATTTCGTCAGGAGTTCCGGCCCCATACGACTTATCGGAAGATTCAGATGGCGCGCATAGGCCTTTGAGTGCGCGGTGCACCACAAGATCCGGATATCGACGAATCGGAGAAGTAAAATGAGCATAATCTGAAAGCGCTAGACCGAAGTGACCACGCGGCTCCGGCATGTACTTCGCCTGCTTCATCAGTCTCAAAATACTTGTATGCAGCGTGCCAACAGTTTTCATCTCCGCTGTTCCTTCGAGTACTTCGGAGAAAGCTTTGGGAGTGAGCTTGGTGACTTTCTTTTTGATGCCTAGCGTCTGAAGCAATTGATTTAAATCATCCAATGCTTCGGCGTCGGGGGCATCGTGGACGCGGTATAGAGCCGGTGCATCGGCCTCTCTTAAGGCGCGAGCGACCTCTTGGTTCGCAGCTATCATGAATTCTTCAATCAGCTTGTGAGCGGCCACACGCTCGGCTTGGAAGATACGAAGCGGAAAGCCAGTGTCATTGAGCTGCACTTTGCATTCGGGCAAGTCGAAATCCAACACGCCGCGGTCTTTGCGATTCTTATCGAGCTTTTGGTAAAGCGTGAACGCATCGCGCAGGGGTTGGCGCGCGGGGTCTGTAACTGCATCCTCTTTACCGTCGAGAAAACTCTGTACTTGAACGTACGTGAGTCGCTCAACCGTTTGGATTAACCCTTGATAGAACCGCGTATCCACCACCGTGGCGCTGTTGTCGTAAGTGATTTCTGCAACCAGTGAGAGCCGCGGTTGTTTAGGTCGCAGTGAGCAAAGATCGTTTGAAAGCGATTCCGGCAGCATCGGTACGCACGTACCAGGGAAGTACACGCTGGTACTCCGGCTGATGGCATCCTTATCGAGCTGTCTGCCCTTTATGACGAAGAAACTCACGTCGGCGATAGCGACGTAGAGTCGGAAGCCGTCGCTTAATTTCTCAACGAGGATGGCATCATCAAAGTCTTTGGCGTCTTCACCGTCGATAGTGACTAGGGGCAGGCCGGTGAGGTCGAGTCGGTCACTCAAAAACCGATTGCGGTCGCCTCGAGTTGCGGCCTTGCCTTTTTTGCCAGCCGATTCGCTCTTCTTACCTGTCCGTGTGCTTGCGGGGGTGAGCTTCTCGGCGAGAGTCTTATCGACTTCGCGTCGGTGTCTTTCCAACATCAAATCCGCTTCGCTCAGCGAGCCTGGATGAAATTGTGTCGGTAAACCATAACGCGTAATCGCGATTTCTAAATCATGCTCGGGCCCGAGATTTTGTCCCAGGCGCTTGGTGATTTGAACTTCACCCGGTTGGCGACGGTCTGGATATTTTTCAATATCAGCAACGACCCAATCCCCAGGCTGAGAATTCTTATCCGGGCGCACCGCTAAGTGCTGGCCCTCGGAGGTCTCAACACTCCAATTGCGGCCGTGCTGGTGCAACTGGCCGATAAGTTTATTTTGAGACCGCTCCAGCACTCGCTCAATGCGCGCTTGAGAACGACGTCCCTGATGCTCGACCGAAAATTCGACGATATCGCCGTTCATCAACGACGCGGCATCGCGGCGATTGACGTAGACGTCTTCAAATCCCTGTTCGATAGGGATGAGGAAGGCGAAGCCGGATTGCTTCTTGTCGACCTTGCCTTGAAACAGTCGCCCAGAACTTTTCTGCTGGCGCTCTGCCGCTTTTGGCGCGCGTCTGCGGCCATGGTGCTGCTTTTGTTTATTACTACTGCCTTTTTGTGTTTTACGTTTTTTACCCATTAATGGGTCCAAGGTTACTACTGCCGTTTGATGGCGGCAAATCTCTCCAGCTATCTGGTCTTTAAGTTTGATTGGCTCACTGTTATTTGAATGAGCGGAGGAAATGTTATGGCGCGTACGCCCTCTTTGATGGTGGCTTTGGATACTAGTGCTCCTGATTTTGAGTTGATTGATACCGACGGCAAGGCCGTCCGGTTTAGTGATAGCGCTCGAAATAGAGCGGCTTTGGTTATGTTTATTTGTAATCATTGTCCATTTGTTAAGCATGTGCGAGCTGAGCTCGCGGAGCTTGGGCGGGAGTATTTAGCTAAGGGAGTGGCTGTCTTTGCGATTAATTCCAACGATGCAGTTAATTATCCAGAGGATAGTCCGGAAAAAATGAAGGTGGAGAAGCGAGAGCAGGGGTACTTATTTCCTTACCTATATGACGAAACCCAGGCAGTGGCGAAAGCATACCACGCCACGTGCACTCCTGACTTTTTTCTTTTTGATGACCGGCACAAGCTGTTTTATCGAGGTCAACTCGACGATTCTCGGCCTGGCAACGGGGTGGCAGTCGATGGCAAGGACTTACGGGCGGCTTTAGAGCTGGTCATGAAAAAACAGCCCGCGCCAGAACTGCAACGTCCTAGCATGGGCTGCAATATCAAATGGAAATAAAATAGCTTACAGCGGTGGTAATAGCGAAGCAGGCGAAGAAGAGGCCGTGCCGCGTTCTTCGTTACCATTGCTGATGCGTCCTGGATCTAAATCAGCATCCGAACCACCTGTGACTGGCGCTGCTGCTGTTGGCGCTGCCAACGGAGCTGTGTGTTCTGGAGCAGATGGCGAAGTAGGAGGGAACAGGTTAAGCAGTGGAGCTCCACCACCTACTGTTCCACTCTGAATCGGTGCTGAAGTCGCACCTTGTGTCGCTTGGAAAGAGAGCGAAGCTTTTACTTGCGCTGTCTTTGGGTAACAAACGATCGACTCTTGATCCATGTGCGTTTCCAAACCAATGTTGGAACCGTCGATATTTACCCGAAATTTTTGTAGGTCTTCAGAAGCTTGCGTTCCAGCTTGGAACACAACTGCTAATCCCACTTTTGCTTTTGCAGGGAAGCACATGAAATCTCCGAAACCGGAGACCGTGTTCTTGCGCTCCACTTTTAAGCTTTTTGGATGACGGCTACGACCTTCGCCAAGAGCTAGGTTCTTACCGGCTGCTCCCGTTTTTGGGAATACGTCGACAACCAAGCGAGCGGGGCTCGATAGCCATTCAGCTTTGTACCCGAGATCAAAGTCTTTGAGTTTCATTTTCATGGCCAAGCCGCCCGACAGATTGCGGTCGTCCATTGAAATGGGGCCCATGAATTTGCTCTGGTGCGCGTAAGAGTCATTAATTAGTGACTCTGGTATTGCGCCCATCAAAACCGCGTTCTCCAATTTCACAATGATTTCTTGTGAGGAGAGGGCTTCAATCGAAACCCGTGGTTTTGATTCATGGTAAAAGTCGCGTCGTTCGAATTCCAAAACGAGACGCTCTCTTTGTAAGTGCGAGTCGTGGAAGAATCGATATTTGCGAATTTCCAATCGAGGTGCTGCAGATGCACTGGCATCTACAATTCCTTCCGCAATTGGTTTAGCTTCAGCGGGGGCTGCGCTATTCGCAAATACGGTCATTGGAAGCAAAGCGACTAAAGCGGTTATCAGTCTGTAGTCCATGATAGTCCTGTCCTGACTGTTGTTCGTCTTAGGTTTCGGTCGTTTGTGTTAGAATCTTTAAGATCTTTTTGTTGAAAAATAATGAGCTATTTAACGCGCATAATCATGGTTTCCGGGTTGGTAGTTTTAGCTAGCTGCTCCAGCGAGCCCGCGATGGATGCGCCTGTAGACCCGCTTCAGTCACCGGCAGCCACGGAACCGGGCGCTTACGACCCTTCTCTTTCGCCGTTAGCTGCGCAGCCAGATGCGCAAGTCACCAGTCCCTCGACCTCTCCACCAGTGATGCCGCCGGCAACACCACTCACTCCGACATCGCCACCGCCGATTACTTCCGCTCCGCAAAAGCTGAATCCGATCCTAGAAGAGGTTCCGGATCCTGGGGTTTCGAAGAAAGAGTCGCTCGAAGCTCGCGCTGTAAATCCTGCTTTCGGCAAACTCAACGCCAAGCTCACTGAATTGGGCTACGAAGGCGTCGGACTAGAGCACGAAAGCACGGCAGTCTTAGATTTACTGACAGGCGTTTTTTCCTCTCCCGAAGTCAAAAACCGCAAGATCAAACGCGTCTACACCGGTGGTGGACTGGAATACGACGGTCCAGCAGAAGCCATCACTATTGGTGGCAGTACGAATAAAGCCAAAATCCTCACATTCATTAAGAAAAAAGTCCCCAAGCGGAAGCCATAATCTTCCGAAACCATATATGTGAAACCAGGTGATACAGGCGTATTTCTACGCGAGCTCGTGTCTTTGCTGCCGAAAAAGTCTCCGGACGATTGGTGCGAGATTGCCCATGCAGAGGATCCCAAAGCAACCGTAGTAGTTGTTTGTGGTTTTGGCGCCAGCCACCGCAGTGTTTCGGCCATTCGAAAACGCCTGTTGCGAGATCGTTACGATGTCGTCGTAATCGCCATGACTCTTTCTGAACTTTCCGATGGTGTACTTGGTCTAAGTAATATGGCCGAGCGATTGAGCTTAGTAGTGAAGAGTCTCTCGAAGAAAGAGCTGCCGATTTTCTTAGTGGCGCATTCTGCAGGTGGTTTGGTTGCTCGCTATTTTGTGCAGCGACTAGAAGGCCATCTCTACACGCATGGCGTAGTAACGCTAGCGACTCCGCACCGCGGTACTTGGGTTGCAGCGCTGGGGTTTGTGACGCCACTAATCTTAAAAGCCAAAGTGCTTTGGGAAATGCTGCCGGTTTCGCAGTTTATTCGCAAACTTAATAAGGCACCACTGGCGTCGACTGTTCAATTACTGAGCATCCGGTCGAAGCGCGACATGCTCTGCCCACCGCGTGCCACGAGATTGCCACGACGCTGGAAGGATATTCCCAACGTGAAGGGTATCGACTTGGAAGATCTCTCCCATATGGATTTTTTGATGAGTAAAGAATGCTACTTGTTAATCGAGAAATTTTTGTCTGACCGCATGGCTCAATTAGTGCCAACCGCGGATGTCGTTGGAGGAAAACATTCATGACGAATATTGCACGCATCTCAGATGTGAGCCTAAGTGAAAATGCCGACGTAATTAAAGAGCTCGCAAAGATCCGCGAAGGTCTTAATACGGTTCTACGCGGTAAGAATGAAGTGATTGAAACCATTCTTTGCGCGTTGGCCTGCCAAGGGCATGTGTTACTTGAAGACGTGCCGGGAGTAGGGAAGACCACCGCTATTCGCGCTCTAGCGAAATTGCTCGGCCTCCAAATGAGCCGCATCCAGTGCACGAGCGATCTCTTGCCATCGGATATCTTGGGCGTTGAAGTTTATAGCCAGCAGAAAGACACTTTTACTTTTCACAAGGGGCCGATTTTCTCGTCGATTGTGTTTGTCGACGAATTAAACCGTTGCTCTCCGCGAACGCAATCAGCACTGCTCGAAGCGATGGCAGAAGGCTCCGTGACGATTAACCGCAAGGTCCATTCGCTGGGCCGGCCGTTTATTGTATTTGCAACGCAGAATCCTGCGGAGTTCACCGGTACCTATGCACTGCCCGAATCCCAGCTGGATCGTTTCGCTGCCAAACTAAAAATCGGTTACCCCGAGCGCGAGAAAGAAAAACAGATCTTCCTCGACGCTAAACAAGACGCAATTGCGCAGGTGCCGGCGAATGTGGTGTCAGATGGGTTTGTCTTGGCTCTTGAAGCACTGGCCGAAAACATCCAAGTTTCAGAACGCCTGGTGAATTACGCTATGCGCTTTGTCGAAAACACACGACAGCACGAAGCCATTTTGGCTGGAGTCTCCACGCGCGGTGCAGTGTCGTGGATGCGGATGGCAAAGGCTCGCGCACTATTAGAGAAACGCGACTACGTTATTCCAGATGACTTGCAAGCATTGGCTTTGCGCGTATTAGCGCACCGCTTGGTGCTCAAAGGCTCTGCCGACGCGGGCAGCGTCTTGGCAGAAATCCAAAAGCAAACTCCTATCGAATAAAAAAAATGTACTTTAAAGGCGTCAATCGTGGAATGGCCTTCACCAAAGCCGGATTCTACCTGACGGGCCTCGCATTTTTTGCGGGCCTGCTCGCCACTGGTTCGGGCTCCAATGCGCTGTTTCTGACATTGGGCTTGGGTCTGAGCGCACTTGTTGTTTCTGGAATTCTTTCTGAAAAAGTCATGCGCCACTGCCGCGTACGCGCGGTGGAATCCGTACAAGTCACCGCCGGCACGCCATTCTCCATTCCCGTGCATGTTCATAATTCGCATCCGCGAAATACACTCTACGGTGTTGAGATTTTTATCGACCGTAGAAAGCCCAAATACCGACTCATTCCTAAAGCCTGGTCCATGGAGTTTTACGGTAACGTCTTGCGCGTTGGGCCTGAATCTGAAGTTTCCGTTCCGGCGCGTTCTCATGGTTTGAAGCGTGGCGCGTGGAAGGAAGTGTTTCTCACTCAGGCCACACTCTTCCCGTTTAGTTTAGTGCGGAAGTACAAAGTCGACTCCATTCAAACCAGTGTGCTGGTGTTGCCGCCATTGGATTTAGAGCTGCTCCATGTATTGAATGACGAAGTCCATGCGCGAGCGCTGCTGTCGGTGCCGTCGAGTGAATTCTTCTCCCATCGCCCGGTATATCCGTCGGATTCGCATCGCAATGTGGATTGGAAGAAAAGCACTTCGCCCAATCCGGAGAGTTGGATTCTAAAAGTCTTTCAAGAGCATAGCCCGCAGTTTGGCATTCGAATTTGCCCGCAGTGGAGTGACCTCGCTGCTGCTACAACTCCCGAGTTGTACGAGCAGTTTCTCTCGCGCGTGCAAACTGCTATTGAGTTCTGTAAACGCGAGAGCAAGCCGTTTCACCTGATGCTTAGCACTGGTCAGTTTGCAGACGATTGCGCGCATGCATTGGCAGCGTTTCCACAATTTAGCAAAGACTACATCACGTTTTTAAATTCCGAGCCATGTCATGCAGTGGGCCGCGGCGAATTTGTAACGTTGCGCTTGGGCGCTACGGTTCACAAGTGGGAGCAGGGATGAAAGTCTCTACCTTCCATTTTTTTGCCACTTGCGTTTGTTCGGCTTTAGCCGTCGGACTCGTCGCATCGAGTGAAGCGGTCCCTTTAGAGGCAGCGGGATGGGCAGCCTTAATGTGCGGATGGGCGTTTGTTTCCCAGTTGGATTGGCGCCGTTCTTTCGCAAAGCCACCCACAGCCTTGTTCTGGCTAACTCTCATCGCCTTTTGCGCATTGGGATTTGTCGGCTACCGTGATTCTAAGGATATCATCACGATTCTGGTGTGGTTCCTTCTGGGGCTTTTGCCGCTGTTCTCTCGACAGGCATTGGAAGAGAAACAGCATTGGACCTACTTCACGGTTCTGGGAATTCTGTCGCTCGTCGCTTTTATTGCGACTGAAAACTTCCTGAGCTTTATCATTTTCCTAGGCTTAGCTCCGTTGCTTTTAGTTTGGTTAAACGCCTCGCATTTGCGCTTTCATCTAACCAAGGGTGCTGGCGCAGATGAACGGCTACCCCGGCCCTATTTTGTGTCGCTAACGAGCAGCATCTTCGCGGGCCTTGCAGTAGGCGCCTTGGTGTTCTTCCTTTTTCCCCGTTCCTTTCAATGGCAAAACCCATTTGCGTTACGCGGCAAAGATTCGGAATCCGGCTACACGGGCAAGATTGAATTAGGCGCTGTGAATATCCAGATGTCTTCCAAGACTGCTTTTGTCGTCGATACCCCGGACAAAAACTGGCTCGCCATCAACGGTCCAGGCCTCTACTTCCGCGCCAACGTCCTGGATCGCTTCGACGGCAAAACCTGGTCCAATTCCAAGCGAAATTACAGCAATTATATTTCGTCTAGGTCCGTACGCCAGACCACCGCATATGTGGATCGCATAGTACCTCTTAGAGTTTATCGAGAGAGCCATTCCACTCGCGCGATTCTGTATCCAGGTGTGCTCCGAGAAATCCAATTGCCGCGTTACCTACAGGGCCAGCTCCGTGTCGACGGGCTAAAAAACCTCGAGCGCAGCCAGTCGCATTCCATTCGATATGCGTACGATGTTAGCTACTCGCCATTGGAATCGATAGAAGAAGAATTAACCAAACCCGCTGCTCACGGCGGTGACTGGAGCGATTCGTATTTAGAAGTTCCCCAAACAGTAGGGCAGACCCCGTGGTTTAAAACTTTCACTCGCGAATCCTTACCCGCAAAGGGCGGCACGTACCTAGAAATCGCCCGACGCATAGCCGGCTATTTCCAATCCGGCTTCCGCGCCGGCTACCAAGGCGAGACGACGGGCACGACGGATCTAGAAGCCTTCCTCTCTAAAACCCGCTACGGCCACTGCGAATATTTCGCCACCGCTGGAGTGCTAGCGCTTCGAGCTGCCGGCATCCCCGCACGGATCGTGTTGGGTTACCGCGGCGGCGTTTTTAATCCTGTCTCTGGAGTCTTAGAAGTACGTGAATCCGAAGCCCACGCGTGGGCAGAAATGCACATCGAGGACGTAGGTTGGATCCCTCTCGACCCGACGCCGTTCATCCCACTCGTCGGCTCAAACGGGGTATTGGAAAAACTAACGCAGCTCTATTCTGCACTTCGTTTTCGCTTTGAACGCTACTTTGTCGACTACAACTTAGAAACCCAACGTTCCGTATTCGCCGATCTCAAAATCGTCTCCGACAACAAATCCCGCAAATTCCCCTGGCGTGCAGTGGCAGTTCTGTTCGCCGCCATCTTTTGCTTCGGCGGCTTGTATTCACTCTCTGTCCGCAAACGCCGGACGCAGCTAGCGTTGCCCAAATTCTGGGGCTACTTCGAACGCCAAAGTAAACGCCGGGGCATTTCCCCTCGATTACCCGGAGAATCGTTCCGCTCTTTCGCCGAGCGCGCGAGCACCGTCTGGCCGCCAGATCTGACCCAGGAAGTCGTTGCCAATCTAGAACGACTCATCTACCGCGCCGAGAGTTTACCGGCCGCCTATCGACGACAAATCAGCAAGGCGATGCAGTCCAAAATCTCCCAGCGTCGATAGCCGACCCCTTCCAGGCACACTTATGCAGCTGTCATGCGAAGCTCTAAAAAATGGCTTATAGTAATTGGATGCGACGAAAATACCGCATCACCCGATTAGGCTTTTTCTTTACTCTTTTGCTCACCGCTAACGCACTGGCGAATCCAGATATTGAGAAGCTTCGGCAGGATCTGCAATCGCGCGATAACTCAAATGTGGAGTCGGCGCTAAATGCCATCGTTAAAGGAGGCGGAGACCCCGTCCTGCTAGATTCCCTCGTCGACCTGGGTACGAATGCGCAATTTCTAATGCTTATGTCGGAGAGCCACCCGAAGCTGGTGGAGGCAATCAAACGCTTGGACGTCGCTCCAGATAAAAAGTATGCCGCCATGCTCCGCATCGCGGCAACGATGGCACAAGATCAAAACAGCCTGGCCGTTCCAATTTATAGATACTTATCGGCGCAGGAACAGCTCACCCCTCCTGTCATCAGTAAAATGTTGAAAGACGGTGCAACCGCTGACGTGCTTGCGATTCTCAATCTGTTTGAGCAGTTTCCGCTAAGCCGACGAAAGAGTTTGGCTGGGCCAGTGTTTACAAGGGCGTTCCTATCTTCAAACATAGATTGTCTGCACGCAGCTAGCGTCGGATTGCTGGAACTTTTAGTGGATCATAATTATCGACCCGACGGAGATCAGAAGCGACTTTTGGGAGCAAGCCTTCTTTTAGCGTTGCTTCAACCAGTCGAGGGGCTAAAACCAGAGAGATTTGGCACAGATGATGATCCCCGACTAGGATTGGCACAAGCGGGCGCTGCTCTTTTTGGCCAAGATGAGGGACTAGCCGCGGCTCTGCAAAAAGTCTTCTCTCAGGTCAGGCACAATCTAAAAGGAAGAGATCAGGAAGATTGGTTAAACTGCATAAATGAAGCGAAGGGACGTCCAAAGCAACCGCTTTCCCTCGACACTCCTTCCAGAGATTTTTTGAATAAGGAATTGGAGCTTCGTCGAAAATCCTCAATCCCCCAGTCGACGGCAGACCAAATAATCTTAGATCGAGTGGCGGGTCATTTGCGTGCGTTAGAAGTTTATGAACGTAGGGAATATCTTGAGCAGCTGCTCTCTCTACCTGATTCGAACAATATCGATTTCAAGCGCCAACTGATTGCGGAGCTACGTTCGACGAATGATGGTGCCCTCGATATGTTGGAAGGAAGTTCTGAGTGTGCAGGTATCATTCGCAGATTGGGACCTCCTAAAGAACCGCCACAAACGCCACCTAAAAAATAACCCTCTGCGCGTAGCCAACGCGGTAAGGCAATGCAGTCCAAGATTTCCCAACGTCGATAGCCTCTTGCCAATAACCCCGCATCAATGAGAATTACCGCCGATCGGAGGTTCGTTTAAATTTGGTTAGGGGAATCGCATTCACATTACTTGCAATGTGCTGCCTTAGCGCAGACGTCATCGCCGTCGGCTCCGGAAATCCCAACATCGCCGTTGAATCGGATGTCCGCGAGGGCGATTCGTCCTACATTCACGTCACCACCCACAGCATCGCTTTAACTCTTTCAATCCTCTGCGAAGACACCCGCTTCAATGAGGTCTGCTCCCAACACCAAACCAACCTCTCAGCTGATTTCCACTCCCCGCTTTTACGAGGCGCATACTTAGTCCCAACTCTCTACGCATCCACTGCCTTGGCAACAGCCGCATTAGGCCCAGGCGGAGTCGCCGTAGCCTTGGCCGGAACCCGCGCTTTGGACATCGCGCTAAAAGAACTCACCCGCAGACCAGGAGTAGCAAGGAGCCACGTCTACGGTTTCCGAAAAATGAAATACTCCCTAAACGATCGTCTAGTGATGACAGACATCCTGCTTGGCTACCGCCAAGAAATCACGGGCCAATCAGGCTACGCAAAACGCCTCTATTTAACGGTGAGCCCGCAGGGCGAACTAATGGAGGGCTATGCAGACTACGAACTCTCGCCAACCCACGAGGGCGAAAAACTAGAGCTCCGCGAACGAGTCCCACTCTACAGAATCAACATCATCCGCCCCTGCATGAAACTAATCCAGCAAGCGGCCTACTACCTCTTCTGACATCGCCTAACTCCCAGTCGTTGCGAGCGGAGCGAAGCAATCCCCACACCTAGCGCCGAATCCGGACCCCGATTTTTCTACCGCACAGCGGAGTGGCCTCCGACCGGACGTATCGCGGGCAATGTAAAACTAAAAGAGCTCGGATCGCTTCCGCGATCCGAGCCCAAGGAAAATAAATTAGAAACTAAAAGAACTCGTGGCGGTCCGGGTGGAGGCCACTCCGCTGTGCGGTAGAAAAATCGGGATCCCGATTCGATTGCTAAGCGTGGAGATTGCTTCGCTCCGCTCGCAACGACTGGGATTTAGCCGACGATGTCTTCGCCGCCGTCAACGCCCAGCACGTTTCCAGTCATCCAAGATGCTTCGTCGTGCACTAAGAGGGCCAGCGTGTTTGCGACGTCATTACAGGTCGTCAGCCGGCGCCACGGATTGCGTGCGCTTGCGATCTCGATCATCTTGTCATTACCCGGGATCTTACGAAGAGCAGGGGTATCCGTTACGCCTGCACGTACAGCGTTTACCGATACTCCCAGTGGCGCCAATTCGAGAGCTAGTTGTCTGCAATGCGATTCCAACGAAGCTTTTGCTGCAGATACTGCGCCGTATGTCGGCCACACTCGTGTGCCACCCGACGAAGTCATCGCAAAAATCTTTGTGCCTTTTTTAAGCATGTCGCGCGCAAATAAATCTTGCGTCCAATACACCAAGCTATGTGCC
>Ga0163144_10000959_pt1 | contig 68298 bp, 70 predicted proteins | sample OliLak19BULKMAT1_FD_123175 | JGI IMG/M metagenome (GOLD analysis project Ga0163144, IMG submission 123175) | Freshwater microbial mat bacterial communities from Lake Vanda, McMurdo Dry Valleys, Antarctica - Oligotrophic Lake LV.19.BULKMAT1 | ecosystem: Environmental > Aquatic > Freshwater >...
GCGGGAATTACAGAAGAATAAAATCGAATCCAATAAATAATAATACTTACTTGTTAACGTATTGGAATACCAACCACGGAAACGGAGTTGGTGGAAATATTTTTAACTCGACAAATAATGGAGTTAGTTGGACAGAAATTGATAATGGCTTAAATGAAAGCCATTTTAATTTTTCTTTAATGTTTAGAAATTGGAACATTAGGATAAAATACTTTTTTTTATCCAACAATACCTAATACCTTAATATTTAAAACCAACGTTATGAAAAAGTATTTTTTCTTTGTTATTTTGTTTGCTAGTTCTATTAATTCATATACCCAGTTTAGTGGAGTATATGCTCCTTCGAACTGGACGTTAGTATGGCTCTTGCCGCCCACCAACGGTTCGGTAGATACAGCTAGTGCTCCAGTTTCTCTTTCACTTACAGGGGATAATGATTGTAGTGGGGATATAGATCAGTTTGGCGACTATTCAATTACGGTGCCTTCTTGTGGTCTTTTCTCTTTTGATTTTAGTTGGATAAATAGCGATGTCTCTACGGCCGAGGAGTCATATTACTCCGTTAATGGGGTGTATTATCTCATTTCAAACCCAAGTGCGGTAGGATCAATAGGTCCAATATTACTTGCGCAAGGTGATGTAATTTCCTTTGCAGTTAATTCTCCCGGACCTGACTGTGGTGGTACTGGTACTTTAACTATAACAAACTTTGTAGGTCCAATACCGGTGCAATTAAATGCTACTCCTTCTCAGCCAACCGCTTGTGCTGGTGGATTAATAACCGTATTAGCATCTAATGCCAATTCATATATCTGGAGCACTGGAGCAAGTGGAACTGTCGATTCTGTTATTGTTACAGTTTCAAGTGATACTACGGTATTTGTTACGGGCACTGACCTTAACGGATGTATGTGGATGGATTCAGTTAATATTGATATGATTAATTGCGCAGGTATAAGCGAGCAAGAATCGCTTTCTGCTACTATATATCCTAATCCGTCTACAGATTTTATTTTTATAGAAAGCAGTGAAGAAGATTTGCAATTTGGCATTTATGACATCAGCGGAAAGCAAGTTCAAAATGGAAATCTGTCAAAACAAAGAATAATTCCAGTTGATAATTTAACAAAAGGAGTTTATATACTTACCCTAGGCAATAAAGGATTGGTAAAACGAATGAGGTTTATAAAAAACTAACGGAGCGTCTTTATTTAAATCTCTTCACCATTTTCTTTAATTCTGGATAGATCATTATTGCCCACAGAGCAACCTCTTTAGCCGATGGATGAAGTCCGTCAGAACTGATCAGGCTTTCGTCTTCTTTCATTTTTTGGGTAGTAGGAAATATATCTACGTAAGGAATTTTTCTGTTTTTAGCTTCCTTTTCAATAATAGAATTCCAGATCTTCAAATCAGCTGTTACATCTCTTCCATTGGCATAATATGCCCCTTGCGGGGTTACACTATAATCAGGAATGGCGATGAGAATAATATTAGTTTTTACCGAAACGTATTTTTCAATTTCGTTGAGAATAAGAGTGAGATTTTTATGAAAATAGTTTGTATCATATCCTTGTACATAATCATTTACGCCTATCAATAAAGTTACAATATCGGGCTTTGAAGTTTTTAAAAGAGGAAATTCTTTTTTGATAAGATCGTTGGTTGTATATCCTGTTCTCGAAGGATTTTCAGTGAGTGTGATCTTTAAATTTTCTTTATTCAGATAATCCACTATTAGATTGGGCCATCTTTCATTTTCTGCAAGACCTTCACAAATGGTATATGAATCTCCCAATGGAAGATAGGTTGTAGTTTGGCCAAAACCTTGGTGGATGGATGCCATGATGATGATGATTTTAATGATGATGATTTTTCTCATTTAATTAATTATTCCATTCAATAATTGCCATTACGGGGTTGTGGTCCGACATTGCTTTAAACCCTTTTTTGCAAACAGGCTCGGCTGTAATTGAGCTATATATAATTTCCTGTTTTATGGTAGCAATGTTGTCATGTTGTTTTCTTACCAAAATATAATCCAATATTTGCTGTTCAGTGCCGAAAAACTTTGCACCCAAACTATTTTCAATATTATTGCAACTAAAAGCTTCTCCCGAATGTTTTACACCACCAACATCTAAAATTCTTATCATTTCCGTATACAAATCCTGAAATTGATAATCGGTATTTAGATCACCACCGATAAATTGTGGAATATTTGGATCCAAATACTTATTCCCTAATTCGTCAACCAGCTGCTTATACTGAATATATCGTGTCGTCTGATATTTGGACCCGCTTTGCGAATGTGTACCTATTACTTGAAATCTTTTGCCTTTCATATTTACTTCTATAAAAGTGGCGCCTTTTTTTGCAAACCCATCTGATCCCTTTTTAGATTTATATACGATACTTTCCTGTTTTTCGATTGGATATTTACTTACTATCCAAACACCACTATGTACTTTTAAAAAACCACTTTTGGGAACTCCGGTTTCATACGGATATTTATCTTTAATGAGTTCCCATATCATAAGTCGTACCTTTTTTTGAAAGGCTTCCTGAAAAATGATCACATCTGCATCCCAGTTTTTTACAGCTTCCGATATGAAAGAGGCTCTTTCGCATTGGCAAGACTTAAAGATGGTGGGAGGAATCATGAAAATATTCCATGAAAGAATCTTAATTTGTTGCGATTGACCAAACCCAATTGTAACAGTCGAAATAAGAATAAGGGTGAATAATATTTTTTTGAACATGTAGGTAGTTAATTAAAAACGAAATTCTATTGTATAGCTATGAATGATTGCTTAAATTTATAAAAAAATAAAGTGTATGAAAAAACTCTTACTATTAATTGTATTTAATTTTACATCTTTTGCTTTTGCTCAAAGCGTTCGTACGTCAATAGCTGACGGGCTTGGAACCAACCCCTTTGTTTGGGATTGCACCTGTTTTCCGTTGCCAAATGATTCAATCATTATTAATCATAATATTACTCTAAACGTTGATTTTGGCTTTACGGATGGAGCAGTGGTTATTAATCCGAGTGGACAACTGATTGGTGATTCTCCGAACAGAAATTTTGCATTTTCTGGAACAGCTAATTTCGTTAACAATGGAAATTTTGATGTAGCCCGTGTAGGATTTTTTGGAGGGTCGGCAATTAATGGAGGAACATTTGCAGCAGATTCTTTTTACACAGCAATTACATCTGCTCAGGGTTGGGTAAGCAATGGAGATATGAATATTACTTATGCTTATTGGAACACCGGTAGGTTTGTATTGGGCCCACTAGCGGAATTAATCGTAGGGGATAATTTTTATAACGGAGATAGTTTGATTTCCGGGGTAAATGCAATTCTTGTAAACGATGGCGGAATTAGAGTAAATGGAGACTTTGCTAACTCAGATACAATAAGAGGTTCGGGTCAAGTATGTATTTACGGAAATTCAGCGAATCTCGGGGTGATTACCGGAACTTTAGATATGTGTGACAACACAGGCGGTGGTCAGGTAGATTATAATTTAGGAACAATCTCTGGAACGGTTACCACTTGTGTTTCTACCTGCAATATTGGGATAAATGAAGAGCCAACAATCAATATAGAAGTATTTCCAAATCCCACGACCGATTTTATCCAGGTAGAAGCAGACACAGAAATAAATATAATGATGTTTGATTTGCTTGGAAAATTAGTTTACCAATCTACCAACGCAAATCAATTTCATACTATTTCAACTATCGAATGGGCTTTGGGCGTTTATACATATAAGGCTTATTCTAAGAACGCAACATCAATGGGAAAATTGGTGAAGCAATAAAAACGGTCACAAAAGTAATGTGAAAATAATTTTGCATCGTTTTTCTTAATTATTTGATAAGACACTGATCTCTTACAATTAAGATGGCTTGAGGTATTTTTGTCAATAAAATACCAATGAAGAAGCTTGGATTAGTTTTTACTGTTTTGCTGGTTAACACTCTTGGCTTTTCACAAGCTGTTATCAGAGGGCCCTATCTTCAATCACCTACCGAAACTACAGTTACGGTTATGTGGAGAACATCTGCAAATACCAGCACAAAGGTTTGGTATGGACCTTCTCCTTCGAATCTTTCCGATTCGATAATGATAAATGATAATGTTACTGATCATTCGATTCAGATTACCGGCCTCATACCATATACAGATTATTTTTATGTTGTAGGAAACATAAACGGAGTGCTTGCAGGAGCTGATTCGAATCATTTTTTTAGAACAAACCCGATCGCAGGTACCGAACTTCCAATCAGGGCGTGGGCCATTGGGGATTTTGGGAAAGGCAATACAGGCCAAATAGATGTAAAAAACTCGTATGTAAACTATGCCGCAGCCACACATACAGATGTGTGGTTGTGGCTGGGAGACAATGCGTATAACAATGGTGAAGACAGTGAATATCAAACCAAGGTTTTTGCCCATACAGGATTTAGTGATATTTTTTCGTGGATGCCATTTTGGCCAACACCGGGAAACCATGATTATGGGGAGGTGTGGCAACAAAGTGCACTCTTTGGAATACCATATTCGAATATATCTTTACAAGATCACGAGGGGCCATATTTTGATATCGTAGATGTTCCGGAATTAGCAGAAGCCGGAGGTTATCCTTCAAATCTTGAAGTTTTTTATTCCTTCGATTATGGAAATGTTCACTTTCTTTCGCTTAACTCCGAAGTATTTGATTTTACATTAACTTATGATGGAATAAACGAGATGAGAGATTGGATCATCCAGGATCTTCAACAAAACAATCAATTGTTTACAATCGTATATTTTCATCAACCGCTGTATTCAAAAGGATCTCACGATTCTGATGATGCCTTCGAGTTAGTGATGAAAGCTATGCGGGAAGAAATTATTCCCACTCTGGAGAACTATGATGTTGATCTGATCGTATGTGGCCATAGCCATGTATATGAAAGAAGTTATCTCATACATGGTCATTATGGGAACTCCTCCACATTTAATTCGTCTACAATGCTAATGGATGGAAGCAATGGAAATCTTAGTCAGGGATACCCCTATATAAAAGATAGTTTACCATCAACACCCGATGGCAGTGTATATGTTGTTTGTGGAAACTCTGGGAGCAATGAAACTGCACCCGTCCTGAAATCACCCGGTGATGTTTTATTCTGATGGGGGGAGTACCGCAATGGGTTCATTTGTAATGGATATTTATAAAAACAGACTCGACGGAAAATATCTTAAAACGGATGGAACGATCGCAGATGACTTTACTATCCTAAAAAAGAACCTAAGATTGAATGATATTGGAAATTACACTATTTGTGAAGGTGATAGTCTTTCCCTTCAAGCGAATTTTTCCGGAGGCTCAGATAGTATTTCTTATTTATGGTCGCCGGGAAGTATTACCAATCCAGTTGTGTCCTTGGCTCCAATAGGAACTACAAATTATACTTTAACTGTTACTGATTTATTAACCGGTCAAACAGAAACCACTTCAATTATTATAAACGTAACCACATTACCCATACCATCTATAGCCGAAACGAACGACACTTTACAAACCGTTCCGGGATATAGCTATCAATGGTATTTGGCAGGAAATCCAATTTCGGGAGCAACCAGCTTTTTTTATGTGCCTGCAATGAGTGGATCATATAGTGTAGAAATAATTAATGGAATTTGCTCAACAACTTCATCAGATTATATTTTTAATATGAATGTTGGAGGATTTGAGGAGCAGGATATTGAAAAGGTTTTTGTATTCCCAAATCCTTCCAGCGATATAGTGTACTTTAAATCAGAAAGTTATACAGGGTTGCATATATATGATATGCTTGGCAATGAATTGTATGCATCCAATGAAAATAAAAAACAGCATAACATATCGATTCTTAATTGGGCTTCCGGTGTTTATACTTACCGGATATTATTGAATAACATGAGCCAGTTTGGCAAATTCATTAAAAATTAGTAATTGAATAGATTACCTCATCTGTATATTCGCCGTTTTTAAAAAGTGTATTTTTAAGAACAGCTTCTTTTTTAAAACCCGCCTTTTCCAATACTCTTTGTGAAGCCAGATTAAAGCCATAAGGTCTTGCAAAAATTCGAGAAATATCGAAAGTTTTAAAACCGTACTCAATCGCCTGTTTGATGGCTTCTGTAATAATTCCTTTTCCCCAGAAAGGTTCTGCTAACCAATAACCCATCTCTGCATTCTTTCGATGTACATCTTCTCCAGGATGAATTCCTATGCCACCACAAGCCCCTCCGTTGACCTCTATGGCTCTTATTCTTATCGGATCATGTGATATGGCCATGGCAATAAATTTCTCGCCAGTTTCCCTTGTATAAGGATGTGGAAACTGATCCGTCATATTTGCAGCAATCTTCGGATTGTTGGCATATTTTACCAAACTATCCAGATCATCAAGTGTAAATGGCCGAAGTTTAAATTCCATGTGCTTTTTTAACTTGTCTTAGTTGAAAATATATTCTTGCATGAACGTATACAAGACCAAGATAAGCAATCCAACCGATATGAGGATAAACGATTAGGTCTGCGCAATCACTGTTATTTTGTACATGCTCCTGATAAAAAAACAACCATGGAGGGAAACACAAGATGAGCCCTAGTTTAAAAATTTGTAGAAAGACTCCTGATTTGGCATTTGCACATCGCTTTATGGCCGAATATGAAAGCATAAGGTATAACAGGATGCAAGATAGCTGAAATTTATAGGCAAAACCGATAGCCCACCACGAAGTATCTTTACCCAAAATATAACCACCAAGGATATAAATATCGGGAACTGAAGGTCCGTAATGTGCATAACCACTCGGACCAATTTTCATGTAAACAAAAGGGAGAAATAAACAAAGAGAAACTATTGCGAACTCGATCAATAAATTTCTTTTAAGGGTTCTCATGTTGGCTTTAACGCAAATTTATTCGGTAAATTATAAATGTGATTCCATAATAATTATCCGTCTATGCTGATTTTTTCAATAAAAAATTAAAAAACCTCCAATGGCATTTCGGGTAATTGAGAACCTCCCCATTCAACCAAAGTAAAGCCTTCTCTTTTTAAAGAAGGAATTTCCTGGGTTTCTAAAGATAGATTTTTTACCATACTTGCATCGGACCAAAGCATATAAACACGAAGTGAATTATCTGGTTTTGGATTAATATTCATGCTGGCGTATTCATTATAATCTTCATTAAAAACAAAGTGAATATAATTTTTTTCATTCTTCTGCATCAGCGGATACCAATAGATAATAAAATCCTGTTGCTCATTTGAATTCATTCCCATTTGAGCTAAAGATTTTTCGAAGAATGACAATAAATTTTCCTTTTCAACAATGCTACCTTTGTTCCATTGGATAGTAGCATAATTAATTTGTGTTTCACCTTCCCAGAATAAATACTTAAACTGTTTTTCATTCGCCGTAATTGTTCCATTTGCCTCTGCCATAAAATCCCATCCGTTTTTATAGGGAGGATAAGTAAAAAGCAGATCTCCTTTTAAACCTAAATCAATATGAATTGCTGTTTTTTTCTGGGGATAACAATATATAACCGGTTTATCCATAATAACGGGGTAAAGAGAAGAAAGAAAGTACACATCAATTTCCATTCTATAACCAGGTTCAATTTTTATGCTATCGGTAGAGATCTCGAAAAACTCGTTATTGTAAAAGAGTTGAAATTTATATTTACCGGGAGTTGTTTTTAGAGTATATGTTTTTTCGGGGCTTGTAGTAATTAGTTTTTGCAATGAATTGCAGGAGGCGGTTATTTTCGATGAGGCGGGAATATTTGTAAACGTAAAAACAAATACAGCTTCTTTGCTTTGTACCGAGGGGTCTCTTTCATTCTTAATGATTTGATATTCCGGAATTATTTCATCCGTTTTTCCGGCAAATATGGTTGAGGGAATTAGTATCATTAGAACAAGTGCTGAGTATTTATTAATCAATTTCATTTTGCATATTTAGTTCATTTACACATCAAATACTGTTTGGTTCACTATAAATGTACTGCGTATTTGAGATATGACTTCTAAAAAAATCTTAATCTTAATTTTTTAAATCCTTCGTAAATGTCGATTTCAGAGGGTTTAAGCGCTAAATTCCGCAAATAAAGAGGGTTTCAAAATGTGAATGGTTGAAAATACTTGTTATTCTTATATTTTAACCATACCTTTGCGGCCAATTCGTTTTTTATTTATGACATTATTCAAAGACTTGGGTTTGTCAGAGTCTACGTTGCTAGCATTGGAGGCGAAGGGATTTATTAATCCTACTCCAATTCAAGAACAATCAATTCCTCTTTTATTAAAGGATGATGCAGATATCGTAGGTCAGGCGCAAACCGGAACAGGTAAAACAGCGGCTTTTGGGCTCCCTCTCATCGAACTCCTTAAGGAGAAATCAGGTTATCCACAAGCATTAATTTTAGTCCCTACCCGTGAACTTGCTCAGCAGGTATCACAAGAAATTATTTCCCTTAAAGGAGATAAGAAGCTCTTCCTGGCTACGGTATATGGTGGTACCAGCATCACTGCACAATTTAGAGACCTTAAAAAAGGTTGCGAAATTATAGTAGGCACACCTGGTCGTGTTATGGACCATATCAATAGGGGAACTCTTAAGTTAGACAGGATCTCTCATCTTATTTTGGATGAAGCAGATGAAATGTTGAACATGGGTTTCGTTGAGGATATTGAATTCATCATTTCAAAAATGCCTGAGAAAAGACGTATGCTCTTATTCTCTGCAACTATGCCAAGAGAAATTTTGGGTATTGCAAAAAGGCACATGGGTAAATACCATGAAGTTCACATAGAACCTCAATTTTCTACTTCAGAATCAGTAGAGCAATTTTATGTAGAGGTTTCTGATCGTGATAAGAATGAAGCTTTAGCAAGATTGATTGATATAGAATCTGATTTTTACGGACTCATATTTTGTATGACCAAAATTCAGACCGACGATGTTGCTCAATGGTTAATTGAACATGGTTATGCGGCGGAAGCAATGCATGGTGATGTGGCACAAAACCAAAGAGAAAAAACACTAGGGTTATTCAAGAAAAAAATATTAAAAATATTGGTGGCAACAGATGTTGCTGCTCGTGGTATAGATGTAAAAGATCTTACACACGTTATTAATTACTCTTTACCACAGGATGCTGAAACCTATGTACACCGTATTGGTCGTACAGGTCGTGCTGGTAAAACAGGAATTGCTATTTCTTTAGTATCAAACGGAGAAAGCAGAAAATTCTCACAAGTAAAGAGAATCGTTAAAAAGCAAATACAAAAACGCAAGCTTCCAGAGATAAACGACATCGTTGATACCAGGGTAAAACAGCTACTTCTTTCAGTAAATGAAGTAATTGAAACCAACGGGATTGAACGTTTCGAAAAGATTGCAGGAGAGTTGATCGCGGTAAATCAACCGGAATTAATCATTGCGGCTTTGCTAAAACTCAATTACGAGCAGGATTTCGATGCGTCTTCTTATAAACACATCAGAGAATCATCATCAGGCAGCAGTAGGGAAGGAAATAGCAGAGAAGGCAATTTCAGAGATGGTGGTAGAGATAGAGACGGTAAAAGAGATGGCCGCAGAGATAGAGATAACGGTTTTAGCGATGATAAGGCTACTCGTTTATTTATTGCCAAAGGAAAGATGGATGATTTTAGTCCACGTCGTTTGGTTGAATTTATCGAAACCGAAACAGGTGTTAAGCAAAGAATGATCAACAATGTGAAAGTGATGGAGAAGTTTAGTTTCTTCACCGTTCCTCAGGATCTATCGGAACAGATTATCCGCCACTTTAAGAAAAATGGCAATAACGGCCGATCAATTGTTGAAAGAGCAAAAGACTAATTGGTTACCCAATCTTCCCGGCAACGTATTTTTGGGTAAGCTCACGTTTTGCTCCTGAAAATATTTTCCAGGTTTGATCAAACTCAATCAGGTTACCGAGATACATAAAGGCGGTAAAGTCTGAAATTCTTTGCGCTTGCTGCATGCTATGCGTTACGATAACAATCGTAATAGTTTTTTTGAGCTCTACGATTAATTCCTCAATTTTAGAAGTGCTAAATGCATCAAGTGATGAACAGGGCTCATCCATTAACAAAATATCGGGTTTAACAATAATTGCCCGGGCAATACAAAGTCGTTGTTGCTGACCATAGGATAAATGAGTAGCCGGTTTATGCAAATCTTTTTTTACTTCATCCCATAGCCCGCAGTCTTTTAGTGTTCTTTCTACTGCTTCAGAAATCTTTGTCTTGTTTCTTTCGCCGGCAATTGCAAGCGCATAAGAAGTATTCTTTTCAATCGATTTTGGAAATGGATTCGGCTTTTGAAAAACCATTCCAATTCTTCGGCGGATATCTACTACATTTAATTTACTTGATAGTATATCCTCATCATCCAAGAAAATTTTTCCACTCAATTTTGCCTTTGGATTAAGATCGTGCATTCGATTAATGCTTCTTAACAGGGAGGTTTTTCCACAACCGGATGGCCCAACAATCGCAACCACGCTATGTTCGGGGATATTTATATAAATATGCTTAAGTACCTTTTGTGTACCAAGTTTTAAGGATAGATCTTTAATTTCCAACTTTATATTACCCATAAAACTTCTTTTGATGTTTCGATCTTAAAATGAATACCATAATATTCATAAAGAATACCAATGCGATAAGAACCACCGCAGTCCCATAGGCCAGGGGCCGAACTTGTTCAATAGAACTATGTTGCGTTGATAAAACATATAAATGGTAGGGTAGCGCCATAAACTCGTCTTTGATTGATCCTGGTAAGTAGCGCGAATAAAATGCTGCTCCCGTAAGTAAAATCGGCGCGGTTTCTCCTGCTGCTCTGGATAAAGAAAGAACAATTCCGGTGAAAATTCCAGAGAGTGACGATGGAAGTAAAACAGTTATGATCATTTCAAATTTTGTTGCACCAAGTGCAACAGCTCCTTCGCGTAAGCCAGAGGGTACTTTTCTGAGTGCTTCTTCTGTGGTGGTAATGAGAATAGGTAACGTTAATAGCCCCAGAGTGAGACCCGCGGATAGAATAGAAGGACCAAATCCCATACTTTTTACAAAAACCGCCAAGCCAAAAAGACCAAAAACTATACTGGGAATACTGGCAAGGTTTCGTATGGATGCCCTGATGAGTTTGGTTACCCAATTATCTTTGGTATACTCATTTAAATAAACGGCACAAGCAATACCGATTGGAGCGGAAAACATGCACGAAATAAATGTAACCATTGTTGTTCCAAATATCGCAGAAAAAATTCCTCCTTCAGTCATCCCATTTTTTGGATTTTTAAAAAGGAATTCCCAACCGATTACACTCCATCCATTGTATACTACATTTATTAATATAAATCCCCAACAAGTAATTACAATTACCAAACAAGAAGTAATCATGGCAAAAGCGAATAGATGTGATATTCTTTTTGAAATCATAATTCATTTCTTCTTAGTTTTTGAGCCAGATTTTCTGCAATAATATTGGCGGTCAAGGTGATTAAAAACAGGATAAGACCGCATGCAAACAAACCAAAGTAATGGTTAGAATTAAACGGCACCTCACCCATTTCTATGGCAATTGTTGCAGTTAAAGTGCGAACAGGATCAAATATGCTATCTGGCATGGTAGTGGCATTTCCTGTAACCATTAACACGGTCATGGTTTCTCCAATCGCTCTGCCCATTCCTAAAACTACCGCAGCAATAATTCCCGAATAACAATTTGGAATGATTATTCTTTTAAGGGTTGAAATTTTGTCTGCACCAAGTGCATAACTACCTTCTTTAAGTTCCCGTGATACAGAATGTATAGCGTCTTCGGCAACAGTAATAATTGTTGGCAGCGACATCACCGCTAATAGCAAGGCGCCATTTAGGGCATTCAATCCATTTGATAAATGGAATAGTTTAGCCATTGCCGGACCCACAATTACAATTCCTAAAAAACCAATAACAACGGAAGGGATGGAGGCCAGCATTTCAATCATCGGTTTTACCCAAGCTCTTATATTGGACGACAATATTTCCGAAATACATATGGCAGCACCAACACCAATGGGAATTGCGACTACCATCGCTAGCAGAGTGGTAAGTCCTGTACTAATCACCATTGATACAATACCAAATGTAGGGTTTTCATAATCTGATGGGTTCCATTTAACACTAAAAAGTTCCCTTGGGCTAATATGAAAAATCAAACGAAGTCCGTTTGAGGCCAACATTAAAAAAATGCCTACAAGGATTAAAACCGAGATCCACGCAAGTGTGGCAAAAGCAATCCGGCCCACAGCATCAATTAATAATCTTTTCTTCATTGCAAAATAGCTTGCTGTTGAGGCTTAATAGAAAAAAATCCGTTTTCTTCTATTATTTTTTGTCCAGCCGCTGATAATTGAAAATCAATAAACTCTTTTACTTTTCCTGTTGGTTTTCCTATTGTAAATTGATAAAGTGGCCGGGTTAAAGGGTATCTGCCTGAATAGATATCTAATTTACTCAAAGGCGAAATGGCAGCAGAAGTATCGGTGGGCTGAAGTGACAAGATCTTCACCTCCCTATTGGGCTTTCCGGTTTGATCCACAATGTAACCAATACCAACATATCCTATTCCGTTTTTGTCCTGCTTAATTGCTTCTACAATTTGACCTGTACCTGAAAGTTGTTTTACGCCGGGAGCAAAATCCGATGTCATCACGTTATCCTTTAAAAAATTATAGGTTCCCGAGCTGCTTTGTCGTCCGTACAATGAAATTTCGCCATCGTGTCCTCCCAGTTGGTTCCAATTGGTAATTTCACCAGAAAATATTTTCGCAAGCTGCGATAAACTAATTGACTTTACTTCAACTTGGGGATTAACAATTATTGCAATGGCATCTTTGGCAAAAATAGTTGCATTGATGTAAATACCTCTTCTCATAGCCAACGCTTCTTCATAAGGGTTAAGTGGTCGAGATGACAATGCAATGTTGCAACGTTTGTTAAACAAAGCAGTGATTCCAATTCCAGAACCCCCACCCGTTATAGAAATTGAAACAGCAGAATCTTTTTCCATAAATGATTCGGCTTCCGCCATCACTAAATTAATTTCGGTATCCGAACCTTTGATAATTAATTTTTCCACAGGATGGTTTCTGCAGGCGAACAAAAGTAAAAACAGAATCAAGTAATATCTTCTCATTGTTCAAGCGGATGGGGAACAAAAGAACAAACACATCAGGCTTTCTGAAAGCTTTATTGATTACCCTTGTGTTATGTTATTGGGAAGCCCGTTTTAAATGGCCATGCTACTGTGGTCGGGCTTTCAATACTCCGCTATGATAGCCTCCTAGCCGTAGTGTTTTTATAATTTGTCCAGTTTGGTATTTATGCCTTCTTTTCGGCTGGTCAAATAAAAACGGCCAGCTATTTCGGCTAGCTATTGCTGGGCCTTCAGCAGCCTCAATGGTGAACGAATAAGCATGGGTGCTTATATTTCAGTCCTTTTCTGAGAGAATTACCCGAAAGGTTGTAAACCGATCGTGGAGGGATCAATATTGGGTTTTATTGTCTTTTTCTTTCCAGGCTTTAAAAACCTTTACGGCCTCTTTACGATTACATTGATGCATAGGAATTTGGCGATCACCAAAGGGTAATTCTAATTCTTTATAAATAAAATCATCATCGAATTGAAATGCAGCAGCGTCAGTTCTTGTGCACCCGTAATATACTTTTATCGGTCGTGCCCAATAAATGGCACCTAGGCACATTGGACATGGTTCGCAGGAGGTATATATGAAACAATCATCAAGCTGAAAAGTGTTTAAGTTTTTACAAGCATCTCTTATGGCAACAACTTCGGCATGGGCCGTTGGGTCATTGGTTGAGGCAACGCTATTACACCCTTTGCCAACGATTTCTCCATCTTTTACAACAATGCAACCAAATGGACCACCAATATTGTTATTCATTCCGTGGGTAGCCATATCGATGGCCATTTGCATAAATTTTTCATGTTGATCCATTCACCAAATATAATAAGTGATTATCAGGTTAAGTAAGAATCTTGAATAAATAGAAAGGTCTTCATAAAACTCAGAAATCAAGGCGGACGAGAAATTTGTACCCGATTTTACTAGACGTAAATGAAGGTGGAAATTTTTGATATGCAGCGAAGATAGGTGGGTTTTGTGAAGACCTAAGAAAAAAAAGACACCTGTAACCTTTTAAAATATAAAAATCCGGCACTGAGGTTACAGGCGTCTATAAAAATGTTCGTTGTATTGAATTACAACGGAAGCTCGTCGTCGTGCTCTATTGTAGCGCTAACGGGAGCAGTATTAAATATGTTTTCGGTATTAACGCTGCTGGTTGTATTAAAAATACCACCTGTGTCTAAAATACCATCCTGCTCATCAGCTTTTGATGTTTCAGGCTTTTTCTTCATTGATGTTTTATTAGCTTTTACGGCCGTTGGAGCTGTTGAATTCTTTATTGTACTAGAGTTAAGCAAACCAACCAGATCAAGCTTGTTTTCGTGTAAAAACATCCCCAAATTGATGGCTTTCATAATATCAACCACATTAAACTCCAATTCCCATTCTTCGGGCATGTCACGTGGAGTCATTTTTGTTTCAATTCGGTTATCTAAACAGTAATCAACTACTGGTTGGATGTTTTTTCTTTTTACGATTACGCTTACACTCTGATCTAGCATATAATTGGTCTCCTATTTTTCTTTAATTCGGCTGTAAAACTATAAATTAGTACCGTAAAAATAAATGTATAATTTGACTTTAGTGTTAAACCGACTAAAGAAATTTATTAACAGCTACTACAAAACCAAGCTAATATTAATTTAATTTAGACATCACTAAATTATAATTGATTAACTCTCAGTAATTAGCATCTTAATAATTTTGTCGCCCTGATTAATTTTGTCAACAATGTCCACATTTTCTATCACCTTTCCGAAGCAGGTATGATTTCTATCCAAATGTTGGGTGTTGTCGCGGTTATGGCAAATGAAGAACTGGGACCCACCAGTATTCCTTCCAGCATGCGCCATTGACAATACTCCTTTGTCGTGATACTGGTTGCCACCATCAAGTTCGCAATCTATTTTGTAACCTGGACCACCTGTTCCGGTTCCCAAAGGACATCCTCCTTGAACCACGAAATTTGGGATTACTCTATGAAAGGTAAGGCCATCATAATATCCCTCTTTAATCAACTTAACAAAATTGGCTACGGTATTTGGAGCATCGGTAGCAAATAATTCAACTTTCATTACTCCATAATCTGTGTGTATTTCGGCATGCATTTTATTCGTAAATTTGATTGTTTATTAATGCTGCAAAACTATGCTAAAATTTCTCTCATTTCTAAGCTTTACATTTATTTATTTATCTGCTTCGGCACAGAAAGCATCCTATTATATATGTAAGACAGTTGATATGAACAAATACAATTACTTCTATTTAGAGAATTGCCCGATAGATGTACATGATTTAACCAGTCCATATTTTGATAAATTTAGTCTGAAGAATAACGAAATCAATTATTATATACTATATAATGAGTTTAGCCTAAACAATTTGACTATTGTTGATGGCCATGTGGATATGGGAGCTCTTCAAATTAATATTTATCAAGGAACATTTTTTGATAAAAACACACTTACTCCATTAGGCTATAAGCCCAAAAAATTAAAGAAAACCAATCTTGTAATTGACTTGGTGGATGGTGGCACCAAAATTCTTGTTTGGCGTGGATGGATCGATCTTTCAAAAATTAAATCATCAAACACATATCAACTTTATCAGAAAGCCATTGCCACAATATTAGGTAACTTTCACATTCAACCTGTTATTTCTGAATAGGTTGGCACCGTAGTTGTTTTACCGCGAGAGATTGATTTGAAACCAATTGATAATATTTCAACTACTTTTGTGGTTAATATAAAATAAGCACTGGGTAATGCGTAGATTTTGGGTCTTTATACTTGTTTTTGTTTTTGCTCAAAACCTTTATCAGCAAGGGTTTAGAGGGCTATTGCTTACTGAGTCCAACTATAATTTTGGTACGGTAAAAGTGTGGGATAATCCACCAGCCATTTTTACTTTTGAGAACACTTCTTTTGATGCATTTTACATCCTTGCTCCTAAAATGAGTAGAAATGTAATCGTTGAATATCCAAGAAATAGAATCGAATCAGGCGAAAAAGGGGAGATCAGGGTGTATTTTTATACGGAGAAAACAGGTAATTTTTCGGAAGAAATTTTGCTTTACTCCAGTGCATCCAACGAACCAATTAAACTTACAGTAAAAGGTCAGATAAAAGCAATGGCTGATAATGCGCTTACTCAATGCCCAGATTTTGATGAGAACGGAAAAATTAAACAACAAGAGTATATAATTGAAGGTATTGTAGTAGATAAAATTACCAAAGAACCAATTGCTAATTCAGTTGTTAAATTTGTAGGAATAGAGAGCATTTACACAAATAAAAAAGGAGAATTTAAGCAAAAGATTCCCGTTGGATTGTACATTTCATTGGCTAAGGCTGAGGGTTATCGGGATCTTAATTTGATGGTGGGTATCCGTAAGGATATGGAAAAGATTGTTTATGAATTGCTTCCATTAGAATTTCAGCCTCTTGAGAAAGATACAATTGAACCACTAGTGATCGATACAGTTAAAATTGACACGCAGGTTGTGGCTGTTGTGGATACCATTCCTGACCTGAATCCCAACTTCAGTTTAAAGGAGTACAAGGCAAACAATATTGTTTTTCTTATTGATGTTTCGGGTTCAATGAAGCAAGGCGGAAAAATTGATTCGTTGAAAACAGCCATGCTTTATATGGCACAGGAGTTAAGAAATGTGGATCGGATTTCGGTGATAACATTCGCAGCAAAAACGAACGAGATTATGACCAATGTTCCGGGCGACCAAAAGGAGCTCATCCTACCACCAATAAATAACCTTGAAGCTAAAGGGACAACAAATGGCGTTTTAGGTCTTGAAATGGCATTTGCGGAGGCAATAGACCAGTTTATAGAAGGAGGGAACAATCAGGTAATCGTTGTTACCGATGGAATCTTTAATGGGTCAAATGCCGATCCAAAGGCAGTCGAAAATTTGATTAAGGCCTACAGTGCCCGTGGTGTTGTTCTTTCCGTTGTCGGCTTCGGAAAAGACCAGTCAGCGATTTTACAAATGACGAAAATGGCTAAAGTGGGCAATGGAAGTTTTATCCCATTTGAAAGCGGTGAATCTGCTAAACCTAAATTGATCGAAGAAATCAAATCAAGATCAAAGAAATAACATCAAGCCATTTCCGATCGATCATCTCATTCATTCTTAAAAAAATTGGTAGTTTTGCGAAGCATGTTAAAAAGAATTCTTTTTATATTTCTCCTCGTTATTGGACTAAACTCTCCAAAATTAAACGCCCAAGCTGATACTGCTAAGGTTGGTCTATTCATTTTATCGCTCTACAATTTTGATCTGGTTGATAAAAGTTTTACCACCGATTTTTGGGTTTGGATTAACCATGATATTGATTCAATTGGCTTCGATAATTCTATTGAAATACCTAATTCAAAGGAAACAGGCTTTAGCATGTATATGGATGAGGCCAAAGGAAATGGCAGATGGGTTACGGAAAAAGTTCATGCGATTATTAAAACTGATTGGGATATTTCGGATTTCCCATTCGACAAACAAGTGTTAAGTATTTTAGTTGAAGAAGCGGATAAAGACACATCAGAATTGATTTATGTGGCGGATACAAAAAATTCAAAAATTGATGAGCAACTTATATTAATGGATTGGGTTATAAAGGATTTTAAAGTGAGTGATACCGCAAGGGCATATAATACTTCTTATGGGGACCCAGAGTTATCGGAACAAAGCGTTTATGCGCAAATTAGGGCGGATATAACCCTAAAAAGAATACATGTTTGGACGATTTTTTTCAAACTATTTACAGGTGTTTTTGTAGGATTCTTAATTGCGCTTTTTGTATTCTTTATTAAACCAATTAATGTTGACCCTCGTTTTGGCCTTTGTGTTGGGGGATTGTTCGCAGCTGTAGGTAATAAGTATGTGGTTGAAGGGACTGTGTCTTCTGTTTCAAATAATACACTTATTGATACCATTCATAATCTTACGTTTATTTCTATACTGTTCATCATTTGCATATCTATTATCTCGCTCCATATTTTCGAAAAGGGAGGTGATAAAAATCTTAAATTAGCTAAGCGCATTGATATGTATAGTTTTATTACAATTCTTGCTTTATTTATAGGCTTGGCTATTTATTTTGTACAGAGCGCCATCCACGGATAAACTCATTTACACGTTACTCTTAACAGAGTTAAAAGAGAGTTTATTGGGCCTTAATCATAAAGTTTCATAGCTTTGGAAATCCGCGATTTGAATATGCCTGATAAGACTGAAAAAACAAAAACAGGTTTAGAACTAATATCCCGTTTAAAGTAGCAAAAGAAAGCTGCCTTTGAAGAATTATTTGATAAATATTCTCCTCTGGTATTAAGCCTTTTAAAAGAACTAAATTTAAATGATCAGAAAACGGAGGAGGCTTTGCTAATCTGTTTCGTCAAAATTTTCAATAACATACAGGAATTCGACCATTCCACTCAACGATTGTTTACCTGGGTGCTAACCCAGGCAAAAACAACCATTAATGAGATTTGTGCCGAGGAAAAGAAATCGCTGAAAATCCAAACTATAATAAATTACGTACAGCAGAATAGGGATTTATCGAACCCCGTATTCATTAATCTTCTTATTCTTCACGGAGTAAGTTTAAATGAATTAGCTGTTTTGAGTGGGGTAACAAAGCAGGAATTATTGGATTTGGTAAGGAACAACATAAACCAAAAGAAAAAGTAACTAGTGTAATGAGTAAATTAAATGAATTTATAGAGTCGGGCCTTCTGGAATTCTACGTTCTTGGTCTCACCTCCCCCGAGGAAAATAAGGAGGTTGAATTAATGATTTCTTTGTATGATGAGGTGTCTGTAGAAATTGATTCAATTGCTCAATCGCTGGTTAACTCATCAGCCAAAATTGCTCAAGAGCCAAGATCAACGGTAAAACCATTGTTGGTTGCCACTATAGACTACACTGAAAGAATTAAAAATGGAGAAACGGAATGTGATCCACCGATTTTGAATGAAGGTTCAACACTGGATGATTATAAACAATGGTTGGATAGAGCGGACATGGTAACCCCCGAAAATTATGAAGAGATCTTCGTTAAGTTATTTGCAAGCACACCCAAAGTAATTTCTGCAATCGTTTGGATAAAACACGAAACACCTATGGAAACACACGGAACCGAACATGAGAAATTTTTGATTATGGGAGGTACCTGTGATATTATAATTGATAACGTTCCTCATAGTCTCAAAAAAGGGGACTATATGTCAATTCCTTTATTTAGTGATCACATTGTTAAAGTTACCTCAGAGACTCCTTGTAAAGTTTTATTACAAAGAGTGGTGGCCTAGGCTTCTTCTTTTTTCTTTCGGTAATTGATGACGTAGTATACCGGTATTCCTAGCGCTACTATCAATAAGCCCCATCCAGTTACATCAAACATTTTAACGAGTAAAACAATACAAAATCCAGAAGCAAGGAGGATGTAAAGAATAGGTAGAACAGGATACCCGAAAGCTTTATAGGGCCTTGGCGCATCTGGCATTTTTTTACGGAGAATAAATATTCCAATGATGGTTAGTATATAAAATAAAATAACGGCCAGCATTACATAACCGAGCAATTGGTTATAAGCCCCCACTAAACATAGTAAACATGCCCAAACAGCTTGTAAGCTTAATGCTTTACCCGGGACTCCATTTTTATTTAAGGTTCCGAGTTGTTTAAAAAACAATTTATCTTTTGCCATTGCATAATACACTCTTGCACCTGAAAGTATACATCCATTATTGCAACCAAAAGTGGAAATCATAATTAAAATGGCAATTGCAATTACAGCAGTGTTGCCCCCAATATTATTTGCTGCGGTTGCAGCTACCCTGTCAAAAGGAGAAGTTTGTATTTCATTTAAAGGGAGAACAGATAGATACACAAAATTAACGATGATGTAAATTAGAGTAACTAATCCGGTCCCTATAGCAAGACTTCTTACAAGGGTTTTTGACGGGTTTACCACTTCGTCACCAGCAAAACTAATATTGTTCCACGCATCACTGGAAAACAATGAACCAATCATTGCTAAACCAATAGCAAATACAATTCCTATTCCAGCTAAACTTTCGGTTGAAACAATTGATCCGTCTTTTACAATTACTTTTTTTGCCTCCCACATGTTCGAAAAGTTGGCTGAAATAGCCTCGGTATTCATTCCAATGGCAAAACCTAAAACAATTAAAACTAAAATGGCAATGATTTTTGTACTTCCAAAAACGTTTTGAATAAACTTTCCATTTTTTACACCTCTGCTATTAAGCCATGTGAGTAAAATAATAGAACCGATTGCCAATAACTGAACAGATGAAATTTTAAAAGAGCCTAGTTCAACAATGTAGTTTGTTTCGGAAAACCAGGGAATTAATATTCCGGTGTATCTTGCAAATGCAACCGCCACTGCAGCAATAGTTCCTGTTTGAATTACTCCGAATAATGTCCAGCCATACAAAAAGGACACTAGTGGATTATAGGCCTCTCTTAAGTAGATATACTGTCCGCCAGCCTTTGGCATCATAGCTGCTAATTCGGCATAACTGGTGGCCCCTATTAGGGTAATCACGCCCGACAATAACCAAACAACTAATAATAATCCCGGGGATCCAACTTGTCTAGCAATATCCGAGCTAACAATAAATATTCCGGAACCAATCATCGTTCCGGCAACAATCATTACTGCGTCGAATAGTTTAATTTCTCGTTTGAAACCGGTAGCTGATGACATGAAATATGTTTATTGATGACAAGATATTGAAAAAAATCTAGCACGACTTACGACTGTGAGGAGAAGTATTGAGAATGAAAAGAAAATGCAGCATAAAAATATTTTTCATGCTGCATTTCTGGCCCTTCTATTGGGGGCTCTATCTTATAATTAGCTTAAGGGTTTGATCAAAGTTTACTTTAGCGCTAGTTAATCTAACAAAGTATATTCCTGATTTCCATTCAGTAGTTTTCATTTCAATGTTAGTTGAACCATTAGCCGTTTGTACTCCTATATAAACAGTTTTTCCAACGGCATCAGTTATTTCATATTTAACTTCTACGGGCTCTTTGTTGGTTAAAGGAATGTAGAAATAATCATCAGCTGGATTGGGGAAAATTGGACCAACACTAACAACAGAGTTGTTGATATTTGTTATTACAATAGGCCCATAAGATGTATTATCGCCATTAAAATCTACTTGTTTTAGTCTGTAATAAGTAACATCTGCTGTTCTAATATCAAGCACATCGTAATTTAAAATGGTGTTTGAATTTCCTGCCCCTGCAACTGTTGTAACTTCTTCGTAATGTATGGCATCAACGGATCTTTCAAGGACGAAATGGTCGTTATTTATTTCAGACGATGTACCCCAGAAAACATGATTATTAATTCCTTCTGCAGTTCCAGTAAATGAAAGAATTTCGATTGGAAGTGGCAGTACGCTTTGGGCTGCTGCTAGAACGGAAAACCCAGACATGTTATTTCTTTTTACAATCGCTGCCGTTGAAGTCATATCGCAAGTTCCCGATAACGTCCATGGTCCAGCTACTGAGGAGGCCTTTTGGATGGTCCATCCACCTACTCCCGCCGTATTGGTAGCTCCAAAACAATATAGGGTAGCATTATAGTTTCCAGTGTTACCACCAGTTTGGTTAATGGTCCAATATCCATGATCTTCGGTAGGCCAGTTATAGGTGGCACTGCATTCGGTAAGCCCTAAAGTATTGGGGCCGCTTGGCCAATTATCATACCTTGCCCTTAGCTGCGCATAAGTATTAGCACCTAAAAGGTTAATGTTAACCCTTTCATACCATGTTGGACTACCTACCGGTAGATCGTAAGAGCCGCCTGCTGGCAATACAGACCTCCATAGGTTTCCATTTACATAACTCCCTGTACTTCCTCCGCTAACTGAAGCTACCGCAGTATTGGCCACTTCAATATAATATGTTCCTGTTATAAAATTACCATTAAAAAGCAGTAGTTCGCCAGTTGTTGCTTTCATGTGCATATTAGTATTTAGGGTAACAGCATTCGCTCCCTTTGTAATATTTACCAGATTCAAATCTAACTGAGAAGATCCTTCATTATAGGTTTGTGCATTCGTTCCAGCAAAATATAATCCTCCTACACCCATAATAGAGCCGGTATTTGTAAAAGTGCTATTACCATTTGCATTATTGAAATTTCCAAACAATTGAATATTACGGTTGTTATTATTGAAAACACTCGTATTACTGCTAGTAGTAAAATTTCCATTTACAACAAGATCATTGGAGACTATCACCGAACCTGATGCTTTCGTTACTGTGAAATTATAAAATGGATCAATTGCCCCAGCATCACTTACAGTTTGAACTCCGGTTCCAGTAAATTCAACGGTTGATCCTGTTTGGCAAACTATGGTTCCATTGTTGGTAAGGTTACCACAAACCTGCAAAGTCGCTCCGTTTTGAATGGTAAGGGTTGATCCTGCATTGATAGTAAGATCTTTTACAGAGTACGTCCCGGCTGTTAAAACTGGCTGAAAAGGCGCAGCGTTTACCGTTGCATCAACGCCACAAACTGGTGTTCCACAACTATTCCAGTTGGCAGAAGTGCCCCAAACTGTTGTTGATGCCCCTGCATTCCAATTTAAAGATGTTGTTCCTAAAATCGTAAGATTAATAGCAATTACACTATCACATCCTTGCGTATTTGTAATAGTATCACTGTATAAACCAGTTGTGATATAATTAAATAATCCGCTCGGGCTTGTATAGTTCGAACAAGCAATTGGAGATATAGAACTGGTAGATCTATTACAGCTTATGTAAGTAAAGCCAGTGTATTGATTTGCTCCCATACTTACTGAATATCTTCCTGATTGAGTATATTGAGTATTAACTGGAGATATTGCTCCTGCAGTGGCAGGAGTTGCAAAATTTGTTGCGATATCAAAATCCCAGGCCGCTGGTGCAGCGCAATTAAATTGAATATTTTCGTATGTGCAATTAGTATTTTGAATTGTAATAGTTGGTTGTGCAACGAGATTAAATGTACTTACACTTGTTACCAATACACTGCCACTATTTAAGAAAATATTAGACGTTACGCCAGCTGAGCCATTTCCTCCGTTTCCTCCAGCACCGCCGATACCTCCAGTACCGCCGACTCCTCCACGGTTGCCATCAGTGTCTCCATTAGTACAAGCATTGCCAAGCGAAGAAGTTCCTCCGTTGCCACCATTACCACCGCGGCCTCCCAATCCTGCTGCTCCTGCTGCTCCTGCCAGAACATTGCATTGAACAACATTCCCTCCAGCTCCATTGCTAGTTAAAAAAATTCCAAAAGAAGCACCTCCTCCATTTCCACCTCTTGCGGCACCACCGCCACCACCACCGCCGCCGCCGCCAGAACCACCGCCGCCAGCTGCAGCACAAGCGTCGGTATCTCTACCAGCGCCACCACCACCACCAGCTCCACCGCCTCCAGTTCCACTAGTTCCATTTGTTCCTGTACCTGGCACAAAAAAGCCAGCTATAATTGAGCTAGCGCCAGCCACTCCATTTATTCCAGCAGCACCAAGACCACCACCACCACCTGTTCCTCCAAATGGGGTACTAGTTCCATTATTATCTTGAGCACCACCAGCACCACCAGCACCACCAGCACCACCAGCACCACCAGACGGAGCAGCAAGGCCTGCTGTACCAGCAAAGCCTGCAGAAGCTGTATTATCCGGACGGCCATCTCCACCGCGACCACCAGCAGCTCCTATTCCTGCTGATCCCCCAATAGCCAATGCGTTTATACCCCCTACCCCTGCACCACCGCCATTCCCGCCTGTTCCTCCATTATCAGTTCCAACACCACAAGTGCATTGTGGGCCACCACCAGTAGCACCATTAGCGCCATTGGATCCATTTGCTCCATCCCAAGTAGAATTATAGGTGGCAACATTATCGTCTCCCAAACCAGCAGAACCAGTGCCAGGAAAAATTTGACAACGGACAATATTATAATTACTGCAATTCGTTAAATGCATTCCGTAAGTTGACATACTATTACCGGTTGCATTGGCAGTTGTGATTGTAATATCTTGAAATCTAAAATTATTGAGGCCGTTGGCATAAAATGCCACTAGCCTTTGCTGACCTGCAACTCCTTCGGGATTTAAAGCTGTTCTATTTATGGTAGTAGCCCCAGCTAAACTTGTTTTTGTCCAAGCACTTGCTGTAATAAATCCACCTTCAATAGTAATACCACTTGTGGCAAGTGTAATGGGATTATCAATATTATAAATACCTGTCGCCAACCTAATCACTGTTCCATTTGTCGCTGCAGCTAAACCTCCTGCTAGGTTTTTGGGGCTGGCCATTGTTCCTGCGTTGCCTGCAATACCCGTAGTTGAAACATAGATAATATTACATTGAGAATATGCAAATCCAATGCAGAGGAATAGAATAAAACAAATATATTTTTTCATGTGGGAATTATAAAATCCAGAGGAAAATACACCTGCAGAAATAAAATCGAGCTAAAATATATATAACTCAACGATAAATGGTTGCTTTTCTCCGAAAACAGAAGACTATGTATTCCTTTTTCTTGTATCAAACCCTAAAGTTTAGGCTTGTTTTAGTTTATTTGAAGGGAAAGAAAGCCTTCACCTCCCAATTAATGAACTTCACTCAAAATATTATTGACTTCCCCATATCTACAAACCCCCTTTGAGTTTCCACCGTAAATTGCTAAAAAAACAACTAAGGAAATGAGAAAACTATTATTCTTGCTACTATGCGCATGTGTTGCTCAAGTATCTGCACAGCAGAAAACCGAGTATTATGACAAGGATTGGAAAAAAACGGATGACAAGTCACAGATGACTTATTACCGAATTATAGAATATACGAGTCCAACAACATGTAAGGGCCCAATTGTTTATTATTATGCTAATGGTGTAAAGCAATCCGAGTGCAATGCTTCTTACGTTGACCCGAATGATGAAGAACGGGATGTACTAGAAGGGTCGGTTTTTTGGTATGATCAAAACGGTAAAATGGTTCAGTTTTGTTATTACGAAAAGGGATCTCGTCTTTCTACTATGAATGCAAGTGAGTATACCAATTCTAAATTTAAATCTGGTGATAAAGTAGATTATTTAGCTCAAAGTGGTGATCAGGATATTTGGATCCCCGCTGAAATTATATTTATGAAAGGAAGCGATTCATATAGAATCAAACCATTGTTTTACGGTTGGGGAGAAACTACTGATACTTATGAACAATATATTCGTCCACATCAATCTACCGGTATAAAATTGATACTTCCCTCAGGAACATCCGAACCTAATGCAGAAACAATGGCAAAATCAGAATTGATGAAAGTACATTCTAATGCAACAATTATTCAAACTGTAATGAATGGAAGTACATGGAACATAACCAAAGATTATTTAAACGTTCCTGAATACAGACAAAAGAATGGCTACGTAGTTTATAAATTTGATGGAGCTTGTTATACCATGCACTTTATTTATACCGAGGATTATTCTGGAGGAAATTATTTGAAATCAACTGGTCAGCTATCTCTAGAGACAGAGACTCCTTACGTTTGCAATTAATAAAATAACGTTTCATAGACACCCGCCTGTTTGGACCAACCTTCAGGCGGGTTTTTTATTTGTCATTTTATTAAAACCACTGTGCCGAATTTATCAGAATGAAAATCTCTCTTTTTATTATAGTTTCTAATTTGCTTATTTACTTTACATTAGATGTTTTGGTGATTGTTTTGATGTATACACAGTTCATTTAAGTATTGAAACATGAAAAATATAATTGGTAGATCGAGTGTTGTTATAAACGCTTCCGCAGAAAATGTTTGGGAATCTTTAACAGACCCCGAAATGATCAAAGAATATTTTTTCGGAACGAATGTTGAAACAAATTGGAAAGAAGGAAGTCCAATTCGTTTCTCGGGTAGGTATAACGGAAATGAATATTATGATAAAGGAACCATTTTACAGGTGGTAAAAAATAAGTTATTGAAGTATTCTTATTGGGGTTCCATGTCGGGAATAGAGGATAAGCCAGAAAATTATGCGACCATTACCTATCGCATTTCCGAGGAAAATGGACAAACGTTGCTTGTGGTTACGCAAGAAAATATTAGTAGTGAAGAAATGAAAGAACATTCCGAAGAAAACTGGAAGACGGTTTTGACAAACCTTAAGCAATTACTCGAAAATAAAACGGTAACTCCTTTAGGGTTGTAGTTTTCTGTGGTGTGCCTGAAATGATTATATTTGTATTCTAAAATAATTTTATCATGGCTATTACAGCAGATCATATTAAGGAAATTGTAAAGCGCCTGGATGCGTTGAGGGGGTCTCTTTGACGTTGATGGCAAGCTTATAGAACTCGAGGAAGAAAATCGGATCCGCGAAAATCCTAAATTTTGGGATAATCCTAAAGAAGCGGAAAAAATAGAAAAATCGATTAAACAAAAAGAAAAGCTCATTGGAGAATTCAATGCAGTTCGCTCCGCTGTGGATGATACTCAGGTCCTTTTTGATTTTTTTAAAGAAGGAGCTGCAGAAGAAAGTGAACTTGAAACTCAATATGCAATTGCTTTTGAAAAATTAGAGACGCTTGAACTTAAAAAAATGTTGGGTGGCAAAGAAGATTCACTGGATGCTGTTATTCAAATTACAGCGGGAGCCGGAGGAACTGAAAGCTGTGATTGGGCCGGAATGCTTATGAGAATGTATATGATGTGGGGTGAAAAGGGGGGATACAAACTTACTGAAGCCGACTATCAGGAAGGTGATGTAGCAGGAGTAAAAACGGTAACCATTAATTTCCATGGAGAGTTTGCTTACGGATATTTAAAAGGAGAAAATGGAGTGCATCGTTTAGTGCGCATCTCTCCTTTCGATAGCAATGCAAAACGCCATACTTCATTTGCATCTGTTTATGTTTATCCACTTATTGATGATACCATTGATATCGAAGTAAAAGACAGTGAAATTGAGTTTGAAACTTTTAGAAGTGGTGGTGCCGGTGGACAGAATGTAAACAAAGTGGAAACAGCAGTTCGTTTATATCACAAACCTACAGGAATCGTTATAAAGAATCAAGAAAGTAGATCGCAGTTGCAGAATAAGGAAAATGCAATGAAACTTTTAAAATCGCAGTTGTACGAAATGGAAATGCGGAAGCGAAATGAAGAACGTGATGTTGTGGAAGGAAACAAAAAGAAGATAGAGTGGGGTTCACAAATTCGCAGTTACGTTTTGCATCCTTATAAAATGGTAAAAGATGTTCGTACTGATTTTGAAACCAGTGATGCACAAGGTGTATTGGATGGGAATATTGACGGATTTTTGAAATCCTATTTAATGGAATATAATTAATTGGACGGCTAACGGGCTATCCGCTATATCTTTTTATTTGTATTGAAATTTTTGGCAACACGAAACATAGACGTATCATGATGCGTCCATTCACCAGAAACGATTTAAATTCAAGACAAATAAAAAGGATGCCGCTTCTATCCCTGCCGCTTTTTGCTACCTTGGTGCAATGAGCAAGATTGTAAACTCCAAAGATATAAAAACACTCAATGGTTCGCATAAAATGTTTGCAACCATTCATTCTCTGTATGGCCCGCCACCAAACTGGTCGCGTCCCGAAGGATTTATTTCTCTTTCAAAAATTATTTTAGAACAACAGGTAAGTCTTGCATCGGCAAATGCACATTTTATAAAACTCAATGGCTATTTAAAAGAATTTTCACCAAAGGAAATCTTGCAATTAACCGATGAAGAAATGAGGGCTTGTCAAATCAGCAGACAAAAAGCAAAGTATCTGAAGGAACTGTCTCAATCACTTCAAAATGGAGTTTTAGATTTGGAGATATTACCCAAACTTGAACATAATGAGGTGAGAAAACAACTTACCAGCGTAAAAGGAATAGGTAACTGGACAACCGATATCTACCAAATGTTTTGTTTACAATCGAAAGACATATTTCCAATTGGCGATATAGCGGTGGTAAATACCGTTATAGAACTTACCAAAGCAAAAACTCAAGAGGAGATTCTTAAACTCAGTCTAAAGTGGAAACCCAACCGCTCTTTAGCCGCTTATTTTCTTTGGCATTATTATTTACAAAAAAGAGGGAGGATGGTTCCTTAGAAATATCCCTATATTTATCCTTGTGAAATACATTTTATCAATCTTCATATTCTTGTCAACGATAGCGCTTCCGGCACAGCAGGTAAATGAATATATTGATTTGCAGATTCATCCTACCATGCATGTTCCATATCCGTTTTTTAGTAAGGGGCTTGAGTTTTTCGATGAAAAAAATCCGCCTAATCTGAGCTATCTACATCAGTTCAACAATGTAAATTATGCTAACTATTTTGTAAAGAACGAAGGACTTCGCATTATGTGTGTTGGAACGTTGAATAACGAATATGTTCCTAATCCACAAAAAGCTAAAAGAATGATCTTAACGCAAATTGGGTATATAAATAAATTTGCGGAAGAGAATTCTGAAAATTTTGTGGTTGCAAAATCGCCTCAAGAAGTTAGAGATTATTTGAAGACCACGGATAAAACCATTATCGTTCATTGTATAGAAGGAGGAAAAAGTCTTATCAGGAATCAGGAAGATGCTAACTTTTGGGCTTCCCAAGGTGTAAGCTTTATTACACTTATTCACTTGGTGGATTGTGAGTACGGAGGTGCCGCAATTCTACCAGGAATACCAACAAGAATTATAAATTCAGACGCATCGTGTGATAAAGAAAAGGAAATAGGATTAACCCAATTAGGTAAGAATGCAATTATCTGGTTGGCCAATGCAGGTATTATGACGGACATAACTCACATGAACGATAGAACCCGAAAAGACGCTTTGGTTGTAATGGAAGAACATGGAATTCCTCCGCTTTCTACTCACGACGGATTTAAACCATTGCAACATCATCCAAGAGCATTGGATGAAGAAGATATTATTAAGATTTATAAAAACAATGGATTTATGGCGCTTCCCATCAGTGGATATTCTTGTATGCCGTATTTACCCGATTCTGTTTATCTGAAAGAGATTTCAATGTTGGATGATTATTGCGAAGGCTCCATCGATAATTATATTTTTCTTTATAATACCATCAAAAAATTTATTGAGTCAAACCCTCAATTAGGTTATAACGAATCAATGACGGAAGAGGAGAAAGTAAATTTCTGTATTGGTTTCCAAAGTGATTTTAATGGATGGCTCAATCACAGCCGCCCGAGATATGGCGAAGATGGTTGTTATAAAATCATTCCGGATTCTATAAAGGAACCCATAGAGACCCAGGGTCTGGCTCATCCAGGATTGCTTGATTCACAATGGAAGGTAATGGAAAAAGAGGGAGTTGATCTAGCTCCAGTAAAACGCTCGGCCGAAAAATTTCTTCAGATGTGGCAATACTTTATTGACCATCGAGGAAAATTCTAAGTGGTCTATATTCACCGAACTTTTTTTTGAACCTGTTTCAAGCCGAAAAACATATCTTTACCGAAAATAAACAGGATGTTTTCATTAAAAGGAAAAACCGCCATTGTTACTGGAGCCTGTGGGCTTATTGGTAAAAAGCATTGCGAAGCACTTGCAATAGCTGGGGCAAATGTTGTTGTGGCCGATATTAATCAGGATGCATGTGAAAAATTTACATCTACATTGGAGGGAGATCACTTGGCCATCGGTTTTGATGTTACAAATGAAAATGCTGTAAAAAATTCCTGCGCTAAAATATTAGCTAAATATGGCTCGATAGATGTTCTGGTTAACAATGCCGCTATTAATGATATGTTTGAAAACCCAGCTTTAGCTGCTGAGCAAAGTAAGTTTGAAAACTATCCAGTTGATATGTTCCGCAATTCATTGGAGGTAAATGTAACCGGTGTGTTTTTATGTTCACAGGTTTTTGGAAAGGTAATGGCTGATAAAGGCAAGGGAAGCATTATTAATGTTGCATCTACTTACGGAATGGTAGGGCCTGATCAATCTATTTACATAAATCCCGAAGGCAAACAGGCGTTTTATAAGTCAGCGGCATATCCCGCAACCAAAGGAGCCATCATTAATTTTACAAGATTTCTGGCTGCTTATTGGGGAAATAAAGGTGTTAGAGTAAATACTTTATCACCAGGTGGAGTTGAAAATGGTCAAGATGAATGGTTCATAAAAAACTACTCTGCAAAAACAGTATTGGGTCGCATGGCGCAGCCTGATGATTATATGGGAGCCATTGTGTTTTTAGCCAGTGACGAAAGCTCCTACATGTCGGGAGCAAATCTTGCTGTAGATGGTGGGTGGACCGCCATGTAATGGACTAAAAAACTATCTTTGGCACATAATGGCAGGCGGAATTAAAAAACTATCAAAAAAGATTTCTTCAAGATTGGTTTCCTATTTTTTACAGGGACTATTTCTTTTTTCACCTATTGCGCTTACAGGATATTGTATTTATAAAGTATTTGATATTGTTGACGGCTGGTTAAATATCAGTATTCCTGGTGTTGGAAGTATTCCTGGTTCGGGAGTTCTTATTTTAGTGATCATTATTTTATTGGTAGGCTTTTTAGGATCTACCATTGTGTTTGAGGCTTTTTGGAAAATCATTGATACTTTCCTAAGTAAATTTCCATTAACTAAATTTATTTATCCTGCTTTGAAGGATATTTTTGGTGCTGTAATGGGGAAGGAAAAAAAATTGAACAAACCTGTTCTTTTTCGCATTAGTAAAGATTCGGATTTAGAACGTATAGGATTTATTACTGAATCGGATTTAAGTAATTTAGGAATCGGACCCGAAAAAGTAGCCGTTTATGCACCGCATTCTTATAATTTTTCCGGGAATGTTTACATTGTTCCTGTGGCGAATATAAAACCTTTGGATGCTGATGCGTCTGAAGCAATGAAGTTTGTTGTTGCGGGAGGAATGGTTAGGGTGAAGGAAATAGATAAGGAAAAAGCGGATGAGAAAATTTAGCCTTTTAATTTTTCTTGTATTGGTTATGACTGCCTGCGGCAAGTCAGTTGAGAATACCAAAACTCCGCCGATTGAAAAGAATCAATCCAAAACAAAATTCTTTAACCAGGACGGCCAGTTTAGAATTAGTTTTGAAAGTGAGCCCACAGCTTATTCTCAATATATCCCCTACGAAAATGGGAAAATATTGATGAACTATTTCATTTATGAAAAGGGAATCAATTTGATCTTTTGTATCAGCTATGCTGATTACCCTAAGAGTTTTACAAAAGGTAAAGTTACTGCTGACTTGTTAAGTGATCTATTGGTAATATTTATTGATTCGAAAAAAGCCGGGCTTGAAACTCAGAAGCAAATCAATGTAAACACTTGGCCCGGGATATACTTTAAGGCCAGTAATTCCGACGTTTTTATTTATGGTGAGTACATTTTGAAACAGAACAGACTTTATCAACTAACCGTTACCAAGGAAGGCAGCTATCATAATGAAGGTGAAGTAAACGCCTTCTTCCAAAGCTTAGAATTACTATAAGAAAAGAAAGTAACTATCTGACAACCTTATTCTGTCGTTTTGACATTATAAAAGAACTGGTATATTTATTGTCTTCAATCAATCCTAGCATTAATTACCCAATCATGACAAATATAGATCCCGCCTTTTTAAAAACCTTCAATGCACTAAAGGATGTTCCGGATGACCAGCTTCAATGGTTTATTGATAACAGTAAACAATACGTTGTTAAAGAAGAAGATTATTTGTTTAAAGAGGATGATCCAATCATAGGAACTCATGTTTTAATTAGTGGAGCATTCAAGGTTTTTTTTATACAAGGAACAGGGATAAGGGAGCTTGGAATTTTTGATGAACGCCAAATCACAGGGTACTTGCCGTATTCCAGAGGCAAAATTGCAGGAGCAAATGCACAGGCCGTTCGTGATGCCGAAGTGTTGACCTATCCGATTGAAAGAACAAAAGAGCTTTTGGAGCATTTCGAATTAACCCAAGCACTAGTTCATGTAATGACCGATAGGGTTAGAAATTTTACAACCCAAATACAACAGGATGAGAAGATGATGGCTTTGGGAAAACTCTCAGCAGGTTTGGCACACGAATTAAACAATCCAGCTGCTGCCATTGTAAGAGGCTCTGATATGCTCAAAAAACATTTGCAACTTCAGCCGGAAACCTTTAAAAAAATAATGTCTATTCAAATGAAACCCGAGGAGGTGGATTTGGTAAATAATAAAATGTTTGAAGCATTGGGACAAGCTTGTCCAACTTACACTTTAATGGAAAGAACCGATAAAGAGGATGAGTTGACAGATTGGCTGGATAAGAATAAGATAGAAAACAGTTATGAAATTGCTGAGAATTTTGTTGAATATGGATTTTCTATTGAGTTGATGGAAGATTTTAGTTCTCACATTCCTAAAAATTATTTATCGCCTGTGTTTAATTGGATCAACAATAACCTGGTAACGGATAAAATGGTAAATGATATTCAGGATTCGTCAAGTAGAATTTCCGAATTGGTAAAATCAGTGAAGAATTTTACCCACATGGATAGAGGTACTGATATGCAATATGCAGATATTCATGCCGGCATTCGCAATACACTTACCATGTTGAATCATAAGATTAAAAAGAATAGTATTGAAGTGGTAGAAAATTATGATTCTGCATTGCCGGAGGTAAAAGCTTTTATCGGGGAGCTCAATCAGGTTTGGACAAATATTATCGACAATGCACTGGATGCACTGCAGGAAACAAAAGATAGTCGTCTTGAAATTGCAACCCGACAGGATGGTGATTTTGTAGAGGTAAGATTTATTGATAATGGGCCGGGCATTCCAGCAGATATTAAAAGCCAAATTTTCGATCAGTTTTTTACCACGAAGGAAATCGGTAAAGGAACCGGTTTGGGGTTGGATGTTGTAAAAAGAATCATCGATCAACATCATGGTTCAATTAAAGTAAATTCGGAACCTGGGAAAACTGAGTTTATTTTTTGCTTTCCTATTAACGGAGAATTAAAGAAGGAGAATTAAAAATGAGTCAGCCAATTATATTTTCAATCGATGATGATCAGCAGGTTTTAAGGGCCCTTGGTCGAGATTTGAAATCAAAATATCGCCAGGAGTATAAAATCCTGAGTAGCGACTCCGCCAAGGAAGCCTTGGCCAGTTTACGGGAATTAAAAAATAAAGGGGAAAACGTAGCACTATTCATTTCCGATCAGAGAATGCCAGAGATGGAGGGGGTCGCTTTTTTAGAAAAGGCAATGGAAATTTATCCAGAAGCAAAACGGGTTTTATTGACTGCTTATTCTGATACGGATGCGGCTATTAAAGCTATTAATGACGTAAAGTTGGATTATTATTTAACCAAACCGTGGGACCCTCCTGAAGAAAAACTATTTCCGATAGTAAATGATTTGTTGGATGAATGGCAAAATAATTTTATTCCTCACTATCATGGAATAAAATTGATAGGATATCAGTTTTCCCCGAAGTCGCATCACATTAAAGATTTTCTGGCTGGAAATCTTGTTCCATATTTATGGATGGATATAGAAACAAGCGAAGAAGCAGAACAATTAATTCAACTTAACAATATTGAGAAGAAAGATCTTCCTGCTATTTTCTTTGAAGATGGAACTTATGTAGTAGATCCAAATTTGCCCGCAGTAGCAAGTAAAATTGGATTGAATCCAAGTATTAAACATGATATTTATGATGTGGTAATCGTGGGTGCCGGGCCTGCAGGTTTAGCCGCCTCAGTTTATGGAGCATCAGAAGGGTTAAAAACTTTATTGGTTGAGAGAAGAGCTCCCGGGGGGCAAGCAGGAACAAGTTCAAGAATTGAAAATTATTTAGGTTTTCCAACTGGATTAAGTGGAGCAGATCTTACCAGAAGAGCGATTACTCAGGCAACAAGATTTGGAACAGATTTTTTATCTCCCCAATCGGTAAAAGAAATAAAAACAAAAGACAATTATAAGATCATTGTTTTAGAAGACGGAAGAGAGATCAATACAAAATCAGTTGTAATTACAACTGGAGTTGACTACCGTAAACTCGATACAAAAGGATTGGAACAATTTACAGGAGCAGGTGTATATTATGGAGCTGCAACTACCGAAGCGTCTTCTTGTAAAGACAAAGAAGTTTTTGTAGTTGGAGGTGGGAATTCCGCAGGGCAAGGAGCCATGTATCTTTCGAAATTTGCAAAAAACGTTTATATCATTATTCGCAAAGAGGACCTTACTTCAACCATGTCGGCATATTTGATCGATCAGATCAACGGCACACCGAATATTCATTTGTTGGCTAAAACGGAAATTGAGGAAGCCCACGGAAGTGATAAAATACAATCTCTTTCATTGGAGAATGTTGAAACAAAGAACATAGAACAAAAACCGGCTGATGCGGTTTATATTTTCATTGGAGCAAAACCATATACCGAATGGGTAGCAACTGATATTTTAAAGGACGATAAAGGTTTTATTGAAACAGGAAGGGATATGAAATTGCATGAGAACTTCAATAAAATCTGGAAATTACAAAGAGACCCGTATTTATTGGAAACGAGTAGTCCCGGAATTTTTGCAGCCGGAGATGTAAGAGCAGGTGCAATGAACCGTGTGGCTTCGGCCGTAGGCGAAGGTTCAATGTCAATTAGTTTTGTGCATAAATATCTTTCTGAAATATAACCCTATGAGACAAGTTACCTGTAACCATATTGATAATCCCGGAGATTTAAAAGAACATTCCGATCTCTGTGATGTGTGTATAAAAAACAGTGGAAGCTGGGTTCATTTAAGAACCTGCCAAACATGTGGAATAACCTTATGTTGTGATAATTCCCCTAACAAGCACATGTCGGCGCACTTTAAAGAAACCGGACATCCTTTGGTCGTTTCTGCTCAAGAAGGTGAACGATGGATGTGGTGTTACGAGCATCAATTATTTGCTAAGTATTAAATGCTAAAAGAAAAATACATAGAGGTACGAAGTAAAACAGTTCACATTTGTTCGAATCTAAAAGATGAAGAACATGTGATACAGGTGGCCGAGTTTGCAAGTCCACCCAAATGGCATTTGGCTCATACCACTTGGTTTTTCGAAACATTTTTACTTAAACCATTTTTTCCTCAGTATAAAGTATACAATACCGAATATGATTTTCTCTTCAATAGCTACTATGAAACGTTAGGAGAAAGATTAAATCGCAATAGTCGTGGTGTTCTTTTTCGTCCGTATACACCGGAAATTTATTCTTATAGAAAACATGTTGACGATTTTATCATTCAACATTTTTCTGACCTGAATAATGAGGCGGAATCTATTTTGGAACTCGGACTTCATCATGAACAACAGCATCAGGAATTATTGAGGACGGATACAAAGTATTTATTCTCGATGCATCCATTGTTTCCAGCTTGGGATTCGAATGCCTCATTGGATGAATATCGTGTTCCCAAAGAAGTAAAATGGCTGGATATAAACGAAGGAATTTATTCAATAGGATATTCAGAAGACCAATTTTGTTTTGACAATGAACAGCCCGTTCATAAGCAATTTATCACCAGTTTTGGTATCATGGATCGCCCTGTTACCAATAGGGAATATCTTGAATTTATTAATGATGGGGGTTATAAAAATTTTAGATTTTGGTTAGCCGAAGGTTGGGATTGGATTAAACGTGAGAAATTAGAACAACCGTTGTATTGGCATAAAAATAATGAAGAATATTTTTTCTTTCATTTTGATGGCTTAAAAAAACTGGATCTTGATTTACCAGTAATTCATATTAGTTATTACGAAGCAGAAGCGTATGCCCATTGGAAAGGATTGTCATTACCCACTGAATTTGAATGGGAAACCGCAGCAAACCAAAACCCTCAAGCATTTAAAAATATTGTTTGGGAATGGACCCAAAGTGCATATTTGCCTTATCCGGGTTTTAAAATTGCGGAGGGAGCCATTGGTGAATACAATGGTAAATTCATGATCAATCAAATGGTTTTACGAGGAGGATCATTGGCAACCGCGAAAGATCATTCAAGATTTACTTATAGAAATTTTTTTCATCCACATTTACAGTGGCAATTTTCGGGATTACGTCTTATTAAAAGAACTTAGAATTAAAAACTATGATTGTTTACGAATCAAATAAAAACTGGCTTCGGGATCTCCGCCACTTATACAAAAGCTGGACCATGCAAAGAGTGCTCAGAAGTACTTTACTGATTGCTTCGGTTACTGCGGCTCTTTGTGTTTTGTTTCTGGAACTAATTCCTACCGTAAAAATAGGACTTGATGCAAGCATATTTTCATTGCTAGGAGTTGTATTAAGTATTTTATTATCCTTTAGAACAACCACCGCCTACGATAGATGGTGGGATGGTAGAAAGAACTGGGGTGAATTGGTTAACAACACCAGGAACATTGCCATTTATGTGCATAGTACATTTCCCGCTTCCGATACAAAAAGTCGCCACTACATTGCTTCACGGATTGCAAATTTTGGTATTGCCCTAAAAGAACATCTTCGCAGTGGAGTTAAACATGAAGAATTAATCAATCTATCACCTGAAGATTTAGAAAAATATAAATCAAAATCACATTTACCAAGTCATATTGCTTATGAGATTACTAAACGAATTCAAGATGCCTATAAGGCCGGAGAAATCACCAATGAAGATCACCTGAATATCAAATTACACACTCAGGAGTTAATGAATGTAGCCGGATCATGTGAAAGAATTAGAAAAACGCCTATTCCGTTTTCTTACAATGTATATTTAAAACTATTCATTACCCTTTATGCCGTATTTCTTCCTTTTGCGCTAATCCCAATCTTCGGATATTGGTCGATACTAATGGTTGCTTTTGTTTTCTTTGCTTTTATTGGTCTTGAATTAATGGCTGAAGAAATTGAGGATCCATTTGGACTGGATTGTAATGACTTACCAACGGGTGATATTGCTCATACAATAAAAAACAATGTTTTCGAAATTCTTGAAGCAAGACATGTACACGAAGAATCACCCAAAGAAATTTATTCAAAAGTATTTTAAACTTAAATTATGATATCATACATAGAAAAGTTGTTAGAAAACAACAAGGAATTTGTTCAGGATAAACTATCTATCGATCCCGAGTTTTTTATAAAATCCTCAGAAGGGCAACAACCCAAATTCTTATGGATAGGTTGTGCTGATAGCCGTGTTCCGCCTGATGAAATTACCAAAACTTCTCCTGGGGATGTATTTGTTCACAGGAACATTGCCAATCTGGTTGTAATGACTGACATGAACATGTTGAGTGTTTTGCAATATGCAGTTGAAGTTTTAAAAGTAGAACACGTAATTGTTTGTGGCCATTATGGATGTGGTGGTGTTAAAGCAGCTATGGGAAATCACCAATATGGTTTAATTGATAATTGGTTGAGAGCTATTAAAGACACACAAAATTATTACTGGAAACAGTTGGAGGTTTTAACCGAAGAAAAACGATTCGATAGATTAGTGGAGCTAAGTGTAACCGAACAAGTTTATAATTTGGGTAAAACCAATATCGTTCAAAATGCGTGGAGAGCTGGGCAGGAATTATATTTGCATGGATGGGTCTATGATATTGCCACAGGTTTTATTAATGCCCAATCTTCTATGATAAATACCGAAGAAACGCTAAAGGAAGTATGTAAGTTCGAAATGGGTGTAATCGGTCATTAAAAGGTGCAAAAAGATCAGTTAACAGAACAATTTGCAGCCGATGTTCTTAAGGGACTTTCGGCTACTCCAAAATTCTTATTGTCCAAATATTTCTATGATGATATTGGGAGTAAGTTGTTTGGAGAGATTATGCAGCTCCCGGAGTATTATTTAGCCAAAGCCGAATTTGAGATTTTTTCTACCCAATCTACCCAAATAGTTTCAAGTATTTCACAGCCTTTTCATGTAATTGAATTAGGGCCAGGTAATGGACTTAAAACCAAACTCTTTTTAAAGAAAGCTCTTGAAGAAAAGAAAATGTTGTCCTATTATCCCATTGATATTTCCCAGGATGCACTAGATGTACTTTCTAAAAATATTCTAACAGACTTGAAGGTAGAAATACATCCCCTGGCAAGTGAATATATGAATGGGTTGGAGTTACTTGCAAAAGTAAATGGGAATAAACTCATCTTGTTTATGGGATCCAACATTGGCAATTTTAGTCATGATGAAACTGTTCGTTTTTTTCTCTCTCTTTATACGTTAATGAACAAAGGAGATCATTTTATGATAGGATTTGATCTTAAGAAGGACCCGGAATTAATTTTAGCTGCGTATAATGATTCAAAAGGGGTAACAAGGGCATTTAATTTAAACTTATTACATAGAATGAATCGTGAGTTAGGGGCCAATTTCGATGTGGTTAATTTTAAACATTATCCAACTTATGATCCTAGAAGCGGAGAAGCAAGAAGTTATTTAATCAGCGAAAAAAAACAAACTGTTTATATGGGCCCTCTCCATAAAGAATTTTTCTTTGCCAAGGATGAGGCCATTTACATGGAAGTTTCCAGAAAATACGAAGTAAACGACATTGAAAATTATGCAACGGCAGCAGGATTAAAAATGGTAAAAGATTTTAAAGACTGTAAGCATTATTTTTCGGAAGCTTTGTTTATTAAGGAATAGCTATTTTAGCGAAAAGCATTTCATAAACCATAAGCGGCCCCGATGGCCGCAAGTATCCTTTTAATTGCCTTAGAGATGATCTGTGACGGTTGTAGGGGCTTATCGCGATACGCCCATGCTAAGCAAGCCGAAATGGAAATAGCAATTAAAAGATACTGCAAACAGCGGGAAGAGCCGCCCGTAAAAAAAGGGCCGCATTGCGACCCTTTTTACACATAAAAACAAACATTACTTAATTCACCACATATTTTTTGGTCCCAACACCTTTATCGGTAAAAATTCTTACCACATAAGTTCCACCGTTGGTAATTCCTGTGTTAATACTAATATTTCCTGATCTATTAATTGTTTCATTCGTTATTAATTTCCCCAGCATATCGTAAATTGAAATCTGTTTTACATTATCCGTTACAAACATGCTTAATAAATCATTTGTTGAATTCTGTGGATTTGGGAAAATGGAAAACTCAATATCTTCAACAAGCGGATCAACTCCCATTGTTCCCGTTGTTTGATCATATTTGTATAATGTACCATTTAAACCACCCACGAAAGCGTAGGTTGAATCCAAAACATAAGTAGAAGTCATAATTGTATCCGTAGAAAAGAAGTCAACATTGTTTCCTCTTTTTGTAATAATTACACCGTAGGCGATATTACTTGCACAAGCCATTACTCCCCAATCATTATCAGTAAAATCCATTTCGGCAACAACCGGGTAATAAAATGTAGGTTGTATGGTACTGTCAACACTCCAACTGTTTCCAGCATCTGTTGATTTTTCTAGCAACCACCATCCTGAGTCATTGGCAGCATAAACAGTGCTAGTATCACTCCAATCAACCGAAAGGTAATTATAACCCGTTCCTGAATTGACAAGGTTATATAACCAAGGGGTTGTAGAGTTTGCAACATTACCATCAGCTCCAACGATTACTATTTCATCATTTATGTTTGATGTAATATCCATCCATCCATCAAAAGCAGTATCGGTAATTAGCGTATCGAATGTAAAACAAAAGCCACCGAAGTATCCGGCTTGTCCGCCACCATGTAAACAATTGCTACCCGCGGCATATTCGGTAAAACTGCTTGAGTGATGAAAATTATTAATGGAACAAATGGAATCATCAACAAACATACTTCCACCACATTCTTCCTGCCATCCATCCACTAGTAAATTATAAGTACGATTAATTAGAGTAAACTTATCATAGAACAATACTCCTGCAATCATTCCTGATCCGTAATCAGAAAACTGTGCAACTTTAATGTTGCCGTTGTTTCCAGTTCCTTGTCCTGTGGCGGGTAGAGCAAGATCGGCCCATGTTGCGCCACCGTTAGTTGTCATTTTTAAGAGACCATTATCGCCGGCAATAAATCCGGTATCTCTATTCATAAAGGAAACATCTCTAATGTTTTTAGTAGTTCCGGTATTTACCAGAGTCCAGTTTATCGACTGTGCTGTTAAGTGCATTCCTACAATGGAAATTGCAGCTAAAATGAGGAATAATTTTCTATTCATACTTTCTTATTTTAAATGGGTTCAACAAACACGCATTTGTATTTGTCGTTTACGAATATACGTGAGGGGCCTAAAAAGCTCCGTACATTTAACTCCCCTAAAATTGTACTTTTCGTTTACAGAAGGTTTCTTCCAAGTTTTGGAAAATAAAATACATCTCGGAAATCGACAAAATACAAAACCCAAATTCTATTTATCATCCTGTCTCGGACCAGATTGGGGAATGTCGAAGGATTGGAATTTGAATAATTTATTTCTCTTTTACTCTTGCAAGATACTCTCCTGTTTCAGGATTTACCCTAATCATTTCTCCCTGATCAACAAACAATGGAACAGCAACAGTTGCTCCAGTTTCTACAGTTGCTGGTTTTAATGTTCTTGTAGCAGTATCACCTTTCATTCCCGGTTCTGTATAGGTAACTTCAAGATCAACCGATTTTGGTAAAGTAACATTGATTGGATTTTCTCCTTCAAAGGAAACCACAATCATGCTTCCTTCTTTTAAGAATTTTGTTCCGTTTCCAAAAAGAAGAGATGCCACATGGTATTGTTCGTAGCTAGTTGTATTCATACAAACCAAAAAATCACCTTCAGGATATAAATATTGTAAATCATGGTCTTCAACACGAACAATTGTTACCTCTTCATCAGGGCGAAATCTGTTCTCCATTTGTTTGCCCGATTTAAGGTTACGCATTGTTGCCTGATAAAAAGCTCTCAGGTTTCCGGGAGTTCTATGCAACACTTCGGTAATAACGCAAAGTTCATTGTTGTATCTAATGTATGATCCGTTTGAAAGATCGGAAGCCTTAGCCATAATCGATTGTTTTACTCGTGTTTATTTAGTTTGTTTAATGAACTCGTGAGCTCATTCCTTGCTCCTTTTGGAATTCGGTTGCGTAAAAATAGGGGATTTCAGCTAAGATTCAATTAAAAAGGGCAGTTCGGCTATATCCATTTTAACTATTTCCTTATTTGGCCTGTGAACCTTTTAAATAACTGGGTGTAATTCTTTCCATAACAAACCAGTATATGAATGGAAATATTTACATTCCCCAGCCCTGCCACGAGAATTGGAATAAGATGACCCAGGCCGAAAAAGGCCGTCATTGCGACGTGTGCAGCAAAGTTGTAACAGATTTTACCAAAATGAAAAAGGAAGAGGTGGCGACGGCTCTTGCGACTTCAGGGGATGATATTTGTGGGCATATCAATCTTGACCATCTTACTCCAACCAATAAAAAGCAAAAGATCTATTTCTGGTTTAAGGGAACTTTCATTCCAAAAGTAGGATATGTTGTCTTTGCAATATTTGGGCTTGCTTCAATTTTCAAAAAATCAGCATTTGTCCAAATCTTGAAGGCAGAGTGGTAATGATGAATGGTGGTGCAAAATACCAGGAGCCAATAGTTGTCGAGAAGAAAATAAATATTGTGGTAGTGGATGAACAAAATCGTCCGGTTCCCGATGCCCTCGTAAAAATAACTATTAATGATGCGGTTGTTGCTTCGGCAACTACATCCACTAAAGGGGAATGTTCAAATATAGCTGAAGTTGATTTAACAGGATATACTTTGATTAACATTGAGGTAGATGCTTATGGATACAAGCATAAAATTGTAAAGCAAATTCGTGTTGCAAAGGACAATCAAACCTATAGAGTAAAGTTAGACGAAGAAGTAATCTTCATGGGTAAAATGAAAGCGGATGTTGAATTGTATATAGAACCAATTAAGGAAGTTGTAACATGTAATTCTGAACCGGTGTCCTCCATTAATCACCCTATTCTGGTACTTATCATTCCCTTTCCGGAGAAATTACAAACCCAAGAGTTGGATATTTTCCATAAAGAGGATTCGCTTGAAACGACTGAATTTGTTCCTCAATTTGAATTTGAAAAAAATGTGCTTTCATTTATTTCCTATCCAAACCCAACAACAGCGGACATAACTATTCAAACGAAAGAAGATGTTTCTTTTGATGTGAAGATATTTAATGAATCAGGAGCGTTGGTTTTACAGCAAATTAATCAATATCAAAGAGCACAAATTTCCTTAGAGGGAAATGCGGCAGGAAATTATTTTGCGATGATATTTATTAATAACAAAGCAGTAGAAACACATAAAATTGTTTTAATCAAATAGATTATGAATTCAAAAATTATTATTGCCAAGCCTTGTCACGAAAACTGGAACAAAATGACCATGGAAGAACAAGGTCGTCATTGTTTGGTTTGTAGTAAAGTTGTAAAAGACTTTACAAAAATGAAAACGGAGGACATTGTACAAACCCTTAAAACTACTGAAGGTGAAATTTGTGGAAGAATAGGAGTAAAGGAACTTACTCCAGCTAACAATAAGCAGAAAATTTCTTTCTGGATGAATGGTTTTTTATACAGGAAAGCAATTTATCCGGTAATGGCTTTATTGGGAATTGCCTTCATAACCAAAAAAGCCACTGCTCAAACTGGCGATTACCCAGTAAAGGGCAAAATGGACTATAGGGATTACCATACCAATGATAAGAAATTAAATATGGTAATAAAAACCAATCAGAATAGTCCGCTTGCAAATGCCCATATCAAAATTGTTTCGGGCCTTGTTAAAGAGCAAAAAGATATGACTACTGATGCAAACGGAAGGATAACTTTTAATTTTGAAGCATCAAACCTATTATCTAACGTGGTTGAAGTGGAAATAATAGCATTGGGTTACGAAACCCGAACTTCAAAAATCACTTTGATTAAGGATATCCAAACAGTAGAGATTAAAATGGAAGAGGAAATGATGATCATGGGAGAAATGATGTTTGTACCCGATGAAAAAATTGATGAACCTAAATCAATCAAAGTGGACTCTGTACCTAAAATAGAAATTTGCAAATGCGATTTTAAAGAGATAAAGGATTTAAAACTGGTTGAATGGAACGTTGTTGAGATTGATGATAGAATTATTGATCGTCCAAATGATATTGATACCAACTCAACGGTTGAAAAGATAGATGAAACAATTAGTAATACTTCAGAATTCGTTTTGTTTCCAAATCCATCTACTGATTTTGTTACCATTCAATATAATGGAAAAGAGAATTTCAACGTGGATATTTTTGATGCTAGCGGGAAGAAGATTCATGCCATAGTTAATGTGAATGAAAGATACCAGCTGGACCTTACAAAATATGCTGCTGGAACATACTATGCACTTATTACAATTGAAGGGAGAGCAGTAGAAACTAAAAAAATTATTGTAAGCAGATAGTTTCTATTTGACCCAAGCCTTTTTTAGATCAATGATCTGATTAAGGTGACGTTGTTTGTGATCTGCCATAAAGCCAAGTGTTTGCTTTAAGTTGATTTTGCCTACTACAGGATGTTTAAATAATTGACGATTTACATCAGCATCAGAAACTGAATCAAGTAATTTTTCCAACTCTTTACGTGTAAGTTTCCATTCAGCCATTATATCCGTAATTTTATATGGACCCTTTGGAGTTTCCAAAACTTTTGGAGCTCTGAATTTTCTTTTTGAACGTAAGGCATATCTTAAAAGAGTGGCTCTATAAAACGATTTTAAACCGGCGTTTTTACTTTCTGCTGGATTGTTTAGTTTTTTTTGGATGTATAGAATAACACCTTTTTCAACGGTAGAAATATGATAGATTATTTGGGCAATGCTCCATCCACTTGATTGTGTAACTTGGTTGGCCTGCTCAAATGAAATATTTTCTACCTCCTTATCGTAGTCAACGATAAGCTGTTGTAAATGAGAAAATCTTTTTTGAAATTTTGGGTGCATTTATCTAACCGTTAAGGTTGCTGATGTTAATGTTGCATTCGCTTCACCATGTAATTCCTTTAGAAGTGCATCCACTTCTTCATGAGTAAAATTACAGAACCAACGATCAGCTCTTTCGGAGATACTTGGTAACCCTTTTCCACGAATTGTATCAGCAATAATTACGTTTGGTTTTCCTTTTTCTATTGGGAATGACTTGAAAGCATCCCCCAGCTCTTCGAAATTATGCCCGTTAATCCTTCTTACAGCGCATCCAAACGCTTTAAACTTATCTTGCAGCGGTTCTAGTGGAATAAGATCTTCGGTTCGCATATTGGCCTGAAATTGGTTTCTGTCGACCAAAAAGATCAGGTTATCTAGTTTATACGCTTGTGCAATTAAAACAGATTCCCATACGGAACCTTCGTTCAGCTCCCCATCACCTGTAACAACCACCACCTTGTTTTTTCCACCACGTATCTTAATATCCATTGCGATCCCAACTGCAACCGAAGGTAAATGACCGAGGGAACCTGAATAAAATTCGATTCCTGGTATGTTTCTGTTTGGGTGCCAGTATATTGAATCATTGTTTTTCAAATGATTTTTCAGTCTATCTTTTTCAATCCAACTTAATTCGGCAAAAACGCCATATAGTGCAGGTACATCATGTCCTTTTGAGAGTAATAGATAATCTCTGTTTGGGTCATTTAAATTTCCCGGATTTGTATTGAGAAATTCATTGTATAAAAACACAAAAAGATCGGCACATGAAAGGGAGGCTCCAATAAAGCATCCACCATCCGTACTCATTCTAACAATATGCTCGCGAACCTTTAACGCTTGTGCCTCTAGTACATTTATTTTGTCGGGTGACATGTTATTTTTTTTCAAAGGTATTATTTAAAATGCACTTTTCACTTTCCTCTTTTCCACTTATCATCAATATTCTTAAGGTCGTCGATATGATTTTTATACCAATATTCACCGGCATAGGTTTTATTGATTTCTGCAATCTCTGGTTTTTGTTGTAGAAGATTTAAAATTTCTGATAGCGTAAAATCATGCTTTTGAGGGTAAAGCTCTTCGTAAACCTTTTTAATGAACTCAAAATCCTCTTGGTAGTCTAAGGTCCATCGATGAGATGTGCTATAGTCCAAGCCTGTTTCCCAAAATACTGACCCTATTCTAAATTCATCTTTGTTTTCCCAGATATAAGGTGTTGTATGTTCTCTTTCTAACTCTCTCTTTGCCTCTTTCCATGCCTTTTCAAGGGTTTTAAATGACATTACCTCAACATCGTTTCCATCAGGCCATGAAGCAGGATGGAGATTGCTTACAAAATCATATTCAGCCGAACGACTAATATAATACTGCAATACCTCGTCGATAATTTCTGGATCAATTAATGGACAGTCGCTTGGTATTTTTACAATTGCATCAGCACCAAATAAAACAGCGGCTTGATAATGCCGGTCTAGCAAATCTGTCGAATTCCCTCTATAGTAATCAATATTATTTGTTTTGCAGAGATCCGCAATAACATCGTCTTTTGCTTTTTGCGTTGTTGCTACACATATTTGCCCATATAATTTTGATCGCTTTACTCGTTCTATCATTTTGAGAAGGATAGGCTCTCCAAGAACGGGCATCATTACTTTATCAGGCAAACGGGTTGATCCCCTTCTGGCCTGTATAACAGTAAGAATTTTCATGAAAGATTAAGCTGATTGGAGAATTGTCTCCGGAACATACTGGGTGAGAAATTTTTTCCCATCACCATTGAAATCAACAAATTCGCGGGCAAGAGCTGCTATCTGCATTGCAGAGGTTCCTTCGTTTTGTATTGGTAATTGTTTTTTAAGAACCTCAATATTAAAATACGAATGAACCGGTTTTCCTAATGCAATTCCAATATAAACAACGGTAGAGTATTGAGTGATCAATTCAGTACAATTGGCGATCATGTGATTTGTATCTTCATCCTGAAAAACCATCGTGCCTTGTGGGCAATTTTCTATAATCTCGCTATATGCACGATCATAGATTTCATTTGGATGAAGCTTAAAGAATAATCTTTGTCCGTTAGCGATTTCAACACATTTTTTAATGAATCCAACTCTGTCTTCACTAAATCTTTGCTCCCGAATGTCAGAGGTACAAACCAATACATAATCTTTGTAAGGGAAGTTGTTGGCTAGAAATTCGCGGGCATTATCATAATTGGGAATCCCAGTAACAACGATTCTATCCTTATCGGTACCCATTCCATTGAAATAGTCTTTGTAGCCTTGACTTGCCACGCAATAAATATCAGCTTTGTTAGAGCTTCCGTTCAACGATGTTTTTAAGGCCATGTAGGTTGGAAGTTTCATCTTCTTAATGAACTTCGCCCATGAATTAACAGGGTCGGTCATGCCTTCCTGTACCCATATTGTTTTGGTTTCTTTACAAATTTTAGGATATGACATATCGGTACAAAGGAAAATCAGGTCATATTTATTACCTAAACTTTCGCCAGCATAATCATATTTCAAGCCGTGATCTTTCACAAACTTCTCTCCCATTTCTTTGAACCTTCCTGAAATGATTGTATGCTCCAAAGTGCCCAATTTTAGAGTGGTATGCATGATCCAATCAGCAGGGAAAAACTGAGTAAAAAAGCAATCAAACTCACCTTTTAAATTCAGATAGATTTCATGCATTTGGGTCGTCTGATTTGGCGATCCAATGATGAATAATATTTTCTTTTTACGCTTCGGGCTCACTTTCCGTTATTCAATAATTTACACAAGATACAAAAATATTTATTTATCTACCCTCGAGAACTTTTCGGTCTTACCCAAAAGAGAAACTCCTATATATCCTCTTATATTCGCTATGTCCATGCTAGCCATGGTGATTTTGCAGCCGTATGTTTTGCCTTTTTCCGGATCATATAACGTCCCACCTCCCCAAACACCATCTCCTCTGTACTTCATGTCTTTCATAACTCTCAAGCCAATAAAAGGCACTTTTCTAAGGGTAGGGTCAGGGTTGTGTTTATCTAATTTAGGGACCCCATCCGGCTCATTTGGTTTTTCCAACCAGATCAGTTTCCCGAAGTAATGTGACCCTATTTTCTCAATTCTAACGTTCATTACATAATCTGAATTGGTCCATGTTCCAACAATATCATCTGCATTAAAGGTTTGGGAACTCAGTGTTTCTGACTGTGCATTTACCTGAAGGTTTAAGCCAGTAAAAACAAAAAATATAAGGCAAAAAGAAATGACTAATTTATTCATGCAACAAAGCTCAATGATGAGGCCGACAATTAAATTTGGTGCAAAAGTAACCAATACCTTTGCAATTACCTTGATGCTTTAACAAAAATTATACCAACTAAACTGCTGATAGCTTAAGCCATGAAAAGCGCCTTAAGCTCAGTTGCTTCCTCTGGCTTCATTTTACCAGCCAGAATGAGGCTTAATTGACGACGGCGAAGAGCCCCATCGAATCTGGCTATTTCGGACTCTGTTACTGGGGTAATAGGGGGTACATAAATGGGGTTACCCATTTGATCCACTGCTACAAAGGTATATATGGCTTCGTTACATTTAACTTTTTCACCCGAAAACGTGTCCTCCACCCAAACCTCTATAAAAACCTCCATTGAAGTGGTAAAGGCCCTGGATACCTTGGAATATAAGGTAACCACATTTCCCAATTTGATAGGCTGGCCAAAAGAAACGTTGTTTACCGATGCTGTTACTACAATTCGGCCACAATGCCTTTGGCAGGCAACCGCTGCAATTATATCCATCCAGTGCAAAAGCCTACCTCCCATTAAGTTTCCAAGGGTGTTGGTGTCGTTTGGAAGTACTATTTCTGTGCTTTCGGAACTGCTTTCACTTGGTGTTTTACCTTTCAACATAATTTTATTTATTACCGTTTCCAAGCATTCCCATTACTACCTGAAGATTATTTTGAGCAAGCACAAAATTGGGATCCATTTTTAAGGCACTTTCAAAATACAATTTAGCGTCCTCGGGCTTTTTGTCGTCTATTAATATTATTCCACCAACATTAAGCGCAGCGGCCAGCACAGGCACTTCCTGACTCGAAGTTTCGTAGTTAATAGTAATCATCATCGTTGTTGCGGCTTTATCATTCAAAATGCGATCAACATTTGACATCGATTCTGCATTGCGCTTTAAGCCATATTGACAAACCGCAAGCTTATATCGCATAATTAGATTATTGTCTAAGACTAATACTTTCTCGTAATACTCAATAGCCTTATTTAATACACCCAAGTTTTCGTAGCTAATTGCCACAATTTTTAATGTATTCGTATCATTTGTTTTTGTTTTAAGAATGTCTTCACCAAGCATTATTGCCTGCTCATACATTCCCATCATCCCATAAATAGAAACCAGAGTATCTTTCCATTGTGGTTTATCAGGATATTTCACCATCAACTCCAAAACGGCGGTTCTGGCAACGGTAAAATCTCCAAATTGCATGGCTTTTTGATATAATAAATATTCTTTGTCTACCTGTGGATTTTTATTCTTTTGGGAATGAAGAATAGGTGTAAAGCAAGCGAAAAACAGAATTCCAACTAAGTATTTCATTGTATATATTTTGTGAAAGGTAACGATATTCTATGTATTTGATTGTGCATATAGAATCGCCTTTTCCAAATCAGATGGCGTGTCTATAGAAATGGTTTGATATTGGGTGATGCCAACTGATATTTTAAACCCATACCCCAACCATCTTAATTGCTCTAAACATTCTGCCTTTTCCAGATCCGTTGGTTCCATCGCCTTAATTTCCGGAATTGCCTGAGTTTTAAACGCATAGATACCTATATGTTTCAGGAAGCTCCTTTTTTTAAGCCATAGGCTTTTATCGATACCTTGAAGAAATGGGATTGCTTGACGGCTAAAGTAAAGAGCCTTTTTATGATCATTAAGCACCACCTTTACCACGGAATCTTCCCATAATTCGTTGGGGTCAGAAATCTCTTTAGCAAGTGTTGCAATGGAACAATCGCATCCCTCAATCAAACTGGCGACCTCGGTTATTTGCTCAGGACGAATAAATGGTTCATCTCCCTGAATATTTACCAGATAGTCAAAGTCCCCATCAATTTCGCGAATTCTATCGTATGCATCAAAACAACGAACAGTGCCATTAAGAGCTAAAGAATCTGTCATTACTGCTAAACCACCATGATTGATTACTTCCTTGTAGATTCTCTCATCATCGGTAGCTACATATACTTTTTGAAGACCGTTGGATTTAGCGCATTGCTCGTAAACCCTCCAAATCATTGATGTTCCAGCAATATCTACCAAAGGCTTTCCCGGGAAACGTGTGCTTAAATATCTGGCTGGAATAATCCCTACCGTTGAACTCATCCTTGGTTGGTAAAATTTTGATTGGACAAATGTACTACAATTTTGCTAAAAGTCAATAATACCAGTAGCTTGAGAAGCTATGCTCTTTAAAAAAAAGGACGGATTAGCTGGAGTAGAGATAGTTCCACGCGGTTTTATAGAAGGATTTCGTTTCCATGAGTTCTAAAAACTCTGAGTAAAAAGAGTCATTACTCAATGTTGCGCTATCGCCAATTACAACCAACTTCTTTTTTGCCCTTGTTAAGGCCACATTTATACGTCTATAGTCTTTTAAAAAGCCAATGTCTCCACTATTATTAGACCTAACTAAAGAAATATAGATAATATCCCGTTCTTGGCCTTGAAATGCATCAACTGTGTTCACTTTTATCCTTTTGTAGGTATCACCTTTTAAATTTAATTCTTCCTCAACTTTTCTTACCTGTTGCCTGTAAGGTGAAATAATTGCAACTGATGGTTTATTGGGTTCATTGAAGATCCACTCCCATTCTGCTAAATGGCTCATCATAACCTTTATCTCTCCTTCGTTATAAAGACTCAAAGTTTCCGAATCCTGAACCTCCTCAAAACCACATCCTGCTGTATCGATAAATTCTATAGCATCAGTATTAATTCCCTCAAAATTTAATTTGCGATTGGCAACTGTTTCGTGAGCTATTAGCCGGCCTTCATAAAACTTTTTATTGGAAAATTCCATGATATCGGTATTCATTCTATATTGAACATTGAGCAAATGGGCAGAATCCGGTTGGGTTTCCATACACTTTTCCATCAGTGTTTTGCCCAACCCCATTTTTATCGCTGCAGCACTTTTTATCGTTGGAGGTAATTGAAAAGGGTCTCCAGCCATTATTATTTTTTCCCCACGGCAGATGGGGATCCAGGTTGCCGGTTCGAGAGCTTGAGCTGCCTCATCAATAATGACAGTTTTAAAATTCTTTCCTTCCAAATAGCGGCTTTCCACTCCAACCAGAGTTGTTACAACTACTTGAGCCATTCGCAATATATCGGATACAAGATAATCCTCCAACATTCTTGCTTCAGTGCTCAACGCCCTGGCTTCTCGATATAGTAAATCGCGTTGTTTACGCTCCTCAAATCCAAAATTTCTCTTGTATTTTGAAGCCATTCGTCGATATTCCAATGCACGCCGCTTGTAATCTGCCAATTCTTTTTGACGACTATGTGTTTCTAATAAACCCTCCACCGTATATTTTAGAAGATCACTAGAAACCCGGGCAACATTTCCTATCCTAACGACATTAATATTCTTATGGCCTAATTCTACCGCTACATGATCCGCGGCAGCGTTACTGGGAGTACAAACCAAAATTTGTTCTCCTCTTTTCACCATTTCATGAATGGCGCTAACCAATGTTGTGGTTTTCCCTGTGCCCGGAGGGCCATGTACCAATGCCAAATCTTTTGCCTGAATGATTGCATTTACAGCAGCATTTTGTGAATTGTTGAGGATCTCGTTTTTATAATATGAAGGCTCATCATTTAATTCAGTTTTGCTAATACCATAGCATATATTTGCCAATTCAGCTAATCGGCAATTTTTTGCATTCATTACAGTTTTTAAGGCCTTTTCCATTTCCTTGTACGTTTTGTCATCAAACAAAACATCCACTGCTATTTTGCTTTCGTCAACCCAATCTGGAAGGTCGTCTATCATAAAAACAATCTTCATGGTATTGCCATCCACAAAATAAACGGATCCGATTATAAACTCAGTGTCATTGGAACTATTATAAACTTTTACCTGTTTCCCCCCACTAAATTGATGCGAACTATCAACAATCTTCTGTTCAATCTTGATGTAAGGATAATCGCCTAGCCCATACCCGGTTTCTTTTACATATACCGGATACCAGCTATAACCCTCCTTCACTTTATGCTGAATTGGAAGTCTGGCAAGGTGTTCAAAGAAATATTGGTATTCGTGATCCCTTTCTTTCAGGATCATCGTTAATAATTTTTGCAAATCGTTCACAACTTCTTCATGCACTTTATTCATCTCATATATATCTTGGTAACATATTTACAGTAAACTAGGGCTATGGTAAATAGGTAATTAATTTTTTAAAGTATGACGTCATATCTGGTTGAAATCGATCTTCCCGACAATTATACGGAAGAGTTTGAACAAAGAATACCTCATCAGAGGTTTATGGTGAACAAATTAATGGAGAAGGGAACTATTTTATCCTATTCTTTGGCGGCGGATCGTGGTAAATTATGGATCATTACTTGTGCTGCAAGCAAAACACAGGTTAGAAACATGATTGCCAGTATGCCCCTCTATGATTATTTTGTGGAGTATATGATCCACGAGTTGATGTTTAACGAAACAACGCAAGCATCCATGCCTCAGCCTTCTCTAAATTAGTACGGCTGTTCGTATTAAATTATCTATATTTGCGCCAGTTTTATTGGTGCTATGAGCAAGTCTCTCCTTATTTTTTTCTCCTTTTTTATTTTTATTTCCTGTGGGAGTAAAAAACCGCCTCCTCACCCCGAAGCCTATATGCCTAAACTTCCATTCATAGGGGACTATGAGATCATTGAAAAAGAAGTAAATGGCCAAACCGTTTATGATACCGTTTTTACAACCATCCCACCCTTCAGTTTTACCAATCAGGATAATGAAATCATTACCGAAAAAAACTATCACGGTAAAGTTTATATAGCCGATTTTTTCTTCACAACTTGCCCAAGTATTTGTCCTAAAATGACGAGCACCTTAACGTTGGTTCAAGAGAAATTGAAGAACGAACCAAACTTTGCTATTCTTTCTCACAGCATTGATCCCGAGTACGACAATCCAGAAATCTTAAAGGCATATTCCCAGAAAAATAATGCGAATAACAAAATGTGGAATTTTGTTACCGGCGATCGTGATGAGATCTATGATCTTTGCGAAAACTATTATATGGCATATGCTAAAAGAGATTCATTGGCCGAAGGTGGATATGTACATAGTGGATTTTTGATTCTTGTTGACAAACATAAATTTGTTAGAGCTGCTTACGATGGAACAAGAGCTGAATTGGCGGATAGTATTGCGGCGGATGTAAAAATACTTTTAAACGAAAAATAATGCAGTTGAAAAAGAACGACAAAAAAGCGAGAATACTTATAATTCTTGTATCGATTATCATATTTGCTGCAATTACCGTATTAAGTAGAGTTAAAGTTGATGTTGATTTGGGGTTTGATAAACATTTTTTTGCAAAATTGAATGCATGTATCAATTCGCTGGTTTCGGTTTTATTAATTGCCGGTTTAATTTCCATCAAAGCTAAAAACAGAAATCTGCATAAAAGGATCATGCTGGCTGCAATGAGTTTTTCAATACTTTTTTTACTTTCATATATCTGTCATCATTTGTTTACCGGAGATACTAAATTCGGGGATTCTAATCATGACGGAGTAACAAGCTTGGAAGAAAAAGCAGCGGTGGGATCAATGAGATTAGTGTATTTTATCATCCTTATTACCCATATTTTTCTAGCAGCCATTATTCTTCCGTTTATTTTGTTTGCCTCGTATAGGGCCTTAATCAGTGAGTATCCGCAACATAAGAAGTTGGCAAGGATTACCTGGCCAATTTGGTTGTATGTTTCGGTTACCGGTGTAGCGGTTTATTTATTAATTTCGCCGTACTATTCGTAATGAGCAAAAAGCAGATATATATTGGTCTCTCAATTCTCCTGGTAATATTTTTTATATCACCGGTATTAGTTGATGCTCAATGTGCAATGTGTAATGCGACAGCATCTACTTCAACTGAGGGAAATAAAGAATCTGCGTTAGCACTAAACAGTGGTATTTTATTTCTAATGTCAATTCCTTATGTACTGCTTACTGGGATAGTAATTATCTGGTTAAGATTTCGCAAGCAAAAGAAGGCTGAACAGGCTTCTTAATTTTCTCGCGGTTGTTTAACCAATCATCTTTTGTTATCTTCCGTAAGCCATTTATCCTAGCATACAATATGAGAAGTGTTTTCTTAATTTTTATTTGTTGCGGCGTTTTAGCATCATGTTCCCCTAAAAAACAAAAAGTTGATCTTCTTGTTTACGATACAAGCATTTACACAATGGATAAGGACTCCTCGAAATATACCGCAATGGCTATCTCAGATGGAAGAATTGTGGATGTAGGTAATGAAGAGATATTAAAAAAATATTCTGGGGAAATTGAATTAAAACTTACAGGAAAATTTATTTATCCCGGGTTGATCGATGCACATTCTCATTTTTATGGTCTTGGTGAAAGTATGGTTACCGTGGATCTTCGTGGGATTGAAAGCGAGGAAGATATGAATTCGAAAGTAAGGGAATTCTATTCTGTGGAGACGCCTTCAAGCTCAACAAAAAAATCGACATCTGTTCAGGGCAGAGGCTGGGATCAAAACCTATGGGAATCAAAAAAATTCCCTACCAATGTTGAATTGAATAAAATGTTTCCTGATATCCCGGTTTGTTTAAAAAGGATTGATGGTCATGCGGCATTGGTAAATCAAAAGGCACTTGATATGGCCGGTATTGACGAAAATTCAAAAATTAGCGGAGGAGAGTTTATAAAAGAGAATGGAAAACTTACCGGAGTTTTGATAGACAATGCGGTTGATTTGGTAACGGCAAAACTTCCTGAACCAACAAAAGAAGAAAAAAAACATGCAATTTTAAAAGCTGAAAAAGAATGTTTAAAATATGGTCTCACGACGGTTTGTGATGCAGGTATTGATAAGGTCTTAATCGATTTGTATGATGAAATGCATAAAAGCGGAGAACTTCAAATTCGCATTTATGCAATGGCAAATCCCACCCAACCTACATTAAATTGGTTGCTAGAAAACGGACCTTTTAAAACGGATAGATTACATGTAACGTCAGTAAAGTATTATATGGACGGGGCAATGGGTTCTCGTGGCGCTTGTTTATTGGAGGATTATTCTGACCAACCGGGGCATAGGGGTTTTTTACTGAATTCGATAGACAGCTTAAGAGGGTTGGCGAAAATTTTAAAGGAAAACAATCTTCAACTAAATGTACATTGCATTGGGGATTCAACCAATCGTGTTACCTTAAAAATAATGGCGGAGGTTTTAGGAGATGATTCTACCTCTCGTTGGAGGATAGAGCATATGCAATTAATATCAGAGTTGGATTTAAAATATCTGGAACAACTCAAGATTATTCCATCCATGCAGCCTACTCATGCCTCTTCTGACTTCCCTTGGGTACTGGAGAGAATAGGTAATGATCGTTTTCGTTTGGCATATGCATTCAAAACATGCCTACTACGGTCAGGAACCATTGCATTGGGAACTGATTTTCCTGTTGAAGAAATAAACCCTTTTAAAACTTATTTTGCAGCCATTACCGAGCGTGGCTTTTTGGAAGATTCGGAAGATCTTGCCTATGGAAATGTAAAAGTGCAAACAGCGAAGAAAAAGGTGAAACCGGAGCACTTAACCCCCTATGAAACGTTAAGAGGTATGACCATTTGGGCAGCTTATGCTCAGTTTGAGGAAAATGAAAAAGGCTCGCTTGAAAAAAACAAGTTTGCCGACTTTATTGTAATGGATCAGGATATTTTCACATCCACGAAGGAAGATCTGGATAAACTAATTCCCTTCTACGTCTATATAAATGGCAAGCTTGTTGCTCGTAGGTAATAAATAATTTGTAGATTTAGAATATGAAAGGCCGATTATTATTATTTTCCATTTTTATTTCCGTAGGAACTTCAATCAACGCTCAGTTTACTTATAAATGGGATACCAAATTTTTTAGTTTTACTTCTCCCTTTGAACTTACAAAAGTGGAAAGTACTTCTATTGATGAATTCAACTGGCAAAATGATGAATATACTATTGAGATCTCTGCCTTTGGAATAGGATATTATAATACTTATTATGGAGGCCAGGATATAAAATCGGTTGCTAATCAGGTGGCCACGGATCAAAGCTTTTATGATATGGATAAGATGAGGGAGTATGGCGATTCTTTGCCATTAATGGAAAGCGGTTATTTCGTTTTGGCGAAAACCCCGGGGATGGAAGCGAATCAATATGCCGCTGTAATTGTAATTATTGGATTTAGTGAAAAGAGAAAAATATACTTCGAAGCAAGAATCTATTGTTTCAATAATAAATACAAAAAAGGAATTGAAATAGCGAAATCCTTTAAGTTTGACAAGTAAGATCTTTATATCCTCCAAGCGCATCGCTTTTTTTATTGCTATGGTAGGATCGATTTGGGCTTATATTGTTCATTCGCATAATATCCGGTATTTGGAAGAAAGCAGAAAACATACTGGTAACGGAATGGTTTTTACGGCCGATGATGCTTCTTATATAAGTCCACCCGAAAACTTTAAACGCACATGGGTTTGGAAAGACAACACCGAAGGAGTGAGTTCATATATTCAACGTCCGCCAATGATTGGGCTTATTAATCTTCCCTTTACTTTTATTTTTACATATGGAGATATGGGAATGCAAAAATATGTAGCACTTTTATTACACTTTTTTGCGATCTATCTTTTTGGTCTAATGGCGATTGAATTACTGGGAAAAAGAACGGCCATTTTTGTTCAATTCATTTATGCTTTGCTTCCTTGTTTCTGGGGCTATCTATTTTATTATCTTGCTGAGTCAATCACCCCATCTTTGTTGATCTTCTTGAGTTATGGATATTTAAAGTATCAAACAACTCAAACTTCCAGATGGCTTCTTTTTCAGTCGATCTTGGTAGGTGTTTTATTATTAACCCGGCCTCAATTGGGAATTTTTTTATTGCCTTTTTTCTATTTTTTATGGACGTATATCCGGGAGAAACATCATAAGAAATGGACTGTGTTTTTATGTTGTTTTATGTTGGCATTTGGATGTTTTGGCCTCTGGCAAATACGTTCAATTACTATTGCCAAACATTGGGTTGGGTTACATCCTATTTATGATGTTACCAACAATACCCAATACCGTCCAGTTCATGGTTCATTCGGAGAGTTATTTAAAATTTGGGAGCATAACGGTCAAAAATTTCATGGGTTGATGACTATTTTATGGATTGAAAGTGCATCGTCTGATTCTGGGTTATTCAATACCGATATAATAAATCAGCAAATCCATAACAAGGCATTTCAATACTATGAAGCTGAAAAATTTAACCAGTTGTTTGCTGAATACATTACCGTGAATCGTGAAATAAGACGATTAGATAATCTGCAGAAAGCTCTAACAGGAGAAGCCACCGGTGAGAAAAATCTGCGAATAAAAGTAGATAGCCTTACCCGAGTATTAAGAAAAAAAATGTGGAAACAAAATTACTTTGTAACACCTATCAATTCAATAAAATTCATGTTTTCAAAGAGTCAACTTAATCTGCATATTTTTCAGGAAAAGTACAGAGGTTTCTTGGGGATGGAAATACTCCGGTATATTTGCCTCTTTATTATTTGGATTATGGTGGCGCTTTCACTTTCACAAGCATTCAATTTTAAAAATAAAACCTGGTTCTTTTTTGCAATGGGAACTATTCTTTATTTGTTCTATTTGTTTTTTATCCAAAAAATTAATGAAGAAAGATACCTCATACCTCTGCTTCCGGTTTTGCTTTTAATGGCCGTTGATAGGTTAAAGCAAATTTTTAATCTTTAAAGTTTTCTATTTCATCATTCCCAAATGTGTATGCTTAAATCCATCAAAATATTTGAGGCCGTATCCCATAATTCTATCAAAAGAAGAATGACCAAATAGAATTGCACCTGTTAGCAATAAATAATTATTACTAAGGACAAGTCCGATAGCTAAAATCGCCACTGCTAATAGTTTATGATGTAGAAAATTGTAGATAATAGCACCCACTTTTTTACCCAAAGCATAGCCAGCAATCCCAATATCAGGAGTAAAAAACAGTAAAATATACCACCATTGACTTATGCCAATATGAATCGTTGACATGTAATAAATAGCAATTGTGGCCATTGCCAATTCTTCAAATTTTAAAGTAGTCTTCATGTTATTTTGATTTTTGTTGGAACAAAGGTGTAGCCAAAACCAAGAAAGTCTCTTGATAAAAATCAAGAAATCTTTTTCCTCATTCTGCTCAAAGTTTCCGGAGTCATTCCAAGCATGGAGGCCAGGTATTGTAAGGGAACTTTGTTGAATAGCTCGGGTTGAAAACCCATCAGTTGTTTGAATCTCTCTTCAGCGGTCATATATAAATGACTAAAGATCCTATCTTCTAAAATTACAAAACACTTTGCAATGAATTTTTTATCTACTTCGTTCCATTGAGGAAAATCTTTGCAAAGTTGATGGTGATCGTCTTTGGTTATTGACCAGATTACACAATCTTCAAGAGCCTGTAGATTTAATCTTGAAGGCTGTTGAAATACAAAGCTTGATAGTTCTGTAATAAAATATCCCGGAGTAGAAACCCATTGGGTTACTTCCTTTTCTTTGGAGGCTGCAAAGATTCTTACTAAACCCGATTCTATGAAACCGAGCTTTTGTGCCGGTCTGCCAACTTTTATGAAGTAATCACCTTTTACTAATTCTTCACGATGGAACTTTTCCATTACTGCTTGCATTACCACTTTTGGTAATAGGAAATACTCTGCTAAATATTTTTCTAAAGGATTCAAACTCCAAATTGTCTTAAATGATGATCTAAATGCTTATACATTCCCTTTCCCCATTCTTCAGGAGTGTATGAGCCCATTATAGGATGCGGATGATCGGTACAACATTCCTTTCCTCCCGAATACATTTCTTCAATGGTGACAATCAATCTGTTTTTCTCGAAAGCAAAATCTTTATCGTCAACCACAGTACCGCCTTTAATGGTTTGAATGTTCTTTGGAAAATTTCTTTTGTTATAGTAAGCAGGTTTAAATATCCAGCCGAATAATTTGCCAATGAGTTGTCTTGGTGGTTTTATTTTCCCTGTAGCCAATCCCATTCCATTGGCACAATGAGCCAGCATTTGAGAAACATCCATTTTTCCCCAAAGGCGTTGCGATTGTGGGATAAGCTTTTCAATTCTTGTTAGAATTTCATTTTTGGCTTCTATGTCGAAGACGGTTTTCAAAATTATATATCTATTTCTCCAATTAAATACGTTACTGCATTTCCACTTATCTCTACTCTTTCACCCATGTATTTGCAAAATAATTCTCCTATTCTGGTAGATAATTGCAGAGCGGATAATACATCCTTTCTTAATTTTTTACTCCAGTATGGCGTTAAAGTAGTATGTGCAGAACCCGTTACCGCATCTTCATTAATGCCTGATTGCGGAGCAAAGAATCTGGATACAAAATCTACCTCATCTCCCTGAGCTGTTGCAATGGCTCCCCTGCCACCCAATGCAATGATCTGTTTAAAGTCAGGTTGAATGCTTTTTATTTCTGTTTCATTTTTAAAAACAAACAGAAAGTCTGTTTTTCCTTTATATGCCTCAATTGGTTCAATTTGAAAACAGGCCGAAATAAAAACGGGCATTTCTACTTTTTCGTAAATATCCGTTGGAAAATTAAGTGTTAACTGATCTTCCTTTCTGGTAACGATCAATTCTCCACTTCTCTGAGAAATAAAATGAATGGTATTTCCTACGTGGTTCAAATGATTGAATAGTACATGCGCTGTGGCTAAAGTTGCATGTCCGCAAAGATCCACTTCAACTGTGGGTGTAAACCAACGAATTTCATATTGGTTTTTTTTCTGTACAAAGAATGCAGTTTCTGCGAGGTTGTTTTCCATAGCTATTTTTTGCATTTGTTCATCAGAAAGCCATTCGTCTAATGGACAAACAGCCGCTGGGTTTCCTCCGAATACTTTTTTTGTAAAAGCATCAATCTGGTATAATTGTAATTTCATAAACCTAAAGTATTATGATAATTTTTGTTGTGGTCGAAAAAACTCTATCACCCTTTTTTCCAAAGGAAAGGCAAATGCACTTTTGTTACATCTCCATCGTGCTACAAATGCCAAAGGTTTTAGATACGTCCTTTTTTGTCCCCAGGCTAATTTCATATAAAATTTAAAATTCTCAATGAATTTATATTTTTCATTGGTAACCCATGGGCCTTTTGACCCAATATAATCGAAACCGGCCCAGTCTTTTGTAGACTGTGGTAGTTTGAATCCCTTGGCAACCTCATCTATGGTGATTTTTGAACCAGGATAAGGTTTAAAATAGAAAATTTGAACCTGAAATGAGGGTTTTATTGATTTCAATTTTTTAATAAATGAAATAGTTGATTCTACACTTTTTTCACTTTCTCCGGGGAAACCAACTATAAAAGGAAAGATAGCATCGATCCCATATTTTTTACATTGTTCGGCGCAGAAAAGAACTTTTTCAATTTTAATATCTTTTTCCAGCCAATCCATCATTTCCTGAGAACCTGATTCAACGCCGATGAGAAGTCTCCTTAAACCCGATTGTTTGCAAATTTCCCACTGTTCTTTTTTCATGCGAAAACCCTGATCAGCACGCATCGTGCAAGCCCATGTAACTTTTATGTTTCTTTTTATCAATTCCCCGGCAAATTCCGTAATCTTTTCAGGGTAAGTGAAGAAAGTTTCATCCTGAAAATTGATATCTGTGAACTTATATTTCTTATAGAAAAATTCAATATCGTCCGCAATACGTTGCGGATCATACATCGAAAATTTTCGCTGATATACAAATGGATCTGCACAAAAACTACAACGAAAGAAACAACCAATTGAGGCTATGAAGTCAAATTGACGACGAGATTTTTTTTGAAAATATTTTTCCACATCGATCAGATTATAATTAAGTCGCTCAAAATTGTTCATCTCTTGTAAAGCTCGTGGAGGATTCTGTATAATTTTTTCTCCATCGCGATAACAAATAGATTTTACCGTTGAAAGGGGTTTGTTCTCAGAAATCGTTTCAACTAATTCTTTAAAAGTTTCTTCTCCCTGGCCTTGAACAGTTATATCAATGCAGCTTTCATCCAATAAGGTTTGTTTAGGGAAGATGGACGTATGCCACCCACCCCAAATTACAGGAAGCTCGGGAAACGTTGATTTTGCCTTTTTTGATACTTCCAGTGCACTATCCAAGGGACTTCCTGTAAGAACAGTTACTCCTAAACAAATTGCACCTTCCAATTCCTTCAGTGCTCGTTTTACATAGTCTTTTTCAATCCTGGCGTCTATTATCACTACCTCATATTTTGCTGGATCAAGAGAGGAAGCAATGGAAAGCAAAGCTAGGGGCATATCAAAGAAAACTGCCTTTGGGTTAAATAATACGATCTTCTGTTTTTCTCTCATTTATGGGGAACTTCCTTGTTTTCTAGTCTTGCTGGGGCTAAAATACTCAAAAATGGCCAAAAACACGGTCTCCTTAAAAAACCAAAATTCCCCTTTGCCTGTTTGTTATTGGGGCGTTAAAAGGTTACTTTTGGCCTTCATAAAATTTTGAGATTGTAAGATGGAATGGGTAGTAAAAATTGGACAGCTTTTATTGAGTTTAAGCATCCTAGTGTTTTTGCATGAGTGGGGGCATTATATTACAGCAAGAATATTTAAAGTAAGAGTAGAAAAATTCTATTTGTTTTTCGACTTCTTATTTCCAATGCCGAACGTATTAAAATTTTCTATTTTCAAATTTAAACGTGGAGATACAGAATGGGGATTAGGATGGTTTCCGTTGGGAGGATATGTAAAGATCGCTGGAATGTTGGACGAAAGTGCCGATAAAGAAGCGATGAAGCTTCCTCCAAAACCTGATGAGTTTCGAAGTAAAAAAGCTTGGCAAAGATTAATCATTATTCTTGGTGGAATTATGGTGAATCTTATTCTGGGAGTTTTAATCTTCTGGATGGTGAAGTTTACTTGGGGAGATACTCACATTCCTTATAGTAAAACAACCATCTCTGTTGAAGATAGCACCTTAAAAGTGGCAGGATTTAAAACCGGTGATAAAGTATTGGATTACGAATGGTGGGGTGATTTGCAAAACAAGATAATTTTTGGCGAAGCCAAAAATGTAAGGGTTGAAAGAGACGGTGAAATATTGGATCTTGCATTACCAACCAATATTGTTCGTGATATTATAAAAAACCCAAAGGCATCTTATTTTGAACCAAGGATACCGTTCGTGATTGGTGAAATTGAAAAGAACTCTCTTAACTATTTATCAGGTTTTCAAAAAGGCGATCAGGTGGTAATGGTTGATACGGTTCCTATACAATACGTTGATGAGTTTAGAGCCATCTCTAAAAAATATATCGAGAAGAATGTAGACGTTACTGTGAACCGCAGCGGTAAGATGGAAACAATACATGCGAAAGTAAATTCGGATGGAATATTGGAAGTGAAGTTGGCAAGTCCTAAGGACATCAATAAAGTGAATGATAAGTTGATGCCACTTGTTCACGTAAAGTATAGTTTCTTTGAGGCACTTCCTGCAGGATTTAACGCAGCGGTAAAAACTATTGTTGATTACGTAAAACAATTCAAATTGATTTTTACTCCTTCAACAGGAGCATATAAACAAGTAGGTGGTTTTGGCGGAATGGCTAAAATGTTCCCGGGACAATGGAATTGGGAAGCATTCTGGAGACTTACAGGAATTCTTTCTCTCGTGTTAGCATTTATGAATTTCCTTCCTATCCCTATGTTAGATGGTGGATACATGATGTTTATTCTATGGGAAATGATTACCGGAAAACCACCGGGAGAAAAATTTATGACCATTGCCAACAACGTCGGTTTTGTTATAGTAATGGGATTATTGTTATACGCCAACGGGAATGATATTTTTAAAGGAATTTTTGGAGGCTAAACTTTATTTGTGATGACATTTAATATTCAAGACATATTATCAAAATTACAGGTTGATGTTAAAGGCGTTAACCCAGGGGTTAGCACAGGATCAAATCATTGGCAAGGTGGTGCAAATGTATTGGAATCTTATTCACCTGCTGATGGAAAACTGATTGGAAAAATTGGAACTGCTACCAGTGAAGATTATGAAAAGGTAATGGCGAACGCCGTTGAAGCTTTTCCAACATGGAGAATGATGCCTGCTCCAAAACGGGGAGAGATTGTTCGTCAGGTTGGTGATGAATTGAGAAAATATAAATCAGAATTGGGAGCCTTGGTTAGCTATGAAATGGGAAAGAGCTACCAGGAAGGTTTGGGTGAAGTGCAGGAGATGATTGACATTTGTGATTTTGCAGTTGGATTAAGTCGTCAGCTTTACGGATTAACCATTCATAGTGAAAGACCTTTGCATAGAATGTATGAGCAATATCATCCATTGGGAGTTGTAGGAATTATTACTGCATTTAATTTTCCGGTAGCTGTATGGAGTTGGAATACTGCGCTTGCTTGGATTTGTGGGGATGTTTGTGTTTGGAAACCAAGCGAAAAAACACCGATTTGTTCTATTGCTTGTCAAATAATTGCAGCTCGTGTATTTGCAAGAAACAATGTTCCTGAAGGAGTAAGTTGTATCATCAACGGAGATTATAAAGTGGGAGAATTGATGACTAATGATCACCGTGTTCCTTTAATAAGTGCAACAGGAAGTACCCGCATGGGTAAAATTGTTGGGAAAGCGGTTTCCGAAAGATTTGGAAAATCATTGTTAGAATTAGGCGGAAATAATGCAATCATTGTCACCGAAAATGCAAGTATGGACCTTGCTCTTCGCGGAGTATTGTTTGGTGCTGTAGGAACTGCCGGACAACGTTGCACAACTACACGTAGAGTTATTATTCATGAAAAGGTTTATGAAAGCTTTAAAACAACTTTAATAAAAGCATACGGTCAGTTGAAGATTGGAAATCCCTTGGATACAACTAATCATGTTGGTCCATTGATTGATAAATTGGCCGTTGATGCCTATTTAAAAGCGATTGAAAAAGGAAAAGCAAACGGAGCAAAATTCGTAGTGGAGGGTGGAGTTCTTGAAGGTGGCGAATACGATAGTGGATGTTATGTAAAACCATGTATAGCTGAAGCATCCAATGATATGGAAATAGTTCAAACAGAAACTTTTGCACCTATTCTATATTTGATTAAATACAAAACATTGGAAGAAGCAGTTGCAATTCAAAACGGGGTTCCACAAGGATTAAGCAGTTCAATCTTTACAAATAATCTTCAGGAGTCTGAATATTTCTTATCACATCAGGGATCTGATTGTGGAATTGCCAATGTAAATATTGGAACCAGCGGAGCAGAAATTGGTGGAGCATTTGGAGGAGAAAAAGAAACCGGTGGTGGAAGAGAGTCAGGTTCTGATGCATGGAAAATCTATATGAGAAGACAAACCAATACAACCAATTTTGGCACTACACTTCCATTGGCTCAAGGCATCGAGTTCAATCTATAATTCATAAAAATGAAAAATATGAAGTGCATATACCTGTTACCGGTTATATGTATTTGTTTTTTATTTTCCTGCGAAAGCAACACAAATGAGAAAAAGTTTTTTGATGTTCCAGCTTTTTTCAAAAACGAAATAGCCCTAATAGAAAAAGAGAATTATGTGATTACTAAGGCGTACGCATATAATTATCAGGGATCGAAAATGGATGTTAAAGCATCAGACATCAAATGGGAAAATGAGTTTGCCATATTTTTAGAATCGGATATAAACAAGCCCGCATATTTTGCAAATATGGAAGTGATTAATGCATCATACGACCCGTTGGAAAGCAATACACTATATAAGTCCAAATCAAAAAAATTAAACATTCAAAGCGTAAAAGTCACTTCATGCGGCGGTGAAGTAAAGGATATTAGCATTCACATCAATAAATCGAATCTTATCTCAAACACAACTATTGATGCATATTATAGTAAGGGAATTAGATACTCTATTATTGGAACACAGAACATTAATCAATTCAATGAGAAAAATGTGTTTTGGGTTGAAGGAAGATTTTATAAATAACTATGGCAGGCATCTATCTCCATATTCCCTTTTGTAAACAGGCTTGTCATTATTGCGATTTTCATTTTTCCACATCCTTGCAATTAAAGGAACCTCTTTTACTGGCTTTGGAAAAGGAGATTATTTCCAGAAAAAACGAACTGAACAATGAAGAAATAGAAACCATTTATTTTGGAGGGGGGACCCCATCCATTTTAAAAACGGATGAGTTAAAAAGAATCATTGAAACTTTGTATGTGCATTATCCGGTTTCTAAAACAGCCGAAATAACCCTGGAGGCTAATCCTGATGATCTTACAAAGTCAAAAATAAAGGAGTTAGTTAATACCTCTATAAACCGCTTTAGTATTGGTGTTCAGTCGTTTCACAACGAAGATCTTTTATATATGAACCGGGCCCATAATGCTTCGGAGGCCGAAACTGCAATTAAGGCGTCACAGGATTCCGGCTTCGAAAATATCACCATTGACCTTATTTATGGAACACCTACTTTAACCGAAGAGGGTTGGTTGGATAACTTGCGTAAAACGGTTAGTTTTAATGTTCCACATATTTCCTGTTATGCATTAACAGTTGAAGATAAAACTCCGTTAGCGTCTTTAATCCAGAGAAAAAAAATGTTGGCGGTTGATGAGATAAAGGTTACTGAACATTTTTCTATATTGGTAAAAACCCTTTCACAGGAGGGTTTTGAGCAATATGAAATTTCCAATTTAGCAAAAACGGGTTACAGATCAAAACACAATTCTTCTTACTGGCATGGTAAACCATATCTTGGTTTGGGTCCGGGAGCACATTCATTTAATGGACTTGATCAAAGGAGGTGGAATGTTGCAAATAATGCACAGTACATTCAAAAAATTAATTCAAATGAAACGTATTTTGACCACGAAGTTTTATCACTCAATAATCGTTTTAATGAATACATAATGACACATCTTCGATTGATTGAGGGGGTTCAATTGAAGGAAATTGAGCAGAAATTTGGGTTGGAGTTTGCTACATATGTGCTTGAAGTAACTAACCAATGGGATAAAAACTGGTATGCAAAGTCTGGTAATTCTTTAATTCTTTCGAATTCAGGAAAGATTATTTCCGATCGCTTGGCTTCCGATCTTTTTAAAATTTAATGGGGCATGCCACTGCCAGCAGTTGCTAAGGTTCGCTGCTGCGAAACCTAACCAACTGCAAGCCAGCGTCGTTACGCTACAGGCTTCGGCCTCTCGAGTGTTGCTCGGGCTGCCCTTTCGCATCACTCATGCAGCTTTATAATAAATTTTTTAAAACTAAATCATTTAGCTATCTCTTCACCAACATTAGGTATTTTAGTATTGAGTGATGTAATCTAGAAAACTATTTATTCATTTGTATTACTCTTAACCACCAACACTAACAAAATGATTACCCTTACGCCTGACCAGCATAAGATCATTGATGTCGCTTTTAAGCGATTTTCAAAGATGGGTCATGAAAATACTACCATGGCGCAGATTGCGAAGGATCTGGGTTATTCACGTACATTCCTTTACTACTATTTTCCGGATAAGGAAAGTATTTTTAAAGGTGCACTTACTAGCCGTTCAAATAAATATTTCGAAGCGGTTGAAAAGGAATTGAAGAAACACAATTCCGGAATTAAAACTCTCGAAGCTGTCTTTAAATTGAAGATTACTTGTGCAAGAGATTTTCAAAGTTTGGGAATCTATACCAACATTACTGTTTTTAGAATGTTGGTAAATGATCCCGATCTTCGGTTTATTTTTCAGGATGAGCATAAATTCTTTTCGAAGATTCTGCAGGATGGAATTAAGGATAACACCATTCAAAAATGCAATATTCAAAAAACAACCAGTATGATTCTTGATTCCATTCATGGATTTATGTCAGTTGGATTGAGGAAACTTGGAATGGAAGGGAAAATCACCAATCAGGAAATGGATGAGTTGTCAAAACGACAATTAGAATTTACATCGTTTTTATTGCAGGCCCTAAAAGTAAACTAATTTATTCCTGATTTTCTTGGTTGAGCATATCCGTTTGGATTTGGATAGATTCTTTGTGAATTTCACTCATAATCCTTTTTACAAACTCTGCATCCAGATTTAATTTTTGAGCCAATTCTCCACGGGTATTGAGGATTTCGCTCCATCTTTCCAATTGAAATATAGTAATGTTGTGATCTTTTTTATGTTCACCTATTTCTGCAATTACTTGTAATCTCTTAGCTAAAATCTGTAATAGCTCTTCGTCAATACTATCAATTATTCTGCGTAATTGCATTAGCGTATCGAGCAACTCAGCATCTTGTGACTCCGCTTTTCTTATAGTTAGGTTTGAAATGAGTTTGCCAAGGTTTTCGGGTGTAACCTGTTGGTCAGCATCACTCCAGGCATGTTCCGGATCAGGATGAGTTTCAATCATCAAGCCATGCATTCCCAAATTCATTGCTTTTTGTGAAACTTCAGGAACCCAATCACGCTTACCCGTAATGTGACTCGGATCACAAATCACCGAAATATTAGGAATAGCGATCATTAACTGAATAGGAATTTCCCAGCGGGGTGAATTTCTATAATGCGAACTTTCGTAATTATTAAATCCTCTATGAATGGCAGCCAACTTTTTAATTCCGGCCTGGTTTACTCTTTCTAATGCACCTATCCAAAGATTGATATCAGGGTTAATTGGATTTTTTACTAATACAGGAATATCAACCCCTTTTAGAGAATCCGCAATTTCCTGAACTGAAAATGGGTTCACAGTTGTTCTTGCACCTATCCATAAAACATCAACCCCCCATTTTAGGGCATCTTCAACATGTTCCGTGTTGGCAACTTCTACTGTGGTTAATAATCCCGTTTCTTTTCGAACCTCCAACAACCATTCTAGTGCTTTGATTCCATTTCCTTCGAAAGCGTTAGGACGTGTACGGGGCTTCCATACTCCACTTCTAAATATACCTACTTCTCCAAGTGCTGCAATAGCTTTAGCATCTTCCATTACCTGCTCAAAAGTTTCAGCACTGCAAGGACCTGCAATGGTTGGAACTCTCCCAGGAACGGGGAACCATGAAAGAAGAGGGGCAATATCTAATTCTACTTTTTTGGGAGACACTCTATCTGATTATATGAACAAAGATATATAAATGATGGTTTGTTTAATGTGGATTATTCGTTTCACTCATGATCCAACCGAACCTGTTAATTGGATCAAAAAATGCATGGCCATGCCATGCGTTTTTATTTATAACATGATGCTGAAATAATGGAGTATTCGCTTCTCTCATGATCCCACAAGCACTTTGAAAGACAAAAACATGAAACCTCTATTAGATATTTTTTGTTCACGACCCTTTCGCTAGCACGCTGTGCTGCTCATGGCCATAAACAAAAAATCCCGCCAAAGCGGGGTTTCATGTTTCATTAAGTGGCGTTCTTGTGTCCGCTATTATATCTTACTATAAACGGCTTCATGGTCAGTAGTTTGACTCGTCCTGAAAAAAGTTTACAGTTTAATTAATTAATCCTGAAAAAAGTTTACATTTCATTCTAAGTCCTGTGATTGGTTTACAATAGTAGTTGATTTTCTGTAATAATTCTTCCA
>Ga0163144_10000960_pt1 | contig 68285 bp, 48 predicted proteins | sample OliLak19BULKMAT1_FD_123175 | JGI IMG/M metagenome (GOLD analysis project Ga0163144, IMG submission 123175) | Freshwater microbial mat bacterial communities from Lake Vanda, McMurdo Dry Valleys, Antarctica - Oligotrophic Lake LV.19.BULKMAT1 | ecosystem: Environmental > Aquatic > Freshwater >...
CTAGCAGGCTGATGAAAAACTCCGTTCTCCATCAGCCTGCTGCCTTCGCGCTCCCCGGGGGCGACCTGCGGTCGCTATTTTCCCCGGGAAACGCGAAGGGAGCTTTTTATCCAGGGGGGCAGAACGCCCCCCTGCAACCCCCCGCTGGCTGCTTTTTCAGCAGCCTGCTAGGCGGTTCTCCGCACCGTCGGTCGGACCGGAACCCGGCGCCCAGGACTGGCTGAGCCTTCACCTCTCAACACTTCGGAGTTCGTCATGGCCATCGTCCCGCTCACCACTCCGCTGACTGAAGCCCAGGTCCGTTCCCTGAAGGTCGGCGACACCGTTGAACTCACCGGCCGCCTCTACACCGGCCGCGACGCCGTGCATCACCGCCTGCACCTTGGCGAGAAGCCGCCGGTCGATCTGCACGGGCACGTCATCTACCACTGCGGGCCGGTGATGGTGAAGGATGGCGAGCGCTGGGTGTGCAAAGGCGCCGGGCCGACCACCTCGTCGCGCGAGGAGCCCTACCAGTGGGAGGTCATCCGCGACCACGGCATCCGCGGCGTCATCGGCAAGGGCGGCATGGGGCCGAAGACGCTGGCCGCCTGTCGCGAGCACGGCTGCGTCTACCTGCACGCCATCGGCGGCGCCGCCCAGGTCTGCGCCGAACGCATCACCCGTGTCGACGGCGTCGACTGGATGGACCTCGGCAGTCCGGAAGCGATCTGGCACCTGTGGGTCGAACGTTTTCCGGTCATCGTCACCATCGACGCCAATGGGAACTCGCTGCATCAGCAGGTGTTCGACGCGTCGGCGAAGGCGATGGCGGGGCTGAAGGCGTAGGGCGCGTCGCGAGGGCGCGAAGGGCGCGAAGGGCGCGAAGGGCGCGAAGGGCGCGAAGGGGACCTGCACCTCACCGCTTCCCCTCGCACTCTCGCACCCTCGCGCGCTCGCAACCTCGCAACCTGCCGTGAAGGGCCACGCGTGGAACACGGTCGTCTTGCCGTCTGACGCGCCGCCACAGCATCGCCGGGCATGCGTAGCGCCCTCCTCATCGCCACCGTGTTCGTCCTCGCCGCCGGCGAAGCCAAGCGGCCGAACTTCGTGCTGATGATGGCCGACGACCACCGCTGGGACGAACTGGCCTGCGCCGGCAACCCGGTGATCAGGACGCCCAGCCTCGACCGCATCGCCGCCGGCGGCGCGCGCTGCCGGCAGATGTTCGTGGTCAACTCGCTGTGCGGTCCCAGCCGCGCCACCTTCCTCACCGGCCAGTACAGCCACGCCAACGGTGTGCTCGACAATGGCAGGAACGCCACGCTGCGCGCGGGCGCGCCATTCCTGCCCGACCTGCTGCGCCAGGCCGGCTACGCGGTCGCCTTCTGCGGCAAGTCGCACATCGATGGGTCGCTGCGCGACCGCACCTTCGACTTCTATTTCGGCTACCAAGGCCAGGGCAGCTACTTCGCACCGTTGATCGCCGAGGGCACCACCGGCAAGGACACCAGGCACGAGGGCTGGATGGACGATGTGGTCACCGACCGCGCCGTGCGTTGGCTCAAAGAGCGCAACGGCGACCAGCCCTGGTGCCTGTTCCTGTGGTTCAAGGCTCCGCACCGCGACTGGAAGCCGCCGACGCGCCACCAGGGCCTCTACGCCGACGTGGTGATTCCAGAACCGGCGACCTGGGGCGAGGACGCCAAGGGCTGTCCGGGCAAACCGGCGGCGTTCCGCGACGCGAAGAACCGCATCGGCGACTTCCCGGACTGCCAGAGCCTCGACTTCGTAAAGGACCACTGGCGCTGCGTGACCGGTGTCGACGACAACGTCGGCAAGGTGCTGGCCACGCTCGATGCGCTGCACGTGGCCGACGACACCGTCGTGCTGCACACCGGCGACAACGGCTTCTTCATGGGCGAGTGGCGGCGCTTCGACAAGCGCTTCATGCACGAGCCGTCGATCCGCGTCCCGCTGCTGGTGCGCTATCCGCGCCGCATCGCCGCCGGCACGCTGGTGGACGCCATGGCGCTGAACATCGACCTGGCGCCGACCGTGCTCGATCTCGCCGGCCTGCCCACGCCCAAGGCCATGCACGGCCGCAGCCTGGTGAGCGTGCTCACCGGCGCCAAACCGGCGGACTGGCGGCAGGACTGGCTCTACGAGTACTTCGAATTCCCCGGAGCGCACAGCGTGCGCCAGCACCGCGGCGTGCGCAGCGAGCGCTGGAAGCTGATCCACTACCACCAGGCGCCCGAGGAATGGGAGCTCTACGACCTGCACGCCGATCCCGGCGAAATGCACAACCTCGCCGCCGATCCCGCCCACGCTGCCACCCGCGCCACGCTGACCGCGCGCATCGCTGCGCTGCGTCGGGAGACGGGGGATGTGCACGAATAGGCGCACAAGCTGCGCTGCTACGACCTGGCTGCTGATGGTCAGCGGCCGGCTCGCCTGGTGCGGCGCAGCGCCCAGACGGAACGCCGCGCACGGGTGATGAACCCTTCCTCCGCCCCGCTGGCGAGCAGGCTGCGCCACGCCAGCCTGCCAAACTGCGCACGACGCCGGCGCACACGGCATTGATCACCCCGCGCCTGGGACACCACCCATGAAGCCCGCCAGCGATACCCTCACCGCCCGCAATCCCGCCACCGGTGCCGACCTCGGCACCTGGCGCGACGCCACTCCGGCCGAGGTCGACGCCGCCTGCCGCGCCGCCGCTGCCGCTGCGCCGGCGCTGCGGGCGCTGACGCCGGCAGCGCGCGCCGGCTTCCTCGACGCGCTGGCCAGCGCCATCGAAGGTCTGGGCGATGAACTGCTCGCGACCGCGCACGCCGAGACCGCCCTGCCCATGCCGCGCTTGCAGGGCGAGCGCGCGCGCACCACCGGCCAGTTGCGGCTGTTCGCGGGCGTGGTCCGTGAGGGTTCGTGGGTCGAGGCACGCATCGACCGTGCCTTGCCGCAGCGCCAGCCGCTGCCGCGCCCGGACGTGCGCCGGCTGCTGATCGCGCTCGGCCCGGTGGCGGTGTTCTCGGCCAGCAACTTCCCCTTCGCCTTCTCAGTGGCCGGCGGTGACGCCGCCAGCGCCTTCGCCGCCGGCTGTCCGGTGGTGGTCAAGGGCCACCCCGGCCATCCCGGCACCAGCGCGCTGATCGCCGGCGCGGCGCTGCGCGTGGCGCGCGAGCATGGCCTGCCCGACGGCACCTTCGCGCTGCTGCAAGGGGCCGGCCACGGCGTCGGCCTCGCCCTGGTGCGCCATGACGCCATCACCGCGGTGGCCTTCACCGGATCGCTGCGCGCCGGGCGCGCGCTGCACGACGCGGCGGCGGCGCGGACGGTGCCCATCCCGGTCTACGCCGAGATGGGCGCGACCAATCCGGTGTTCGTCCTCGCCCAGGCCGCGACCGCGCGCGCCGGCGCGATCGCCACCGCCCTGGCCGGATCGGCGACGCTCGGCGTCGGCCAGTTCTGCACCAAGCCCGGTCTGATCATCGGCCACGGCGACGGCTTCGCCGCGCTCACCGACGCGCTCGCCATCGCCCTGCGCGCGGCTCCGGCCGGCACCATGCTCTACGCCGGTCTGCGCGCGAACTATGTCGCCGGACTGGCGCGCCTGCGCGCCGTGCCCGGGGTGCGCGTGCTGGTCGCCGGCGACGACGACGCCGGTGCCGGCGGCTGCCGGGCGGCGCCGGCGCTGATCGCCTGCGACGCGGCGACGTTGCACGCCCATCCCGAACTCAGCGAGGAGTGCTTCGGACCAGTCACCGTCGCGGTGCGCTGTAGCGGGCGCGACGAGTTGATCGCCCTCGCCCGCGCGCTGCCCGGCCAGCTCACCGCCACCGTGCACGGCGATGACGCCGAACTCGATGCGCACCGCGACCTGCTCGACCTGCTCGCCAACCGCGCCGGCCGGGTGTGCATCGGCGGCGTGCCCACCGGCGTCGAGCCCTGCCCGGCGATGCACCACGGCGGCCCCTATCCCGCCACCACCGACGCGCGTTCGACCGCCGTCGGCACCGCCGCCATCGCCCGCTTCGCCCGGCCGGTGTGCTGGCAGAACTGCCCCGACCGCCTGCTGCCGGCCGAACTGCAGGACGCCAATCCGCGCGGGATCTGGCGGCTGGTCGACGGCGAGACGTCGAGGACGGCGATCGGCTGAACGGCGATCGGCGCGTGTCCGCTCAGCGTGGCGCGGGTACGGCGCTGGACGCGGGGGCACCGATGCCCCAGTCGATCACGCGCCAGAGCGCGGTGTGCTCGTCGGTCCACAGTCCGACGCGGGCGTCGCCGAAATCGTGGCTGGCGCCGCTCGCCAGCGGTTCCAGCCCCAGCAATGCGTCGTTGGCGCTGAGCAGCACCCAGTCGCTGCTGTATTCGGACTCGTTGTCGTCGTGCTCGTCGGTGATCATCAGCGCGTGCATGCCGAGACGTTCGGCCTGGCGCTTGACCACCGGGCGCAGATCGAGGTGACGGTTGGAGATGTGCACCCCGATGACGCCGCCCTTGGCGAGGTGACGGCGATAGAGCGCGAAGGCCTCGGCGGTCAGCAGATGCACCGGGATGGCGTCGCTGGTGAAGGCATCGACGAGCAGGACGTCGAAGCCCTGCGCGTCCTGGCGATCGAGGGTAAGGCGGGCGTCGCCGATGACCACGTCGACCACCGCGGGGCAGTCGGCGAGGAAGGTGAAATCGCGGCGGGCGGCGGTCTCGACGGCGCGATCGATCTCGTAGAAAGTCCAGCGCTCGCCCGCTCGCGCATAGCTGGCCAGGGTGCCGATGCCCAGGCCGATAACGCCGACCCGGCGTTCGGGCACGTGCAGGAAGCGCAGCGCGCGTCCGGCACCGCTCTCGGCGCTGTAGTAGGTGGTCGGCCAGTGGCGCTGCTCGCGGTCGAGGTATTGCAGGCCATGGATGGTGCTGCCGTGGCGCAGCACGCGGCACAGCGCGCCGTCAGCGGCCAGGCGATCGTCGATCAGCAGGACGCCGTGGAAACCGCGCTCGGCGCTGCGCACCCCGCGCAGGGCGCTGGCACCCACGCCGACCAGCGCCAGGCCCACCAGCGCCAGCACCTCGATCGCGTCCACCGCCAACGTCCACCGCCGCGCGAACACCGGCGTAGCGGCGAACGCGGAGCCCAGGGCGAAGGCGAGGCAGGCGAACAGCCCGGCGTGGTACTCGTAGAACCAGCGCAGGACCAGCGGCGCCACCAGCGCGACCAGCGCGCCGCCGATGGCGCCGCCGGCGGCCAGGCTGAGATAGAAGCCGGTGAGGTGGCGCGGCGCCGGCCGCCGACGTGCCGCCTCGCCGTGGCAGGCCCAGCAGGCGAGGAACAGCACGGTCGGCGCCACCGCCAGCCGCAAGCCGAGGTTCTGGTCGTCATGCAGCATCCAGCCCGCCTCCACCACCGCGGCGACCAGACCGCCGATCACCCACCAGCGCGGATACCAGGCCGGTCCGGCGAAGGCGAGGATGTAGGACAGCAGGTAGAGCGCGAGCGGCGCGATCCACAGGAAGGGCACCACCGCCACGTCCAGGCAGAGCAGGTTGGTGGTCGCCGACAGCAGCACGCTCGCCGCCGCCGGCAGCGCCAGCCAGAGCACCCGGTCGATGAACGTGGTCCGGCGCGCAACGTCCTCCGGCGGCAGCGCCGCCGCGGCCACGCGCGCGCGCGCACTCGCCTGCCCGGCGATGGCGGCAGCGATCAGCACGAGCAGGGCGGCGGCGACGTAGAGGATCGACCACGTCCACGCCTGCGCACGCCGGGCCAGCCACGGCTCGACGAGGACGGGATAGGCGATCAGCGCCAGCAGCGATCCGGCATTGGACAGCGCGTAGAGCGGATACGGCGATGCCGTCGGCCACAGCCGCGCATACCACGCTTGCAGCAGCGGACCGGTAGCAGCCAGCGCCAGGTAGGGCAGGCCGACCGCGACTGCGAGCAGGCGCAGCAATGCCCCGGCCGGTTCGGCGTCCGGCTTCGGCGGCGACATGCCGATCAGGTGGAGACCGAGCACCGAGACCACCAGCAGGGCAGCGTGCACCTGCGCCTGTCGGCGCGGCGGCAGCCAGGCGGCCAGGGCATGCGCCCAGGCATAGCCGGCGAGCAGCGCGATCTGGAAGAACAGCAGGCAGGTGTTCCACACCGCCGGCGCGCCGCCGAACCACGGCAGCACGAATTTCCCGACCAGCGGCTGGACCAGGAAGACCAGGAAGGCGGACAGGAAGATGGCGGCGGCGAAAAGCGCGCGCGCACGGGTCATGGATGGCAGCGGCGCATGACCACGGGCGCAGGGTCGCGGCCGAGCGCACCGCGACAAGCCCAGGCACCAGCGGGTGGGTGGCGGTGATTGGTCAGCGGTCAGCGGTCAGCGGTCAGCCGCCGCCATGCACTAGCTAGCGCAGCAGCCGGAACAGGTCGCTGCGTTCGTCCGTCCACAGTCCGACGCCCTGGGTATCGCCGTAGTCGCGGCTGGCGGCGTCCTGGAGCAGGTCGTGCTCGACCACGGCGAGATCGTCGGTGAGCAGCATCCAGTCGCTGGCCAGGCACTGCGCCGGCGCCGCCGGCCCGGCGCGATCGCGGATGAGCACGGCGTGCAGCCCGGCATCCTCGGCGAGGTTGTAGACCAGCGGGCGCAGATCGAGATGGCGATTGGTGATGTGCACCGCGATCACCCCGCCGGGTTCGAGGTGGCGGCGGTAGAGCGCCAGCGCCTCGCGGGTGAGAAGATGCGCGGGCACGGCGTCGCCGCTGAAAGCGTCGACCACCAGGACGCTGAACGCCTGCGCCGGCTCACGCGTCAGCGCCAGGCGGCCATCGCCGATCACCATCTCGACCTGCTGGCGATGATCGGCGAGGACGCTGAACGCCGTCCACGCCAGTTCGACCACGGCCGGGTTGATCTCGTAGAAGCGCACGCGGTCGCGCGGCCCGGCCCAGCATGCCAGGGTGCCGATGCCCAGACCGATGACGCCGATATGGCGGCCCTGCGGCCGCGCGGTCAGGCGCAGGCAGCGGCCGATGCCGCTGTCGGGTCCGTAGTACGCGGTCGGCTCCCCGCGACGCGACGCCGCCAGCCATTGCACGCCGTGCAGGGTGGTGCCGTGCTGAAGTTTGCGATAGGCGCCGTCGCGGTCGCTCAGGTAGTCGCGGACCTGGAGCACGCCGTGGAAATTGCGCCGGCTGAGCAGCGCGCGACCGCGGTTGACGAACACCGCGCCAGCGACCAGCCCGGTCAGGGCGAGCGCGATCGTCGCCCAGGCCCAACGCGGACGCCAGTGCGCCAGTCGACCGCCCGGCTCGCTGGCGAGGATGCCCGCCAGCGCGACCGCGCACGCGATCAGCCCGAGCGGGAACTCGTGCAGCCCCGTGAAGATCCGCGGCGCCAGCAGCGCGACGACAGCGCCCCCGAGGGCGCCTCCTCCGGCCAGGCAGAGATAGAAGCCGGCCAGGCGCGCCGGCGCCGGACGCAGCCTCACCACTTCGCAGTGCAACGCCCAGCAGCATAAAAACAGCACTCCGGCGAACCCGGCGCTGCGCGGCAGCAGGTGATCGACGTCGCCCGCCATGGCCACCCCGGCCAGCAGCGCCAGCGCGGTCGCCGGCAGGACGATGGCGCGCGGGTACCAGCGCCCGCCGGCGAAGGCGAGCACGAAGCTGAGCAGATACAGCGCCAGCGGCAGCACCCACAGGAAGGGCACCGGAGCGACATCGAGGCAGAGCCGGTTGGTGGTGGCGGCCAGCAGCACGGTGGCGATCGCTGGCAGGACCAGCCAGGCCAGGTGCTGACACCGCGACGATGGCGGCACTGGCGGCGCGCGGTCGCGGTCATCCCCGACCGCGGGAATGCGCGCCGCCCAGGCGCACAGCGCGATTCCCAGCGCGACCACCGCGAAGCCGCCCGTCCACCACGCGCACTGCGCGCTGCGCCCAAGCCAGGGCTCGACCGCGACCGGATAACCGATCAGCGCCACCAGCGCCGCCAGGTTGGACAGCGCGTACCAGCGCCACGGCGCCCCGCCGCCGCGCACCAGCCAGCCCTGCACCAGCGGCGCGGTGGCGGCCAGCACGACATAGGGCAGGCCCACCGCCTGCGCGAGCAGCAGCAGCACGCTTGCCGTCGGCCGCGCCTGCACCGCGGCGTCGGCGGGCGCTACCGGCAGCAGCGGCAGGGTGGCGACGGCGGCAGCGAGCAGCGCGAGGTGCGTCCACGTCTGCGCGCGCGGCGACAGCCAGCGCAGGCTGGCGTAGGCATAGGCATAGCCGACCAGCAGGGCGACCTGGAAGAACAGCAGGCAGGCGTTCCAGGTCGCCGGCGCGCCGCCGAACCACGGCAGGATGAACCTGCCGAGCAGCGGCTGGACCAGGAACAGCAGGAAGGCGGCGCCGGCGATGGCGGGGATGGCGGCCAGGCGCAGCAGCCGGGCAGCGTGGGCGGGCATCGCGGTGCAGCATCGCGGCTGTGCGGGCGCCACCAGTCAGCGACCGCCGCCGCGCAACGCGGTGACGTCCACGCCCGCGGCTATCAGCTATCAGCTATCAGCTATCAGCCAGCAGCCGTCCCCTCCCGCTCACCTGCCGACCAGCATCCCCAGCCATTCCCAGCACGCGGTGTTGACGCCGTGGAAGCCCTGCGCCTGCGGGATCACCCAGTAGAGCGAGAACGGCGGCGGGCTGCCGCGCCAGTCGGCGGGCAGCGGCGTCACCGCGACACCGTGACGCGCGCACAGGCGCAGGGCGCGCGGCAGGTGCCAGGCCGACGACACCAGGCCGATTTTGGTCCAGCCACGCTGCGCGATCAGCTCCTTGAGCGCGCGGATCTCGGCGCCGGTGTCCTGCGGCGTGCTGAGCATGACGATGTGCTCACCGCCGATGCCGAGCTCGCGCCACAACTGCCGGGTCTCGTCGGCGAGATTGCGTTCGCCGTGCACTTCGGGATACGAGCGGCCGGTAGCGACCAGGATGTCGGCCTTGCCCATCAGGTGCAGACGGGCGCCGAGCGCGATGCGGTCGCCGTGGGTGCCGAACTGGGCGCCGCCCTGCGGCGACACGCTGGTGCCGCCGCCGAGCACCACCACCGCGTCGAAGTGCCCGATCAGCGCCGGGCCGGGCATCGCCGTCACCTGGGATTCCAGGCCGCGCATCAGCCATCCGCCCAGCCAGGCGTTGCCGGCCAGACCATATGCAAGGAAGGCCGCCGCCCACGCCACCCCCGGACGCCACTGCCGCTGCGCCAGGCTGATCACCAGCGCCGTACCCAGGCCGAGCCAGATCAGCCCGGTGGGCATGATCAGCGCCGCCACCGCCTTGCGGACGATGTCGTCGCTGACCACCAGCCACGCCAGCCAGCCGCCCGCCAGGACCGGCACCGCCCACGCCGCCCACCAGATGCGATCCTTGAGCAGCCGTCCGCGCCACAGCCAGAGCGACGCGACCACCAGCACGAACGAGAGCGCGAGAGCGAACCAGAGCATGCGCGGCAGGGTAGGCGGTGGCGCGATGAAGTCAGCGGGGACGGCTCGACGTGCGCACGGGCGGGCTGATGGCTGATGGCTGATGGCTGATCGCCCGCCGTCCGTCGCCTGCCGATCATCCGCATTGACGATGGTCGCAGGTCGGCAGCACGTCGGAGACGGAAACGCGCGGCTGACCGCGCGCCCAGCCCAGCGGCAGGATCAACGTCCCCAGGCGTTCCAGCCGCGCGGTGAAACGCGCGGCGGTGGTCCGGTCGGTCATCGCGATGTAGGCGATCTTGCGCTGCGGTACATCCGCTCGCGTACCGCCGTCGCCTCCCGCGGCTTCACTCGCCCCCATTGGCTGGAGGCAGTCCCCCGATCTTGTCCCGGTTCAGTCGGCCGGAGGTGATCCACAGGGCGAGCTTCTTGGCTGATCGGTAGCTTCTGCTCTTCGCACCCTTGATCTCGAACTCCTGCTGCGAACCGCCTTGGCTGCCGCCGGCCGCGCAGAACCAGTCGAGGGGAAGCTGGAGCTCATACATCAGCTGCAGCGGCAGGCCGCACTGGATCTTCTGCTTGCCCATGGGGCCGATGCAGGGTTCGCAGTTGCTGTCGCCGATGATGACGACCGGTGCGGAAGGGGCCGCATCGGGATACCCGGCGATGATCCGCGCACTGATGATCTCCTTCCCGGTGCCGCCGCAGTCCCCGTTGATCGACACGATGCCATCCTTCCAGGTCGCGGTGGTGCCGGTGGTCTTGGCCGCCTCCGTATACCAGCCCTGCTTCTTCACCTCGCGGGCGATGGCCTGAGCAGTCAGCACGCAGCCCACCGGAGAGATGTGGGTATCCTCCCGGAAGTGCGTGGGCCCGATGGCATGGTTGCGGTTGGCCATGAAGACCGGAGTCAGATCGAGGTAGCGCACGCCTTTCTTCGCCAGCTCCGCAAAGAGTTCAGCCCGGAAGCGATCGAGGCTGGGGAAGACTCCACTGGCGGGCGCGGAGACCTTCGCGGTCACCTGATCAGGATAGATCTCCCACTTGGTGGGCAGGAAAATGTAGAGCAGATCGATGCCCTGCTTCTGCAAATGATCGCGGTAACCGCTGATCGAGCCCGCGAGCTCGGCCGGCGCGTTGACGGGATGGGCGAGCAGGCAGTCCAGCTCTTCCTTGAAGAAGCAGTACCCGTTGCGCAACTGGTGCGCAGAGCCGTCATCCTCCCGACTCCTCGGTCCGGTAAGCCGGTGGACCTCGCTACGGAAAAGCGCCACGGCCTGGTCATCGGCGGTGGGTGGTGTCGCGATGCCGTCGAGAATGAAGGTCGGCGCTTCCTGGGCCGCGACCAGCAGGCAGCCGACCAGCAGGATGCCTACCCCGACGCAGCGGTGATCGGAACGGAATCGCGGTGGAGTCATGGGATTCCCTGGATGTGAAGGACGGCGATCAGCGTTCAACTTCTGGGGTGGCCGGCGACGCCTGTCTGACCTGCCATGCAGCCCCATCCGGCACCTGGAAGATCTGGACCCACTGGGGATCCAGCGAGTAGTCGGTATAGGCGCGCATGTCCTTCCACCGTTTATCCAGATCCGGATTGGGCGGGAAGGGCACCAGGGTGAGTTTGAGCCGTTGCCCCGGCTGGAGGTCGGCCACCCACAAGCGTTCGCGTTCGTAATTGCCCCATGCCACGGCCATGAGTTTCTGCGTCGCGTCGTAGGTTCCCGACTCGATCCGTTCGATGGTGCAGCGGATGTAGGTGAGCGAAGCGCGGTAGGGTGCCAGCTTCTTGAGCGGCACCACCGGAGACAGGGATTCGACGACGACCACGGCAACCAGCGGAGCAGGCGTCGCTGGCGGAGTTGCGATCGCGAGTGGAGTGGTGGCTACGGTCGGTGTCGGCGCAGCGGCGACGGTGGTTGATGCCGACGCAGGGCCGGAGCGCGCCGGTGCGGACCCGCAGCCGGCAGACAGACAGATCAACGCGAGCAAGCCGAACTTCGTGACGAACCTGATCCGGTGCGCTGGCGGACGCGCCACCAACCGCGGTCCATCCATGGCGATCCACAGCTGATCGACCATCCGCGGTCGGCACCGGGCCGTCGATCGCCAAGCAGTCCGGCACAGAGGGGTGCTCATGGTTCGCCTCGCGATGCTGATGCGGACAGGCTGCATGCCTGCCTCCACACGAATGGACGGCGGCCGAGAAATTCCAGATAGCGTGCGCGGGAACACCGCTGTCATCCGGTCAGGGAATGACAGCCGCTGCAACCACCCCCGCACATTATTCGGCGGCCACACCGCTCACGGATACAACGGCACCGCAGCAATCAGGTGACGGACCGTGAGCGGCGACTGGTCGGATCGGGGTCGAGTCGCCGTGCAGATATGAAGCGCGCGGGGCACTGTTCAAAACAATCGCTGGCACGCGGCAGACAGCACGCAGCGGCGGTTGCGGATTGATGGCACGTCACCTCGCCGGCCGGGCCGATCACGCTCCCCACGCCTTGAGCACCAGCACCAGGATGACGCCGGCGGTCGCGGCCAGAGCGGTGCTGTTCCCCCCGTCAAGTCGCACCGCTTCCGGATAGAGCTCCTCGAAGACCAGGAAGAGCCTGGCCCCTGCGGCGCAGGCCAGGCCGGCGGGAATCAGCCAGGAGCCGGCGCTGACCACCAGTGCGGCGACCAGGCCGGCGGCGAACTCGGCGAAGCCAGCGGACCTGGCCGATGCCGAACGCCGCCGCCGCGCTCATGCCAGCCAGGCGCAGCGGCACCGTCACCAGCACGCCTTCGATGACGTTGTGGATGGCGATGGCGGCGACCACGGCTGTCGCCGTGCCGGTGGCGCCCTCGGCGGCGGCGATACCGACCGCCATGCCTTCGGGGATGTTGTGCAGGATGAGCGCGAGCGCGATCAGCAGCGCGGTGGCGCGGGTCATGCCGGGCGGCTGCGCAGGCCGGTGGTCGGGCGCAGGCGCGCCGGGATGCTGGTGTGGGATCAGGCGGGCGAGCAGCGCGATCAGCATGATGCCGCTGCCGAGTCCGAGCAGCACGATCGCCAACGCGGCAGCCTGGGGCGGCGACCCCGGCCGGATCGCAGTCGCTGGTGAGAGCGCCGGTGGCAATCTGGCGATGAATGTCGCCATCGCCGCCCGCGATCAGTCGCTGACTGCGCCGCGGCATCAGTTGCTGGTCTATCCGGTTGCGAGCACCGACACCGACTCGCCCTCATACCGTGATCGCGCTGATGCCAAGCCTTGGGATGCGGCGATGATGCAGTGGTTCGTCAAGCATGCGACCAATGGCGGTTCGGATCTCCAGGACCCGCGGCTGGATCTGGTCGCCGCCGATCTGCGTGGGCTGGCTCCCGCGACCATCATCAGCGCTGAACGTGATCCGCTGCGCTCCGACGGCGACCTGCTTGCGGCGCGTCTGCGCTCGGCCGGGGTGCCGATCGAGCATCGGCTCTACCGCGGCGCCGCCCATGAGTTCTTCGGCATGGCCGCCGCCGTCAACGACGCACGCGAGGCGCAATCATTCGCTGTCGAACGCCTGCGGGCTGCCTTCGAGAAAAAACCATCGGGCGTCGTCGTCGGGCGAAACGAGCAGGAGCGCTGAGCCGACCCGCACCATCAACGGCGGGCAGACCGCCAGGAGCAGGAACTCAAGGCAACGGCTTCAGGCCAATCGCCCGCCAGGCGACCCGGTACGGGCCGGTGCCCTTGGTGATGCCGTGGACTTGCAGGCCGATGAAACCGGTGGGGTGGGTCTGGTAGATCGCCTCATCGGTCAGGTCCTCGACCGGCTGGTCGTTGATCCAGGTCTGGATGCGCGGTCCCACCGCAACGACGCGGACGCGATTCCAATCGCCGTCGATGAAGTGTTTGTGCGGGATCAGGCGCTCCTTGGGCGTCAGCCAGCCGCGATCGGTGCCTTCGCCATAGATGTAGCCGGCCTCGGCACCATTGCTGCCGCTGTTCTCCAACTCGCATTGCGGCCCATAGACCCGACCGGGCTTCCCGGCCTGCTTCTCGCTGGCGCTGGGTTCCTTGGTCTTGCTGCGCAGCTGCACGCCGGAGTTGAGCGCTGGGCTGGAGATCTTGACCTCGAAGGTCAGTTCGAAATTCCCGTAGTCCTTGTCGGTGCAGAGAAACGCATTGGGGCTGCCCTCGGCGGTCGTTCCCACGATCGCACCGTCTTCGACGCGGTAGGTGGCGGTGCCGTTCTTCTGGGTCCAGCCGGAGAGCGTGGTGCCGTCGAAGAGGCTGATCCGGCCGTCTTCCGCCAGCACGGTGGTGAGCGACACCGAGGTGAGGAACAGCAGCGCGAGGAATCTGGTCATGTGGGCTCCTGGTGGCGGTGGGACGAAGACGACTGGCGCGAGTGCGGGATCGACTTGGTGAGAGGCACGGCCCGATCAACCAACGATCCGCTGCGTGGCTTTCATTCAGGCGTTCAGCCGTTCAGCCACGCTCCGCAACGTTCAGCAACGGGAAGCCCGGCCGGATCGTTCCGCCCGGGAGCGCACGACGGCGGCGACGCCTGCTACAGCTCCGGCTGTTTGCCGGTCAAGGCGACGAAGGCCTCGACGTACTTGGTCATGGTGCGTTCGACCACGTCCTTGGGCAGGACGATGCCAGGACCGCTCTTGTTGAAGCCGACGCTCTCCAGGTAGTCGCGCACGTACTGCTTGTCGAAGCTCTCCTGGGCGCGCCCGGCCTTGTAGCCGGTGGCCGGCCAGAAGCGGCTGGAATCGGGGGTGAGCACCTCATCGGCGAGCACGACGTTGCCGCGCAGGTCGACACCGAATTCGAACTTGGTGTCGGCGATCAGGATGCCCTTCTTGGCGGCGTAGTCGCGGGCGCGGGTATAGAGCAGCAGCGACAGGCGCTTGACCGCCTCGGCATAGGGACGGCCGATGATGGCGGCGGCGCGGTCGGGCGAGATGTTCTCGTCGTGACGGCCGGCGGCGGCCTTGGTCGACGGGGTGTAGAGCGGATCCGGCAGCTTGGCGCTTTCGGGCAGGCCGCGCGGCAACGGCAGGCCGCACACCGAACCCTTCTGCAGGTATTCCTTCCAGCCCGATCCGGTCAGGTAGCCGCGCACGATCGCCTCGATGGGGAGGATCTCGAGCCGGTGCACCAGCATGGCGCGCCCGGCGAGCTGGTCGGCGTAGCGCTGGACCGCGGCCGGCATGCGCGCCAGGTCGGTGGTCACCAGGTGGTGGGGGCCACAGTCCTTGAGCAGGTCGAACCAGAACTGGCTGAGCTGGCAGAGCACTCTGCCCTTGCCCGGGATGCCGTTCTGCATGACCACGTCGAAGGCGCTGATGCGGTCGGTGGCGACGAACAGCAGGTGACGGTCGTCGACCTCGTAGACGTCGCGGACCTTGCCACGCGTACGCAGCTTGAGACCGGGGCAGTCGCTGTGCACCAGTGCGTCAACGGAGCGCGGCTTGGGCATGGTCATTCCTTCAACCTGTCGTCGATCTCGCGGCCGAGCAAGCGGGCCTGGTAGTTGAACCAATAGGTGCGGTAACGCTGGGCGAGGTCGTCGCGGCGATCGGCCGCCGCCGCGCCCGGCACCACGTATCGGGTCGCCTGCACCAGGCGCACCGTGGGCACGTCACCGGTCGAATCGCCTTCGACCAGCAGCACCGGCCAGGTCGGCACCGCCAAGGCGGCCACGGTCTGACGGTCGCCAACGGCAGGCTGGTCGAGACTCTCGGGCGGGGCCGCGAACTCGGTGAGCGCGGCGACGGTGGTCTCGGTGACCAGCGTGTCCTTCTCGTCCTTGGCGTCCTTTTTGTCCTTGGCGGGCGGGGGGTCGGTCACCGGCGCAGCGGCGTCCTTCACCTCGGCGATGGTCCAACGCTTGCGCAGCGCGGCGTCTTCGAAGCGCTTGCGCAGGCCGCCGGCTCCGAGCTTGGCGGCCTCGTCGCGCAGGGTCTTGGCCTCGACCAGCAGCTTGTCCCAGGCCTTGCGGCCGGCGAGGTAGGTGCTGACCTCCTTGCGCACCGCGGGATCGCTGAGCGCGCGGACCTGGGCGGGACGGACCTCGGCCAGGCGCATGACCAGCGCGGTACCGTCGTCACCCTGCGTCCGCAGCGCGGCGGTGATGAAGCCGGGCTTGCTCTCGCTGGCGAACAGCCGGGCGCGACCATCGCCGCCCTCGATCTTGCCCATGCCCGGCAACTCGATTCCGTCAGCGCCGGGGACGACGACCACGACGTTCTCTTTGATCGACAGGCCATCCCGCTCGGCGGCGGCGACGAAAGCGGCCTGGTCCTTCTCATCGAAGCCGTCATCGCTCAGCCGCTGGGCGAACTGCGCGACGTTCTTGCGGGCGGTGGCGATCAGCTCGACCTTGGTCTTCGCGGCAAGCGTCTTCTCGATCTCGCCACGCACCTCGGCCAGCGGCGTGTAGTCGTCGTCCGGCTTGGTCTCGGTCTTCTTGTCCTCGGGCTTGGCAGCGTCCGGCTTCTTGTCATCGGGCTTCGGCGCCGCCGGCTTCTTGTAGTCCTTCTTGTTGGCTTCGTAGTGCTTCTGCACCTGCTCGGCCGTCGGCTTGGCCTTGTCCAGCGCGGCCTTGATGTCGAGGTACGCGACCGCGACCACCGCGCGCTTGGATTCCAGGAAGCGTTCCTTGGTGCGCAGGCGGTCGTAGGCGGCTTGCAGCTCGGCCTCGTCGAGGACGCCATCGGCGGCCACCACCTGGGCGCTGAGGGTGACCTGATCAAGCTGCACCTGATCGCCGGGCATTTCCCGGGGGAACTGGTAGTTCCCGAAGCGCATGTAGGTGACATCGCCCAGCCCGCGCACGTCGTCGGCCACCGCGGTTGGCACCACCGGCACCGCCAGGCGGCGGGTGTGCATGGCGCGGATGGCGTGGCGCATGGCCAGGTACCAGCCGAGATCGTCCGGGCTGACCCGGTCCTTGGCCCGGCGCTCGACCAGGACGTCGAAGTAGGTGCGCTTGCCCTGATCGGCGTCCTGCTCGGAGGCGACGACGGTGCGCGCCAGGAAGTCCTTCACCAACTGCTCGGTCACCGGCGCGGTCGGCTTGTAGCCCTCGGAAAAGGCGAGATGGGCCTGACGCAACCAGGCGACGTACGGGCTTTTGCGTTGGCCTTCATAGGCCTGCAGCACGAACGACTCGCTGCCGCGCTGCTGGGCGGGATTGATCGCCTCCTGGAGGCGTGCCGCCAGGCGCTCGACGCGCTCGATCTCCAGGGCGTCAACGCCGTCGATCGTGCGTCCGGTCAGCGACATGCTGCCGAAGGTCGAACCGACGCCGCCGAAGACCACACCCACCAGGATCACCATGGTCCAGATGAAGAGCCGCTGACTGAAGGTCATCTCCTTCGACGGCAGCAGGCCGCCCGGCGCCGCCTTGCCATCGGGCACGGCGTCCTTGATCCCATCGCCGGCTTCTTCCGGCTTTTTCCCGTCGCTCATGATCCATCCCGTCGCAAAAGGACCGGGACTCTAGGGACCACCCCCGGGTAGGCAAATCCAGATACTGGTCGGCATGGCCACCGTCGCGACCCCACCAAGGAGGTCGCACACCCAGGCCAGTCGCGGACTTCCAGCGTCGCCGGCAGCCCCGACCATGCACCGCCCATGCCTGAAACAGCCCGTGATCCCCTGCCGGACGACGCCGACCCCGGCGACCTGCTCGCCGCCTACCTGACCGTGCACGCCCAGGGAGCGCCGGTGCCGGCCGTGCTCTACGCCCGGGGGGAGGCCCTGCACCAGCGCCTGGTTGCGACCCCCCCGGCCTCGGTGGCCTGGGGGCGCTTCCTGGTCGCCCAGGGCCAGCTCGCCGCCGAGGCGCTCGGCGATGACCAGGCGGCCAGCCGGTATTTCCTCGCCGCGCTGACCAGCGTCGCCGTCCACAACGACCACGAGGTCGGTGTCGCTGCCGGCTACAACCAGGGCGTGCTCCACGAACGCCGCGGCGGCCATCGTGGCCTGGGCAAGGCCCTGCATGCCTACCGCGCCGCCGCCAGCGAGGGCCTGCGGCTGGGCGTCCTCGCACCCTGCACCATCCAGGCCGCGCTGGCGGTGGAGCGGCTGACCGTCGCCGGCGGCGGCCGGCTTGAACCCGGCGATGCCGGACTGCTGAAGCTGGCCTGGATGGCCTGGCTGCACCTGCGCCGCGCCAGCGCGGTGCTCGACGCCGAGCTGCGCGCCGATCTCGAACGCAGCCTGGCCGCCTACCTGCTGCCCGACCACGGCGACGAGGTGCCCGGACTGGAACAGGCCTGGACCGCCTGGCCACCGCACCAACTGACGGTGGCGGGTGACGCCTGGAACGATCACCACCCGGCGGTGATCGCCGGACTCTATGCGGCGGCCGCCGACGCGGCGGCGCATCTCGCCGACGCCGGCGCCGATCCCGGCACCGCGTATCGGGCGCAGGCCGAGCGGCTGCGGAGCGGGTGAACCGCAACGCAGTGGTGGGGAAGGCGGTAGCGCGAACGCCCCGAATCTTTGTGCGCGGAGACAATTTTCGATCGTCAGTGTTACGGGGCGTGCGGGGGGCGACGCCGGCGAAGTCCCCTGCAGCAACAGCAAGCAGCCCGGCAGAGCCGGAATAATGGCGACGATTCCGGCGCAGCCGGGCTGCGAACATCCCCGGTATCCACGCCCGGACTTCTGCTATCTGGATCACGGAGCGGACGATCGGCTTGGGCAGACCCTGCCCGCCCTGACGGGCGGGGCTGATCGGGCGCCTCCGAATGCGCTGGCTGGGCCTTCGTCGTGGTGATCCGCACGGATCACCACGACGCCGAGCGCACCTGGCCGAACCAGGGAGCGCCGGCATGCAAGTCATCGTCATCATCCTGCTCACCTGCGCTCTGGATGCCCTCCGGGGAGGGGAGTCGGCGTCTGATCAGACGCCGCCCGTAGACGGGACCGCTGCGTCGGCGCCGGCGCACGCCGAGGCGTTCGCCCGCTACCGCGTGCCGCCACCGACCGGCGTCGTCCAGGCCGAGTTCAAGCGCCGCCACGCCGCCAATGTCGCGGTGAAGGGCACCGAGGTGATGGAGGCGCGCACCTGCACCGAGCCGCAGACGGGCGAGGCGATGCCGTACCGTCTGTACACGGTGAAGGAGCCCGATCCGGCCCAGCGCTATCCGCTGGTGCTGCTGCTGCACCACGCCACCTGTGGTGGCAACGACAACGTCCGGCACATCCGTTCGGACGCTGGCGTCGGCGTCCTCTGCCATCCCCAGACCCAGGCCATGCATCCCTGCTTCGTGCTGGCGCCACAGGCTGGCGGCGACAACCGGCCCGAGGCGTGGTCGGATGACTCGTGGGTCACGTTGGCCGATCAGCCGTGGCCGACCGAGCCGGACCGCACCATGCGCCTGGCCCTGACCATCCTCGATGCGGTGGTGCAGGAGTTCCCCATCGACCCCAGCCGCATCTACATCAGTGGGGCATCGATGGGCGGCTACGGCACGCACGACGCGATTACCCGCCGGCCGCGGTTCTTCGCCGGGACGGTGACCATTTGCGGGGGGTATGTTCGCAGTGGCGCTGCGCGCCTGCCCGACACCGCGATGTGGATCATCCATGGCGAAGCCGATGAGACGATCAACGCCGAACGGACGCGCAATCTCGTCACCGCCATCCAGGCCGCCGGTGGCACCAGGATGATCTACTCCGAATACATCGGCGTCCGCCACCGCCCCGCCCGCGATCTCGCCTATGCCGATCCGACGGTGATCGATTGGCTGTTCGGACAACGCCGGTGAGCCGCATGCCCCGCTACCTCCGGTCGATGCCGCCCGCGCCAGCGATCCACGGCGTCGTGTTCATCGCGGCGCTCCTCCTGAGTGCCCCGCCTGCTCCGGGCGGCGAGGCTGGCACGGCGCCGATGCGCACCTGGCTGAACCAGCACTGCATCGAATGTCACGACAAGGACACCAAGAAGGGCGACCTGGATCTCACTGCGCTGCCGACGGACTATTCCGATCACGTGACCTTCGCGCGCTGGGTCAAGGTCCACGACCGCGTGCGGGCCGGCGAGATGCCGCCGGAGAAGAAGGCGCGCCCGCCTGCCGGCGAACTCGATGTGACGATGACGGCACTGGAAAAGGATCTCGCGGCGGCCGACGTGGCGCGCCAGAAGCGCGAAGGACGGTCGCCGGTGCGGCGGCTCAATCGCGTCGAGTTCGAAACCACGCTGCGCGATCTCCTGGGCGTGCCGGGGCTGCGGGTGATGAACGAATTGCCGGCGGACGGGAAGTCGCATGGCTTCGACCGCGCGGCGGACGCGCTCGAGTTCTCCTTCGTCCACATGGACACCTACCTGGCGGCGGTCGATCTGGCGCTGGATCTCGCCACGCCGGATCTGGTCGAACGGCCAGCGGTCTTCAAGTACCGCTACAGTCCCTGGCACAATACCCGGATGGGCGGCAAGGAGTGCGACCTGATGATCCATGTGATGATCCAGCATCGCACCTGCATCGGGCTGATCGGGATGGAGCGCGACCCGACGCTCAAGGCGGTGGACGGGTACAAGCTCCTCGACGATGAGCCGAAGTCGACGGCGCTCGGCTTCTTCCGCCATATGGATGGCGACTCCAATTACGGCCTGGCGGCCTCGCCGATGCTGTCCGGGTTCCACAAGTTGCGGGTCAGCGGCTACAGCTTCGGGTGGGACAAGACCAAGGTCGTCCCCACCCAGCGGCATGGCGCGTTGTGGTGGGGCAGGCGCAGCACCATGCAGCACTACGGCACCGTGGATCTGCCGCCCAACCAGGCCGCGGTTCGCGAAGTCACGACCTGGGTGGAACGCGGCGGTTACCGGGGCGGTGGCCAGGACACCATCAGCTTCAACCCGGCTTCGTGCGAGAAGATCCGCGACTTCGGTAGCGACAAGGCCACCGGGCTCGGCACGCATGGTCCGCCGATGGATGCGCAGGGCGTGGCGATCGAATGGCTGGAACTGGAAGGTCCGATCCACGACCAGTGGCCCCCGGCCAGCCAACGGGCGCTGTTCGGCGATCTCGCCGTGCAGGAATGGACGCGAGCCTCGGGCGTTCCCAAACCGGTGCAGCAGACCTGGCCCCCCGGCGGTCCGAATGCCGTGCAGGACATCTACGGCGACAAGCGACCGGTCGTCCACGTCGTCAGCGCGGACCCGGCCGCCGATGCCCGCCGCCTGCTCACCGCCTTCCTGCGCCGCGCCTTCCGACGTCCGGTGCAGGCCAACGACCTGGCGCGCTACGGCACCATCGTCGCGTCGCGGATGCAGGCCGGCGACCATTTCCAGGACGCGATGAAGGCGGCCTACCGGGCCGCGCTGGTGGCGCCGGATGCCCTGCTGCTGCGCGGCTCCGGTCCGCACGCGCTGGCCGCCCGGCTGAGCTATTTCCTCTCCGGCGGACCGCCGGATGCCGCCTTGGGCAAGCTCGCCGACAGCGGCGAACTGATGCAGCCGGCGGTGCTGCGCTCGCAGACCGAGCGTCTGCTCAACGATGCCAAGATCGCTCGCTTCATCGACAACTTCACCGGCCAGTGGCTGCGCGTACGCGAGATCGAGAACAACCCGCCAGACAAGCAACTCTATCCCGAGTTCATGCCCTGGCACCAGGACTCGATGCGCAACGAGACCAACGCCTACTTCGCCGAGCTGCTCAAAGACAACCTCGGCATCGCATACTTTGTGCAGTCGGATTTCGCCATGCTCAACGAACCGCTGGCGGACTGGTACGGTGTCCCCGGCGTCCGTGGCTTCGATCTCCGCCGGGTGGCGCTGCCCAAGGATTCCCCGCGCGCCGGCGGCTTCCTCGCTCAGGGAGCGGTGCTCAAGGTCACCGCCAACGGCACCTCCACCTCGCCGGTCATACGCGGAGCCTTCGTGATGGAGCGCATCCTCGGCATCGTGCCGGCGCCGCCGCCCGGCGACGTCGGCTCGGTCGAGCCGGACACCCGCGGCACCACCACCATCCGCGCGCAACTCGATAAGCACCGCACCAACGCGAGCTGCGCTTCGTGCCACGTCAAGATGGACCCCTACGGATTCGCGCTGGAGAGCTTCGACGTCACCGGCCAATGGCGCGACCGCTATCGCATCCGTGGCAATGGCATGAAGAGCGGCACGCCGGTCCGGCCCTTCGTCCATGGCAATGGCATCGACTACCGCGTTACCGGTCCGGCGGTGGACTGCACCGGGCAACTGCCGGACGGGCGGCCGTTCAAGGACGTGCGCGACCTGCGCGGGATGCTCGCCGCCGACCCCTACCGTCTCGCGCGCGCGTTCCTCGGGCATCTCATCACCTACGCCACCGGCGCCCCGGTGAGCATCGCCGAGCGCGCCGAGGTGGATCGCATCCTCACCAAGACCAGGGCTACCCGCCACGGCGTGCGCAGCCTGGTGATTGAACTCGTCCAGAGCCCGCTGTTCGTGCAACCCTGAGAGGCCGATCATCATGCCGAATCGCCCATCCCTCTCCCGCCGCACGCTGCTCAAGGCCGGCGGCGCCATGCTCGCCCTGCCCTGGCTGGAAAGCCTGCGGCCATGCGCCGCCGCGACCGCGGCGGGTGCCGCCGGCGAGCCGCCGCGACGGTTCCTCGGCATGATGACCAACCAGGGAATCCTGCCCGAGTACTTCTTCCCCAAGACCGCCGGGGCCGCCTACGAAAGCACGCCGTATCTCGACATCCTCAAGGACCATCGCCAGGATCTCACCGTCTTCTCCGGCGTGTCCCTGCCCGGCGTCGACGGCGGTCACCAAGCCGAATTCAGCTTCCTCACCGGTGCCCCGGGCGCGAGCCGCGGATCGTTCAAGAACAGCATCTCGCTCGACCAGGTGATGGCCAATGCGGTCGGCGACCAGACCCGCTTCCCCTCGTTGGTGCTCGGGCTTGGCGAAGGTCTGAGCCTCTCCTATACGCTCAGCGGGGCGATGATCCCCACCATGCGCAGTCCGTTGCAACTCTACCGCAAGCTCTTCGTCGAGGACACCGCGCCCGCCAAGGTCGCCGCTGCCCGCCGTCTGCAGGAGGACCGCAGCCTGCTCGACGGCTTGCACGATCAGTACAAACGGCTCCAGCAGAAGGTCGGCGCCGGCGACCGCGAGCGGCTTGAGCAGTTCGCCAGCGGCGTGCGCGACGCGGAACGCCGACTCGCCGCCGCCGCCGGCTGGATGAAGGTGCCCAAGACCAAGGTCGCCATGCCCGCACCCGCCGAAATCAGCAACGGCGGCGATCTGCCGCGCAACACCCGGGTGATGTTCGATCTCATCCGCCTGGCGCTGGAGACCGACTCGACGCGCGTGATCACGTTCTGCTTCTCGATCACCAGCCTGGTTCCGACCACCATCCCCGGAGTGAAGACCCAGGTCCACACGCTGTCCCATCACGGCCAGCAGCCGGAGATCGTCGCCGAGGTGCGGCGCATCGAGGAGGTTCAGTTCCGCGAGGTGGCGGCGCTGCTGAAGGGGCTGAGCGACGCCAAGGAGCAGGGCCGCTCGGTGCTCGACCGCACCAGCGTGCTCTACGGCACCAACATGGGCAGCGCCAATGCGCACTCCAATGACAACCTGCCGGTCATGCTCGCCGGCGGCGGCTTCAAGCATGGCCAGCATCTGGCGTTCGATCGCAAGAAGAACTACCCGCTCTCGAACATATACGTGTCGCTGCTCAAGCGCATGGGCCTCGACATCGACACCTTCTCCAGCGGCACCACCACCATGCGCGGTCTCGAGATGTCGTGATCTCCCCGCGCTTCTCCCCTGGGATCGCCCACTTCGCTGCGGCGGTGATGACGGTTCCGCTGCTGGTGGGCGATGGGGTCTCCGCCGCCGAATCCGCGGATCAGGACAAGGAACAGGACGCCGTCCGCCAGGGCGCGCTCGGTACCATCAACGTGCTGCGCGATCTCGATCCGCGCACCTTCGTCAACCGCGTGGTCGCCACCTGCAACGTCGCGGGCGAGAAATCCACGCCCGCCGACACCATCGATGGCAGCGGGACGATATTCCGTCCCAAGATCGCCGCCACGGCGCCGCTGGTCTTCATCTACACCCTGCCCGGCATGCGCACGGTGTCGTCGCTGGCCATCTGCTACGGCTACGCGCACAACGATGCTCCCGCCTTCGTCGCCCTGGAAGGATCCAGCGACGGCGGCCGTTCGTGGACGCCGGTGTTCCGCGCCAAGGCGCGCAAGACCGAGTTCATCAAGGCCTTCACCCCGGTGGCGGTCAATGCGCTGCGTCTGACCCAGGAAGGCGATGGCACACCGCGGTCGGGCCGCAGCACCCGTGAAGTCTTCGTCTACGCTGAACCGACCGTCCCCCTGGGCTGGTCAGGCGGCACCGACGGCGGCACGTTCAGCTTCCTGCGCAACCTGTGGTACGCCGGGAAGATCGTCCAACGCCGGAGTCCCGCCAGCGCGCTGTGGGTGAAGCCCTACGGTGGCAAGAGCCATCCCCACGTCCCCTTCCAATCCGCAATCGTGAACTTCCATGACGGCGCCTGGGGTGCCGCCGAGCCCTACAGCAAGGATGAGCCCGGCAAACGGCTGCATCTGTGCCTCGATCTCGATCGCGCCTACGCCATGAACCATGGCCTGATCAGCACCGCCGACGCCGAGCATATCCTGGCCAGGAAGTCCAAGGCCGAGATCTACACCGGGCCGGGCGGCCTCGATCCCGGCCGGCTCACCGGCAACAGTCCTGAGGAGATCGTCAAGGCGGGCTGGGTCCTGCAGCAAGCCTGGGCCAACGACGATCGCCTCGACAAGTCATTCGCCCTGCGCGTGCCCGGCCGCTACTGCCAGATCCTGCTGGTCTGGGACTGCGTCCACGCGACCTGCACCTGGAGCCGCCTCGAAATGTTCGGCGTCGATGGGCCGGTCACGCCTGGCACCACGAAGACACCATGACCGCGCTCGGCATCCCGTCACCGGTGCCCGGCCGACGGCGCCTCACCGCGCAGTGGGCGCTGCTGCTGCTGGTCGTGCTGGTCGCCTCCGGCTGCCTGTCCCGCGCCGGTGAGCCCGCCCCGGTGGCGGACGGCTGGACGGTCGACACGCGCCGCGTGCGCGTGGTATCGCCCGAGCAGCCCGACGGGATTGACGCGCAGATCGTCGTCCACCGGAACTCGATCGGGATGGACTTCGTGCTGATCGCGGCCGGCGAATTCATGATGGGCAGCCCGGAGACCGAATGCGTGCGCGGCGGCCCGGAGATTCCCGAGAAGCTGCGCGGGATCGCGGGTCGTAGCCCTGCCGAAGGACCGCAGCACGGCGTGCGCCTCACCAAGGCGTTCCTGATGGGGGTCACCGAGGTCACCCAGGCGCAATGGACGGCGGTGATGGGGACGACGATCGCGCAGTTGCGTGGCAAGGGCATGTCGACGCAGCCCGATGCCGGCGATCTGCCGATGGACTTCGTATCCTGGCACGACGCCAACCACTTCTGCCAACGTCTGGGCGCGACCGGAAACCTGCGCTACCGCCTGCCCACCGAAGCGGAATGGGAGTACGCCTGCCGCGCCGGCAGCACCACGGCCTTCAACACCGGCACCATCATCGGCGCGGACCAGTGCCGATCCGACCACAACTGGGTCTACGGCAGCGGGCGCCCGGACGCCGTGCTCAGCGACCGCATCAAGGCGCTGCGCACCGGCTGGGGAGTCTATGCCCCGGTCGGCACCTATCCCGCCAACCGTTGGGGATTGCACGACATGCACGGCAACGCCTACGAATGGTGCGCGGACTGGTATGGCAGCGACTACTACCGGAAAAGCCCGCTCGACGATCCCCAGGGACCGGACGAGGCGCAGGCCACCTTGGTCGCGGCCATCGGCGGCAAGGGCCGGGTGGTGCGCAGCTTCAGCGCCTACAACCCGCCGCATCAGGCGCGCTCGGCGTGCCGCATGGTGCGCACGCCGGGGACGCGCGACAACGCGCACGGCGCCGGGTTCCGCGTCTGCCTCGACTGGCAGCGCTGAGTGGCTGGACCGCTGCACCTGCACCGATCCACCAACGCGGGTGGGCTCGCCAACAGGGTGTCGGCAGCGCCAAATGATTCGCCCGTGCCGGGCAACAACCTCGGCGCGCCAGGACACCTCGAACGCATGAGAGGGAAATGCCGGGTGACCGGGAGAGCGAGGGCGATGCAGGGGTATCCTTCCCCGACCTTCTGCTATGTCCGACAGGAAGGCCTGCGATCGCCATGGTGCAACCCACGACCGAACCGATCGAAGCGCTGATCGAGCGCCTCAAGGCCGGCGATGCCGACGCCTTTGCCGAGGTGATCTGCGCCTATGAATGGCCCCTGCGCACCTGGATCGTGGCCAACTGCCCGCCCGGGGGCGACGCCGACGATGTCGCCCAGCGTACCTTCATCGAAGTCTTCCGCGGCATCGGCCGCTACCAGCCGGGTACGGACTTCGCCGCCTGGCTGTACACCGTGGCGCGCTACCAGTTGCTGGCCGAGAGCACGCGGGTGCGCCGCATCGCCGACTACCATCGCCGCTATGCGCCGGCGGCGCTGTCCGCCGAACTCGAACGGCGGGCAGCGGCCGATCCCGAGGTGTCACCGCAGCTCGACCATCTGCGCGCCTGCCTGGAGTCGATTGCCGGTCCGGCCCGCGATCTCCTGACCTGGCGCTACACCGACGATCTGCCGCTGATCGAGATCGCCGAGCGCGCCGGCCGCTCGGTGGCGGCGGTCAAGAAGCAGCTGTTCCTGCTGCGCGGCCGCCTGCATGACTGCATGGTCGCCCGGGCGCAGGTGCGCTCGTGAGCACGCAGCCGGGGGATCACCAGGACGCCGGCCACGAGAGCGAGCCGCCGACGGCATCGGGACCGCCGATGGCGCCGGAGGCGGCGCGTGATCGCATCTTCGCCGAGCTGTGGACCGACTACCTGGAAGGCGAACTGAGCGCGGAGGGGATGGAGCGCTTGCAGGCGCTGCTCGCCGCCGACCCGCAATTGACCCGCCGGGCGGGTGGGCTGTATGCCAACCACCGTCTGCTCGGCCTGCACCACCAGGGCACCGGCCACAGCCTGCTGGCTCCTATCCTCCAACGCCTGGGTGCCGAACGCGCCGACTTCGTGGCCGGCATGACCAAGCGGGTACTGACGCCTGCCTCGGCGACCTGGCGGTGGCGGCCGGCGTTCCTGCTGATGGCCGCCGCGGCGCTGGTCGCCTCGCTGGCGACCATGCTGATGCGGACAGCGACGCCGGCGCCGGCCGCGGTCAGCGCCGGCGATGAGCCGATCGCCACCCTGGTGGGCTTCGACAACGTGCTCTGGGAACCACGCGTCAACCGTCACGCCGGCGAACGGCTGCGGCGTGGACCGCTGCGGCTGAGCACCGGCGAGGCGATCCTGCGCTTCGACGGCGGCGCCCTGGCGGTGGTCAGCGGCCCCAGCCAGGTCGAACTGGTATCCCGATCCGTGGTCGGCCTGCGCCAGGGTCGCATCGCGGTGCGTGCCGAAGCCGATGCCGCCGGCTTCTGCGTGCGCACGCCGGCCGGCGAAGCGCGCGATCTCGGCACCGAGTTCACGGTCTCGGTCTCGGTCACCGGCGAGACCGAGGTGCAGGTCAGCGAGGGCGAGGTCGCCTGGGCTTCGGCGCCGGGGCGTCCGCCGGTGCGCACCCTGCACGCTGGGCAGGCGGCACGCTTCGTACCGGCGCAGGCGGAGGAAGGGACGCCGGTGGCGTTCTCGTCGCAACCCATCGCTGTCGCCTTGCGGCGGATCGGTTCCGGCCCACCGCCGGCCTGTCCCAGCGCCGACGAGTCCTTCGACTACACGCCCGGAGCGGTGGCGCTCGCGCAGTGCGCTGGCGGGCTGGGCTGGATCGGACCCTGGCGCACCCGTCAGGGCGACGAGGTGACGCGCGAGAGCGATCGGGGCGATTCGCTGTTCATCGCGACCACCAGTCTGGACGGGGCCTGGGCCATGCCCCCGCCGCGTGGCGGTGCGCTGACCATGCCGGCAGGCGGCGTGTTCCGCGTCCGCCAACTGGCCGCGACGATCGCCTTCGCCGACCACCGGGTGCAGTACCTGGCCTTCCGGTTGCGGCGCGAGACGCCGGCTGGCGACGCGCACTTCCGCCTGACCCTGCGTTCATCCACCGACTTCTGGGGCGCCGCCGTCGGCGTCGGCATGCCGGCCTCGGGGCGTCCGACCATCCAGGTGCACAGCCGGGACACTTGGGTGGCACCGGAAGCGGTCGCCGTGGGCAGCGCGACGCTGTGGGTGGTCAAGATCGTCACCCAGGGCGCCGGGCAGCACGAGGCGTTCCTGCACGTGCTGCGCGCTGACCAGGCCCTGCCCACCCTGGAACCATCGCCGTGGACGGTGTCGACTGGCGGCTTCCACGCCGAAGGCCGGCTCGACCTGGTCGTGCTCAGCAGCACCGGGGCCGGCATCCACACCGTTGACGAGCTGCGCCTGGGGTCGACCTGGGACGCGGTCACGCGCCCAGGAGAGTGAGCGATGTCCGCTCTGCCCATGAACCGCAGCGTCCGCGGTGTCGCGCTGGCCACCAGCGTGCTGCTCGTGCTGGTGCTTTGCGGGGTCGCTGCCGGCGAGAGTCCCGAAACGCGTTTCTTCGCCCAGCACTGCGTCGAATGCCATGACGCCGAGACCCACAAGGGCGGTCTCGATCTCACCGCGCTGAAATGGAAGCCCGATGATCCGGCGGTGTTTGCGCGCTGGCTACTGATCCACGACCGCATCCGCGACGGCGAAATGCCCCCGGTCAAGGTCACCACGCGGCCGGATCCCACCGCCGCCACCGCCATCCACGAGGCGCTGGCCAAACGGCTGACCGCTGCCGATCTCGCCGATCAGCGCCGGCAAGGACGCACACCGCTGCGCCGGCTGAACCGCGTCGAGTTCGAGAACAGCGTGCGCGACCTGCTCGCGCTGCCCACGTTCCGCATCAAGGAATCGCTGGCCGAGGACGGCAGGGCGCATGGCTTCGACCGCTTGGCCGCGGCGCTCGACTTCTCGGCGCAGCACCTGCAAGGGTATCTGGCCATCGTCGACCGGGCGCTCGACGCCGCGCTCTGCCCGCTGGTCGACAAGCCGCCAGTGCAGACCACACGCAACACCATCTTCGAAGAGGGCTGCGCCAGCAGCGTGCTCAGCCGCATGGAGGCCATCCCCCTGGTTGGGATGCAACTCGACCCGACCTGGACCCGCAGCAAGGACGGCAAGATCGTCGACCTGCCGCCCATGGCCAACGCGATCGGGATCTTCCGCCATCCCGATTCCGACCACTCGTACACGCTGCGCAACACCTCGGCGGTGATCACCGGCTGGCACCGCTTCCGGGTGTCGGGCTACAGTTTCGCCTGGGACGGCAAGCAGGTGGTGCCGACCAACCAGGGCGGTGGACTGTCGTTCGGCTGCGGCGGCAAGAACCAGCACTTCGGCACCGTCGGCCTGCCCCCCAACAAGGCGGCGGTGCGCGAGGTGATGGCGTGGGTCGAACGCGGCGGTGGCGCCACCCATGGCCTGAACGACGACCTCGAGTTCATCCCGGCGTCGTGCGAGAAGATCCGCGACTTCGGCAACTACGACAAGGTCAAGGGCCCGCCGTACGCCGCCTCCGGCGTGGCCATCGAATGGATCGAGATGGAAGGCCCGCTCTGCGACCAATGGCCACCGGCCAGCCACCAGGCGCTGTTCGGCAGCCTGACGGTCAAGGAGTGGTCGGCACGCAGCGGCGTTCCCAAACCGCGCCAACAGACCTGGCCGATCCACAAGGGCTGGTCCAAGCCCAAGGACCCCTACGGCAACCGCGGCGAGAAGCGCCCACCGGTGTTCGTCGAGTCCGCCGCCCCCATGGCCGACGCGCAGTCGCTGCTCCAGCACTTCGTCCGCCGCGCCTTCCGCCGGCCAGTGACGGTGTCCGATGCCGCCCCCTACGTCGAGATCGTGCGCCAGCGCCTGACCGCCGGCGACGCTTTCCAGGACGCCATGCTCGAGGCCTATCGCAGCGTGCTGATCTCGCCCGACTTCCTGCTGCTGCGCGAAGCGCCGGGCACGCTCGACGCCCACGCCCTGGCGAACCGGTTGTCCTACTTCCTGTGGAACTCGCTGCCCGATGAGGCGCTGTCCAAGCTGGCCGACAGCGGAGACCTGCTGAAATCCGAGGTGCTGCGCAGCGAGACCGAACGCCTGCTCAAGGACGCCAAGTCTCAGCGCTTCGTCGAGGACTTCCTCGGTCAATGGCTGTCGCTGCGCGAGATCAGCGCCACCCAGCCCGACCGCCGGATGTACCCCGAGTTCAAGCCGTGGGTGCAGGAATCGATGCTCATGGAATCGCACGCCTACTTCGCCGAGCTGATCGCCAACGACCTGCCGGTGGTCAACGTGGTGAAGTCGGATTTCGCCATGCTCAACGAACCGCTGGCGCGCCACTATGGCCTGGATGGCCTGGCAGGCATCCCCGGAGTCGCCGGCTTCGAGATCCGCAAGGTGACGTTGCCCCCGGGCAGCCATCGCGGCGGCTTCCTGACCCAGGCGGCCGTGCTGAAGGTCACTGCCGCCGGCACCACCACCTCGCCGATCAAGCGCGGCGCCTTCGTCATGGAGCGCATCCTCGGCATCAAGCCCGCCCCGCCGCCACCGGACGCCGGATCGATCGAACCGCGCGTGGATGGCTCGACCACCGTGCGCAAGCAGCTCGAACAGCATCGGCAGAATCCCAGTTGCCATTCCTGCCATGCCAAGATGGACGGCTACGGCTTCGCCTTGGAGAACTTCGACGTGACCGGGGCCTGGCGCGACCGCTACCGCGCGGTCGGGTACAACGGCGACCTCAAGGGCTACCGCATCAACGGCAACAACCCCGACTACCACCTGGGACCCGCGGTCGACAGCAGCGGGGCCATGCCCGATGGCCGGCCGTTCGCCAATGTCGATGGCCTGCGCGCCATGCTCGCGGCCGATCCCGACCGCCTGGCGCGCGCCTTCACCGGCCACCTGACCACCTATGCGACCGGGGCGGGCATCTCCCCCGGCGACCGTCCGGCGCTGGATGCCATCCTGTCCCGGGCGCGCACGAAGAGCTTCGGCGTGCGCACCCTGATCCACGAGGTCGTGCAGAGCGACCTGTTCCGCAACAAGTGACCCGTCGAGGACCATCCACCATGCACTTCCCCACTCTCTCGCTGCGCCGCGCACTGCCCCGGCGCAGCGTGCTCAAGGCCGCCGGCGCGGTTCTCGCCCTGCCGCTGCTCGACGCCATGTTCCCGACGACGATCGCAGCCGCTGAGACCACGGTCGCGGCGGGGGGAACACCCCGGCGCTTCGTCGGCGTGCTGACCAACATGGGCATCCTGCCCGAGTTCTTCTTCCCCAAGAAGGAGGGACCGGATCACGACGCCACGCCCTACCTGGACATCCTCAAGGCGCACCGCGGCGCCTACACCGCGTTCTCGGGCGTGTCGCTGCCCGGCGTCGAAGGTGGGCACGCCAACGAGCGTGCCTGGCTCACCGGTGCTCCCGGCGTCAGCAGCGGCGCCTTCCGCAACACCGTGTCGCTGGATCAGATCATGGCCGAGGAGATCGGCAGCGCGACGCGCTTCCCCTCGCTGGTGCTGATGCTCGGTCATGAGGAGATGAGCATCTCCTACACCCGCAGCGGCGCGCGCATGCCGCCCATCCGCAGCCCGCGCAAGCTTTACGAGATGCTCTTCGCCGAAGACACCGCCGCGGCCAAGGTCGCCGCCCATGCCCGGCTGAAGCAGGACCGCAGCGTGCTGGACACCCTGCGCAATCGCACCAAGACCCTGGAACGCAGCGTCGGCCTGCGCGACCGCGAACAGCTCGACCAGTACTTCACCTCGGTGCGCGAACTCGAACGCCGCCTCGCCGCCACCGAGTCGTGGGTGGATCGATCCAAGCCGAAGGTGGCGCTGACGGCGCCATCCGACGGCCACGACCAGAACCAGTTGATCGAGAACTCGGCGGCGATGTATGCGATCATCGCCCATGCCCTGATCACCGACTCGACCCGGGTGATCACCCTCTGCCTCAACACCGGCTCCTGCTTCCCCAAGAACCTGCCCGGGGTCACCAACTCGTGCCACGGACTGAGCCACCACGGCGGTCGTCCCGACGCGGTGGGCGAGGCGAAGGTCATCGAGCAGGCGCAGTTCCGCGAACTCGCCAAGCTGCTCGACGCCCTGCGCGCGGCCAAGGAAGGCGGCGCCACGGTGCTCGACCGCACCGCCGTGCTGTATGGCACCAACATGGGCAGCGCCAACGCGCACTCGAACAACAACCTGCCGACGCTGCTCGCCGGCGGCGGCTTCAAGCACGTCGGCCATCTCGCCTTCGACCAGAAGAAGAACTATCCGCTGACCAACCTCCATCTCTCGCTGCTACACGGCATGGGCATCGACGCCGAGAACTTCGCCACCAGTACCGGGCGTATGCGCGGATTGGAGCTGGCATGAGCCGGCTCGTGGTGTCCGCGGCGCGCTACCTGGTCGCGCTGGTCGCGCTAGCCGCGCTGGCGGCCACCGTCGTCGGCGGCGAGAGCGCAGACCTGCGGGTGGGCTGGCGCGGCGATGGCACCGGCAGCTTCCCGGACGCGAACCCGCCGACCAAGTGGTCGGCCAGCGACAACGTGCGCTGGAAGACCGCGATGCCCGGACGCTCGAACGCGGCGCCGATCGTGGTCGGTGACCGCGTCTTCACCTGCACCGAGCCGTCGACGCTGGTCTGCGTCGGCGCCAACGACGGCAAGGTGCAGTGGTCGGACGCGCTCACCTTCTTCGACGGCAAGCCCGAGGACGCGGAAGCCCTGGCGCTGATCGCAAAATGGAAGAATGCCGCGTCCGAAACCGAGAAGGCGGCGGTGCGTAAGGACATGCTACGCAACGATTATTTCGAGATGCCACCGGTCATGGGTGAGCATTTCGGGTTCCATTTCGAATATTCCATGCCCACCCCGACCAGCGACGGCAAGACGGTCTATGTGGTGTATGGGACCTGCATGGTCGCCGCCTACACGCTGGACGGCCAGCGGCGCTGGGTGCGTGCGATGGACAAACCGTCGGGCACCAGCGGCTACGCCGCCAGCCCATTGCTGGCCGGTGGCCGGCTGATCATCAACATGGGCGGCAACGTCCACGGCATAGATCCCGCCACCGGCGCCACGGTCTGGAAGATGCCGCACAAGGAATGCTATGGGTCCCCGGTACGCGCGCGCATCGGCGACGCCGAGGTGGTGGTGTTGCCGAAAGGCACCGTCTTCCGCGCCAGTGACGGTGGCAAGCTGGCCGACCAGGCCAGCACCAACTACTACCAGTCCGCCATCGTCCACGGCGACCGCGTGTTCTCGATGCGCAACGACAACTTCTCCGACGAGGACGCTGCCGCGCGCATGATGGCGACCCGGCTGGCGCCGAGTGGGGCCACCAAACTGTGGGACACCAAGGAGCCCAGCGGCTATTCCTCGCCGCTGTTCCTCGACGGCCTCCTCTATGTCAGCGTCAACAAGCATGGCCTGGTGGTGATCGATGCCGACACCGGCCAGAAGGTGTACAGCAAGAAATTCCCCGGTGAGATCGCCGAGAACTATCCCTGCATCGCCCACGCCGGCGCCTATGTCTTCATCCCGACGCAGAACGGCCGGACCTGGGTGATCAAGCCCGGGCGCGACTACCAGGAGGTCGCAGTGAATCAGGTCTGCGAAGCCGGCGACCAGATGGTCGGCGCCCCGTTCTTCTCGGGCAGCCGACTATACCTGCGCACGCATCGCTTCCTGGTCTGCATCGGCGCCCGCTAGGAGATCTCCATGTTCCCTTGCCTCTTTCCTGACCGCACGGCAGCGCGAACCGTGCTGGTTCGCAGTTGCCTGGCTGTCGTCCTATTCGCCCTGCTCGGCGGACTGGCGGCGGATGAGTCGAGCCATCAGGACTCCGAACTGGACGACGTCCGGGCCGGAGTGCTCGGCACCGTGAACGTGCTGCGCGAGTTGGATGCGCGCAACGCCAACAACCTGGTCATCGCCGCCGCCAACGTCCCCGGCACTGCCGGCTCGACGGTGACCGAGACCATCGACGGCAGCGCCAAGGGATTCTACCCGACGGTCAACGCGGCGACGCCGCTGGTCATCACCTACACCCTGCCCGCAGTGCGCACGGTGGCGTCCCTGGTCATCGCCTTCGAGTCCGGCGGCGACGCGCCGGCGACGGTGATCCTGGAAGGCTCGACCGACGGCGGCCGGTCGTGGGCGCGGGTGTTCAACAGCCGGCCGCGCAAGACCGACTTCACCAAATTCTTCGCGCCGGTCGCGGTCAACGCCCTGCGTCTGAGCCTGGAGGGTGGCGGCTCGCGCCGGCTGCGCGAGATCTTCGTCTATGCCGATCGCGAGAAGCAGCCGGGGCTGTTCGCGGGCAAGGACGACGGGATGTTCAGCTTCCTGCGCGAGATGTACTACGCCGGAAAAATCAAGCAGATCGCCAGCCGGAAGACGGCGGTGTGGTCCGGTCACGACGGCGGCAAGAACTTCCCGCACATCCTCGTCCATTCCGGGATCAGCAATTTTCACGACGGCGGCTGGGGCGAATCCGCCGGCCGCGAGGTCGGCAAGCGGCTCTTCCTGCGCTTCGATTTCGATCGCGCCTACCCGATGAGCTATGGCCTGATCAGCAACGGCGAGATCGGCCACATCCTCGCCGTCGACTCGCAGGCGGAATTCTACACCGCCAACGGCAACCTCGATCCCGGCACGCTCAGCGGCTGTTCGATCAAGGACCTGACCGCGCAGGGCTGGGTCCTGCAGAAGGCGTGGGACAAGGATCCTTCCGGGTGCAAGTCCTTCCCCTGCGCCCGCCCCGGCGCCTACAGCCAGGCGCTGGTGGTGTGGGACGGCAAGAAGCAATGGGAGAACAACCGCTGGAGCCATCTCGAACTGTTCGGCGCCGCGACCGCCGAGGCCACCGCTGGAACGTCCAAGTGAGCCGCGCCACCGATCCGAGCGCGGCGACGGTGGAGGCCCTGATCCGGCACGCCGCGCTGACCCTGCTGTCGCTGGCCGCGCCGGCCGCCGCCGGTGCGGCCAGCGCCGTCGATGCGGTCGGCTGGCGCCGGGACGGCATGGGCGTCTACGCCGAGGCGCAGCCGCCGACGACGTGGTCGGCGACCGCGGCGCGCTGGAAAACCGTGTTGCCGGGCAACTCGAACGCCTCGCCGATCGTCGTCGGCGAGCGTATTTTCGTGTGCAGCGAACCGGCCACCCTGCTCTGCATCTCCGCTCGCGACGGCGCCATCCTGTGGTCACGCGACAGCACCTACGCCGACACCGTGCCGGCCGACCAGCGCCAGCACGTGCTCGCCGGCATGGCCGCCGCCGAGCAGCTGCCGCGCACGCTGAAGAGCCAGGAGACCGCTCGCGAGACCGCCGCCGAACGCCTGGCGAAGACTCCGGAGGACAGGGAAGCGCAGACCACCCTGGCTGCCATCGATCGCGAGATCGCGGCCACCAACGCGGCGAGCAAGCAGGTCGAAGCCCTCGCCCTGCCCAAGACCTGTGTCGATACCGGCTACGCCACGCCGACCCCGACCAGCGATGGGACCAGCGTCTACGCCGGCTTCGGCACCGGTGTGGTCGCCGCCTTCGACCTCGACGGCAACCGCCGTTGGACACGCCGCCTGGCGACACATCCCACCGCCTACCTGGAGCCACGCGAGTACGGCGTCTGCGAATCGCCGGTGCTCTCCGGCGGCAAGCTGCTGGTGCATTTCCTCACGCTGAGCGCCCTGGATGCGGCGTCGGGTGCCACGCTCTGGGAGACCGAAGCGCCGGTGCATTTCGGCACCCCGGTGCGGATCAGCGTCGCCGGTCGCGCCGCCGTGGTGACGGCGGCCGGCCGGGTGATCCGGGTCGCGGACGGCGCCGTGCTGGCCGCCAAGGTGTGGCCGTCGGCGTTCCTGCCTTTGCAGACCGGCGGTTCACCGATCATCATCGACGACCGCGTCATCCTGGTCGGCAAGGGCGGCGGCGCCGTCCGCCTGATGCCGGCTGCCGAGGACGGCCTCGCAGCCGAGGCGCTGTGGACGGACAAGTCGATCCGCAACTGGTGCGTGGCCTCGCCGGTCCATGCCGATGGCCTGCTCTACGCGCTCACTGACGACGGACGTTTCTGGTGCATCGACGCCGCCACCGGGGTGATGGTCTACGTCGAGGCGGTCTTCCCGGCCAAGGGCTGCTATTCCTCGGTGGTCCTCGCCGGGCCGAATCTCTACGTCAGCAATCTCAAGGGCGAGACGGTGGTGCTCGCGCCCGGCCGGGAATTCAAGGAACTGGCGCGCAACCGTCTTGAACCCTTCGCCTCAAATCTGGTGTTCGCGGGCAAGCGGCTGTACGTGCGCAGCCAGCGCCACCTGTTCTGCATCGGCGACGGCCCCTGACGCGGCCACGGCTAGCTGATGGCGGGTAGCAGGCTGCTGAACAAGCAGTCTGCGGTGGTTTGGGGGGGCAATAGGCCCCCTGAAGCAAAAGCTGAAGCATCGTGTTTTCGCGCAAAATTGGCGCGCCAGCGCCGCGCGAAAATGCGCTGCGGCTAGAAGCGGGTAGCGGGCTGCTGTTCATCAGCAGCCCGCTAGCTCGTCGTCCCAGGGACTTGTGGCGGATCTGACGATCACCTGGGTGGCGTTGACCGTTCCACTCTCCAGTCCGAACAACCGGCCGCCGACCGCCTGCAAGCCGCTCGGTGCGCGTTCACGCAACCTTGACCATCCCGGGCATGGTGGCGGGCTGCATCCTCATGCGTCCTTGCGCGTTGCGGCGATTGGTCGCAGCATCTTCTCCGCTGCCATACGGAGGCCCGCCATGCCCGAGACCCGCATCTACCGCCATCCCGCCACCGCCGCCGTCGCCAAGGTGGCCGCCAGCGCGGCGCCGCTGCCGGCGCTGGGCATGGACGCGCCCAGTCTGCTGCACGACATCCAGCGCCACCTCACCTACACCCTTGGTCGCGACCGCTTCAGCGCCAACAACCGCTACCGCTATACCGCCACCGTGCTGGCGGTGCGCGACCGGGTGATGGAACGCTGGCAGGCGACCAACACCGCCTACTACCGCGCCGATGCCCGGCGCGGCTACTATTTCTCGCTCGAATACCTCATGGGTCGCGCGCTCGGCAACGCGCTGCTGAATCTCGACCTGACCGCGCCGGTGGATGAAGGCTTGCGCCAGCTCGGCCTGCGCCTGGAGGACGTCGTCGAGGAGGAGACCGATGCCGGCCTGGGCAATGGCGGCCTCGGTCGCCTGGCGGCGTGCTTCCTCGACAGTTGCGCGACGCTTCAGCTGCCGGTCACCGGCTACGGCATCCGCTACGACTACGGCATGTTCCGCCAGCGCATCGCCAAGGGCCACCAGGTCGAAGAGCCCGACCACTGGCTGGCGCACGGCGTGCCCTGGGAGATCGAGCGCCCGGAATACCGCCAGCGCGTGCGCTTCGGCGGACGCACCGAGTTCTACACCGACGGCAACGACACCGCCCGGGTGCGCTGGGTGGGCACCCAGGACGTCATCGCGGTGCCGCACGACGTGCCCATCCCCGGCTATCGCAACGGCACCGTCAACAGCCTGCGCCTGTGGCAGGCCACCGCCGAGGAGCGCTTCAACCTCGCCGAGTTCAACGCCGGCGACTACATGGCGGCGGTGGCGGCGCAGGGCGGCGCCGAGCGCATCTCGCAGGTGCTCTACCCCAACGACAAGAGCGAGAACGGCAAGGAGCTGCGCCTGAAGCAGCAGTACTTCCTCGCCTCGGCCAGCCTGCAGGACATCGTCCGCCGCTGGCGCAGCGTGCACGGTGAGGACTTCTCGGCCTTCGCCGACAAGAACGTGGTGCAGCTCAACGACACCCATCCCACCATCGCCATCCCCGAACTGATGCGGCTGCTCATGGATGAGCACGGCCTGGGCTGGGACGCCGCCTGGGGCATCACCAGCCGCTGCCTGGCCTATACCAACCACACCCTGCTGCCCGAGGCGCTGGAACGCTGGCCGGTGACGCTGATGCGCGTGCTGCTGCCGCGGGTGCTTGAGATCATCTACGAGATCAACGCGCGCTTCATGCGCCAGATCGCCAACCGCTGGCCCGGCGACACCGCCCGCCAGTCGCGCATGTCGATCATCGAGGACGGGCCGCACCCGATGGTGCGCATGGCTTGGCTGGCCATCGTCGGCAGCTTCTCGATCAACGGCGTCGCCGAGCTGCACAGCACGTTGCTGGTGCAGGGCCTGCTCAAGGATTTCCACGACTTCGCGCCGCAGAAGTTCAACAACAAGACCAACGGCGTCACCCAGCGCCGCTGGCTGGCGATGGCCAACCCGCGCCTGGCGACGCTGATCACCCGCACCATCGGCGAAAGCTGGGTCACCGATCTCGACCAGCTCAAGCAGCTGGCGCCGCGCGCCGGGGACGCCGCCTTCCGCAGCCAGTGGCGGGCGATCAAGCAGGCCAACAAGGCCGACCTGGCGGCGGTGGTCGCGCACGACTGCGGCGTCAGCTTCCCGATCGAGGCGCTCTATGACGTCCAGGTCAAGCGCATCCATGAGTACAAGCGCCAGCTGCTCAACGCCCTGCACGTCGTCCACCGCTACGACCGCATCAAGCGCGGCGACACCACCGGGATGGTCAAGCGCTGCGTGCTCTTCGGCGGCAAGGCCGCGCCCGGCTACGCCATGGCCAAGACCACCATCAAGTTCATCAACGCCGTGGCCGAGGTGGTCAACGGCGATCCCGCGGTCGGCGACCTCCTGCGCGTCGCCTTCCTGCCCAACTACCGCGTCTCGCTGATGGAGGTGATCTGCCCGGCCGCCGACCTCAGCGAGCAGATCTCCACCGCCGGCAAGGAGGCCTCAGGCACCGGCAACATGAAGTTCATGATGAACGGCGCCCTGACCATCGGCACCCTCGACGGCGCCAATATCGAGATCCGCGAAGAAGTGGGCGACGCCCACTTCTTCCTGTTCGGCAAGACCACCGAGGAGATCGCGCAGCTGCGTCCGCATTACGATCCGGCGGCGGTGATCGCCGCCGATGACGATCTCAAACGCGTGCTGGCGCTGATCCGCTGCGGCCATTTCAATCCGGTCGAACCCGGCATCTTCGACGACATCCTGCATGCGCTGGCGGACTGGGGCGACTACTGGATGACCTGCGCCGACTTCGCCGACTACTGCGCCACCCAGCGCCGCGTCGACGCGCTCTACGCCGACCAGGAGCGCTGGACGGAGTCGTCGATCCTCAACACCAGCGCCAGCGGCAAGTTCTCCACCGACCGCACCATCCGCGACTACAACCGCGAGATCTGGAAGCTGACGCCGGTGCCGGCGCTGGGCGTGGTGGGGTAACGACTCGACCGGGCCACGTGGCTGCGCGTGATCAGCGCAGGGTCAACAGATACGCCATCAGATCGCGCAGTTCGCGTGGCTTCAGCAGTTCGCCCATCGGCGGCATCGGCGACACCGGCGGATCGAAGCCGACCACATCGGCGGCGGGCACGCTGGTCTCGACCCCGTCGGCGTCGCGGAAGATCAGCTTCTGGTCATCCTTTTCGAGCAGGAAGCCCGCGATCTCGCGGCCGTCCTTGAGCCGCGCCGCGGCGATGCCGTAGCCGGGCGTGACCGTGGCGCCGGGATCGACCAGCGATTCGAGCAGGCCGGCGCGGGTCAGCCGGGCGCCGACGCCGGCGAGATCGGGCGCCGCGCTACCGCCCTCGCCACCCACGGAGTGGCACTGCTGGCACTGCGCGGCGTGGTACAGGAAGACCTCCTTGCCGCGCGTGGCGTCGCCGCCGAACAGCGTCGGCCGGTGCGCCGCCAGGCGGTCGGTGGCGGGCAGCGCCGCCTGCCGGCGGCGCAGACGTTCGGCCACCGTCGGCTCGCTCCGCGCCGTCGCCGCCTCGATGACGTCCAGCTGCAACGGGGGCGGAACCGTGCCGGCGTCGAGGCGGTCGAGCCACGTGGTCAGCACGCCCGCCGCCGCTTCTCCGGGAATGGTGCCGAGCCCGGCCAGGAGATGCTGGCGCAGCGGCAGGTCGGTGAGGGTGGCGCGCGGGGTGATCACCGGCAGCGGCCGGCCCTGGGCGTAGACATCCAGGCGCGAGTAGAACGTGCCCGCAGGCGGCTTGGCCGCCGTCTGCCAGAGCAGCCAGCGGAAGCGCCCGAGGTTGCCGGTGGCGACGCCGATGCTGCTGCCATGCCTGCCGCCGCCGCCCAGGCCGCTGGTGTCGACCCGGCCGATGCGCGTCCACCCCGACAGGTCGGGCTTGGCCGGATCGGGCGGTGCGGCGCCGTCGGCGCCCCACAGCGCGAAGCGCTGCGCCGCGCGTTCGTTCTTGTGCCAGGAATAGGTGTTCACCCGCGCCACGTCGATGGCGCGGCCGAGATCGAGCAGGATGCGCGCCTCGCCACCGTCGAACCAGGTGTTGCGGCTGACGTCATCCTCGTTGGCGGCCAGCGCGGCCGCGGTCAGCCGAGGCAGTTTCGCGCCCTCGGCGCCGGCTTTGGCGGAGGGCTTGGCGAAGCCCTCGACCCAGGTCGCGGTGGCGCCGGCCGAATCGACGGTGGCGGTGGCGGCACCGGTAGTGCCGGTAGTGATCACCGCCGGCGCGCCCATGGCCAGTTCGTCCCAGCCGGCCTCGCTGCGGTCGATCGCCACCTGGGTCAGCGCCGTCAGCGTCGCACCCACCGGCAGCACGTCGATCTCGGAGAGGAAGGTGCCGCTCGGGCGCGAATCGCACTGCCACAGCAGCCAGCGCCAACGGCCGAGATCGCCGGTCTGGGCGAAGACGCTGCTGCCATGGCGGCCACCGTCGCCCAGTCCGGAGCTGTCGACGCGCGCCAGGCGCACCCAGCCCGACTCGAGATCGCTGGCGCCGGCATGCGGCATGGTCGCGGACGCCGAAGCCCACAGCGTGAAGCGCTGCGCCGCGCGGTCGCCCTTGTGCCACGAATAGGTGTTCACCCGCGCCAACTGGGTGGAGGCGCCGAGATCGAGGACGAGGCGCGCCTCGGCGCCGTCGAACCAGGTGCTGCGCGCGGTATCGTCCTCGTTGTCCGGCAGCACGCCGTCGGTCAGTCGCGGCAGCCGTTGGCCCTCGGCGCCGGACTTGGCCGACGGCTTGGCGAAGCCTTCGACCCAGGTGACGGTGCGCTTGCCGCTGAGATCGCCGCCGGCCACCGGCGCCCCGATGGGCAGCTCGTCCCAACTGGTGACCGAGCGCGCCAGCGCCGCGGTGATGCCGGGCGTTGCCTCGACCTTGCCATCGAGCACGGACTGGGCGCGCGCCACCGCCGCGGGCGGATCCAGACGCGCCAGCGCGTCGAAGGCGGCCATGCGCAACTCGATGCGCTCGTCGATCAGGAGTTTCGGCAGGCGGGCGGCGACGCCGGCGCTGCGCTTGTCGACCAACTGACGCAGCGCCTCGGCGCGCGCGCTGGCGGCATAGGACGGGCTGTCGAGCAGGCTGATGAGCGTGGCCTCGTCGAGGCCGAAGCCGAGCTGCTGGGCCAGCGCCACGGCGGCAGGGAGGGTGTCCTGCTCGCGGCGGGCGACCAGGCGCAGCAGCGGCTCCTTGAGCGCCGCCGCGTCCAGGCGCGGCCGCCGCGTGGCCGGACGCACCAGGCCGAGCACCGGATCGATCTCGCCGGGGTCGCTCCACGCCGCCAGCCCGCTCAGCGCCGGTGCGCGCAGGCGGGCGGGGGCGCTGTCGCCAGCGGCGAAGGCGGCGAGCTGGGCGGCGGCAGCGACATCGCCGTGGCGCGCGGCGGCATGGATCAGGCGCAGGGTGATGAGCCGCGCGCGCGGCTCGCCCAGGGTGTCCCAGGACTTCCCGAGCAGCCGGCCCAGGCGCGCGCGCGCGACCGGGATGGGCAGGTCGTAGACGGCGCGCACCGCTTCGGCGGCGATGAGCTGATCGGCGTCGTCGAGGAAGCGCTCGAGTCCGGCATCGCCCAGCCGGCGCAGCGCCAGCAGCGCCGCCAAGCGCACCGCCGGCGCCGGATCGGTGGCGCAGGCCGCCAAGGCGGCCGGGTCGGCGCAGCCGGCCAGACCCATCACCGCACCGTGACGCAGGAAGGCATCGCGATCGGCGTTGCTGCGCGCCAGAGCGATCAGCGCCGGCACCGCCGGCGCGTGGCGCAGACGGCCGAGCGCGATGGCGGCGAAGCAGCGCACGCGTGCGCTGTCGTCGCCCAGGCAGGTCACCAGGCCGGGCGCGGCAGCGGCGCAGCGGCGATCGCCGAGCGTCTTGGCCGCCTGCTCGCGCACGCGCGCGTCGCGATCGCCCAGCAGCGGCAGCAGCACATTGAAGGCCTGGGCATCGCCGGCGGACTGCTGGCCCAGGCCCCAGATCGCATGCACGCGCGCCAACGCCGGCGCGCCGGCGTTGCCCGCCACCAGGGCGAGGGCGATGCGGCCGGCGGGTCCGCGAGCGCTGAGGGCGCGCTGAGCCGACAGACGCACGCGCTGGTCGCCGTGGGCGAGCAGCCGGGTGAGCGCGTCATCGTCGTGGGCGGACATGCCACCGGCGAGCAGCGCCGCGGTGGCGCGGGCGGCCGAGGTGGCCTGCGCGGCATGGCTGAGCACATAGATGCGGCCGCGCTCGCCCAGCGCCCAGCCACCGAGGTAGTTGGACACGAACAACCGGCCGTCGTTGGCGAAGGCGACATCGGTGGCGCCCAGGCCCCAGATGAACTTGCCCTCGTTGACCACGCGGTGCCCGGCACCGTCCGTTTCCAGGCCGAAGCTGCGTACGCCCGAATCGGTGCCGGCGCGGTAGTCGCAGACCAGGAAACGGCCATGCCAGGACGCCTCCCAACCGGTCTCGGGAATGCGCGCCAGGCCGCACGGGCCGGCGGTGCTGAAGCCGACCGGCGGCAGCACCCAGGCAGGCTGATCGGTGAAGCGGTCCTTCCACAGGCCCTCCTCCAGCCAGGCGCAGGGCTGGCGGCCGCCCAGCCCGGCGGCCTTGGCGAAGCCGTCATTGGCGAGCATCTGCCAGCCCGCGCTCCAACCGCTATCGCCGCCTTCGAGGCAGTAGACCACGCGCGAGAGGTCGCCGATGTCGGCGTTGTTGTCGACGGTGATCAGGTCGCCCCAGGTGTCGAAGGCGAGTTCCTGCGGATTGCGCAGACCGTGGTAGACGATCTCCATCCCGCTGCCGTCGGCCTCGCTGCGGAAGACTGCGCCGCGACCGCTGACGCTGAGCTTGCCGCCTTCGCGGGTGGTGACGTCGAAGCCGCGATCGCCGATCGAACCGTACAGCCGACCGTCGGGCCCCCACACCAGACCATGCAGGTCGTGACCGCTGATACCGAAGCGCACGCCCCAGCCCTCGCTGTGCACGCTGCGCTTGGCGCCGTCGCCGCTGATCGTCCACACTCGCGGCGAACAGGCGAAGTGGATGGTGCCGTCGCGCACCAGAATGCCGGCGGCGGTGCCGTCGAGCGGATCATTGAAGCCGTCGGCGATGATGCGGGTCGCCCCCGTGCCATCGGCCTGCGGCTCGACCACGCTGACCCGTTCGGCCGAGGTGGTGAAATAGCCGGGCTTGAAGTGCGCCGTCCACTTGGCGATCAGCGCGCGGCGATCGGCCAGCGTCTTGCAGCGGATGTCGTCGCCATAGAGGGCGAGATGCTCGCGGATGTCGAGCCCGCCGCGGATGCGGAAGCGGAAGGTCTGGGCGAGGTAGAGCCGGTCCTGCTCATCGCACGCGATCGCCACCGGGTTGGCGACCGCCGAACCCTCGGCCCACAGCTTGGCGGTGAAACCGGCCGGCACCTGGAGCTGGGCGACGCCGTCCTTCTTCGCCGGTGGCGTGCCGTGGGCGGCTTCGCCGGCACTTAGACCGGCAGCGATGGCGAGCAGCGGAACGGCGCAAACGGGGATTCGCATGGCCGGGCACCATCGGCGCGAGCGCGCGCGGGTCCAGCGCGAGCCTGGCGCCGTCGGCTGGGCGCCTCACTTGCGGTCGTTGTCGTCGCGGGCCACCCCGCCGGCCCGGATCACTGGCGCCCTGGCCGGCTCGCCAGGGTCCAGCCAGCGCGCCGGTGCAGCAATTCGCCACGACCAGACGCGCACGGCGTCTCACCCATCCCGCCCCGATGGCAACGTCACCAGACGCACGATCCGGAACGAGCACTCCTGCCGGAAGGCCGGTGCCGCCAGCACCAGCGGCCCGCCGGGATGGACGATGCGCTCGACCTGCGCCGCCGGCTCCTGGTCGCTCTGCCATTCGACATCGATGGTGCCCGCCATCACCTGCTCGGCGACGTGCAGCCGCGCGCTGGTGACCGTGGCCGGCACCTGTTCGCCGCGCCGCCCGCACCAGCCCAGCAGTTCACCCGGCCGCACCCAGGCATGGGCATCGACGCCCCCCGCCGCCTCGGCCGCCAGCGAGACGAACCGGAACGGCCGCTGCTGCTCCGCCGCCGCCGCGGTCACCACCATCAGCGATGCCAGCAGCGACCAGGAGAGGGAGCGCATGAGGCGGTAGACGCAAGCCCGTGCCGAAGCTGACGCGCTGATCAGCGCGACCTCGCGTGTGCTGGGGATGAGCGCAAAGTCCTGGTTGCCGCCAGTCGTCGCAGACCCCGCCTGCGATGGACCCTGCCTGAAAAGGGGGCAGGGCCGAAGGCCCGTTCGTTGGGGGCGCGAGCCTGCGCGAGCGCACCCAACAACAGGGGCGCGCGCCTGCGCAAGCGCCCCCAACAACCACTATTTTTTGCGAAAGATCGCGGTCAGCACCTGGCCGTCGGCGAGCAGGCGGTCGCGCAGACGCGGGTAGTCGACGCGTTGGATGGGCACGGAGTCGGCGATGGCGAACGCGGCGGCGGTGGCGGCGGCGTGGCCGAGGGCCATGAAGGTCCACTCCAGACGGATGGCGCCGTAGGCGACGTGCGACGAGGCCGGGCAACTGGTGGTGATCAGGTTCACGCACTCGCTCTCGCGCGGCGTCAGCGACGCGGCGGAGATGCCGAACGGACGCCAGTCGTCGCCACCGAAGACGAAGCCCTCATTCCAGGCGGCGCCATCGCGGACGATGCGGCGCACGTGATGGGTGTCGGGTGGCCAGTAGGCGACGGCGACCGGATCGGTGACCGGGGTGGGCGCGACGCGGCGCAGGTGCTGTTCGGTGAGGACGTGGTCGTTGACCAGCCGCCGGGCATCGCGCACGTAGAACATCCGCGGCCAACCGGCGTTGTCGGTGAACTCATCGCGGCACACGCCCCACTCCGACCAGGTCTTGCGCAGTGCCACGGGCACGGCGGCATCGTTGGCGATGAACCAGCACAGGCCCTGGGTGAAGCGCCGATGATCAGCGAGGATGCGCGCCCGCGTCGCGTAGTCGCCGCCGGGATAGGCGTGGTTCATGCCGTAGAGGTTGGCCGAGAGGTCGTGCCAACTGCCCTGGTCGGTCTTGCCATCCGGCAGTTGCGCGACCGGCGTCCACAGCTTGCCGCCGGCGCGGATGTAGCGGCGGTAGATCTCGTACTCGGCCGGATCGTACCCCGCTGGCTGGACGAAGGGGATGCGGTTGCCGCGCTCGCGGGTCAGGCAGAGGCGGAAGCAGTAACCCTGGATGCGCGCGTCGCCGTCGCCGGGGGTGCCGAGCGGCTCGTCCTGGATGGTGGCGATCAGTCCGCTGGTGCGATCCCCGGGAATCTTCCAGGGATCGACCGCCACGGCGAACTGCCGATAGGTGGTGAGGCCGCGGATGCCGTTGCGGGTCTCGCCATAGCGGGCGTTGGGCTCGCGACCGATGATCGTCGACACCCCGGCAGCGGCGAGCAGATCGCCCTCGATGGTGGCGTCGATGAACATGCGGGCGCGCACCTGCACCCCGTTCTCGCACACCAGTTCGCTGATGCGCGCACCGTCCTTGACCACACCGCCGGCCTCGCGCAGGCGATGGCCGGTGTGCACGATCACCCCGACCTCTTTCAGCCAGGCGCCAATCACCGTTTCCGCGACATGCGGCTCGAACTTCCACACCGGCCGGTCGGATTTGTAGGCCTTGCCGATGCGGCAGTAGAACTCCAGGGCGATGCCGCCGATCGCATCGCTGTTGCGGAAGTCGTGGTTGTCGACGTCGCTACTGCCCAGCCCCTCGACGTTCATGCCGCCGACGTGCGCGCCGGGTTCGAGCAGCACCACCCGCCGGCCCAGGCGCGCCGCCTGGATCGCCGCTGCGAAACCGCCACTGCCACCGCCATAGACGCAGACATCGCTGTCCAGCATCTCACCCGCCCACGTCGCCTGGATGGCGAACAGGCTGAGCAGGCCGACGACGCAGCGAAATGGGAGCGTCACGGTGGGGCGGACGCTACGTCCGTGCCGCTGCCGCCCAAGGCGCAAGCACGCCGCCGCGGAAGTCATTGGATGACCACCGTTCCCCAATTGCCGGGTTGCAGGCGCGCCTCGACACCGAGATCGGCGACCATCAGGGTGTCGGGATTCGACCAGTAGGCACGGCGGTCTACCGAGGTGCCGCCGGTATCGGCGGAGAGAATGCCGAAATCCATGCGCAGGGTCTGCTTCGGCTGCGGCGCCACCAGGCCGAGCGCCGCCCAGGTCAGCGTGGCTTCTGCGCTCCACGCCTTGCGGCCGGCCACGGCGGCACCGGGCAGTTCACGGAAGGCGACCGTGTACGCGGAGGCGGGCAGGCGTTCGACGCGCGCGATCGACGTGGTCACGATCGGCGAGGCGAAGGCCACCCACTGGTCGGCGGGCACCTTGGCGTCGACGTAGTCGTAGAGCACGGCGGTCCACTGCCCCTTGAGCGCGGCGAAGACCACCCGGCGGTCACCGGCCTGCGGCTGGTCGCCCTGGGCCTTGGGATCGCTGCGCACCATGACGTCGAAGGCGAAGCCGGTCTTGAACAGGAAGCGGAAATCCTCGCCGCTGTTGGCGGTGACGCTGGTCCCGGCGTAGGCCAGGTGCAGGCGCTGCGCGTCGTAGGCGGCGTCGACGCGCAGGTTCTCCGCCGCTTCGCCGACGACCGCGAACTTCTTGGCATCGCCCCATTCCGTGAGGTCGCCGTCGGCGGCGAAACCCTTGGCGCGCGTCGCCAGCGGACGCAGCGCCAGGTCGGGCTTCTTCGTCCGCGCTTTCGCCGCCTTGGCGGCGGCGATGACCTGGGGACGCAGGGCCTGATTGGCGGTGAATGCCGCCGCACTGACCGTCAGCGTCGATTCCTGGGCCTGGTAGGCGTCCAGGCCTTCGATGCGGCAGATGCCGTGGAAGCCCTTGCCGGCGACGGTGTAGCAGTTGCCGTCCTGGGCGCGGATGAAGTCGCCGAAGAAGGTTTCCCAGTCGTGCTTGCGCTGGGTGACGTCCATGCCGCGCTGGTTGGGCAGGCCGCCCCAGCCGCCGTCGCGGCCGGTGAAGAAGGTACCGATCACCACGCCGTCGTCGCCGGAGACCACGTACCAATGGCCGTTGTCGCCGTTCATCACCGCCACCTCGCTGACCGCGCCCGTGGTGCTGGCGGCACCGACGAAGGACAGCGGACAGTTCATCACCACGCCCAGGACCGGCGGCACGAAGTCCGAAGGCGGCGACGCACCGCCGCCGCCCTTGAGCGTGAGATCAGGGCGCACCACCACCGGTTGTCCCTCGCGCAGCAGATTGCCGCTGGGCATGACGATGGTCGCGCCGCCGACCCCCTTCTTGGCCGCCGCGCCCACGGTCATCAGGTTGGGATAGGTCGGGGAGAGCGCCGCGAAGGCGAAGGGCTGGAGATCCTTGCGCTCGTAGATCGGCACGCCGTGCTCGCTGATGCGGGCGGGCTTCAGCCGGCAGTTGGCCGTCCACACCGTCAGATCGGCGCCACTGCGGTTGCCCCAGTAATCGGCGGCGAAGGGCGGCTTGCCACCGACCTCGCTGTCGCGGAACAGATCCACCTCCTCGATCTGGTACTGGCCATCACCATTGCGGTCGCACCAGATGAACGAGGCGTCGTTGAGGTCCTTGGCCAGCCAGTGGGCGCGCCAGTGCGGCTTCTTGAGTAGAAACGGACTGGCCTGCGCGGTCGCCATCACCGCGCATGGCTTCCACACTCCGCCGCCGGCGAACAGGCTGACCACGAAGCCCTGCCCGGACTGCTGCCAGCCGGGATCGCCGACGGCGTAGCGCCGCCCGTTCAGGTGGACCGGTCTGCCGACCTTGGTGTAGGTGTAGCTGCCCGGCTCCAACGTCGGCGTCAGCGGATCGCTCTGCACGTCATTGAGATTGACCAGCCGGCTGGTGCCGGCGGTCCAGTCGAGGGTGAACTCGCAGGCCTCGTAGAAGAAGCTGGTCAGGCTGGGATCGAGGTAGCCGCCGCCGCCGTAGTGCGGTGGGCCGTAGAACGCCTTCTCGAAGCTGCCGTCGGGTGCGTAACGCGAGACGCGCTTGGGAGTGAACACCCCCTCCGCCACCCAGATCCTGCCGTTGCGGTCGATCGCCACCCCGGTGGGCAGGTCGACCGAGCGCGGATCCCACGGCCCCCGCCGGCGAGGGCCGCCGTTGCCGATGCGGCCGACCTCTGCGCCGGTGAGGTCGAGGATGAACACCGCGTCGCGCCCGTCGTCGCCGACCACGATGCGACCGCCCTGGGCGGTGGTGGCGGCGATCGCGATCGGCTTGCTGAACAGCTTGTCCGCCAGCACCTGGTGGCGGGGCACGGCTCCGTCGAAGGTGGTCCGACACAGCCGCGTGCCGGCGATGGCGAAGCAGGTGCCGTCCTCGGCGAAGCACAGGTCTTCGATGTCGATCGATGGATCGCGGAATTCCTGGCGCTTCTCCCCGCTGGCGGCGTCGCGCACCTGGACGATGCGCTCGGGCACCGCCTTGGGCGGATCGACCAGGGCCAGAGCGATGAGATCCGAGCCGGCGCAGAACAGCGCATCGTCGTCGGCGAGCATGCCGCGGCCACGGCCGTTGCCGTATCCGGCGGTGACGCGCAGGCGCAGCGCGCGCGTGCTGACCGGCGCCTTCAGGCTGAGCAGCACGTCATTGGCGTGCATCGCGGCGCTGGGATGGCCGCGGTACTTGTTGTAGCGCGTCTCGTGGGTGGCGACCTCGACCCAGCCATCACTGGCGGCGGCATCGGGCGTGCTGCCCGCGGCGCCCTGCCAGAAGTCGAGCGCGAAGGCGGTGCTGGTGCAGTTGAGCACGCAGGCGCCGTTGACCGGCCGCGCCTGGGCGAAGTCGATCATGACGCTCAGCGGGGCCACCTCGCTGATCGGCGCCGTCGCGCGCAGCGCCCAGGCGCGATCACCAGGCCGACGCGGCGGATCCTTCACCTCGGCGCTGGCATCCTGGGCGTCCTGGGGAGCGCTGAAGACGGCGCCGTCATCGACGCGGCGCAGCCGCGCTGGCAGCAGCCGGCACATGCCGACCAGCGGTGCCCACTTGGCCTCGGGCACGTTGCCGGCGGGGTGCAGGCGCAGGCAGAGCGCAGCGGTGGTGAGATTGGCGCTGGGCGCGGTGAGCACGGTGACGCGGGCGGCGAGGTCGCTGCTGGCGAACGGCTGCCAGTCGGGCCCGAGCGCCCCGTCGGCGCCCGGCGCGTGCACGGCGGCGTAGCCGACCCCAGGTCGCAGCACGAAGACCTCGGCGCGGCCGACGCCGGGCATGCGTTCCAGCAGCAACGTGCCCACCGTCACCGGCGCCACGAACGCCGCCACCACCACCGCCACCGCGCCGCGCGGCGTCGCCTTGACGCCGGTCTCCGGCCAGGCGCCGTCGGCGAAGACGGTGGTGAAACGCTCGGCCTCGGACAGCACCTTGTCGCTGCCGGCGCCCTTGCCCGGCGCCGGTACGCAGGCCGCGAGGTTGAACGATTTGCTGGAGATCTCCGGGGTCATGCCGCTGCGTCCGGCCTCGGCATTGTCGAGCACCAGGTGCAGCTTGCCGGCGTGCACGGCCATGGCGCGCACCACATCGGGCGCGGTGTCGCAGAGCACGGTGGCCTCGCCGTAATCGGTGCTCATGCGATAGATCCGGGTCTTGTCGACCAGGCCGTAGACGACGTTGTCGGCGATGGCAAGCAGCCGCGGTCCGACCCAGCCCTTGAAGCCGCCGCGCCCCCACAGCTTGTTGCCGTCGAGATCGGTCGCGATCAGCGTGTTGCCGTGCTCGGCCATGGTCGCCGACACGAACAGGCGGTCGCCCGCCACCGCGACATCGGCGGGCGTGCTGTGGTCGCCCAGCCAGCCGCCAGCACGCATCGCCAGGCCCTCACCCACCGACTTCGACGGCCACGGCGTGTGGGCGCTGGTGGCGGCGCAGAATTCGTAGACCGCCTTCAGCCCCGGATTGGTCACCACCTTCACCACCAGCGCGGTCCCGGCCGCGACCGGATTGCCCCACAGGTCCATGCCATCCCAGCGGACGCTGCACGGCCCCTTGGGCGCCGCGAGCACCTGGGCGAGCGGGCGCACCACGCGGCCTTGCGCGCTGAGCAGCATCACCGTGGCCTGACCGTCGTAGGGCATGGTGAAGGGGATGCTCACGGCGCCGATGGCGCCGCCGACCTCGACCGCGGCAACCGCGGAGGCGAGAACGATCAGGAGAGCGAGGCGTGGCATGACCAACTCCTACGCTGGGATGGTGGACGCTGTTCATGGCCAGCGCCGGCGGAAATGGCGCAGGCGGTTTGTGGCAATGCGCGCTGCGTCAGAGCCCGCCGGCCAGTCGGCCGAGGTGGAAGCGCACCAGGGTGAACAGGCGGGGGAAATCGTCGTACTCCAGCGGCTTGACCCAGAAGTCGTCGGCGCCCGAAACCAGGCTGTCCTCATGCGCATCGTCGTCATCGTCGGCCGATACCACCACGCTGGGCACCGGTCGACCAGGCAGGAGGCGCAACGCTTCGATCAGTTCTTGGCAGGCATCGCGACCAAATCCGCGATCGATGAGCGCGAGATCGGGCACGCGTCCGGCACCCAGCAGCAGCAACGACCCGGCCACCGAGTCGACGGTATGCATGTCGAGATCGGGAGCGAACTCGACCGCGGCGTCGAGCGCGCGCTCGCGCTCGACCGGATCAGCGTCGACCAGCAGCACGCGCCAGCGCTTCACCGTCGTCTCCGCCCCGTCGCCAGGGCTGCTGGTGGAGCGGGACGGGCGATGCACAGCGGAGAGCGTGGGCACGAATCGCGGACGAACCATATTCTGGTACCCATGCGCTCGTCTCGGGCACCCGCTCCCGCAAGTCGCCGAAACGGCGACCGTGCCGGTTGACCGGCACGTCCGGCGCGACAGCGCCGGATTGCTGCCGCTTTAAACCATCCCGCCGTCGGTGCGGCGGGGTGGCCCCCGCACCCCCAGCGGCTGGGTTGGACCCGTCCTGCGCGCGCCGAACGATTCGTGCCCAGCCTCGACATCAATCCACCCAGTCCCCGTCGCCCAGGGCCTTGAAGCGCTCGGCCGGCAGCAGGCGGGCGCGCGCATGCAGATCGACGAGCGCCGCCGTCGGCGCCAGCGCGACGGCCTGGCCGGCGTCGAGGGCGGTGCCACCGCCGGCGGCGGTGAGCACCTCGTCGGCGGGCAGCACGCCGGCGCCGACAGCGCGACGCACCACCACCAGTTCGACCGGGGGCAGCGCGAAGGGCCGGGTCGGGTCGCTCCACAGCACGGCGCTGCGGGCGCTGCCGTCGTCGGCGAGGACCAGCGCCTCGGGCCAGACCAGACCGGGATGCCGGCGGCTGCCGACGGCGCGCTCGCGGCGGTAGCGCCACAGGGCGACGCTGGCGAGGCGCTCCATCACCTGCTGCGACTGTCGGCCCTGGCGGTGGCTGCCGGCGAGATGCTCCCAGTTGGCGAGCACGCGCAGGCGGTTCCAGGTGAACGGACCGGCATCGGTCTCATCGCTCTCGCGGGTATCCTCGCTGTCCAGCGCGCGCACCTCGGGCAGGCGTCCGGTCAGGCGTTCGACCAGGTGCAGGGTCTCGACGCAGTGCCAGTGCGGCACCGCCAGCGGCAGGTGGAGGGCGAGGTGGAGCTCACGCCAGCCGGCGTAACGCGTGGGCGGATGCAGCGGGTCGAGTTCCAGCGGCGCGGCGCCGAGGTCGACCACGCAGGCGGCGCCGGTGGCGGGATCGTGCCAGCGTCCGGCCGCATGCTCGGCCCCGCACAGCGGCAGCAGGTCGAGCCCGGGTTCGGAGCGCAAGGCGTGTTCGACATCGCCCAGCGGCGTCGCCGGCCCATCGGCAGGCTCGTAGAAGAGCAGGGTGAGCACGCGGCGATGGTGCGGCCGGATCAGTCGACGCGCAACCGTCGGGATGGCGATCGGTCGGCACGCGGCAGGCCGTCGGCGGCGACGGCGGCACGGAACAGCGCGCGCAGATTGGCATGCGCCAGCCGGCGGATCACCTCGTCGCTGTCGGCCCACAGCCAGTCGACGTGCTCAGCGCTGAGTTCGACCCGCTCGGTGCTGGTCACCGCCGGGAAGTACACCGCGCACTTGCGCCGTCCGTCACCGAGGCGGTAGTGCACCTCGCGTGCGGGCCCGTCAATGGCGACCACGGCGATGCCGCATTCCTCCGCACACTCGCGTAGGGCGGTCGCCAGCAGCGTCTCGCCGGGATCGCTGTGGCCCTTGGGAAAACCCCACTCGCCGCTGCCGCTGTCCTTGAGCAGCAGCCAGAGCGTGCCGCGCGCGGTGTCGCGTCGCAGCAGCACGCCGGCGGCGATCACGTCACGGTCGGGAACGCAGGTCGGTAGATACGACATCGACAGAGCGTAGCACGCGATGCCCGCAGTGTGCAAGGTCGCAGCGCGGGGGCGCGGATCAGGCCGACCGGTCGTGGAGCCGGCGACACGCTGATGCCCGCGACACGCGGCGCTCAGCCCGCTGCGCCGCCGAGGCTGGGCCCGTCGACTTCGTGGCGCGTTGGCGCGGCGGCCAGCTCGGCCCACGCCAGGGCGGCGGCCGCCGGTCCCGGTACGGCGCGGCCACTGGCCTGCGCCAGCGCATCCGCCAGCCGCGCCTGGCGTGCTGGCAGCGCGACCGCGAGTCGGCGGGTGATGGCGCTGACGATGGCGCGGCGGAAGGACGCGGTCGGCTCGCAGTCGAGCAGGTTGTCGCAGCTGATCGTGAACGGCACGCCGGCGCAGCGCGCGAGGATCCACTCGAGCGACTGCACCTCGGCCTCGTGCGCCTCGAACGCACGCTGAGCGACGGCGTCGCGGCCGTCCGGCACGTACCAGTAACCGTAGTCGACCAGCAGACGACGGCGGCGGCCGGCGCGCAGCCAGTGCGCCGCCTCGTGCAGGCAACTCGGCGCCAGGTCGCGGGCATAGACCACTTCCGCGCACGCACGCCGCCGCCCAGCCGGCAGATAGAGCGGCTCATCACCGCCGCGCACCAGCCAGGCGCGCTCAGCGGGCGGTGCCTGCGCTGCGGCGAAGCAGTCGGCGAACACCGCGCAGATGGCCTCGGGCGTCATGCGTCGCGGACAGTGCGCCCAGCCCCCGCCCCGTCCAGGGCGACGCGGCCGCTTGCCCGGTCAGCGTCGACGATGACAGGCGCGGAAATCGCGCGGTGACAGCCCGGTGCTGCGCTTGAACAGGGCGCTGACGTACTCGGCGTGGGCGAAGCCGCACTGCTCGGCGATGGCGTCCAGCGTCAGGTCGGTGTCGCGCAGCAGGTCGCTGACCCGGGCCAGCCGCCAGCGCGCGAGTTCGGCGTGCGGCGAGCGGCCGAGCTGGCGGCGGAAGCAGCTCTCGAAAGTGCGCCGGGGCATGCCGGCGGCGGCGACCAGGTCGGCGACCCCCAGGCCGCAGCCGGCGCGGTCGCGGATCAGGCGCAGGGCCTGGGCCAGGCGCGGGTCGTCGACGGCGGTGACATCGGTGGATCGCCGTGCCACCAGCCCCCGCGGCGGCACGCGCACGGCAGCGGCGCCGGCGGGCACCGCGACGCGACCGGCGATCAGGGCGTCGAGCAGGTGTGCGGCGGCATAGGCGGTGCGCCGGGTGTCGGGCGCCACGCTGGTCAGCGGCGGGTCGGCGAGCTCGCACAGCAGTTCGTCGTCGTCGACGCCGACCACCGCCACCTCCTCGGGCACCGCCAGGCCGGCGGCGACGCAGGCGGCGAGCAGCCGCTGCCCGACCGGATCGTAAGCGGCCATCACCCCGACCGGCTTGGGCAACGAGCGCAACCACTCGGCGAGCGCGTCCTGTTCGGCATCCCACGAGGCCGCGGGATCGTCCGGCGCCGGGTGCTGGTGCATGGCGCAGGCATGACCGAGTTGGCGCACCGCCGCCGCGAAGGCCTCGCCGCGCCAGCGCGACCAGTTGAAGCCACGCACGCCGCAGAAGGCGAAATGGCGCAGGCCGCAGGCGCGCAGATGATCAGCGACCAGCCCGGCGATGGCGACGTCGTCGGTCTCCACCCAGGGCAGGCCGGGCAGCAGGCGGGCGGCGCTGACATCGACGGTGGGCAGGCCGGCGGCGCGCACCGCCCGCGCCATCGCCTTGGTCTCGATGCGCGCGATCACCCCATCGCCGCGCCAGCGCGCCAGCCACGGCGGCGGACGGTCGAGGCGGGCGCCTTCGGCGAAATAGACCGACCAGTGGGGATGCTCGCGGACGAAGGCCTTGATGCCGTGCAACAGTCCGCGCCCATAGGCGTTGGAGGTCTCGATGATCAGGGCGACGCGCAGCCGGTTGGGTGATGAGGTGCGCGGGCGCATGGCGTGAGAACTCAGGCTCGCGGCGTAATACCATAGGTCACGCCCGACCTCAACCCGTACCTATGCCATGATCACTCATCGCCTCCTGGCCTGCGCGACCCTGCTTCCGTTCACGGCCGTCGTTGCCGGCGCCGTGCTCGAACTGCGTCCCACCGCCGACAGCATCGCCGTCCATCGTGCTGGCGCCGCCACGCCCCTGGTGGTGCAGATGGCCAAGCCCGACTTCCGGCCCTATCTCCACCCGATCCACGGCCCCGACGGCAAAGGCGTGCTCACCGAATTCAGCCCTGGTCATCACAAGCACCAGACCGGCCTGTACATCGGCGTCACCCGCATCAACGGCCGCGACCACTTCCACCACCCCGGCGACGGCTATTTCACGCGCAAAGCGCTGACCCCCGGCAAGACCGGCGAGGGCAGTGCCGCCTGGACCGTGGTCTACGACCTCAATGGCGCCAATGGCAAGCCGGTGCTGGCCGAGACCCAGACCTGGACGCTGACCGACGCCGGCGCGCACTACCTGCTCGACCTGGAGTGGACGATGGCGGCGACAGTGGCGGTCACCGTCGGTCGCTATGACTACGGCGGTCTGTTCATGCGCATGCCGTGGACGCAGGCGACCGGCGGCACAGCGGTGAACAGCCTGGGCGACCGCAACGGCGCCTGCGAAGGCAAGCCGGCGCGCTGGGTCGATGTCGGCATGCCCATCGCCGGGCGCGACACCCCGGCCCACATCGCGGTGATCGACCATCCCGGCAATCCCGGCCATCCCGTGCTCTGGCGCGTCGACGGACAGCTCGGCGTCGGGCCGTGCCGCGCGCGCTCCGGCGACTGGTCGATCCCGGCCGGCCAGGCGGTGACCCAGCGCTACCGTCTGGTGGTCTACGCCGGCGCGCTCGACACCACGCTGGTCGATGCCGCCGCCAAAGCGCTCGGCGATGCCGCCGGGAAGAAGTGAGGAGCACCCCATGCCACGTCCCCTGATCGCTACCCTGCTTGCATGCGCCGTCCTCGCCGCCGGGGAACTGTCGCCGAGCCAGGCGCTCGCCGCGATGACCGTCCCCCCCGGCGTCGCGGTCAACCTGTTCGCCTCCGATCCCGAGATCGTCCAGCCCTTCGCCTTCTGCTTCGATGAGCGCGGACGCATGTGGCTGGCTGAGAACCTCAACTACAGCTCGCGCGGCAACCACAAGCCGGGCGACCTCAGCCGCATCGTCATCCTCGCCGACACCGATGGCGACGGACGCATGGACAAGCGCACGGTGTTCCTCGACCAGGTGTTCTTCCCCGGCGGCCTGGCCTGGGGCCATGGCGGACTCTTCGTCGGCTCGCCGCCCAGGTTGCTGTTCTTCCCCGACCGCGACCGCGACGACAAGCCGGACAGCGCGCCCGAGGTGCTGCTCGACGGCTGGGGCATCAACGATCGCCACGAGACGCTCAACAGCTTCATGTGGGGCCCGGACGGCTGGCTCTACGGCTGCCACGGCTTGTTCACCCACTCCAAGGTCGGCAAGCCGGGCGCGCCCGACAGCGAACGCCAGGGCCTCAACGCCGGGGTGTTCCGCTACCATCCGCTGACCCGGCGCTTCGAGGTGTTCGCGCACGGCACCAGCAATCCCTGGGGCATCGACTACGACCCCAACGGCCAGTTCCTGCTCACCGCCTGCGTCATCCCGCATCTCTGGCACATCATCCAGGGCGGCCTCTACCAACGTCAGGGCGGCAATCATTTCAACCCCAACGTCTACCAGGACATCGGCAACATCTTCAAGGACGCCAAGCGCGGAGCCGCCTACGGCGGCGCCATCGTCTACCAGGCCGACAACCTGCCCGAGCGCTTCCGCGGGCGCGTGCTGTCGTGCAGCCTGCACCATCACAAGATCTACGTCGACCGCCTGGCCAGTGCCGGATCCGGCTTCACCGGCCACCACGACGGCGAACTGGCGGTGGCCAACGACAACTGGTGGATCGGTTTCAACACCCACGTCGGTCCCGATGGTGCGCTGTTCGTCATCGACTGGCATGACAGCGACATCTGCGGCAACAAGGTCACCGCCGCCCAGACCGGCCGCATCTTCCGCTATGCCGCTCCGGGCACGCGCTACCCCACCACGCTCGATCTCGGCAAGGCGACCGATGCCGAGCTGGTGCGCCATCTCGGTCACGCCAACAACTGGTATGAACGCACCGCCCGCCGCCTGCTCGCTGAACGCGCGGTGGCGAAGAAGCTCGACGCCGCGACTCCGGCCGCGCTCAAGGCCGCCCTTGCCGGAACCGCCACGCCGACGCGAATGCGCGCGCTGTGGGCGCTGCACGGCATCGCCGGCTTCACCGTCGCCGACCTCACCGCCCTGCTCGCCGACCGCGACGAGTTCATCCGCGCCTGGGCCATCCAGCTGCTGTGCGAGAACGGCACGCCAGCGGCGGCCGTGCTCACGCGCTTCGCCGAACTGGCCGTGAGCGACCCCTCGGCGGTGGTGCGCCTGTATCTCGCTGCCGCCTGCCAGCGCATCAGTATCAGCGAGCGTTGGCCGCTGATCGAGCGCCTCGCTGCGCACGGCGAGGACGACCGCGACCACAATATCCCGCTGATGCTGTGGTACGCCCTCGAACCGGCGGTGCCCGCCGACCAGGCCCGTGCGCTCAAGCTGGTGAGCAGCGCCAAGATCGCCAAGCTGCGCCAATTCGTGCCGCGCCGCCTCGCCGTCGGCTCGCCGGCTGCCGGACGCAAATCGAACGATGATGACGACTGACCTGGGAAGGGGGCTGACCGCCAGATGCCCGCCGGTCACCCCGCACTGCCTGTCCTCGCGGTCATGATCGCCCATCTCCGCTCCGTCGCCCTCGCCCTTGCCGCCGCAAGCGCCTCAGGCGCCGTACTCGAACTGCGTCCCACCGCCGACAACATCGCGGTCCACCGTGTCGGCGCCGCCTCGCCCCTGGTGGTGCAGATGGCCAAGCCGGACTACCGGCCCTACCTGCACCCGGTCCACGGGCCCGACGGCAAAGGCGTGCTCACCGAATTCAGCCCCGGCCATCACAAGCACCAGACCGGCCTGTACATCGGCGTCACCCGCCTCAATGGCCGCGACTACTTCCACCACCCTGGCAATGGCTATTTCACGCGCACCGCGCTGACCCCCGGCAAGGCCGGCGAGGGCAGCGCCGCCTGGACGGTGGTCTACGACCTCAACGGCGCCGATGGCACGCCGGTGCTGACGGACACGCAGGTGTGGACGCTGACCGACGCCGACAGCCACTACCTGCTCGTCGTCGAGGGGACGATGACGGCGAAGACAGCCCCGCGCTGAGCGCGCTCCGCGGGTGCTATCCCCGCCGCGCTTCAAGGAACGCAATCAGGTCGGCCAATTCCTGCGCACTGAGCATCCCATCGAGGCCGGCCGGCATCACCGACATCGGTGACGGCTGCGCGTCGCGGATGTCAGCACGCGACAGGCGCACGTCGATGCCGCCGACCAGGGTGAGGACGATGAAATCGGCGCCCTCGTTCGCGATCGTGCCCAGGTGCTCCTGGCCGTCGGTGGTCGAGATGATCCACGGTTCGTAGCTGCGCACGAAGCTGGCGCTGGGGAAGACCACGGCTTCGAGCAGGTCGCGGCGGCTGCGCACCTTGCCGACGCCGGTCAGGTCGGGACCGATGCGGCCGCCGACGTAGCCGATGGCGTGGCAGGTGGTGCAGGCGGTCCGCGGGCTGTTGAAGATCTCCTGGCCACGACGGCCATCGCCGACGGGCAGGGTGGTCAGCAGTTCATCCAGGCGGGCGGCCTGGGCGGCGCTGTCCTGCTTCAGGGTCGCCAGCCAGGCCTGGGCTTCGGCCTGCACGGCGGGCGGAAAGGCGGCGACGGCGGCGCGGATCTGCTCGCTGCGCAGCGCCTGGCCGGCCGGGGAGGTGCGCAGCGTCGCGATCAGCGCGCGGCCGAGCGCTGCGTCGGGGTTGGCGGGACCCGCGCCGTAGAGCGGGAGCAGCCGGCCCAGTTCGAGCGGGCCGCAGGTCGACAGCGGCGCCAGCAGCGCGCGTTTCTGGTCAACGGTCAGCGTGGCGCCGGCCAACGCGCGCACCGCTGCCGAGCGCGCGATCACCGGCCCGGTGGGATGCAGATGCGCAGTCAGCAGGGAGAATACCGCGCCGTCGAGGTCGCCGACGCCGCCGGGTACCGCGGCCAGCGCGCGCAGGCGCAGAGCATCCGCGCGGGTCGCATCGCGGCCGATGCGCAGCAACGCCTCGCCGAGCGTGTGGTCGGTGCCGGCGCGGAAGGGCAGGCGCTGGGCGACGGTGATGGCGGCGTCGACCAGCGCCGGTTCTGACGCGGCCAGCACCGCCGCCAGCGTCGTCGCCCACGCCGGCGGCGTCCTGGCGACGCTGACGTCGGCCATCGCCGCCAGCACGGTCAGGCGCCCGGCAGGCGGGATGCCGGAGGCAAGCGCAGCGGCGGCGAGGAAGTCGCTGATGTGCGCCGACGTCGCCAGCCGGGTGAGCAGCGCCTGGAGTTCGCGGCGCGCGTCCGGCAGCAGTCCGGGGTCGCCCAGGCGGGCGGAGAAATAGCCGACCAGCGCGGCGCTCCAATCCGGGCGATGGGCGATGATCCAGCGCGCGGCATCGCTCAGCCGCGGGTCGCCGTGGGTGAGCAGCGGCACCACGCGCTCGGCTCCCAGACGGTCGGGCACGGCCTGATCGACCGCGATCAGCAGCGCGCGCCAGACGGCGGCGCCGGCGCTGTCCGGCGCGGGCAGGTCCTGCCACACCTCGTCGATCGCCGCCGCGGGCAGGCGCAGCAGCAGTTCCTGTTGGGCATGGATGACCGCGTGTTCCAGTTGGCGGTCGCTGTCCGGGCGCAGCGCCGCAGCCACGGCGACAAGGTGCTCGCGGCTGCCCGCGGCAGCGCGGCCGAAGGCCTCGACGGCGACCCGGCGCAGGCCGGCGTGGTCATGACGCAGCAAGGGCCGCAGGGCGTCGCTGGCGTGCGCATCCGACCACAGGGCGGCGACCTGGCAGGCGACCTCCTGCACGCCGGTGTCGCGGTCGCGCAGACCGGCGCGGCTGGCGGCGCGCGCCTCGACGCCGTCGATGCGCGCCAAGGTCCACAGCGCCGCACGCCGGGTCGCCGCGACGGGAGCGCTGCCCAGCAACGCTGCCAGCGCGGGGACGGCAGCGGCGCCGTGACCGCCGAGCGCCTGCATGGCGCGGTTGCGCACGGCGGGCCGGACATCGGCCAGCCGGTCGGCCAGCCGGATCGGATCCAGCCGTTGCCAGTCGAGCTGCCGACCGCGGGGATCCTGCGCCACCACCGCGCCGGTGCGGCGGATGCGGTAGAGCGCTCCCAGCACATCCGGTTTCGCGAGCTGCGACGTCGGACAGCAGATCTTGTACCAGGCACCGGTGTCGGCGATGAGCAGGCTGCCGTCGGCGTCCTCGATCACGTCGGTGGGATGGAAGTCGATGTGGGTCGACCACAGCAGATCGCGATCCCGGGTGGCAAGCGTCGAGCCCTGATCGCTCAGATGATGGTGGCTGACCTTGTGCAGGTTGAACTGGCAGACGATCAGGTCGTCGAGCGCGTCGTCACCCAGGGCGCGGGTTTCCAGGACGGCGAGTCCGCACGGCGCCGCCGCGCCGAAATGGGCCAGCACCGGCATCAGGTCGCCGGTGCGGCGATGGCCGCGCAGCACATCGTGATCCTTGCCCCACACGCCGCCGGGCACGGCGTGGATCAGTCCGTCGCGACGTCCGGCCTCGGGATGCTGGAAGAAGGTGGTGGTGACGATGCGCTGGCCACGGCTGGTCTGCACCACATCCACCGGATTGTCCATGCCACCGGTCAGCACCGGCTCGAAGCGGCTGCCATCGGGTCGGCGGCGGAAGATGTGCGCCGCGCGGCTGCGCCAGGGTTGGCCGGCGACGATGTGCTGCTGCTCGGCGAAGGCGCCCTTGCACCAATACACCATGCCGTCGGCACCCAGGTACGGGCCGTGCAGATCGTTGGCGCACCCGGTCAGGGTCTTGCCGTCGTACCACATCTCGCGGCGTTCAGCGATGCCGTCGCCATCGCCATCGGTCAGCCGGGTGATGGTCGGCGTGGTGCCGACGTACAGCGAGCCGTCCAGCCACAGGCAGCCCTCAGGAAAGGTCAGGCCGTCGGCGAACACCGTGGCGCGATCGTAGCGACCATCGCCGTCGTCATCGACCAGGCGCAGCACGCGGTTGCCGGTGTCCTTCAGCACCTCCTTGCCGTGCGGACTGCGCCCCGATGAATCGGTGACATAGAGCGCGCCGTGCTCGTCCAGCGCCAGGGCGATCGGGCGCTGGACCAGCGCCGGACCGGCGACCCGTTCGACGGTGAAGCCGGCGGCGACCTGCAGCACCGGGGACGCGCCTTCCTGCGCCATGACGATGGTTCCGGCGAAGGCGAGGGCGGTCAGCGTGCGCCTGATGGCGCCGGGGATGCTGGGCATGGGCGGGAAGTGCTCGCTGGCGGAGTGATGTCACATTATCACCGCCGGGCGGCGGCGACTGGACCGGACGTTCGCGGATCTTTGGTAAAAGATGCGCGAACAGCGCTGATTGACAACGACACCCCTTGGCAGAATCCCACCACGCCTATGAAGAAAATCACCACGCTGCTGCGCCGTCTGGGCGATTGGATCGATGCCGCGCCGGATGCCGGACTGTTCTTCGCCGAGGCCGATCTCACTCCGCCGATCAAGACCGCGCCGCAGCCGTTGATCGAAGTGATGCTCGCCATCCGCGGTGACCAGCCCTTCACCGTGTATGGCGGGGCGGGGGTGCGTTCCCTGACCCAGGTGATCGCCGAGGGCGAAGTCGCGCTGGTCAGCGCCCATCACGGCAATCACGGGCCGGCCACCCTGGCCAGCAACCGCTACGCCTGCATCTCGTTCATCGTGCCCCGGGCGTTGGCCGACGTGATCGACGGCCAGCATCCGCTCCTGCTGCGCAGCCGGGCGACCGATCCCGCCGCCCTGCTGCCGACCCTGCGCGAGGTGGCGCAGATCCATCGCGCTCCCCCGCGGGCGCTGCCCAGCATCCAGCGCAAGGCGGCGCTGCTGCGTCTGATCGCAGCGGTCTATGTCCAATGTTCCGGTGACGACCTGGCCACCGGCGGCGATGACCGGGTGCGCCGCGCCCAACGGCTGATCTGCGATCGTCTCGCCGATCCCGACCTCGCCCTCGCCGATCTCGCGCGCGCTTCCGGCCTGTCGATCAACCAGCTCACGCGCCGCTTCCGCGGCGAGTTCGGCCAGACCCCGATCCAGTACGTCCTGCACCTGCGCCTGGCGCGTGCCCGCGACCTGTTGCGCCAGAGCGCCCTGAGCATCAAGCAGATCGCCCACCTCGCCGGCTACCGTGATCAGGGGTATTTCACCCGGCAGTTCACCGGCGTGGTGGGCTCGTCACCGAGCGTGTTCCGCTCGCTGCCGGTGATGACAGGTGGCGGTGGGGCGACTCCCATTGCAGGGGAGTGACGGCGGCGGTCGGCTTTCCGCTACCAGCTTGGCAAGCCGCTCAGCGTACCGGCGACTCGGCCGTCAGTTCGGCGATGGCGGTGGCGCGCTCGCCGGCATCGAGGGCGCCATCGTGGTCGCGGTCGAAGCGGTCACGCAGGGATTTCCAGCGTGGCGCGCGGTAGTCCCAGGTGGACAGCCGCTGGGCGACCAGACGGCGCTGGTCGGGGGTCAGCACCAGCAGGGTGTTGAGCAGCAACTGGTGCGAGCGCGCGGTGCGTGCCTGCTCCATGGTCGAGATGCGTCCCAGCGCGGCGCGGGCGCCATCGCCGTCGTCGCCGTCGATGGCGAGCGCCAGTTCCTGCTGCCGTCGGAAGGCGTTCAGATGCTGATCGCGGGCGGAGGGCTCGACGGCGTTGAGCTGGTTGCGCCGGCGCCGCTGGCCGTCGTCGAGGATGATCCCGCCGAACAGCGCCGACGAGACCGACTGCGCGTCCGCCGAGGCCAGTGTGGCGCTGCTCGATGCCAGGACGGCTGGCGGCACGGGCGTGATCGGTGACCGAGCGACGGGTGTCTCCGTGGCGGCGGGCAGCACCACCTCCGGCGCGGCGGGCGCGGTTACCTGCGGCGCTGCCGGCGCTGACAGTGCTGCTGGAGCTGTTGGCGTGAGCGCGCTGGTGGTGGGCGCAGGCACCGTCGCCGGCGGCGCCAGCCAGCCGACCAGGAAGCCGACGTTGAAGAGCAGCGACATGCCCAGGGCGATCGCGAGCGTGGTGCGGTTCATCGCCAGGGATCCTCAGCCAGGATGGCGGCGGCCAGCGGGCTTTCGCTGGCCACCAGTTCGAACCACTGACCGGCGTCGCTGGTCGCGGCGGGACCATGCACGGCGACGCTGGTCTGCGGGCTGCTGCCGGGGTCGGCGGCAGCAGCCGACGCGCCCCTGGCCACCACACCGACGACCGCGAGCGGTTCTCCGACGCGCTGCACCGCCACGAGATAACCGGCAGCGGCGGCGCTGCCGAGCAGGACGGCGGCGGCGGCCCGGGCGAGCCAGTGCGTGGAAGCAGAGCGCGCGAGGGCGCGCGCCCGGGTCACGACGCTCACCGGTACCGCCGCCGGCGGCGCCGCGAGCAGCGCGCGCAGGGCTTCGACCTCGTCGGCAAAGGCGGGGTCGACGGCGAGGCGCGCGCGCCGCTGCGCATCCGTGGCGACGTCGACGCGGCCGTCGAGCCAGGCCGCCAGATCCAGGTCGTCATCCCCGGGCGCAGCGGCGCCGCCGGCCGCGGTTGGTGGCGAGGATGGAATGCGGTCGGCCACGTCGTCTCCCTGCGTATTACGCGTCATCGCGCACGTCCATCCCCAGGCGTCGCCCGCGACGTTCGAGGTGCGTGCGCAAGTGGTTCAATGCCTTGTGCTTGGCGCTGCGCACCGTCTGTTCCTCGATGCCCAGTTCGATAGCTGTTTCGGCGACCGACAGACCGCGCCCGAAGATCAGATCGACGACCTGGCGCTGCTGCGGCGGCAGGATCTCGGTGGGCAGGTCGCGCGGCCGCTGATCGTCGAGATCCGGCGCCGCCGGCTCTGGCGCGGTCAGCCGCGCTGCCACCGCCAGGGAAACGACGCCGCGGCGCTGACCGCGCACCTGGCTGAGCGCGACGCGGTAGGCGACCACGGTCAGCCAGGTCGACAGCCGCGCCCGGCCGGGATCGAAGCCGCGCAGGGCGCGGCGATCATTGGCATAGAGGCGGATGAACACCGCCTGCGCCACATCGTCGCGGGTGGCGGCATCGGCGCGGCTGCCGAGCCCACGACGGATGGCGGCGTAGATCACCGGCGCATAGCGATCGACGAAACGCGACCAGGCCGCGTGATCGCCGGCGTACAGCGCCGCGAGGTCTTCGATCTGGCCGTCTGGGTCGCTCATCGCCACTGCACACTACCTACCCGATCAGGCGACGCTGACGTAGCGCTGTCCGACACGCAGCCCGGGCGGCGCACGACACCCGCCGCGCATCCCATCCCTCCCTGGCTTCGTCCTGCCGCCAGGCTAAGTCCCTGCCATGGCCGGCATGGACGCCCAGGACGATCGCAGCGGCGAGGTCGACGTGCCGGTCCGGCGCGACAGCCGGCGGCTGATCGGCGCCTTCCGCGGCCGCATGCGCCGACTGAAGACGCTGCCAGTACTGCCGACGCTGCTCACCGCCGGCAACCTGGCCAGCGGCGTCAGCGCCATCCTCTGCGCCGCCAACCATTCGCCCGAGAAGCCCTACCTGTACATCGGCGCGATCATGATCTTCGTCGCCATGGTCTGCGACATGCTCGACGGCAAGGTGGCGCGGCTGACCCGCACCGCCGGCGCGTTCGGGGCCGAGCTCGACAGCCTGGCCGATGTCGTCTCCTTCGGCGTCGCCCCGGCCATCCTGGTCCACCGCTTCATCCTCGGCCACGAGGGCTTCATCGAGCCGGGCAGCCGCATCCTGCTGTTCATCACCGTGTTCTATCCCGTCATGGCCGCCATCCGCCTGGCCCGCTACAACGTCGAACACAGCGACGAGGGCGCGACCAAGGCCTTCCGCGGGCTGCCCTCACCCGGTGCCGCCGCCATCGTCTGCGCCTGGATCCTGCTCGCGCATTACCACGCCCCGACCTTGAGCAGCCTGGGCGTGTTGCGCGACGGCGACTACCACGGCCTCATCCACCTCGCCGTCTACCCCTGGGGGCTGATCGCGGTCAGCCTGGGCGCGGCGCTGCTCATGGTGTCGACCATCCCTTACCCGCATGTCGGCAACGTCCTCTTCGGGCGCATCGGCTTCCGCAAGCTGATCATCATGCTGCTCCTGGTCAGCTTGCTGGTGGTGACGCCCTGGCTGACCTTGTGGGTGGCCACCACCGGCTACATCCTCGCCGGCCTCGGCATGGGCGCCTTCGGGGCGTGGCAGCGTTGGCGTGCCGGCCGCCACGTGCTCGACGACGACGAGGATGAAGCGGCGGAAGACGCCGGACTGGAAGACGACAAGCCCTTCGATTCCGGCCCGGCGCCGGGGCGTTGACGGCGCCGGCGCGGATGTCCGCTGACCGCGCTAACCTCGCTGGCCTGCTCCGTCCCGGCCCAGCGCATCCGCATCCCCCGACCACCGCCGCCGGCATCGCCGCGCGCTTCGGCGTCACCCCCGAAGCGGTCGGCGCCTGGCTGGACGAGGGCCTGTCGACCACCGTCGACGGCATTGATCCCTTCGCCGTCGCCAACTGGCTGAGTTGGGGCCGTCTCGACCGTTGCCCGGTGCTGGCGCGCCGCTGGCGCACCTGGCTCGGCCTGTTCCTGCCCTTCGTGCGCGGCGCCGATGCGACGCGCACGCTGGTGGTGCGACGCACCCTGCGCCTGCACCTGCCGCATGGCGTCGCGCGCCTGCGCTGGTGGCCGCCGCTGCTGCTGACCACGCCCGGGCAGCGCCTCGACGCCGTGCGCGCGCCGCTGGCGTGGACCGGCGCCGAACACACCGGCGTGACCACCTGCGATGCCGTCGACGGACTGGCGACCGCCGATGACGTGGGCGCGCTGCCGACGCTCAGCGAACGTACGGTGGTGACGCTGACCCCGCAGACCGGCCTGCCGGCCGGACATCCCGAACGCCGTGACCTGACCGCGCTGCTGGTCGATCTCGCCGGCGACTTCCGCTACGGCTATCGCCACCATCCCCCCGGCGTGCAGGTGGCGCCCGACGGTCGCGGTTCGGGAAGCTGCCTCGACTGCGTCCTCGAACTCGGCCGGCGGCTCAGCGAGCGTGGGCGGGCGTGGCGGCTGCGCGCCGGCGTGGTGGCGTCGACGGCGGTGGCCAATCCGCACTTCTGGCTCGACGCCGAGACCACTGCCGGCTGGTTCCCGCTCGACCCGTCACTGCCGGCGATCGCGCGCATGCTGGCGCGGTCGCAGCCGGAGCTCGACTGGCGCGCCATCGCCAACGCCTACGTCACCGGCTGCGACGCCCGCCGCATCGTGCTCGGCCGCCAGCACGCGATCGCCGACATCCCGGGCGGAGCCACGCTGGATTCGATCCCCGGCGAGGCGGTGGTCGAGGACGGCGGTCAGGTCCTGAGCGCGTGGCCGTGCATGGACTGGGCGTGCGGGGAATGCGACGTCGAGTTCAGCGCGGCGCGGACGCACGGCTGACGCCCGCAGATCACGGCGCGGCGCGCGAACCCAGGCCGTCGAGACGCACGGCGCCGGCCAGCACCTCCTCGGCGAAGTAGCTCGAACGCACGTAGGGGCCGGCGGCGACGTAGGCGAAACCGGCGTCACGGCCCCAGTCCTGGTAGCGCGCGAACTGCTCGGGGGTGACGAAGCGGATGATGTCGTGGTGGTCGAGGCTGGGGCGCAGGTACTGGCCGATGGTCATGATGTCGACCCGCGACGCGCGCAGGTCGTCCATCAGGCGGCGCACCTCGTCGTCGGTCTCGCCCAGGCCGACCATGATCCCCGACTTGGTCCACATGCCGGGGTCGAGATCCTTGACCTGGCGCAGCAGATCGAGCGAACGCCGGTAGCGCGCCTGCGGACGCACGGTCGGGTACAGCCGGGCGATGGTTTCGAGGTTGTGGTTGTAGACGTCGGGCCGCGCCGTGACCACCGTGGTCAACGCGGCGGCGTTGCCCTGGAAATCGGGAGTGAGCACCTCGACCAGCGTGTCCGGACACTGCGCGCGCAGCGCGGCGATGGCGGCGGCGAAGTGGCCGGCGCCCCCGTCGGGCAGGTCGTCGCGGTTGACGCTGGTCACCACCGCGAAGCGCAGCGCGAGTTCGCGCACCGCTGCGGCCAGACGCGCGGGTTCGGTGGCGTCCAGCGGCGGCGGGGTGCGCGTCCAGCGCACGTCGCAGAAGGTGCAGGTGCGCGTGCAGTGATCGCCCATCAGCATGAACGTCGCGGCCTTCTTGGCCCAGCACTCCTGGCGATTGGGGCAGCTCGCCTCCTCGCAGACCGTGACCAGACCGTGCTGGCGCACCACCGCGTCGGTCTGCGCCGAAATCGCATTTGCCGGCAGGCTGCGCTTGAACCACGCCGGCAGGCGCTGGCGGATCGGACTGACGGGCACGACGGGCATGGCGGGATGGTCGAGGGCGAGGGACGGTTGTCGAGTCGGGGGCGGCGGGTGGGGCTGGAGTGGAGGTCGCAGCACGCCCCTCGCATCAGCGCGATCTGCGGAATCTGCGGAATCTGCGGAATCTGCGGAATCTGCGGAATCTGCGGAATCTGCGGCTGGTTGTTCCTGCCTTTTGCCCCGACCTTTAGGGCGCCCCTGCCAGCCCGCCCCTTCCCCCCAGGCCCTGCACTCCAGACTCCGCGCGTGCGCACGCTCCTTCCGCTGGTCCTCGCGGCCCTCGCCACCGCGGCGCCGGCCGCCACCGTCACCATGCTCGATGGCACCGTCGTCGAGGGCGAGCGCGTGCAGTTCGACGCCAACCGCCGGTTGGTGGTGATCGCCGGCACCAGCCTGCCCCTGGCCGACTGCGACCGCTTCCTGATCGGCGACGACGTCCTGCCCAGCCTGCCCGGCGGCGTCCTCCTCGCCGACGGCGGCTGGCTCCCGGCGCGTTCGGTGCGCGCCGGCGAGGCCGCCGACACCATCCGGGTCGACTCCGCGCTCGGGCCGCTGGTCCTGCCGCTGGTGGCGGTGGCGGGCTGGGGCGACCTGCCGGCCGGCAAGCGCGACGTGGTGGCGATGGAGAGCGGCACCTATGAAGGCCGCGTGCAGGGCATCACCGGCGGAAAGCTGGTGGTCGCCACCGATCTCGACCCCAAGCCGCTCGAACTGCCGGTCGAGGCGGTCAAGGCGCTGCGCCTGGCGGTGCCGCTGCGTCCGGTGAAGGGCCTGGTGCTCACCGCCACCCTCGACGACCAGCGCGCGCCGCTGACCCTGCTCGCCGGATCGCCGCTGCGCCTGGCGGTGGCGCCCGACGTAGCGCTGAGCGCGGCGCCGCCGGTGGTGATGCGCGTCGAAGGCGGCCGGCGCGTCTACCTGTCCAGTCTCGACCCGGCCAGCGTCGACGAGCAGGGCGCCTTCGGCGTCACCTGGCCGCACACCCGCGACCGCAACCTCGACGGAGCGCCGCTGCGCCTGGGCGGCATCCGCCACGCCCACGGTCTGGCCGTGCACAGCCAGGCGACGCTGACCTGGAACCTGGGCGGTGGTTACGAGCGCCTGCGCGCCCTGGCCGGCATCGCCGACGAGATCGGCGCGGAAGGCGACTGCAGCGTGCGCATCGCCGTCGATGGCAAGACGCAGTGGAGCCGCGACAGCGTCAGGGGTCGCGAGAAGCCCATCCTCATCGACCTGCCACTGACCGGCGCGAAAGTACTGACGCTGACCGTCGAGTTCGGCAAGCGCTTCGACATCGGTGACCGCTTCACCCTGGCCGATGCCTACCTGGTGCGGACAGCGAAATAACCCTGAACGCGGCATTTGGGCCACGCTGCGGCGTTGGCTCCGTCGGTCGTTCCACCAGGAATCTCCCTCCGTCGCCGCCTGGCATCGTGGCCCAACTGCCGCGTTCAGGCCACACCTTGGGCCACGCTGCCGGGTTGGCTCCGGCGGTCGTTCCACCAGGAATCTCCCTCCGTCGCCGCCTGGCATCGTGGCCCAACTGCCGCGTTCAGGCCGCAGTTGGGCCACGCTGCCGGGTTGGC
>Ga0163144_10000961_pt1 | contig 68285 bp, 64 predicted proteins | sample OliLak19BULKMAT1_FD_123175 | JGI IMG/M metagenome (GOLD analysis project Ga0163144, IMG submission 123175) | Freshwater microbial mat bacterial communities from Lake Vanda, McMurdo Dry Valleys, Antarctica - Oligotrophic Lake LV.19.BULKMAT1 | ecosystem: Environmental > Aquatic > Freshwater >...
GATGCTGAGCTTCCTGCGCGACGAATTGCCGCAAAACTGGCGCAGCTATTGTGACCGCGTGACGGACAACTTCCGTGTCATCAACCCAAAGGATTTTCGGGTCCTCGTGTGAGCGAGGTATATAACAGCGCTCGCCTCGGCTTTCGATCCACTTCTCGCCCGGAACTTCCATGGCCAGCAAACCCCGCAGCGTTCGTCGTCGCGCGCCCACTGCCCCCGCCAATGCGCTCTGGGGTGGGCGCTACGCCGCCGGACCGGCCGCCGTGATGACCGCGATCAACGCCTCGATCGACGTCGACAAGCGTCTGTGGCGCGAGGACATCCAGGGCTCGCTCGCCCATGTCGCCATGCTGGGGAAGCAGCGGATCATCGCGCGCAGCGACGCGACGAAGATCATGCGTGGCCTGCATCGCGTCGCAGCGGAGATCGAGGCCGGCAAGTTCGTCTTCAAGACCGCCCTCGAAGACATCCACATGAACATCGAGGCGCGGCTGGCCGAGCTGATCGGCAAGGCCGCGGGCCGGCTCCACACCGCGCGGTCGCGCAACGACCAGGTCGCGACCGACGTGGCGCTGTGGGTGCGCGCGGCATGTGCGCATGCCGACCGCCTGATCCAGGCGCTGCAGCGCGCCCTGATCGAGCAGGCCGAGCGCCACGCCGATACCGTGATGCCCGGCTATACGCATCTGCAGCCGGCGCAGCCTGTCACGTTCGGCCATCATCTGCTTGCCTATGTCGAGATGCTCGGCCGCGATCGAGGGCGCTTCGCGGACGCCGCGCGGCGCGGCAATTGCTCGCCCCTGGGCGCCGCCGCGCTCGCTGGCACGTCGTTCCCGATCGATCGTCACATGACGGCGAAGGCGATGGGTTTCGACGCGCCGATGGCGAATTCGCTCGACGCGGTCGCGAGCCGGGATTTCGCCCTGGAATTCGTCGCCGCCTGCACGATCAACGCGACGCATCTCTCGCGCCTCGCCGAGGAACTCGTGATCTGGACCAATCCGCTGTTCGGATTCGTCGCGCTCTCCGACGCCTTCACCACCGGCAGCTCGATCATGCCGCAAAAGCGCAACCCCGATGCGGCCGAGCTCGTGCGCGCCAAGACCGGCGCGGCGCTCGGCGCCTTCGTGCGACTGACTTCTATTCTGAAAGGCCTGCCGCTCACTTATGGCAAGGACATGCAGGACGACAAGCCGGCGATCTTCGAGGCGGCAGATGCGATCGAGCTCAGCCTCGCCGCAATGGCCGGCATGATCGCCGACCTCAAGGCCGATCCGGAGCGGATGCGCGCGGCCGCCGGCGGCGGCTTCTCGACCGCGACCGATCTGGCGGATTGGCTGGTGCGCGCGGCCGGCTTGCCGTTTCGCGAAGCGCATCACGTCACCGGCCGCGCCGTGCGGTTCGCCGAGCAGAAGGGCTGCGATCTGCCGGAGCTGTCGCTTGCGGACATGCAGGCGATCGACAAGCGCATCACGCGCGCGGCCTTCGCCGTCCTCGGCGTCGAGAAGGCGGTGCGCTCGCGCACCAGCTTCGGCGGCACGGCGCCGGTCAATGTGCGCCGCGCCGCGCGCGTCGCGCGGCGGCGATATCTGTGAGCTCGCCAACGCGTCGCTGGGTGCTGCTCGCGCTGGCGCTCCTGCCGCTCGCGGCTTGCGGCCGGCGCGGCCGGCCCGAATATCCCGAGGACGTCGATCCGAAATTCCCGCGCGTCTATCCGGTGCTCCCCGAAGACCGCAATCAAGCTGCGCCAAAATCCCCTCCCGCCCCGCCGGTCAGATGATCCCATGAGTTTTTCCTACAAGAACGGCGAACTCTACGCCGAAGACGTCGCCTTGTCGGACATCGCCGCGCGCCACGGCACGCCGAGCTATGTCTATTCGAGCGCGGCGCTGCGCAGGAATCTTCGCGCGTATGTCGACGCCTTCGCGGGCCTCGACCCCGTGATCTGCTATGCGCTCAAGGCGAATTCGAACCAGGCCGTGATCGCCACCTTCGCGCGCGAGGGCGCCGGCGCCGACATCGTCTCGGGTGGCGAGCTCAAGCGTGCGCTTGCCGCCGGCGTCCCGGCGGCAAAGATCGTCTTCGCCGGCGTCGGCAAGACGCAAGGGGAAATGCGCGCCGGCCTCGAAGCCGGGATCATGCAGTTCAACGTCGAGTCCGAGCCGGAGCTGCGCATGCTCAGCGAGGTCGCGCGGTCGCGCGGCCGCGTCGCGCCGGTCGCGCTGCGCGTGAACCCCGACGTCGACGCCAAGACCCACGCCAAGATCACGACCGGCAAGGCCGAGAACAAATTCGGCATCGACATCGCGCAAATCGATTCCGTCGCCGCGCTCGCGCGCAGCCTGCCGGGAATCGCCCTCGAAGCCCTGAGCGTCCATATCGGCTCGCAGCTGACCGATATCACGCCGTTCCGCGACGCCTTCGCGCGGCTCGGTGCGCTCGCCCGCACCCTCAACGCCAGCGGTCCACGGCTCAAGCGATTGGATTTCGGCGGCGGCATCGGAGTCGTCTACCGTGATGAAACGCCTCCCGATCTGCGCGCCTATGCCGATGCCGTTCGCGCGGCCGTCGCCGGGCTCGATGTCGGGATCGTGCTCGAGCCCGGTCGCCATCTCGTCGCCGATGCCGGTGTGCTGCTGGGACGCGTCGTTCGGGTGAAGGAGGGCGTCGCCAAGCGCTTCACCATCGTCGACACGGCGATGAACGATCTGATCCGCCCGACTCTCTATGAAGCGTGGATGCCCATTCTTCCCGTCCGTGAACCGCGGCCCGGCGCCAACCGCGTCCTGATGGATATCGTCGGACCGATCTGCGAGACCGGCGACTATCTCGCGCGCGATCGCGATCTGCCGCCATTGGCGGCCGACGACCTCTTCGTGGTCGGAGCGGCCGGCGCCTACGGGGCGGCCATGAGTTCGACCTACAACACCCGGCCCCTCGCCGCTGAACTGCTCGTCCGCGGCCACGAGATCGCCGTGATTCGTCCGCGCCAGGACATCGACGCGCTGATTGCCACGGAGAAACTCGCGCCCTGGCTGGATGCCTGAGGATTAACGCGCCGCTCGCGCATCCGTTACACGAGTTCTCTGGACCCTGGCCTCGCCAGTCGGGCAGACTAATTCGTACCTAGGACGCTCTTACGCGAAGGTACGGTCAATGACTGAGCCGTCTCCAGACCAGCTGCGCCGCGCAGCCGAGACCCATCCCTCGGCGCACATCGCCGAGATGCGGCTCGCCCGTCGCCTGACTCAGGCGCGCGCAGTGTTGTGGTGGGAGCAGATCTGGCCCGCGCTCTGGCCGCTGATGGCCCTGCTCGGCGTGTTCGTGGTCGTCGCGATGACCGATGCGCTGCCGCGCCTGCACGCTTGGCTGCATGCCCTCGTCCTCGCCGCTTTCGCCGTCGCCGCCGCGGTCTTGGCGTGGCGAGGTCTTGGGAGTCTGCGCTGGCCCGATCATACGAGCGCACGCCGCCGGCTTGAGACCGCGTCGGGATTCGCGCATCGTCCGCTGGTTGCGCTGGAGGATCGCCAGGCCTCGGGCGGCAATGATCCGGCCAGCGCCGCGCTCTGGGCCGCCTATCGTCGACGCACCGCCGAGGCGTTGGGGCGCGTGAGGGTCGGTTGGCCCCACCCCAATCTCGCGGCGCGAGATCCGATGGCGCTGCGTGCCTTGATCGCTCTCGTGCTGGTCGTCGCCTTCACCATCGGGGCCGGCAGCTGGAACGAGCGCATCGCGCGCGCGCTGATTCCCGGCGTGCAACTCGCCGCCGCGCCGCCAGGCACCCTCGACATCTGGATCACGCCGCCGGCCTATACCGGCCTGCCGCCCTTGGTCCCGCGTCCCGATCAGACCGGCGAATTGGCGGTGCCGGCGGGGTCGATCCTGCTCGCGCAGGTGTCCGGCGGCCGCGGCGCCCCGCAGCTCGTCATCGATGCCAAGCCGACGGCGTTCGAGGCGGTCGACGCGAAGAGTTTTCGCTTGTCGCAGACGCTGGAATCCGGCGCCGATCTGCGCATCGAGCAGAACGGACGGCCGATCGGGGCCTGGACGATGCGCATCATCCAGGACGAACCACCGAAGATCCGCTTTGCCCAGCCGCCGGAGCGCACGCGCCGTGCCGCGCTGAAGCTCGATTACGAGGCCGAGGATGATTACGGCCTGGCCAGTGTCGCGGCCACGATCCGGCGCACGGACCCGCCTGCAGGCGTGGCCGAGCAGACCATCGACCTGCCGCTGACCCTGCCGAGCCCGAATGCGAAGCAGGCGAAGGGCTCGAGCTTCCACGATCTCGTCGTGCACCCCTGGGCCGGCCTCAAAGTCCGCGTGCAACTGGTCGCCACCGATGCCGCCGGGTACTCGGGCATTTCCGAGCCGGCCGAAATCGTGCTGCCGGAGCGGGTGTTCCAGCATCCGGTCGCGCGCGCGATCATCGAGCAGCGCAAGACCCTGGTCGGCGATCCCGTCGCGCAGCGCCAGAACGTGGCGCGTGCGCTGACCGCCATCGCCGGCATTCCCGCGCATTACCAGGAGGACACCGTGGTGTTCCTGGCGCTGCGCTTCGCGAGCTTCCGCCTGATGGCGAGGGACGGCGAGGCCGCAGCGACCATCGACGGCGTTCAGAGTCTGCTCTGGGACACGGCGCTGCATATCGAAGACGGCAGGTTGAGCCACGCCGAGCGCGAGCTGCGCGCCCTGCAGCAACGGCTCCAGGACGCCATCGCCAATCGCGAGAGCGACGAGGAGATCGAAAAGCTCATTCGCGAATTGCAGCAGGCGATCGACCGCTTCCTCCAGGCGATGATGGAGAACGCGCAGCGCAATCCGCAGGAGCGCCGCCCGATGGACCGCAACGCGCAGCGCATCGAGCGCCGCGACCTGCAGAAGATGCTCGATCAGGCGCGGCAGATGGCGCGCACCGGTGCGCGCGATCAGGCGCGCGAAATGCTGCAACGCCTCCAGGAGATGCTGGAGAACCTGCGCGCCGGCCAGCCCAGCCAGGGTCAGGAGAATGCCGACGGTCAGGAAGGCGGCGGCCAGCAGCAGGAAATGATGAAGAGCCTGCAGGATCTGATGCAGCGTCAGCAGCAATTGACCGATCGCACCTTCCGCCGCTCGCAGCAGCAGCGCCCCGGCCAGCGCGGGCAGCAGGGTCAGCGCGGGCAGCAAGGCCAACAAGGCCAACAGGGTCAGCAGGGCCAGCAAGGTCAGCAGGGCCAACAAGGCGGTCAACCCGGCGACGGCGACGGCAGCATGGAAGACGATATGGCCGAGCAGGACGCGCTGCGCGGCCAACTCGGCGAGATGATGCGCCAGCTGGCCGAGCAGATGGGCAAGATCCCGAATGGCTTCGGCCGGGCCGAGCGCGCGATGCGCGACGCCCTCGATTCCATGCAGCGCGGCCAAGGCAATCGTGCGCTCCGCCCGCAGATGGATGCGCTCGACCAGATGCGCCAGGGTGCGCGCGAGTTGATGCAGCAGATGATGGAGCAGCTCGCGCAGCAGCAGGGCAATGGTCAGCCCAACGACGGTCAGAATCCGCAGGAGGCGGATCAGCAGGCGCAGGACCGCGATCCCGCGGGACGACCGCTGAACAACGGGCTCAACGGAAGCAATTCCAGCGACGTGGGAATCCCCGCCGAGACCGATCTGCAGCGCTCGCGCGAGATCCTCGACGAGTTGCTGCGCCGCGCGGGCGAGCGTTTCCGCCCGCAGCTCGAGCGCGATTACATCGAACGCCTGCTGCGCCGATTCTGACCGCGCTCAGCGCGCGCGCGCCAGCGTCGCGCTGACCGCCGCGAGGAACTGCTCGAGCGTGAACGGCTTCAGGATCACCTGGTCGATCAGCGAGTCGAGATTGAACGCGCGCTGACGCTCGGCCGGATAGCCGGTCATCAGCAGCACGCCCATCGCCGGCCAGTCCGCGGTCGCTTTGAGCGCCAGGGCGATGCCGTCGAGATGCGGCATCACGATGTCGGTCACCAGCAGATCGAAGCGCAAATCGACGAGCCGCTCCAGCGCCTGCTGCCCGTCATCGACGGCCGTGACGTCGTGGCCCGCGTAATGCAGCGCCCGCGTGACGAATTCGCGCACCGCCGGTTCATCCTCCGCGACCAGGATGCGCGCCATCCCGTTCACTCCAGCGGTTGCAGCTTGATCACGATCTCCGCCGGCCGCACCCCCTCCAGCTCGACCTCAGAGCGGAAGGCCGCGCCTTCTCCCGGCCACAGCCAGGCCCGCGGCGTGACGACATCCCAGCGTCGGAATTCCTTGCGCTGCGCGTCGAGCAGGGAGCCACGCAGCGTTCGGATCGATCGGGGGATCCATGATTCGTTGATGATCTCGCCGCTGATGGTGACCATGGCCGGCAGGTCACGAACATCCACCTGCGTGATGTCCGGCTCGGGCCGCAATCCCTGCAACCGCAATCCGTCATGGCTCATCTGGGGCATCAGCTTGGTCAGGCGATAGATCGGTCGCGTCGCCGGGTATTCGGCGGCGAGGACCTCATGGAAATAGATCCCGCCGGCAAGCAGGGCGATCACGGTCGCGAAGGCGCTCCACTCCAGCGCCACAAGCAGAGAACGCCCCTTGAGGGCGTCGAGGCCGGCGCGCGCGGCGGCACGCGCCTGCGCCAGGGCGGGCGTCTCGGCCGCCGTATCGGCAACCATCGCCGGCTTGAAGACTTCCGCCATTGCGACACTCGGCAGGCGATCCGGGATCGTCAGCGCCTGTTCGGTGCTTTCTGGCGGCGCCACCGCGGCGACGGGAACGGGTGGTTCGGGCGCCGGCGGCTCAGGCTCAGGCGCAGCAACCCGGGCGACCACCGCCGGGACCGGCGGAGCGCCTGGCTTTCCGTCCGCTGTCGAGAACCAGACATGGGTGCAGCGACTGCAGCGCACCGTGCGGCCGGACGGCTGCAGGGCCGAGTCGGGGACATTGAATTGCGTCGAGCAGGTCGGACAGTTGAGGATCATCGGCCTTGACGACTCGCCCATTGCGCGAGACCGGGGCCTATGTACGCGACGGGTACGCTCGCTGACAAGCCAAGCGGCACTCGTCTGGGCGCCATGCAACCGATTGGGCCGCCAAGCGTTTTGCTCGGCGCGCGGACACCGTGCGAAACTCCGCACTGTGCCATGAGTCAACCCGCCCCCACTTCGCTGCCGGCCACTGCGGTCGTCGAGTTCGAGCATGTCGGCCTGCGCTACGGCGTTGGTCCGGAGGTGCTGAGCGACGTCACCTTCACGTTGCCGGGCGGGTCGTTTCACTTCCTCACCGGCGCTTCGGGAGCGGGCAAGTCGTCGCTGCTCAGCCTGCTCTATCTGGCGCGCGGCCCCAGTCGCGGCCGCGTGAGCCTGTTCGGCCAGGACGTCGTGCGGGCCGGGCGCGAAGCGCTGGCGGGGCTAAGACGCCGGATCGGCGTGGTGTTCCAGGATTTCCGCCTGTTCGACCATCTGACCGTGGTCGACAACGCCGCCCTGCCCTTGCGGATCGCCGGCCGCGATCCGCACGAGAGCCGCGCCAATGTCGTCGAACTGCTCGACTGGGTCGGGCTCGGCGGCCTGCTCGATGCGCATCCCTCGACGCTTTCCGGCGGGCAGAAGCAACGGCTCGCGATCGCGCGGGCGGTCGTCGCACGCCCGAAGCTGCTGCTGGCGGACGAGCCCACCGGCAATGTCGACGATCAGCTCGCGGTGCGGTTGCTCTATCTGTTCGAGGCGCTGCATCGCATGGGCACCACGGTCGTCATCGCCACGCACAACATGCGACTGGTCGAGCGCTTCCCCTATCCCGAGCTGCAGCTCGATGACGGGCGTCTCACGCGCGTCCCCGCCAGATCGACACGGCTGCTGTGAGCGAGCCGCGCCTCCTCGCCATCCTGACCCGGCCATGGCCCGGCGGGCTGCTCGCGCTGGCGAATGACGATGCGCGCGTGCATCTGCCGGCGATCGCCGCAGCGGCGACCTTCCTGACTTGCCTGGCGCTGGCGCTCGCGCTCGCCGCCACCAGCCTCGCGGATCGCTGGCAGGGCGCGCTCAGCGAGGCATTGACGGTCGAGATCGCGCCGCGCCCGGACCTCGATGCGATGACGGCCAAGGCGCTGATCTTGCTGCGCGGCCTGGACGGCGTCGCGACCGCGGAGCCACTGCCGCGCGCGCGCCTGCGTGCATTGCTCGCACCCTGGCTCGGCGAAGGGGCGATCATCGACGGCTTGCCGCTGCCCACGCTGATCGACGTGCGGCTCATCCGGGGGGCGAAATTCGATACCGAAGGGGTCGAGCGGCTGCTCGCGCGGGAGATCCCGGGCGCGCGACTCGATGACCATCGGATGTGGCGCGACAGCGTGACCGCCGCCGCCTGGCTCGCCACCGCGGTCGCCGCCGCGATGCTGGTGGCCGTGCTGGCGGCCGCCATCTCCGCCGTCGTCTTCGCCACCCGCGCGCGGCTCGCGGTGCACCGCGACCATATCGAGATCCTGCACGTGATGGGCGCCCTGGACCGCACCATCGCGCGCGAATTCGCGGTCGACGCCGCGCGGCTCGCCGCCGTGGGCGGATTGCTCGGCCTCGCACTCGCGTTCGGCCTGATGGCCGCGCTCGCCGCCTTCGCAACGCAGCTCGAGACGAGCGCACTGCCGATCCCGCGGCTGTCGCCATTGCACTGGATCCTGGTGCTCGTGCCGCTGCCGGTCGGCGCGTTTCTCGCGGGCGTGACGGCCGCGCTCGCCGCGATCGGCGTGCTGCGGCGGATGCCGTGAGCACCATGATTCCGCGTCTCGTCCTGCTCGATCGCGATGGCGTCCTCAACGCGGATCGCGCCGATCATGTGAAATCCCCGGCGGAATTCGTAATGCTCCCCGGGGCCGCTGCCGCCGTCGCGCGCCTCAATTCGGCCGGCGTGCGAGTGGCGCTCTGCACGAATCAGAGCGCCGTGGGCCGCGGCATCATCACGCGCGAAATGCTCGAGCGCATCCACCTGCATCTGCGCGACATGCTGGCGCGCGACGGCGCGCGGCTCGATGCGATCTTCGCCTGCATCGACCCGCCGGGCCCCGTCTCCTCGCATCGCAAACCCGCGCCGGGCATGCTGCTCGACGCCATGCGTCAGTTACGCGTCGCGCCCGCGGACGCCGTCATGATCGGTGATTCCCTTCGCGATCTGCAGGCCGGCCAGCGCGCCGGCGTCGCGCGGGTCCTCGTGCGCACCGGCCACGGCGCGGCGGTGCAAGCGGCCGGCCTGCCGCCGGACCTCATGCCGGTCGCCGTGCACGATGATCTCGCGCAGGCCGTCGGCGCGCTGCTCGCGGAGCCGGGGCGATGACGACGCAGCGACAGCGCGGCATCCGCGCCTGGCTGCGTCTGCTCGCCCTGCTGCTCGCCGGCCCCGCGCTTGGCTATGCCGTCGGGCTGATCTGGTTCGCCGAGAGCATTCCCCGCGAGGCGAGCGACGATGGCGCCACCACGGACGGGATCGTCGTCCTCACCGGCGGCGTCGCGCGCGTGCGCACGGGCATCGAACTGCTGAGCCAGAATCGGGCGCGCAAGCTCTTCATCTCGGGCGTCTATCGCGGCGTCGACGTGCAGGAATTGCTGCGCACGCAGCGTCAGGCGCCGGAAGCGCTGGAGTGCTGCATCGTGCTCGGCTATTCAGCCGAGAGCACGATGGGCAACGCCGCGGAGACGAAAGCCTGGATGGAGAAGGAAGGCTATCGCAGCGTTCGCCTCGTGACCGCGAGCTATCACATGCCGCGCAGCCTGATCGAGTTCCGCCGCGCGATGGGCGATACGCGCATCATCGCGCATCCCGTGGCGCCCGAAGCGTTTCGCCGCGAGGCGTGGTGGGCCTGGCCCGGCACGTTGCGGTTGGTGATCGGCGAATACCACAAACTGATCGCGGCGTTGCTGCGACCCTATCTCGGAAATCCCTGATGCTCCTGATCCGCTCGCTGCTGTTCAACATCTGCTTCTTCGCGTGGACGATCTTCCTCTGCATCGTCGGCGTGCCGCTGCTGTTCGTGGAGCGGCAGGGCGTGCGCCGCGCCGGCGTCGCCTGGGCACGCGGCACGATCTGGCTGCTGCGCATGATCATCGGCGCGGAGTTCGAAGTGCGCGGCCCCTATCTCGGCGGCGCGCGGCTCGTCGCCGCCAAGCATCAATCGGCCTTCGACACGATGGTGTTCTACATCCTCGCCGCCGACCCGGTTTACGTGATGAAGGACGAGCTGACGCGCATCCCCGTCTTCAGTCGGCTGGCGCGTCATCAACGCATGATCATCGTCGACCGTAGCGGCGGCGCCGGCGCGCTCAAGCAGTTGCTGCGCGAGGCGCATGCACTGGCCGCCGACAACCGGCAGATCGTGATCTTCCCGCAGGGCACGCGCACCGCGCCGGGCGAGACCGTGGCGGACGCACCCTACCAGGCGGGGATCGCGGCGCTCTATCAGCTCCTCAAGCTGCCGACGACGCCGATCGCGCTGAACTCCGGGCTGGTCTGGGGCCGGCGCAGCTTCATCAAGCGGCCCGGCAAGATCATCATCGAGTTGCTGCCGGAAATTCCCGCCGGCCTGTCGCGCGTGGAGTTCATGCGCCGTCTCGAAGAGGCGATCGAGCCGGCGACGCGACGCCTCGAGGCGGAAACGGCACAGCCCGGCAAGACCTGACCCTCGATCGCGGAGCACGCACGCCATGGCGACACTTCCTTTGAACGGACAGACGGCGATCGTCACCGGTGGGTCACGGGGCATTGGCCTGGGCATCGCGCAACAACTGGCGCGCGAGGGCGCGCGGATCATCATCTGGGATCGCGATCCGCTGGCGCTCGATGCGCGCATCGCGGGGTTCACGCCGCTGTTGCAGCAGCGTGTCGACGTCAGCGACCACGCCGCCGTCGTCGCGGCGGTCGATGCGGCGATCGCCGCCGCGGGCAAGTTCGAGATCCTCGTCAACAATGCCGGCGTCAACGGGCCGGTGGTCGACACATGGGAGTATCCGCTCGATGCCTGGGACAAGGTGATCGCGGTCGATCTCACCGGTGTCTTCTACTGCTGCCGCGCCGCCGTGCCGCATCTGCGCAGCAATCGCTATGGCCGCATCGTCACGATCTCGTCGATCGCCGGCAAGGAAGGCATGCCGGGCATCGCGGCCTATTCCGCCGCCAAGGCCGGCGTGATCGGATTCTCCAAGGCCCTCGCACGCGAACTCGTGAAGGACGGCATCACCGTCAACTGCATCGCGCCGGTGATTACGCAGACGGAGCTGTTCAAGGAAATGACGCAAGAGCATATCGACGGCGCGCGCGCGCGCATCCCGATGGGACGATTCTGCTCCGTCGAAGAGATCGCCGCGATGACCGGCTGGGTCGTGAGCCCGGCCTGCAGCTTCACCACGGGCCAGGTCTTCGACGTGTCGGGCGGTCGCGCGACCTATTGAGGCGATCGCCGATAATGCGCGATCGTCGCGGCGATGCCGGCGGCGATGTCGGTGCGCGGGATTTCGGGAAACGCGTCGCGCAAGCTCCCCGGATCGATCCGATCGGTGATCGGTAGCGGCGGACCATCGACGGTGATCCGCGCCCCCGGCACCGCCGCGGCGATCGCGCGCGCGAATTCATCGACCGAGGCGCGCACGCCGAGCAGATTGAAGACGGAAGCGCCGCTCAAGCCGCGCTGCACGGGCGCCACGAAGGCGGCGGCGACGTCGTCGACATAGATGAAATCCGTCGCGCCTGAGAACGGGATCACATAGGCCTCGCCCCGCGCCGCCGCGCGGCAGGCCAGCGTAGGCCCCGCCGTCAACCCGAGTTCGCGTCCCGGGCCATAGACGACCAGCGGCCGGAAGCCGACGCTGGGGACGCGGTGATCTTCCCAGAACGCGCGCGCGCAGCCCTCGCCGGCCAGCTTGAGCGCGCCGTAGAGCGTGGTCGGGAACGGCACGAGGCCGTCGCTCGGTCCGAAGACGCCGGCGCTGCTCATGTAGATCACCGATCTCATGCCATGGCGACGCGCGGCCTCGAAGACGTTGAGCGTGCCGATGAGGTTGATCTCGGCGCCGCGTGCCGGATCGGCCTTGCAGGCCGGCGTCAGGATGGCGGCGAGATGCAGCGCGACGTCGCAATCCGCCGCGGCATCGTTCACATCGGCAAGCGCGCTGACATCTCCGCGGCGCCACTCGATCGCCGTCGCCGTTGGCCCGACGATGTCGAGAATCGCCGCATGGCTTGGCTTGACGTCGAGCACCCGCACGGCGGCGCGCATTGCGAGCAGCCGCCGGATGATCCAGGCGCCGATGAAGCCGCTGCCTCCCGTCACCAGCACACGCATCTGCTTCCCCCTCCATTGTCCAGCGACGAAATCGGCCGCGACCATAGCGGGTGAAGGGGCTTGGCCGCGCCAAGAAACGAAAAGTGAACATTGTTGGCGCTGCCCGCCACCGCCTATAATCATCCCCTCCTCGTTTCAGGACCCCGAGCCCGCCATGCAGCCCGTCGCCGCAATCTCCCAGCAGATCTGGGACATGAAATACCGGCTCAAGGACGAGCGCGGACAGGCCGTCGACAAGGACATTCCCGATACCTGGCGGCGCATCGCCATCGCGCTCGCCGAAGCCGAGGCGCCCGCCGACCGCGCGCGCTGGGCCGATGCGTTCTTCACCGCCCTCGATGGATTCAAATTCCTGCCCGCCGGCCGCATCGTGGCCGGCGCCGGTACCGGCCGCCACGTCACGCTGTTCAACTGTTTCGTGATGGGAGCGATCCCCGACGACATGGGCGGGATCTTCAGCCATCTGCGCGAGGCCGCGCTGACCATGCAGCAGGGCGGCGGCATCGGCTACGATTTCTCCAGCCTGCGCCCCAAGGGCGCGCCGGTGAAGGGCGTCGGCGCCGACGCGTCGGGCCCGCTCACCTTCATGGATGTCTGGGACGCGATGTGCCGCACGATCATGTCGGCCGGGCACCGGCGCGGCGCGATGATGGCGACGCTCGCCTGCGATCATCCCGACATCGAGGCCTTCATCGAGGCCAAGCGCCAGCCCGGGCGCCTGCGCATGTTCAACCTCTCGGTGCTGATCAGCGACGCGTTCATGGACGCGGTGAAGCAGGACGCGCCATGGCAGCTCAAATTCGGCGGCACGGCGTACAAGACGATCCGCGCGCGCGAGCTCTGGGACGCGATCATGCGCTCGACCTTCGCCTTCGCCGAGCCGGGCGTGATCTTCATCGACCGCATCAACCGCCGCAACAACCTCGCCTATTGCGAGTCGATCCGAGCGACGAACCCTTGCGGCGAACAGCCGCTGCCACCCTATGGCGCCTGTCTCCTTGGCTCGATCAATCTCGCCGCGCTGGTCAAGTCGCCCTTCACGCCCGAGGCCAGTCTCGACGAGGCGGAGCTCGACCGCATCGTGCCGCTGGCCGTGCGCATGATGGACAACGTCACCGAGGTCTCGCGCTTTCCGCTCGACGCGCAGGCCGTCGAGGCGCAGGCCAAGCGGCGCATCGGCCTCGGCGTCACCGGTCTCGCCGATGCGCTGATCATGTGCCGCAGTCGCTACGGTTCCGAAGCCGCCGTCGCGCTCACCGAGCGCTGGCTCGCGCGCATCCAGCGCGTCGCCTATCTCGCGTCGGTCGACCTCGCCAAGGAGAAGGGCCCCTTCCCGCTCTTCGATCGCGAGCGCTATCTCGCCGGCGAGACCATCCGCGCGCTCGATGCCGATGTGCAGGCGGCGATCGCGGCGCACGGCATTCGCAACGCCCTGCTGACATCGATCGCACCGACGGGAACGATCTCGCTGCTGGCCGACAACGTCTCCTCGGGGTTGGAGCCGGTGTTCAGCTTCTCCTATCTGCGCACCGTGCTGATGCCCGACGGTTCGCGCAAGACCGAGGAGGTCAGCGATTTCGCCTTCCGGCTCTACAAGCGGATGTTCGGCGAGGACGCCGAGCTGCCGGAGTATTTCGTCGACTCCCAGCGCCTGTCGCCGGCCGAGCACGTCGTCATGCAGGCGGCGGTGCAGAAATACGTCGACGCCTCGATCTCCAAGACGATCAACGTGCCCGAGGACATTTCCTTCGCGGCATTCAAGGACGTCTACCTGCAGGCCTATGAGCTCGGCTGCAAGGGCTGCACGACCTATCGCCCCAATGCGGTCACCGGCGCCGTGCTCCAGACCAAGAAGACGGAAAAGAAGCCGGCGCCCGTGCAGCAGATCCTGCCGCTCGGCAAACCGACGACGCGCCAGGGCGACGGGTTCGAGGGCGGCGGCGTGGTCTACATGACGCGGCCACTCGATCGGCCCGAGGCGCTGCCCGGCCGCACCTACAAGATCAAATGGCCCGACAGCGAGCACGCGCTCTACATCACGATCAACGACGTGATCATGGATGGCAGGCGCCGCCCGTTCGAAGTGTTCATCAACTCGAAGAACATGGAGCATTACGCCTGGACCGTCGCGCTGATGCGCATGATCTCCGCCGTGTTCCGGCGCGGCGGCGACGTCTCCTTCGTGGTCGAGGAACTCAAGGCCGTGTTCGATCCGCGCGGCGGCCAGTGGATGGACGGGCGCTACGTGCCCTCGCTGCTCGCCGCGATCGGCGAAGTCATCGAACGCCACATGATCGATATCGGCTTCGTGCGTCCGGGCGAGAATTCGCCGGCGGATCCCTATGCCGCGGGCGTGCTCGTCCCCGCCGCGATCGGCGCCGGTGAATCGCCGAGCGAGGCCGCGGCCGACGCGCCCGCGCCATCGTCGAGCCGGTTCTCCGCCGTCAGCGGCAGCGTCGCGCGGCTGATGCGGAGCTGTCCGAAATGCAGCCTGCCGTCGCTGATCCGGCAGGAAGGTTGCGACACCTGCACGAGCTGCGGTCATTCGAAATGCGCCTGAGCGGCGCGCGATGATCTCCGATCTGCTGGCCCACGCCGCCGCGCAGCCGCATCGCCCGCAGATGGGGCTGACCGCGAGCGCCGAGCGCGACTGGATCGAGATCGGCGCCGATCTGCGCGACACGCTGGTGCTCAAGCGCCGCCTGCTCGCCGAGCATCATGACGAGGTGTTCGGCGCGCTGCCCGGCAGCGAAGCGGCGGGCGCCGAGATCGTCGACGCGCTGTTCGACTTCCTGCCCAGGCGCTATCCGACCCAGTACCCGCGCATGCAGGACACGATCGCCATCGCGGCGACGTCCGAGCTGATCGCACGACGCAGCCCGGCGCTGCATCCCCTGGATGTCGCCGGACGTCTGGTGCCGGAAGATCTCTGCGTGATGGAAGCCGATGCGGACGGCAAATACAGGCTGACCGCCGCGTCGCTTTGCTTTCCCTCACGCTGGCGGCTGCACGAGAAGCTCGGCCTGCCGCTCGCCGAAATCCATGGCCCGGTCCCGGGCTACGATTCCGCGCTCGCACGGCCCGTCGATCGTTTCTTCACGGCGCTGGCCGACGGCAAGATCGTGCAGCGGCGCAACTGGACGATCCATGACCGGCCGGATCTCTTCCAGCCGCAATCGCCGCGCCATCACGTCGTGCCGCCGGAACGCTTCGGCAGCGATCTGTTCCTGCGCAGCGAGCGTCAGACCTTGCGCCGCTTCACGCCGTCGCGCGCGATCCTGTTCACGATCCGCACCCATGTCTGGCCGCTCGGCGAACTCTCGACCGACGACGCGCATGCGCTCGGCCAGGCGGTCGCCAATCTCCCCGTCGCGGATCGTCAGTACAAGGGCGTGGTCGCGCTCGCCGAGAAGCTGAGCGTCTGGCTCGCCGCGCGCTGACGCGTCAGGATCCCTTGGTCAGCGAAATCGGCGTGGGCTTGTTCAGGCTCGCCTTGCGCACGCTCGCCTGGCGCACCGGCCGCAGATCGGCATCACGCGCGATCGTCAGGCGCCGATGGTCGAAATATTCGCGCTCGGTGAGCGGACCCTCCTCGAAGCGCTGGCGCAGCCAAACGAGATCGCGTTCGGTCTGCGGCTTGAGCCGCAAGCGTCCGGGATAGGGATGGACCTCGCCCGCCGAGACGAAGCGCCGCACCGGCGACGCCGCGCGCGTCGAACCGGCGACGGTGAGCGCGACGCGCGGCCCCTTCACCGGCACCGGCGTGCGCGCCTCGCGCCCATCGCGCACGCAGACGATCTGGTCTGTCGCGTCGCGCGGCGAGAGCGGCACCGTCGCCGGCGCGCCGAACTCGCGGGTGCGCGAGCCGCCGAAACGATCGACCACGCGGCAGCTCGCGCCGCCGTCGGTCTGCACCGTCAGCAGGGTCGCCCGCGGCACGGTCGATTGCGCGATCGCGCCGCGATCGCCGGCAAGCAATGTGATGGCGGCGACGAGAACGCCGAGAACGGGCCGAGTGATCATCGCGCAAAGCCTCCCTTGACCGACCACCACTCGTAGCGCGCGCGACACCGCGCAAACAAGATTAACGACGCCATGCGAGGCCCGACCGCCCCCCATCCCAACCTTCCCCCGCAAGGGGGGAAGGGGCCCATCGCGCTTGAGATCTCCAGTGCGCCTGGGCGCCAACGAACTCCTTCACCCCTTGCCTAGCGTGAGCACACATTTCGAAAACGAGAGTCGAATGAATGGCTTGCACAACATGTCATGGCGCCAACTCCGTGGCGTCAAGACTTCGCAAAACCCAATATCAACGGGCTTTTCGCGCCTGCACCAGATCAGGTCCCGAAGATGTGTGCTCACGCTAGCCTCATTCGAGCTTGGCGATTCACACACCGTCGGGACGATGTCTCGGCGCCCGCAATCGATCGCCGAATGCGCGCATCCCCTCCTGGCGCGGAGCGCTAGGAGGGGTGGCAGCGCGCGTCAGCGCGCTGACGGGGAGGTCTCGTGGGACCCCTGCAGGCACAGACCCCTTCGAATTCAAGGAACCTCCCCGTCACGCGCTTCGCGCGTGCCACCCCTATCGCGTGCCGCGACAGGAGGGGATGGGGCGCGCGCCATTCTTCCGCCACCGCCACGAGAAATTGCCGCGCGAGATTCTGCGCATCGCCTGGCTTGGGGGCAGGGAGAGACGCGGAGCTTGTGGAGATCCGCCGCGCGATCATTCGATCACCTCGTCGGCCTGGGCAAGCAGCGACGCCGGGACAGTGAGGCCGAGCGTCTTGGCGGTCTCGAGGTTGATCACCAGCTCGAAAATTGTCGGCTGCAGGACCGGCAATTCGGACGGCTTGGCGCCTTTGAGGATCCGGGCCGCGTAGACACCGGCCTGGCGATGGGCGTCGGCGAGGCTTGCGGCATAGCTGATCAGGCCGCCTGCCTCGACGTGTTCGCGCACATCGTAGATCGCCGGGATGGCATGACGCGCGGCGAGCGCGACCAGCGCTCGACGTTGGGTGAAGAGTCGCGCGCCGCTGACCATCAGCGCGCCGGCACCGGCCTGGACGATGCGTTCGAACGCGGGTTCGAGTTCAGACTCGCTTTCGGTTCTCACGACCACGAGCTGGCGCCCAAGGGCACGACCCGCTGCCTCCATGTCTGCCAACTCGTCCATGGCTCCCGGCGCGCTCGGATCCGTCAGAACCGCGATGATGGCGGCCTTGGGAACCAGCTCATGCAATAGCTGCAGCCGCTTCGGCCCGAGCTCGCCGCTGAAGAACGTTGTTCCCGTGAGGTTGCCGCCCCGACGGCCGAGGCTGGCGACGAGACCCTGTTTCACCGGATCGTTGCCGGCGACGAACACGATCGGAATGGTCGCGGTGAGGGCCTTGGCCACCTCCGCCGCGGAGGAATTAGCGACGATCACTGCCACCTGGCGGCGGACCAGCTCGGCAGCGAGGCCCGGCAGCCGATCCAGTTGGCTGTCCGCATAGCGATACTCGATCGTCACGTTCCGGCCCTCGACGAAGCCTGCCTCGGTGAGGCCCTGCTGAAACGCCGTCACGAGATGCGTGAACGGCGCCGCTGGTGTGCTGCTCAGGAACCCGATCACCGGCACCGCGGGAAGCTGCGCGCGCACGGCGAGTGGGTACGCGGCCAAACCACCGAGCAGGGCTATGACATCGCGCCGTCTCATCGGATCACCTCGTCGGCATAGGCGAAACGGCTCCGAACCTACGCGGCGGCGGCCGCACTCACAATCACTCCCTGCTGGTCGCCTCGCGCCTGACATGCACGGCGGCGAGCAGCGCGTGCAGGCGGGGATCGGGGATGCCCAATTGATCGAGGTGATCGACGGTGCTCGCGAGATAGGCATAGCAGGCGCCGCGTTGGCCGACGGCGTCGCAGATGATCTCGGCCGTGCGTTCGGCATTGAGCTTGCCGGCGTAGTTCGGGTGCGTGCGATCGACGACGAACGTGCGCGCGCGAATGCCCGCGCCATCGAGGTCGAGCGGCAGCAATCGGCAATGATAGGAGCGGTTGGTCATCTCGCGCTCCCACAGATACGACCACACCGCTTCGACATGCGCCGCCGCGATGCGATAGGCGACGCCGCGGCAGGCGCCGCCGCGATCGAGGCCGAGCACGAGACCGGGACGCTCGGGCGTCCCGCGATAGCGCGTCGAATAGAGACAGAAGGAGCGATGATAGCCGCGCAGCAGGCCGGGGCGCGCTTCCTCGAAGGGAAAGCCGGGGTCCCAGATCAAGGATCCGTAGGCGAAGACCCAGAGATCCTTGCCATCATGCGGCGGCGGGCGGGCGCGATCGTCGGGCGGCATGGTCATGGCCGGCTGGGATGCTCTGGGATCGGGCGATCGGGGTGATGGCACGGGGACTCGGGGGACCATACAAGCTGCCGAACTCGACGCAACAAATCAGGCCGCTCGCGTATCCTCGCCCTCGGAATCACGGTAAACGCATCGGCCATGGAAATCGAAAACGCCGCCCGTCTCTGCTTCGCCTCCGATTACGCGCAAGCCCGAGCAAAATTCCGTGGCGCCTGCGCAACGCTGGGTATCGCGACCGAGAGTTACCGCAATCCCAATCCCGGCCCCGCAGGCGAGGAACTCGCGACCGATGTCGCCTGGATCGGGCCGAGCGACGCGCGCTTCGTGGTCGGCGTGATCTCCGGCACCCATGGCGTCGAAGGCTTCTGCGGCTCGGGCGGGCAGATCGACTGGCTCCTCAATGGCGGCTCCGCCGCGCTGCCGCGCGACACCGCGATGCTGCTGATCCACGCGGTGAATCCCTATGGCTGGGCGTGGCTCAGCCGCACCACCGAGGAGAATGTCGACCTCAACCGCAACTGGGTCGATTTCACGGCGAAGCTGCCGGAGAATTCGGGATACGAGGATCTCGCCGCGCATGTCGTTCCGCCCGAGCTCGAAGGGCCGGCGCGCGCGCCTGCCGACGCCGCGATCGCCGCCTGGCGCGCGACGCGCAGCGAGGAGCAATGGTTCCGCGCGGTTTCGTCGGGTCAATACCGCCATCCCCTCGGCCTGTTCTTCGGCGGCGCGGCGCCGACCTGGGCGCGGCGCACGACAGAAGCGATCATCGCGCGCCATCGCCTGACGACGCGCGCGGCGGTGGCGATCATCGACATGCATACCGGCCTGGGCCCTTACGGCTACGGCGAGCCGATCTCGCATATGCCTGAAGGCAGCCTGGCGCGCGAGCGCGTGCTGCGCATCTGGGGCGAGTCGGTCACCGAGCCGGCGCGCGGCACATCGGTGTCGACCTTGCGCACCGGGCTCAGCGCCTTTGGCTGGCGCAACCTGCTCGGCGAGCGCCTTGCCTTCGTGACCTTCGAGTTCGGCACCTTCACCAAGAACCAAGTGCTCGACGCGCTGCGCGGCGATTGCTGGGCGCGCCAGCGCGGCCTGAACTGGAGCGATGAGACGCAGGCGCGCGCGCGCGCGGCGACGCGTCGCGCCTTCTATCCCGACACGGAATCCTGGCGCGAACTCGTGCTGTTCCGTTCACGGCAGGGCATCCGCCAGGCCATCATCGGCATCGCGGCGGGCTGATGAACCGCAACGCCCGCATCGCGCTCGGCGTCGTCGCGGCGACGCTCGTCACCTGGGTCGGGGCGTGGTTCGGCCTCGCCAGTCATATCGAAGGCCGCGCCCTCGCGTGGATCGAGCGCGAGCGCGAGCGCGGCAACATCCTGGCCTATCGCGCGCTGCGCATCGACGGCTTCCCGTTCACCTGGCGCCTGATCGCGGAGGATTACGAGATCGGGCGTCCGCTCCCGATGGCGCAGCTCCTCACCGGCGCGCGGCTGGAGGCGACGCTGCTGCCGTGGCAGCTGCACGACGTGCCGATCCGCCTGCCCGGCCGGCATCGCATCGAGCGTCGCGACGCCACCGGCATGACGGTCATCGAACTCGAGGCGGCGCGTCCGGAAGCGCGTTTGCAGCTGAGTTCCGCCGGACGCATCCGCGCGCTGGATGTCGATCTCGGCGATCTCACCGCGCGCGTACCCGGCGGCGCCGAGGCCGTGAAGGCCAGACGCGTCCATCTGCTCGCCCGCGCGCTCGAGCCGATCGACCCGACGATGCGCGAGTTCTTCAACCTCACCCTCGAACTCGACGATGTCGAACCGCCGCCGGGCTTGCAGGCGCCGTTCAACCAGAAGCTCCGGCGCGGCGAGGCGGAGATCGGGGTGCGCGGCGATCTGCCGCGCGGCGCGACGCCGGCCGACACGGTGACGGGGTGGCGCGATTCCGGCGGCGTGGTCGAGCTGCGCAAGCTGACGCTCGACTGGGCGCCGCTGTACATCAGCGGCGACGGCACGGCGACGCTCGATCGCCAGAACCGCCCGCAAGCCGCGTTCTCGGTTCGCGTCGCCGGCTATGCCGAGTTGCTCGACGCTCTGGTGCAATCACGCCAGATCGGCAGGAACCAGGCCATGGCGATCCGCGCCGCGCTCAACCTCGTCGCCAAGCCCGCACCCGGCACCGGGCGCAACGAAGTCAGCATTCCCATCACCGCGCAGGACGGCAAGCTGTCGATCCTCGGCCTGAACCTGATGAACCTGCCGCCGATGCCGCTGCCGACGCGCTGACGCCCGCGTCAATCCTGCTTGGCCTGGACGATGCCGCGGCGGATGTGGCGCGAGCGCGCGAAGACCTTGTGCAGCGTGTCGCCATCGTCGTGGCGGATCGCCTTCTGCAGCAGCGCGATGTCCTCGTAGAGCCGGCCCATCATCTCGAGCACGGCGTCCTTGTTGGCGAGGAAGACGTCGCGCCACATCGTCGGATCGGAGCCGGCGACGCGCGTGAAGTCGCGAAACCCCGAGGCGGCGAACTTGATCACGTCGGCGCGCATCGTGCTCTCGAGATCGCTGACCGTGTTGACGATCGTATAGGCGATCAGATGCGGCACGTGGCTGGTGATGGCGAGCACGCGATCATGATGTTCCGGCGGCATGACCGCGATCTCCATGCCCGCCGCGCGCCACAGGCCGCGCACCCTCTCGGTCGCTTTGGCGTCGGTGCCGGCAGGCGGCGTCAGGATGCACCATCTGCCCTTGAACAGCTCCGCGAACCCCGCCTCGGGACCGGAATTCTCGGTGCCCGCGATCGGATGGCCTGGCACGAGATGCACGCCGCGCTTGATGTGCGGCGCCAAGGCCTCGACGACCGCGCGCTTGACGGAGCCGACATCGGTGAGGATCGCGCCGCGCTTGAGCTTCGGCCCGATCGCGGCGCCGATCGCGCCGTAGCTCAGAACGGGCGTGCACAGCACGACGAGATCGGCGCCACGCACGGCGACGGCCGGGTCGCCGACCACGCGATCGGCGAGGCCGAGCTCCATCACCTTGTCGCGCACCGGACCGGACGAGTCGCAGGCGACGATCTCGCGCGCGAGCTTGTCGCGGCGGATCACGCGGGCGAGCGACGAGCCGATCAGGCCGAGCCCGATCAGCGTGACGCGGTCGAACAACGCGGTGCGACGCGCCATCGCCTCAGGCCTTCATGAAGGCGGCGAGACTGGCCACGACGAGACGCATCTCCTCCTCGGTGCCGATCGTGAACCGGATGTAGTCGGGCAAGCCGTAATTGGCGACGGCGCGCGCGATGATCCCGTCACCTTGGAGATGCGTGTTGGCATTGGCCGCGTTCTTGTCGCCGGCGGGAAAGCGGACCAGCGCGAAATTGCCGACCGAAGGCAGCACCTCGAGCCCGAGCGCCGTGACCTCCCTGGTGAACCACGCCAGCCAGACGTCGTTGTGGCTGCGCGCGCGATCGGAGAAGGCGAAATCCTCGAGCGCCGCGATGCCCGCGGCCTGCGCCGCCGACGACACGTTGAACGGCCCGCGCACGCGGTTGAGCACATCGACGATGCCCGCCGGCCCATAGGCCCAGCCGAGCCGCAAGCCGCCGAGCGCGAAGATCTTCGAGAAGGTCCGCATCACGACGACGTTGTCATGCGCATCGACGAGATCGATGCCGCCGGAATAATCGTTGCGCGACACGTACTCCGCGTAGGCCGCGTCGATCACCAGGATCGTGTGGGCCGGCAGGCCGGCGCGCAGGCGCTTCAACTCGGCGCCGGTGATGTAGCTGCCGGTCGGGTTGTTCGGGTTGGCGACGAAGCAGATCTTAGTGCGCGCATTGGCCTTGGCGATCAGCGCGTCGACGTCCGTGCGGTAGCCCGTTTCCGGCGCGCTCATCGGCGTGGCGCCGGCCGCGTGCGTGGCGATCGGGTACATCACGAAGCCGTATTGGCTGTAGAGCACCTCGTCGCCCGGGCCGGCATAGGCCTTGGTCAGCAGCGCGATCAGCTCGTCCGAGCCGGCGCCGCACACGATCTGCGCCGATTTGAGCCCGAAGCGCTCCGCGATCGCGATGCGCAGATCGCCGACCGCGCCATCGGGATAGCGGTGCAGCTTGTCGGCGAGCTTGGCGAAGGCGGCCATCGCGCGCGGACTCGGTCCGAGCGCGCCTTCATTGGACGACAGCTTGATCACGCGCGCCTGGCCGGGCAGCGCCGACTTGCCGCCGACATAGGGTTCGATCGCCATCACACCTGGGCGCGGGGTCGGACTCGTCATGAAAGATTCACCGGTGCTTCGTGGATCGAGGATGACTCAGCGTCGCGGCAGGTCGAGCGGCGTCGCATAGCCGCCGATCGAGCGCAGCCGCGTGCCTTCGCCGATGATCTGCTCGGCCAGGGCGAAGCGCGGATCGGCTGGCGCGACATACTCGACCAGTTCGGCCAGTTGCAGCGAGCCGGCGCCCGGATCGTCGATCGCGGCCGGGAAGCCGAGCACGCGAAGCCCGGCCTTCTCGAGCCCGGTGCGCAGCCGCGCCTGGCTCACCTCCACCAGCGTCTCGACGACGATGAAGCCGTGATCCTGGCCCGAGGCGTCGAAGCTCTGCCGCCCAATGAGCAAAGCCGCGCCCGTGCGCAGATCCGCCGTGAAGGGCACGCGCGCCAGCACATTCAATTGCGGCCCCGCGCCGGCGCCGAAACTGCGCCACCAGGATTCGTCGGGCACATCCTCGGCGATCGGCACCAGGGCGATCTGGGCGCGGTTCTCGGCGAGGGCGCTCAGCGCCTGCGCGGTCGAGGCGGCCGGCACGATCGACGTCAAGGTCCCGAAATGATCGCGGGCGAGTTCGCCCGCCGCGCCGCCGGCGGCGCCGGTCGTCACGGCGATGTTGAACGGCCCCTGCAATCGGCTCGAGGCGGTCATGACCTCGCGCCAGATCCGAATGATCACCAGCGCCGGCAGGTGGCCATGGTGACGCTCCACGAGGCGCCGCAGCACGGCGGCTTCGCGACCGGGGCGGAACACGGCAGCGGCGCCGCCCTTGGCGGAACGCACGGCGTCGGAGATCTGCGCGCGCGCCATCAGCGCGTCGTGGATCTCGTCATCCAAGGCGTCGATGTCTCGTCGTAGCTCTTCGAGCGTCGTGGCGGGCGTGGTCATCTGCAACAGCCGTGATGGATGGATGCAACGAGATATCCGCTGGGCGCGCCGAAATCAAATGGCGGTATTGAACCTTGGGGGAGGCGGTGCAATCTTCGCCCCGCTCCTTCACCATCAGCGCAGGAACTGGCTCACGCGTATGCTCTCGACCGCGTCCCCTCCGCCGGTCCTGCCCGGCAAGCGGCTTGAGATCCCGGCGCATGACCCGCTCAAACTCGACAGCGGCGCATCACTGGGGCCTCTGACCCTGGCCTATCAGACCTACGGCACGCTCGATGCGCGGCGCGCCAACGCGGTGCTGGTGTGCCACGCGCTGACAGGCGACCAGTTCGTGGCCGAGCCGCATCCGCTCACCGGAAAGCCCGGCTGGTGGGAGACGCTGGTCGGCCCTGGCCGCATTCTCGATACCGATCGCTATTTCGTGATCTGCGTGAACGTGATCGGCGGCTGCATGGGCACGACCGGACCGAAGGAGACGGATCCGACGACCGGTAAGCCCTACGGCCTTTCGTTTCCGGTGATCACCGTCGGCGACATGGTGCGGGCGCAGAAGCGCATCGTCGATGCGCTCGGCATCGAGAGCCTGTTTTGCGTGATCGGCGGCTCGATGGGCGGCATGCAGGTGCTGCAATGGGCCGCGACCTATCCCGACCAGGTTTTCGCGGCCATCCCGATCGCGACGGCCTCGCGCCATTCCGCGCAGAACATCGCTTTCCACGAAGTCGGACGCCAGGCGATCATGGCCGATCCCGAGTGGTGCGGCGGCGACTACCAGCTCAAGGGCATGCGCCCGCATCGCGGACTCGCCGTGGCGCGCATGGCCGCGCACATCACGTATCTCTCGGAGACCGCGCTGCATCGCAAGTTTGGCCGGAATCTGCAGGATCGCGATGTGCTGAGCTACGGCTTCGGCGCGGATTTCCAGGTCGAGAGCTATCTGCGCCATCAAGGCTCGACCTTCGTCGATCGCTTCGACGCCAACTCGTATCTCTACATCACCCGCGCGATGGATTATTTCGACCTCGCGCGCGATTTCGGTGGCCAGCTCGCCGACGCGTTCCGCGGCTCGAAGGCGCGGTTCTGCGTGGTCAGCTTCACCTCGGATTGGCTGTTCCCGACCGCCCAGAGCCGCGCGCTCGTCCATGCGCTCAACGCCGCGGCGACCAATGTGAGCTTCGTCGAGATCCCGACCGACAAGGGTCACGACGCGTTTCTGCTCGACGAGCCGGAGCTGCTCGACGTGCTCGGCGGTTTCATCGACGGTTGCGCCGAGCGGCGCGGACTCAAGCGCTGATGGCAACCCACGTGCAATCCGTCAGCGCGCATCCGCGCGCCAATATCCGCGTCGACCTGCAGGTCATCGCCGACATGATTCCCCTCGGCACGCGGGTGCTCGATATCGGCTGCGGCGACGGCGCCCTGCTCGACTATCTCGCGCATTTCCGTCAGGTCGACGGTCGCGGCATGGAGATCAGCCAGGCCGGCGTGAACAAGGGCGTGGCGCATGGCCTATCGGTGATCCAGGGCGACGCCGATACCGACCTCAAGGACTATCCCTCGGACGCCTTCGACTTCGTGATCCTGTCGCAGACCTTGCAGGCGACCTACGACCCGCGCGAGGTGCTCAACCAGCTCGTGCGCATCGGCCGGCGCGCGATCGTCAGCTTCCCGAATTTCGGCGCCTGGCACGTGCGGCTCAAGCTGCTGTGGTCGGGCAAGATGCCGGTCACCGACTCCTACGACGTCGCCTGGTACGAGACGCCGAACATCCACCTCTGCACGATCGATGATTTCGTCGAGCTCTGCGAGGATGTCGGCATCACCATCGAGCAAGGCATGGTGCTGGACGCGCGCGGCCGGCCGCGCGCCCTGCGCGCCCCGGGTTTCCTCGCCAATCTACTCGGTGAGCAGGGGCTGTTCGTGCTGACCCGCCGGCGCTGATCAAGCTTTGTCGCGCTGTGGCGCGCGGCGCCGCCAGCCGCCGGCCAGCACCGGCCGCCGCAGCACCAGCCCGCTGCGCGCCCGTACCGAAGTCGGCGCGTAGAGCGTCTTGGTCGCCTCGACCAGCACCACACCGGCGAAGCGCTCGAACCACCGGCTGCCGACGCGCTCCCACGCACCTGCCGACGTCAACAGCAGGCGCGAGTGGAACGGCAGGGAGAACACGGCGGGTCGCGTGGCCGTCGGCGTGAAGAGATTGTCGCGCAGCAGCCGCGAGAGCTGGCCGGCGGAATAGGGCTGGCCATGGCCGAACGGCGTGCGATCGACGCGCGCCCAGATGCCGCGCCGATTGGGCACCACGAAGATCACGCGCCCCGAACCGGCCAGGACCCGCCAGAGCTCGCGCAGCATCGGCCGCAGTTGCTCGCTGTGTTCGAGCGCATGCACGACCAGCAACCGATCGATCGACATGTCGGGAATCGGCAGCGCCGACTCGTCGACGAGGGTCGCGACATTGGGCCCCTCGGGCGGCCAATGCAGGACGCCCTGGCCAGCGGGCATCAGCGCCACCACGCGCTCGGCCTCCCCCAGGAAGGATCGCATATACGGCACGGCGTAGCCGATGCCGGCGACGCGCTGCCCCGTGAGATCGGGCCATAGCTGACGAATCCGCGCGCGAATTGCGCGGCGCGCGGTCTGCCCCAGCGCCGTGCCGTAAAAATCGCGAAGATCGACGACGTCACCGAACATGGTTGTCGAACTCTAGAGCAATCCTCCGCCCAGGGCTCGTCATGAAGCCCCTCGCGAAAGGTCCTACGCCGCCTTGAGGGTTGCGCGGGCCAGCACCCATCGGGCACAAAGCCATGGGGAATCCATTGGAACTCATCAACCAAGTCATCTTCCAGGTCATCTTCGTCGGCGCCTTGCTCGTGGCGGTGAGCATCCTGCTCGGGATGGTTTCGTCGCGCGTCGGCGCGCCGCTGCTGCTGGTCTTTCTCGGCTTGGGCATGCTGGCGGGCGAAGACGGCCCGGGCAGGATCGCTTTCAGCGATTTCCGCACCACCTACTTCGCCGGATCGATGGCGCTGGCGATCATTCTCTTCGACGGCGGTCTGCGCACGCAGCGCTCCGCCTTCAAGCTGGCGATGTGGCCCGCGCTCAGCTTGGCGACGATCGGGGTCGTCGTCACCGCGGGGATCGCCGGCGCGATCGCGTGCTGGGCGCTGGGCGTGAGCTGGCTGCCAGGCCTCCTGATCGGCGCCATCATCGCCCCGACGGACGCGGCGGCGGTGTTCCTGCTGCTGCACGCCCGCGGCACGGAAATCTCCAAGCGTGTCAGCGCCACGCTCGAACTCGAATCGGGCATGAACGACCCGATGGCGATCTTCCTCACCATCGCCTGCATCGAGCTGATGACGCAGACCGGCGGCGGATCGATGGGCGTCACGCATGTCGTGATGATCTTCCTGACGCAGATGGTCGGCGGCGCGGCGCTCGGCCTGGGCGGCGGGTATTTCCTGCTCTGGCTCATCAATCGGATCGAGATCGCCGCCGGCCTCTACCCGATCCTCGCCGCGGCGATCGCCCTCACGGTCTTCGCGGGCGCGCAGCTGATCGACGCCTCGGGGTTCCTTGCGGTCTACCTCACCGGCCTCGTGCTCGGAAGCAACCGCCATCGCGCGCAGCAGGTGATCAGCCGCTTCCACGACGGTCTCGCCTGGCTCGCCCAGATCTCGATGTTCCTGCTCCTCGGTCTGCTGGTGACGCCGAGCGCGCTGCTGCAGAACTGGTCGGCGGAGATCCTGATCGCGCTCGCGCTCATCTTCATCGCGCGGCCGATCGCCGCCTTCGTGGCGCTGGCGCCGTTCCGCTTCAGCTGGCGTCAGCGGCTGTTCATGGCATGGGTCGGGTTGCGCGGCGCGGTACCGATCTTCCTGGCCTCGATCCCGGTGATCGCGGACGTCCCCAACGCGATGACGTTCTTCAACGTCGCGTTCGTGGTCGTGATCACATCGCTGCTGATCCAGGGCTGGACCGTCTCGCCGGCCGCGCGCTTCCTCGGCCTCGAACTGCCGCCGACACCGGAACCCACCGATCGCCAGGGCATCGACCTGCCGCTCTCGGCCGATCGCGAGGCTGCGAGCTGGCGTGTCGGCCACCGCAGCCCGGCGCTCGACAGTCTCTACGCCGATCTGACGCTGCCGCGACGCACGCGCATCATCGCGGTGATCCGTAACGGCACGGTGATGAGTCGCGACATGCTCGAGCGGCTCGAGGTCGACGACTACGTGATCGCGCTGACGCCGCCACAATACGTGATCACGCTCGACCGCATGTTCACGACGCCGCTCGAAACACGCCGAAGCCTCGCCGCCGATCTCGGCGAGTTCGTCTTCCATGGCGACGTGGCCATTGGGCGGCTGTGCGAGATGTACGCGATCCCGTTCGAGCCGCTGATGCTCTCCGAGACGCTGGACGAGTTCATGCGCACGCGACTCGGCGGCAGCGCCGTCATCGGCGATCGCGTCGCGATCGGTCCGGTCGAACTCGTCGTGCGCGACGTCGACAAGGCGAAGATCACGCGCGTCGGCCTGGAGATCGAGCCGGCCGAGGAGCGGCTGCCGGCCCTGCGGCTGCTCTATCGCCTGACGTCGATGTTCAGACAGGCATAGAACCGCGCCGCATCGCCGCGCTACAAACTGCGTCATGCCGCTCGAGATCGTCCGCATCCCCTGCCTCTCCGACAATTACGTCTGGCTGCTTCGCGAGAACGTGAGCGGCGCCGTCGGCGTGGTCGACCCGGCCGATCCCGCGCCGGTGCGTGCCGCCCTCGCCGAACGCGGATGGCGATTGACCCATATCCTCAATACGCATCACCACGCCGACCATGTCGGCGGCAATCTCGACCTCAAGGCAGCGTTCGGCTGCACCATCGTCGGCCCGCGCGCCGATCGCGATCGCATCCCGGGGATCGAGATCGAACTCGGCGATGGCGACGACTGGGCTCTGGGCGCCGAGTACGCGCGCGTCTTCGACGTGCCGGGTCACACGCGCGGCCACATCGCCTTCTGGTTCGCCTCGGCGAAGGCGCTGTTCTGCGGCGACACCTTGTTCGCGCTCGGCTGCGGCCGGATGTTCGAGGGCACGGCGCCGCAGATGTGGAGCTCGCTCGCCAAGCTGCGCGCCCTGCCCGACGACACGCAGGTCTACTGCGCCCATGAATACACGCAATCCAACGCCCGCTTCGCGCGCCACATCGATCCAAGCAATGCGGCGCTCGCCGCACGCAGCGCCGAGATCGACGCGATGCGCGCGCGCGGCGAAGCGACCGTTCCCGCCGCGCTCGGCCTGGAGAAGCGCACCAATCCCTTCCTGCGCGCCGATGATCGCGAGCTCGCGCGCAGCCACGGCTTCGACGGCGGCGATCCCGCCGCCGTCTTCGCGTTCTTGCGCAAGAGCAAGGACGGTTTTCGCTAACTGTAGGAGACGACCCAGATGAAACTGCTCTATTCGCCGCTATCGCCGTTCGTGCGCAAAGTGATGATCGTCGCGATCGAGAACGGACTCGATGGCAAGATCGAGAAGGTGCCGTCGGCGACCAACCCCTCGGTGCCGAATTCCGACATCGCCAAGCACAATCCGCTGATGAAGATCCCCGCGCTGATCACCGATGACGGGCTCGAGCTGATCGAGTCGAAGGTGATCTGCCAATATCTCGATGCGCTCGGCGGCGGGAAATTGATCCCGGCGAGCGGCAAGCCGCGCTGGAAGGCGCTGCGCATGGAAGCGATCGCCGACGGCCTCGCCGATGCCGGCATCCTCGTGCGCTATGAAGTCGCGATGCGGCCCAAGGCCCTGCATTGGCCGGAATGGATCAGCGGCCAGCTCGCCAAGGTCGGCAACGCGCTGGACGCGCTCGAGCGCGAGGCGGGCGATCTCGAGGGCCCGATGAATATCGGCAATGTCGCCGTCGCCTGCGCCTGCACCTGGCTCGAATTCCGCGACGTGATTCCGGGCGCACGCAAGACCCGGCCGAAGCTCTTCGCCTGGATCGACAAGGCCAACCGCGAGCACCCGTCCTTCGCGTCGACCATGCCGAAGTGACGTCAAGCAGCACTCCGACTCACCACCCCGCGCGGCTCACGCCGCGCTGCCCCTCCTCAAATTGAGGAGGGGGGACGAGAGTTTGCCACGTCGTCCCTTGTCGAACGAGGAGCGACAGGCGCTCGAAGCGCAGCAACAGGAAAACGGGGATCGCACGCAAACCGGTTCCGGGGTCCGAATTGGGACCCCGGAACCACTTTTTGATTCCCCGTCAGCAACGACAAACTGACCCCGATTGAACAGGTTCAGATCGTCCGCACCGCCACCGCCGCGTTGCTGATCGCGCCACGGGCGAGTGAGTTGCGCAGCGGCCGGCCGAAGCCCGGCGCCTCGATCTCGAAGACATCGCCTGGCTCGGTCTTGATGCCGTCAGCGAAGCTCAGCGTCGCGGTGCCGAAATAATGCACGTGCACATCGCCCGGCACGCGCTGTTCGGCGTATTTGAAATGATGATGCTCGAGATTGGCGAGGGTATGCGACATGTTCGCCTCGCCGGTGAGGAACGGCTTCTCGAAGATCACCTTGCCGCCGCGGCGAATGCGGCTGATGCCGCGGATGTCGGCCGGCACCGGCCCGAGGCGCAGCTCCGGCCCATAGGCGCTCTGGCGCAGCTTCGAATGCGCGAGGAACAGGTAGTTCTTGCGCTCGACGACATGGTCGGAGAACTCGTTGCCGAGCGCGACGCCGATGCGCACCGGCGTGCCGTCCGGCGCGATCACGTAGAGCGCCGCGAGCTCGGGCTCCTCGCCGCCATCCTCCGCGAAGCCCGGCATCGTCAGCGCCTTCTCGGGCGCGACGACGTAGCGGCCATTGCCCTTGTAGAACCATTCCGGCTGGACGCCGACGCCGCCGGGCGCGGGCTTGCCGCCCTCGAGACCCCAACGGAACATCTTCATCGAGTCCGTGAGCTTGGTCTCCTCGGTCTCGGTCGTGGTCTTGTGCATCTTGTCGCGCGTGTCGGCGCTGCCGAGATGCGTGAGCCCGGTGCCCGTGACGTGACAGCGGACGGGATCGGGATGATCGAGCGGCGGCAACAGGCGCTGCGCCTTCACGACAGCGTCGTAATCCACGCTCTGCGACGTGAGCCGCGCGCGCACCAGCGCCTCGAGCGAGCCGCCCGCCGCGATCGCCGCCAGCGCCAGATCGTAGACGCGCTCGCTTTCGCCGACGATGGTCAGGCGCTTGCCATCCTCGCTCGGCACGCCGACACGGCGTTGCCCCGCATCGTCGATGAACTGCACCAATCGAAGAGACATGTCGCGATTCCCCCACATCATGTTTTGCTGCGGCCGCCACGCGAAGCGACGAACGCGCCGGAGACGATCAGAGCGCAGGCAGCGGCCAAACGCCAGCTCAAGCTCGCGCGGCCGAAGGCGACGAGCAGACCGGTGGAAGCCAGCGGCGTGAAATAGGAGAGCGCGCCGAGCAGCTTGAGGTCGCCGCGCTTCACGCCGTGGTCCCAGACATAGAAGGCAAGCCCGACGGGACCGAGTCCGAGCAGCACGATGGCCAGCCAGGCCGCCGCACCGGGCCAACGCGTCTCCTCGACCAGCAGATGCGTGACGAAGGCCAGCAATGCGGTCGCGGCGCAGAAGACTCCGACGGCGTCAGTCGGCACATCGCCGAAGCGCCGCGACAAGGTCGAGTAACCGGCCCAGACCACGGCGCAGGCCAGCGCCAGCGCGTAGCCCTCGGCGAAGCGCGGATCGAACCGCGCGCCGGCGCCAGTCAGTACGGCGACGCCAGCGAGGCCAAGACACGCCCCGATGACATGTCGCGTCGCGATGCGCTCCCCAGGCAACAGCCCGGCGAAGAGCACGATCAGCAAGGGCCAGAGATAGGTGATCAGATTGACGTCGACCGCCGGCGCGCGCGCGAAGGCGGCGAAGTAGAGCGCGTGGTAGCCGAACAGCCCGCCGACGCCGAGCGCCCAGGCGGCCACCGGAATGCGCAGATGGGCGCGCGGATCCTCGCCGCGCAGCAGCCATTTGCCAACCGCAAGCAACGCCGCAAGCACGAAGGTCATGGCCGTCAGCTGGAAGGGCGGCACCGCGCCGGCCGCCGTCGTCAGCAGCGCCAGTGCGGACCACAGCGCGAGGGCGACGCAGCCGATCGCGGTCGCCCGCATCGTCGCGAAATTCCTGTTCGAAGCGTCGCCGCCCACGGTCATGATGGCTTCATAGACGGCGCGATCGGCGAAAGGAATCGGATCATGAAGCAAGCCAAGCTTTTCATTCTCGGCAGTTACATCACGGATCTCATGATGCGCACTCCGCGCCTGCCCAAGCGCGGCGAAACGATCTTCGCCGGACCCTTTCAGGTCGGACCTGGCGGCAAGGGATCGAACCAGGCGGTGGCGGCGCGGCGCGCCGGCGCGCAGGTGATCTTCACCACCAGACTCGGCGACGATGATCTGGGCCGCAGCGCCAAGCAGATGTTCGCGACGGAGGGCATCGATGCGCGCCACGTAGTGACCGACAGCAACGGCGTCACGACGGGCGCCGCGCTGATCATGGTCGAGGAAGGCTCCGCCGAGAACATGATCACCGTGGCGATCGGCGCCTGCGCGCACTTCACATCCGCCGAGGTCGACGCGGCGACCGTGGCGCTCGCCGGCTGCGATCTCGCGATGTTCCAGCTCGAAACCAATCTGCCCGCGACTTTGCGCGCCATCGAGCGGGCGCATGCGGCGGGCGTCAGGACCGTGCTGAACCCGGCGCCGGTTCAAGCGCTTCCCGACAGCGTCTTTTCCAAGCTCAGCTACATCACGCCCAACGAGACCGAGGCGGCCGCGCTCACGGGAATCGCGACGGACACCGACGCTGGCATCGAGCGCGCGGCCGAAGCGCTGCTGGCGAAGGGCTGCGGCACGGTGATCGTGACCTTGGGCGCGAAGGGCGTGTTCGTGAAATCGCGCGATCTCGACTGCGCGGTCCCCGCGGCGCCGGGCATCACGCCCATCGACACGACAGGCGCGGGGGATTCCTTCGCGGGCTGTTTCGCCTGCGCGATCGCCGAAGGCCGGCCGATGATGGAGGCGCTGCGCTTCGCCAATGCCGGCGCCGGACTCTCGACGACGCGCATCGGCGCCGCGCCCGCGATGGCGCAGCGCGCCGAGATCGACGCGCTGCTCGCGCGGTGGCGGTGACCGCTGGGTTCAAACGATACGACGTCGATTGCGAAACAGGGCCAGAGCGGCGAGCGCGGTGTCGACGACGGACAAGGCCAAATCAGTTCAGGTTACAACGCGCGCCGGTTCAGTACATGTGCTGACCGCCGTTGATCGACAGCGTGGAGCCGGTGATGAAGGCGCCCTCGTCGGCGACCAGGAAGACGACGCCGCGCGCAATTTCCCCGGCATGGCCGAGGCGGCCCACGGGAATGCGCGCGATGATCTTCTTGAGCACCTCCGCCGGCACGGCCTGCACCATCTCGGTGTCGATGTAGCCGGGCGCGATCGCGTTCACGGTGATGCCCTTGGCCGCGCCCTCCTGGGCGAGCGCCTTGGTGAAGCCGTGGATGCCTGACTTGGCGGCGGCGTAGTTGACCTGGCCGTACTGGCCCATCTGGCCGTTGACCGAGCCGATATTGACGATGCGGCCGAAGCCCTTGTCGAGCATCGCATCCCAGACGCATTTGCTGAGGTTGTAGCAGGAGCCGAGATTGGTATCGATGACGGCATCCCACATGTCGCGCGACAGCCGCTTCATCGTCGCGTCGCGCGTGATGCCGGCGTTGTTGACGAGAATCTCGATCGGGTCGATCTCCGCGGCAATCTTGGTGATGGCCGCCTGGCAGGCCGCGATGTCGCTGACGTCGAAGCGATAGGCGGGGATCCCCGTCGCGGCGGTGAATTTCTGCGCCACCTCGTCATTGCCGCCGTAATTGGCGACGACGCGATGCCCCGCCTTCTTCAGCCCCTCGCTGATCGCGCGGCCGATGCCGCGCGTTCCGCCCGTTACAAGTGCCACACGTCCAGCCATTTCCCTCTCCCTCTCTGATGCTTTCTCTTTGCGTCAGCGCTCGACGCACATGGCGATGCCCATGCCGCCGCCGATGCACAGCGTGACCAGACCCTTCTTGGCGTTGCGCCTGTTCATCTCGAACAGCAGCGTGTTGAGCACACGCGCGCCGGACGCGCCGATGGGGTGACCGATGGCGATCGCACCGCCATTGACGTTCACCTTCGAGACATCCCAGCCCATGTCCTTGTTGACCGCGCAGGCTTGCGCAGCGAAAGCCTCGTTGGCTTCGATGAGATCGAGATCCTCGGCCTTCCAGCCCGCCTTCTTGAGCGCGAGGCGCGACGCCGGGATCGGGCCCGAGCCCATGATCGCCGGATCGACGCCCGCGGTCGCCCAGGCGACGATGCGCGCCAGCGGCGTGATGCCGCGCTTGGTCGCCTCGGCCGCGCTCATCAGCACCACGGCCGCGGCGCCGTCATTGATGCCCGACGCATTGCCCGCGGTGACCGTGCCGTTCTTGTCGAAAGCGGCGCGCAGCTTGGTCAGCGTCTCGAGGGTGGCGCCGTGCTTGGGATACTCGTCGTCGGCGACCACCACGTCGCCTTTGCGCGTCTTCAGGATGACCGGCGTGATCTCGTCCTTGAACTTGCCGGCCTTCTGCGCGGCCTCGGCCTTGTTCTGCGACGCGAGCGCGAACTTGTCCTGCTCGTCGCGCGTGATCTGCCACTTCGTTGCGACGTTCTCCGCGGTGTTGCCCATGTGATAGCCGTTGAAGGCATCCCACAGCCCGTCCTTCAACATCGTGTCGACGAGTTCGGTGTTACCCATCTTCACGCCGGCGCGCAGCTGCACGCAATGCGGCGCCTGGGTCATGCTCTCCTGGCCGCCAGCGACGACGATCTGACTGTCGCCGTTGCGGATCGCCTGGAAGCCGAGCGCGACGGCCCGCAAGCCGGAGCCGCAGAGCTGGTTGATGCCGTAGGCCGTCTTCTCGAAGGGAATGCCCGCCTTGACCGCCGCTTGACGCGCCGGGTTCTGGCCGGCGCCGGCGCCAAGGATCTGACCCATGATCACTTCGTCGACCTGGCCAGCTTCGACCTTGGCGCGCTTCATGACCTCGATGATCGCGAGCGCCCCGAGTTCATGGGCGGCGAGCGACGCGAAAGCGCCGTTGAAACTGCCCACCGGTGTACGCGCGGCAGCAGCGATGACGATGTCAGCCATGGTTTCCTCCTCGGGTGATTCGGCTTCGTATTCGGCTTCGTATTGAGGCGTCAGCTATCTGGCGAAGCTTACGTTGGTCTTACGGGCCTCAGATAGAGGGGCGCGTCAGTTCAACGCAAGCGGCGCCATCCAGCGCAGCACATCCGGCCACAGCATGGCCGGCGCGCGCGCCGAACTCATCATCCCGATATGTCCCAGCGCGGGCTCCAGCCGCGCGCAATCGGGCAAGACCCGAGCCAGGGCCAGCGCCGAGGCCGGCGGCACGATGCGGTCCTGCGCCGGCACGACGACCAGGCTCGGGACGCGGATCGCCTGGGGCCGCACGATCTCGCCGCCGATCTTCCAGCGCTGCGCGGCCGTCGCATTGGCGCCGTACCAGTCGACTACGCACTCCCGCGCCACCTTCGCCGCCAGCGGTACGCCGTCATTGAGCCAATCCTCGAGCGCGACGAAGTCGCGCGCCCTGGCCGAGCCGGGATCGAACCGCGCGAACTCCATGAATTTGCGCACGACCAGGAGCGGGTCGAGCCCGGCGAACAAGGCCTGCAATCCATCGACCGGCAATTCGCCCAAGGCCTCCACGGCGGGCATCCACATCCGCGCCTGCGCCGCCAGACCCAGGGCGAGATCCGCGCGCTCGGCATGAAAATCCCAGGGCGTCGCCAACAGCGCGAGTCCACGCACCGACTGTGGGCGCAGCAGCGCCAAAGGCAGCGCAAGCAAGCCGCCCATGCAATAGCCGACGAGGATCGCAGGCTTGCCGGTGCGCGCGACGATGACGTCGAGGCAGCGCAACAGCCGACCCGCGATGTACCCGTCGAGGTCCAAACCGCGCTCCACCGCACCAGGACGATCCCAGTCGACCAGCATCGGGCGAAACCCGGCGCCAGAGAGGGCGCGGACGAAACTGCGCTCCGGCATCAGGTCGAGGATGTAGCCGCGATTGACGAGCGAGGGCACGACGAGCACCGGCTGGCCATCACCGCCACCGCCGCAATCGAGCAGACTTGTCGTGCCCTCGCGCCAGATCACCCGCCAATCGGTCGGCGCGCGCTGATAGGCATGCTGCCGATACGCTTCGATACCCGCGGCCAGCGCGTGCGACCGTGCGGCAATCTCGGCGACGACGGCGCGGCGAAGCGCGTCAGGCGCCGCCTGCGCCAGCTGGGCGACGAGATCGGGCGCCGCGCCGCGGAGGCTGCTCGAGCCTGGCGATCCGTTCTTCGAGGAGGGCAATGCGCCGAGCGAGCTCAGCCACGTCATCGCGGCGGTCGACAGATGCAACCCCAGCGGCCGGGGCGCCAAACGACGCAGAGTCAGTGGAGCGATCGGCACCATGTGGACCGCCATGCTCGGCTGTTTGCAGCGCGCGAGTCCACAGGGCAAACCACGCGGCAGGCGCGCCGGCGTTCAACTCGGCGAATCGTCGCGTGGCCTCGACGGTCGCAGGATCACCGGCGGTCGCGCTGACATTCTCCTGCCAGAGGTCGAGGAAACGCTTGGCCAGCGCGCTGAAATCGATCGGATCCGTCATGCACCCGAGTATAGGAACCAGCCGACGGCGCTTGCCAGCCCGCGCTCTGCGGTGCACCATCCGACCATGACGTCTCCAGAGAAACCCGTTGACCCGCCTGGCGATCAAGCTGCTGTCGTCAAGATCAAGAAATACGCCAATCGCCGCCTCTACAACACGGCGACGTCGAGCTACGTAACGCTCGACGATCTCTCCCAGATGGTCAAGGAGCGCGTCGACTTCATCGTCCACGACGCCAAGACCGGCGACGACATCACCCGCTCCGTGCTGACGCAGATCATCGTGGAGGAAGAGAACAAGGGGCAGAACCTGCTGCCGATCGGATTTCTGCGCCAGCTCATCGGATTCTACGGCGACAATCTGCAGTCCCTCGTGCCGCGCTATCTCGACGCCTCGATGCAGATGTTCACGCACAACCAGGATGAGTTCCGCAACTCGATGAAATCCGCTTTCGGCGGATTCTTCCCGTTCGGCCCGCAGATCGAAGACCTGAACAAGCAGAACATGGCGATGTTCCAGAACACGATGGCGCAGATCTGGGCGCCATTCGCGCAGCAGCGCGCGGCCGCTGCGGCGGCCGCCGGCGCCAAGCCCGCGGACGAGGCGACGGGTCTCGACGATCTCAAGCGGCAGATGGAGGCGATTCAGCGTCGCCTCGACGAACTCTCGAAGAAGTGAGCGTCGTCAGTCGCCGACGGCGCCGCCCGTCAGCACGGTGAGCTTGGGCGGCCCGCCCGCCACGGCGACCGGCGCGGTGAATTTCTCTTCCGTGAGCCACGGCCGTTCGATCGTCGGCTTGCCGAAATGCCAGCCCTGCAGGTAGCGCACGCCGCGGCGCGTGAGCAGCGCGGCGTCGGCCGCCGTCTCGACACATTCCGCGACCGTCTTGAGACCCAGCCCGTCCGCGAGCCCGAGCAGCGTGCGCACGAAGAGCTGGTTGTCGAGATTCTCGCATAGCCCCTTCACGAAGGAGCCGTCGATCTTCACGCAATCGACGTCGAGCGCCTTCAGGTTGCGGAAGCTCGTATAGCCCGCGCCGAAATCGTCGAGCGCGACGCGGCATCCCAGATCGCGCAGCTTGCGCACGAAGCGCGCCGTGTCGTCGATGTCCTGCAGCGCGACGGTTTCCGTGATCTCGACGGTCAGGCGCTCCGCCAGTTCGGGCATGCCGCGCACCAGCGCGTTCAGCATGCGCAGCCAACCGCGATCGCCCGTCGTGTGGCCGGAGATGTTGACCGCCAGCTTGACCTGGGAATGCGCGCTCAGCTCCTCGATGGCGAGCTCGAGCGCGCGCCGATCGACGAGCCGCATCAGCCCGGACTGCTCGACCAGCGGCACGAATGCGCCGGCTGTGATGATCTGACCGTCGCGCCGCCGCAGGCGCATCAGACATTCGTAGTGATCGACGCTGTGCGTGAGCGCATCGACGATCGGCTGGTAGGCGAGGAGGATGCGGCCATCCTTGAGGCCGGACTGCACTTCCTCCACGATCGAGATCGCGTAGCGGCGCTGTTCGCGATGCGCCGGCGAATCCTCATAAAGCGCGAAGCAGTTGCGCCCCTGCTGCTTGGCGAGCTGAAGCGCCGAGTCGCCACGGCTCATCACCTCGCTCACGGTCGGCGGATGATCCTTGAACGCGACGGCGCCGATCGAAACGGTGACGTGGATCTCGCCGGCATGGGTGTCGATCTTCGCCTGGCGCACGGCGGCAAGCAGCTTTTCCGCCGTCACAGCGAGATCGTCCGGGGGGCAATGGCTGAGCACGACGCCGAACCGATCGCCGCCGATGCGGCCGATGACGTCGGTGTTGCGCATGCTGCGGTCGAGCAATTGGCCGACCGCAACGATGATCGCGTCCGCGGCCTCGTGCCCGAAGGCGTCGTTGATGGGCCCGAGCTTGTCGATGCCAAGCACCAGATAGGCGCCGGCGACCGAATAGCGCGATGCGAAATTGAGCGCGTGGTCGAGCGACTCCTTCAGCCGGGCGCGATTGAAATGTCCGGTCAACTCGTCGTGGCTGGCCTGGAACTCGAGCTGGGCTTCGCGCGCCTTGCGCGCGCCGATGGTGCGCAGCACGCCGACGATGCGGATCGGATGGCCCTTCGCGTCGAGACTGGCCACGCCCCGGTCATGGATCCAGATCGGATCATCGTGATCGTCGCGAATGCGATACTCGCAGTCGTAGACGCCTTCGCCGCTGAGATGGAGCGCGAGCGCCTCCGACCGGTGCGTGAGATCGTCGGCGAGGATGCGTTCGGCAAGGGCGTCGGCCGTCGTGATCAGCGCGAAGGTCTCGCCGAGCGCCGGCGTCGGCCGCCCCAGCCATTCGATCATGCCGGTCGCGACGTTCCATTCGTAAGCGACGTCGCCAGCCGCTTCGAGCGCGGCAGCGATGCGCTCTGGATCCTCGACGTCATCCTTCATGGCGCTGCTTCTTCTATCGACTGGAAAGGAGACGCGACGCTAGGTGGCGCGACTTAAGATTCGCTGAAACAAGCCATTTGGATGGGGTTCCCGCGCGTTAGGGTTAATGGCGAGGTGATGACGAATTTCGTGCCGCGACGATTGAAGCAATACGCGCAACGTTTTAGCTTGATGCTGGACATTCCGTTTCATGCAAGCGCTCACGCTCACCACGCTCCACGACCGCCTCACGGCGCGGGTCAACGATCGCATCGAGATCGTTGCCCCGCGACGCGATGACGCGCGCGCGGCCGCGGGACGATTCGATTGGCGACCGGAGTGGCGCGAGGTCCTCGTCGCACGCGATGCGGAGCGCTATGGCCCGCACGGCTCGGATGCAGCGGGCTTCATCGTCCAACGCTTCTTCCAGGAACAGACGACGAGCGGCGCGCATCTCGAGGATCGACGCGGCGCGCGACGGGCTTATGCGCGGGCCGACAAGCTCACCGCGCCGCAGGGCGCGCTGCTATCGATCAGCGTGTGAGACGTCCCGCGCGCATGCGCCCAGGCGCCGCGCGCATGCGCCCAGGCGGTAGCGCAGACCGGGGACGCTTGTTATGAAACGACCCGGATCCCCCCTCTCCTGACCGCCGGACATCCATGACCGATTCCACGCCCGCCTTCCGCACGATTTCCCAACTGCTCCAGCGCGGTCGCGCCGACACGCCGGCGATCGGTGCGCCGGAGAGGAGACCTCTCGACTACACTGGCTTGCGCGCCCTCTGCGGCGCCACCATCGCGACCCTCAACGCCGCGGGCATCGGGCGCAACGACCGCGTCGCCATCGTGCTGCCGAACGGGCCGGAGATGGCGGCGGCCTTCGTCGCGATCGCTGCGGGCGCCACCACGGCCCCCCTCAATCCCGCCTATCGCGCCGATGAATTCGAGTTCTATCTGACCGACCTCGAGGCCAAGGCGCTGGTCGTCCTCGCCGACGAGTCGGGACCCGCGCGCGATGTCGCGACCAAGCTCGCAATCCCCATCATCGAATTGCGGCTTGACGCCACGCGCGGCGCCGGCGCGTTCTCGCTGACGCCCCCGACAAGTCTCAGGGGCGAGCCCGCACAGGCCGGGCCGGCCGAGGCGGCCGACATCGCCCTGGTGCTTCACACGTCGGGTACGACGTCGCGCCCCAAAATCGTGCCGCTGAGTCACGCCAATGTCTGCGCCTCGGCCGGCCACATCGTCGCCACCCTGGCGCTGAAGCCGGAGGATTCCTGCCTCAACATCATGCCGCTGTTCCACATTCACGGCCTGATGGCGGCGGTCCTCTCGTCGCTCGCCGCCGGCGCGAGCGTGGTCTGCACGCCGGGCTTCAACGCGCTCAAATTCTTCGGTTGGCTCGATGAGACGAAGCCGAGCTGGTACACGGCGGTGCCGACGATGCATCAGACCATCCTCGCGCGCGCCGACCGCAACAAGGAGATCATCGCGCGCGCGGAGCTGCGCTTGATCCGCTCGTCATCGGCCTCGCTCCCGCCACAGGTGATGACCGCGCTCGAAGCGGCGTTCAATGCGCCCGTCATCGAGAGCTACGGCATGACCGAGGCCGCGCATCAGATGGCATCGAATCCGCTGCCGCCGCGGATGCGCAAGCCCGGCTCGGTCGGGATCGCCGCGGGGCCGGATGTCACGATCATGGACGAGGCCGGCCAGCTGCTCGCGCATGGCCAAACCGGCGAGGTCGTGATCCGCGGGCCCAATGTCACCGCCGGCTACGAAGCCAATCCCGACGCCAATCTGAAGGCCTTCGCCGACGGGTGGTTTCGCACCGGCGATCAGGGCGTGCTGGACGGCGAGGGCTATCTGCGCATCACCGGCCGCTTGAAGGAGATCATCAATCGCGGCGGCGAAAAGGTGAGCCCGCTCGAGATCGACGAAATCCTGATGGGCCATCCCGCCGTGCAGCAGGTCGTGACCTTCGCGATTCCGCACGACAAGCTGGGCGAGGAAGTCGGCGCCGCCGTGGTGCTGCGCGAGGGCGAGGCGCTGACCGAACAGGCGCTGAAGGATTTCGCGTCCAGGCGGCTCACCGATTTCAAGGTGCCGCGCAAGATCGTCTTCCTCGCGGAAATTCCCAAAGGCGCCACCGGCAAGCTGCAGCGCATCGGGCTGGCGCAGAAGCTGGGTCTGGGATCATGAGCGAGCAGCGATTCGAGGTTCCCGATACGATCTTCGCCTTCTCCGTGCCGGTGCTGCCGGCGCGCGACGTCGAGGCGACGATGAGCTTTTTCGAAAGCCTGCTCGGGTTTCGCCGCGCCTTCGCGCATGGCGCGCCGACCGAAATCGGCGGCATCAAGCGCGACGGCGCGGAGATTCATTTCTACCGCTGCGACGACGATCACGTGCTCGAGAATTCGGGCTGTCGCGTCCGCGTCGACGGCATCGACGCGCTCTACGCGCGCTGCGTCAACCGCGGCGCCGTGCATCCCAACGGCAAGCTGAACGAGAAGCCCTGGGGCCTGCGCGAGTTCGTGATGCTCGATCCCGATGGCGTCTGCGTGACGTTCTTCCAGCCCAAGCAGCCATGAAGATCTGCATCTTCGGCGCCGGCGCGATCGGCGGCTTCCTCGGCGTGAAGCTCTGCGCCGCCGGCGCCGATGTCACCTTTGTGGCGCGCGGACCGCATCTGGCGGCGATGCGCGCCAACGGCGTCAAGCTGATCAGCGAGGGCACGGAGACGATCGTCCATCCGCGCCTCGCCGCCGATGCCGCGGAAGCGGGGCCGCAGGACTGCGTCGTCGTGACGCTGAAGGCCCACTCGCTGCCAGCCTCCGCGCCGCAGATCGCAGCGCTGCTAGGCCCCGAGACCGCGATCGTCACCGGCATGAACGGCGTGCCCTGGTGGTATTTCTACGGCCATGGTGGCCCGCATGACGGCGCGCAGCTCAAATCCGTCGATCCCGATGGCGGCGTCTGGCGCCTGCTGTCGCCGGCGCGCGCCATCGGCTGCATCGTCTACCCGGCCGCCGACGTGATCGCGCCGGGCGTCATCAATCACACCTATTCCAACCGCTTCGCCATCGGCGAGCCCGACGGCTCCAAGAGCGCGCGCGTCGCCGCCCTCGCCGAGCTGATGGTCGCCGCCGGCTTGAAATGCCCGGTGCGGCCGCGCATCCGCGAAGACATCTGGGTCAAGCTCTGGGGCAATCTCAGTTTCAACCCGATCTCGGCGCTGACCTGCGCGACTCTCGATCGCATCGTCGGTGATCCCGGCACGCGAAGCGTCGCGCGCGCGATGATGGTCGAGGCGCAGGAAGTCGCGGAACGGCTAGGCATCAAATTTCCGATCGACGTCGACAAGCGCATCGCCGGCGCGGCGGATGTCGGCGCCCACAAGACGTCGATGCTGCAGGATCTCGAGAAAGGCCGACCGCTCGAGACCGATGCGCTGCTCGGCGCGGTGGTCGAGATGGCGCGGCTCGTGGGCGTCGCGACGCCGATGTGCGATGCGGTGCTCGCGTTGCTGCGTCAGCGCGCGTCGATCGCCGGCGTCGCCTGAGCCGGTCGGCGCGCGCCGATGACCGCGAGCCCCTGCGTCGCCGTCTGCCGGCTCGATGCGGTCACGCGCCGATGCATCGGTTGCGGGCGCACGATCGACGAGATCGCGACCTGGCCGGATCTCGACGACGAGGCCCGCCGCCGCATCATCGAGCGGCTGCGCGCCGAACCGCCGCCACAAAAATCGCGCTGAACGGCGAGTCGAGCCGCGCGACCGGGATTGATCGTCGCAGGCGGTGCGACGTTTTGCGCCCTGCGCCGCCTTGGTGCAGGCGTGGCTCCATGGCGATGTTCAAGGCGTGCGTCGTCAAGCGCACCCGTCATCGTTCATTTCCGGGGAGACCATGAATCATCATCGCCAGTCGCTTCACGCGCTGTTCGCTCATCGGCGTCACGCTCAAGGGTCACACCGCAGTCTTCCGCCATTCCCAGCACCACCTGCCCAAGGACGAAGTCGTGCAGCAGCGCAAATTCGTCGAGACCTGCGGCATCGACCCGGTCCGCGACTACCCGCTCTGAAGCGGCACGCTTCTCCAGCCGGTCGGGAAGAAGCGACGTGGTCAGCACGTTCTTCTGCTGCTGCGGCAATCGCTCACACGCGGTTGCACTGCAGCGCAGGAGGCTGCCATGACCAGCATGTCGATCCATTCGCGCTTCCTGCGGTTCGGCGCCGCGTTGGCTGCGGTCCTGACCTTGCCGCTCGTTCTCGCCGCCCAGCCCGCTACCGCCGATGACTGGCGCTGGCGCCGCCATGAGCAGCCCCGTCACCACGGTCACCACCATCATCCCCAGCGTCCGCAGTTCGGCTTTTACGGATATGCGCCGCCGCCCCATGCCTTTGCGCGGCCGCCCTGGCCTTACGCCTACCGATCACCGCCGCCCTATGGCCTGGGCGAGCGTCCCGTCTATGGGCGCTCGCCCTGCCGGGAATGGAACGGTCCAGTCTGGATCGATGGTCGCGAGGAGATGGTCTTCGGAACGATCTGCCCGATGCCGGGCGGCACCTGGCGGCTGATGAACTGAAGCGTCGGCCTGCGACGGATGGATGGGCTCACGCGCCGAGTGCGCGCGAGAGCCCATCCCAGACGAGCTTCAATCCTGTGAGCAGCAAGAACCAGTTGCACAGCCGGTAGAACACCCTGTCGTCGAGCCGGCCATGAAGCCAGATGCCCAGGGCCATGCCGATCGGCGCCAAGGGCATCAGCACCAGGGCCGTCATCAGCGTCGTGCGCGTGAACTGACCGAGCGCCAGGAAGGGCGGCACCTTGAGCAGGTTGATCGCGGTGAAGAAGACGACCGTCGTCGCCACGAATTGCGTGCGCGGCAGGCGCAGCGGCAGCAGATAGACGCCGAGTGGCGGCCCGCCGGCATTCGCCACGAAGGATGTCAGCCCGGAGAGCGACGACCAGAAGGCGCCGCGCGGCCAGGACCGCGGCGCGGGAATCGCCGCGAAGTTGCGCCGTCGCCAAGCATTGGCGACGAAACCGACGGCGATCAATCCGATCATCAGCCGGATCAGATGCTCCGGCAGATGCTTGAAGGTCAGATAGCCGACGACCACGCCGAGCGTCCCTCCGGCCATGATGATCGCCATGTTGGGACGGTCCCAATCGCGCCGGAAGCGCCAGATGCCGATCCAATCCATCGCGATCAGGATCGGCAGCATGATCGCCGTTGCCTGCGGTACGGGAACGCAGAGCGCCATCAGCGGCACCGCGATCGAGCCGAGACCGGAGCCGAAACCGCCTTTGGAAATTCCCGTGATGATCAGCGCGGGGATGGTGATGAGATAGAACAGCGGATCGGTGATCAAGCGGGATGGCGCCTCGCGTGTGAGGCTGCGCTTCTACAGCGCGCGGGCGCGGCGCGCGAGCGCCCCGTCACGTGCTGAAATAGAGGTAGTACTCGTTGGGATGCGGCAGCGCTCGGTTGACGCGCAGCTGGCGAGTCAACTCGCCGATCAGGGTCTCGATCAAGACTTCGGAGAACACACCGGCGCGCGACAGGAAGTCGCGATCGCGATCCAGCGCCAGAATCGCCTCGCCGAGATCGAGCGCGAAGCCCGGCGCCGCGCGTTGACGCAGATCCCAGTTCTCGACCTCCTGGCGCGGATCGGTCTCGGTGGGCGGCCCCGGATCGAGCCGCCGCGCGATGCCGTCGAGCCCGGCCATCAGCAGCGCCGCGATCGCCAGATACGGATTGGCGACCGCATCGGGGAAGCGCAGTTCGAGACGCAGTGCATCCTCGGTCAGCGCGCTCGGCACGCGGATCGCGGCGGCGCGATTGGCGACGCCGTAGGCCAGCGCGACATTGGGGCTGAACAGCGTGGCCAACCGCTTGAAGCTGTTGGTGCCGGGATTGGTGATCGCGTTGAGCGCGGGCGCATGGGCGAAGATCCCGGCGATGAAATGCCGCGCACACTGTCCGCCCTCGGCGCCGGCGAAGACAGCGGCGCCCGCGCGCCGCAGCGACAGATTGAGATGCAGGCCCGAGCCCGGCTGATATGCGAGCGGCTTGGGCATGAAGGTCGCGCTCCGACCGGCGCGCTCGGCCGCATTGAGCACGAGGAATTTGGCGATCTGGATCCTGTCCGCGGCGTGCAAGGCCGGCGCGTGGCGCAGCACGATTTCGTGCTGGCCGGGACCGGCTTCATGCTGATGCTTGAGCGGCTCGAGGCCAGCCTGCTCGGCCAGTGCCAGCAGCTCCGTGCGCCACGCCGCGTCGGCATCGATCGGCGCCGGCGCGAGGTGGAAGGCCGGGTAGATCATGCGATGGCCGCGATTGCCTCCGGCGTATTCCCGGCGCGTATTCTCGAGCGCATCGCGCGCATCGACGCGAAAGAAACACTCGCTCGGCGAGACGTGAAAGCGCACGTCGTCGAAGAGATAGAACTCGAGCTCGGGCCCGACCAGCAGCGTATCGGCGACCCCATCGGCTGCGAGCAGGGCCAAGGCGCGCACCAGCGTCGCGCGCGTATCAAGCGGCGACGTCTGCCGGCGCGCCGGGTCGACGCATTCACAGATCACGCTCAACGTCGGGCGCGAAGTGCCCGGATCGCGCCAGGCGGTCGTGAGATCCGGGCGCAAGAGAAGATCGGATTGCGCGAGCCGGCCCCAGCCGGCGACGTTCGATGACGCCACGAAGATCGCGCTCTCGCCCGGCGCCAACGCCTTGGTCCAGCACGACACGCCAAGCCAACGGCCGAGCAGATCGGTGAAGCGCAGCTCGACGATGTCGCAGCCGGCGCGTGCGGCGAGCGTGGCGAGATCGGGTGGAGAATGTTCATTCGACATCGCGCAACTCTCGATCACCGGCGCGGGCGCTGTCGCCGACGCACGGGAGTTACGACTTTTGCGTGCAGATCTTCGCAAGCCCGGTTGCCTAGCTTGTCGTTCGATCGACAGGGAGGGTTCGATGCGAGAGCGACTTACAGCGACGCCGCGCCGCGCGCGACCGCGTCTCGTGGATGCCTATCGCGAACAGCTCGACGCGCTCGCCGCGGCAAAGCTGGCTTGCGCGACGCTCGTCGGCCTCGCGTTGCTGCGCCAGATCCTGCGCATCGTCCCGACGCTGGCGATCGGACTCGTCATCGACAAGGTCGCGACCAACCGCGCGACCGCGACGCTGACGGTGATCATCGCTGGGCTAGGCCTGATCGCGATCTTCGAACTCGTTTTCGCCAACGCCCATGGCCGGCTGCGCCGCGCGCTCGGCGATCAGATCGAGCGTGCCGCGATCGCCGCGGAACCGCGCGCCGCTGCGAGACGCAGCCTGGCGGCCATCGACCTCGTCGAGACCAGCTGCGTCGCCCCGCTTGCGACGACGATCATGATCGCGGCGCTGACGACCGCGAGCCCGCGCGTCGGACTGCTCGTCCTCGCCTTCACGCTCGCGCAGCTCGTCGCGGCGTTCTTCGGTGGCCGGGCGCGGGACAGGCTCGCGGCGCGTCTGCGCGCGGTCGAGCGCGACCTCGAGACGGGATCACCAGCGTCGCGCGCCGTGCATGCCGCGGCGGTCGAAGCGGCCGAGCTGCAGCGCGCCCGTGCAGGCCACAGCTTGGCCATGCTCTCTCGCCTCGCCTATGCCGCGACGCTCGGCCTCGGCAGCCTCGACATGATCGATGCGGTGATGACACCCGGCGGGCTGATCGCGGCGATGATGATCCTGCGCCAGCTTCAGCAGGTCGCCGAGACGGGCGTGCAGATCTGGCTGCGCGCCGTCGAGCTGGCGCCACGTGAAATCCCCAGCATCGCCCCGGCCCTGCCGCTGCGCGCGGCATGAGCGACGCACCCGTCACGCCCACGCTGCACAGGGCCAAGCTCGGCGGGGCCTGCAGCGTCCTCGGGTTCCTCCTCGCGCTCGCCATCTGGGCTGCGCTCGGCGAGGTGGACGTGATCGCGACAGGCGAAGGTCGCATCATTCCGACCGCGCGGGTCAAACGCGTTCAGCCGGTCGAGCCCGGACAGGTCGTCGCGATCCATGTCGACGACGGCGATCACGTGCGCAGCGGCGACGTGCTCGTGGAACTCGATGCGAGCCTGCGCCGCGCCGACCGCGATCGCCTGGCCAATACCCTCGCCGCCGCTCGAGTCGAAAGCGCGCGGCTGCACGCCCTTGCGGCGCGCACCCTGGCGGAATTCACGCCGCCGCCAGGCCTCGATCGCGATCTCGTCGAGGCGCATCGCCGCCTGCTCTGCAGCGAACTCGACGCTCACGACGCGGAGCTCGCCGGGATCGACGCCGCCACGGCGCGTCAACGCGCGCAGCTCGATGGCGTGGCGGCGAGCATCGATCGGCTCGCGCGCACCTTGCCGCTGATCACCGAACGCGCCGCGGCACGCCAGAGCCTCGCGCTGCGTGGCCATGGCTCACGGCTCGCATGGCTCGAACTCGAACAGCTGCGCATCGAGCGCGCGCAGGATCTCGTGATCCAGAATACACGGCGTGGCGAGCTCGCCGCCGAGCTGGCGGGGCTCTTCGAGCAGCGGCGGCGCGTGGATGCGGAGTTCGAGCGCCGCGCCCGCGCCCGCCTCGTCGAAGCCGAGCGTCTGGTGGTCAGCCTCGCGCAGGAATTCGCCAAGGCCGAGCAGCATCTCGGCTATCAGCGGCTGGTGTCGCCGATCGACGGCACGGTGCATCAGCGCGCGGTGCATACGCTCGGCGGCGTGGTCGGCGCCGGCGAGACATTGATGCTGATCGTGCCCGACGAACCCGCGTTGGAGATCGAGGCGCTGGTGCCCAACCGCGACGCCGGCTTCCTCTCGATAGGCCAGACCGCGCAGCTCAAGCTCGAGGCGTTTCCCTTCACGATCTACGGCACGATCGAAGGCCGGGTGCGCGACATCGCCCGTGACGCGGTCGAGGATCCGCGGCTGGGTCCGAGCTATCCCGTCCGCATCGAGCTGCTGCAGACCCGGCTTCGCATCGGCGGGCGTCAGTTCGCGCTGATAGCGGGCATGCACGTCACGGTCGATATCGTCACCGAGCGCCGCAACGTCGCCGCGGTGCTGCTCTCACCGCTGGTGCGTCTGCACAACGACGCCTTGCGCGAGCGCTGAATCTTCGAGCCTCGACGTCGAGACCCTTGAATTCGCCGGCGCGGCCCGATTTGCTGGCGTCCGCATCGGGCATCAGCCCGAGCGACCACCCCGTCCCGAGGAACGCCATGACACGCGCCCTGCCCGTCGCCGATTGCCTGCCCACCGATCACGCCAACGCGCTCCTCATCGGCCGCGCCTGGAAGCCCGGCGCCAATGGCGGCCCCTGCGTCGTCGCCGTGCGCGGCGAGTCGCTGGTCGATCTCACGCCGCTCTATCCGACCACGAGCATGCTGCTCGACGGGCTCGACCTCGCGCGGCTGAAGGGCCACATCGCCGGCGCGTCGCATTTCGCGCCGCTTGGCGCGACGATCGCGAATTCCGACGAGGCTGCGCGCAACCCCGGCAAGCCCTGGCTCCTGGCGCCGACCGACCTTCAGGCCCTGAAGGCCGCCGGCGTCACCTTCGCGCAGAGCATGGTCGAGCGCGTGATCGAGGAGCAGGCGCGCGGCGATGCGACCGCCGCCGACGCCATCCGCCAGGAGATGACCGCGGCGATCGGCACCGATCTCTCGAAGATCACGCCCGGTTCGCCGCAAGCCGAAGAGCTCAAGAAGATCCTCGTCGCCAAAGGCAAATGGTCGCCCTATCTCGAGGTCGGCATCGGCCCCTATGCCGAGGTGTTCACGAAATCGCAGCCGATGTCCGCAGTCGGGCACGGCGCCGATGTCGGCCTCCATCCGGAATCGACCTGGAACAACCCGGAGCCGGAGGTCGTAGTCGTCGTCGATCCGCAGGGCCGCCTGATCGGCGCCATGCTCGGCAACGACGTCAATCTGCGCGATTTCGAGGGTCGATCCGCGCTGCTGCTCGGCAAGGCCAAGGACAACAACGCGAGCTGCGCGCTCGGGCCGTTCATCCGCCTGTTCGACGGCGCCTTCACGCTGGAGACCGTGTCGAACGCCGACATCGCGCTGATCGTCGAGGGCGAGGACAATTATCGCCTCGAGGGCAAGAGCTCGATGTCGCGCATCAGCCGCTCGCCGGCGAACATCGCCGCGCAGACGGCGGGCGCGCATCACCAATATCCCGACGGCTTCGTGCTGTTCTGCGGCACGATGTTCGCGCCGACGGATGATCGCGACGGCAAGGGCATGGGCTTCAGCCACAAGCTCGGCGACGTGGTCACGATCGCCACGCCCAGCCTCGGCCGCCTCGTCAACCGCGTCCGCCTCTCCACCCAATGCGCGCCCTGGAGCTTCGGCGCCGGCGCCCTGATGCGCAACCTCGCGGCGCGCGGCTATCTGAGGGGGTGAAGGCCATCAGAGCCGGTTCCGGGGTCCGAATTCAGAAACGGGAACCTCTTTCGACACGCGTTAACGCCGTGTTCGTCAATTCCGATCAAGCATCGCGGCGTCGCTTGAGATTTTCGGAGTTGGGCAATGGCGCGACGGTCGCTGACCAGGGACGACTGGCAACACGACGAGCGCGCTGCTTGGGATGTCGTTGACGAGGGCTACTCGTTTGAAGCGGCGCGCGCCGGAATCAGCCCGGATCAATCGCTCGCCGCGTCGCAGATTTCGCCGTCGCCTCCCTCGACACCCTCGTCGCCGCCCGAGAACGGGGCAGCGCCCGGTCCATTGATGCCGACACCGACGGATACGCTTCTCGCGTCGCAATGGCATCTGACGGGAAGCGGCACGACGACCATCAACGTGCAATCCGTGTGGAACGAGTATCGCGGCGCGAGCGTCACGGTCGGCGTTATCGATGACGGTTTCGCCCATGATCACGCCGATCTCGCGAAGAACTACGACGTGAGTCGCGACCGTGATCTGCGTGGCGGCGACGACGACGCGCGCGCGGAGGCGGGCGACCATCACGGCACGGCGGTCATGGGTGTGATCGGCGCCGACGACAATGGGAGCGGCACGGTCGGCGTCGCGCCGGATGCGACGCTGGTCGGATTGCGGATCGGGTATGGCGCCAACGGCAGCGTCGATCAGGTCAACGCTGCGCTGCATGAAGCGGCCGCGCTCGACATCGTCAACTGCTCCTGGAGCTTTCCGACATTCTTCGGGGATGATTTCAATGGGCAGATGGCCGAGTCCGGGACGGCGATCATCGACGCGGTGTCGCACGGGAGGGAAGGCCTCGGAAGCGTCTTCGTCTTCGCGGCTGGCAATGCGCGCGGGATCGGCGACAACACGAATCATCACAATTTCGCCAACTCGATCTACACGACGAGCGTCGCATCGACCGACGCCGCGGGGATCGTCGCCCATTCATCAACGCCGGGCGCATCGATCCTCGTTGCCGCGCCCGGCGTGGGCATACTGACGACGGACGTCACCGCGGCCGGTGGCCATGCCGGCGGCGATCATGTGTCGGTCAGCGGCACGTCCTTCGCCGCACCGAACGTGACGGGTGTGGTCGCGTTGATGCTGGATGCCAACGCAACGCTCGCCTATCGCGACGTTCAGGAGATCCTCGCCTACTCGGCCGATCTCACCGACGGGTCCAACTCCAGCTGGCAGATCAATCATGCGCAGAACTGGAATGGCGGCGGCATGCACAGCTCGACCGATTACGGTTTCGGACTCGTCGATACCCATGATGCGGTGCGGCTGGCCGAGACCTGGTCGGGGCGCGCGACCTTCGCAAGCCTGGACACCGCGAGCGAGGCGACCGCTCCGGGCCTCGCGATTCCCGACGGCATCGCCGGAGGGATCTCGTCGACGCTGCACATCACGCGCGCGCTGGACATCGACAAGGTCGAAATCGAACTCGATCTGCAGCACGACTTCGTCGGCGATCTTCGCGTCGTCCTGACCAGCCCGGCCGGGACCGAGAGCATCCTCATCGATCGTCCCGGACATGGCGCGACGGACACGGACGACATCCGCTTCTCGCTGGAGTCCAACCAGTTCTGGGGCGAAAGATCGGCCGGGGATTGGACGCTCCGTGTCGAGGATCTCGCGCGCCAGGAGCAGGGCCAGCTCAATTCATGGCGCATCGACGTTCATGGCGACGACGCGACGCCCGACGATCTCTACGTCTACACCGACGAGTTCGCGCGTTACGGCGCCGCCGATGCAGCCCGGCGCATGCTCAGCGATTCCGGCGGCGACGACACCATCAATGCCAGCGCCGTCACCAGCGATGCGCGGATCGATCTCAACGGCGGCGCGGTTTCGCAGATCGCCGGTCAACGCGTGACGATCTCGGTGAACACGCTGATCGAGCGCGCCTATGCCGGCGACGGCAATGACACGATCATCGGCAACGACCTCGCCAATTTCATCTGGGGCGGCCGCGGCAACGACATGCTCACCGGCGGCGGTGGCGATGATCGCTTCGCCTTCGGCTTCCATTCCGACGACGACACGATCAGCGATTTCGGACGCGGCGACATGATCGTGCTCGCGGACGGCGTGGAGCTGGAGTCGATCGACGCGTCCATCGCACGCCTCGACGACGGCACGATGATCATGGCTGGAAACGGGCATCACTGGGTGGAAGCCGATTTCGCCCATGGCCATCAAACGGCCTACGAATCGCTGGGATAAACCTGTCGGCTGGCGAGCCTCCGTGGCGTAGGCTTCGCGCTCCGCGATGATTTCCGTCCGCAATCTCTCGTTCGAGTATCCCGCCGTCTGGGCGCTGCGCGGCGTCACGCTCGACATCCCCGCAGCCAGGATCACCGCGCTCGTCGGCCCCAATGGCGCGGGCAAGACGACGCTCCTGCGCTGCCTCGCGGCGCTGGAACAACCCCATGACGGCGCCATCACCCTGGATGGCATCGACGTGCTCGCGCAGCCGCGACGCGCCCGTGCGCGGCTCGGCTTCCTGCAGGATCTCTTCGGCCTCTATGATCGTCTGTCGGTCAGGCAATGCCTGATCCATGCCGCATCGTCCCACGACGTGCCGCGCGCGGAGATCGCCGGACGCATCGACTGGGCGGTGGGCGAACTCGGGCTTCGCAATCTGCTCGATCGCGCGGCGGGCGAGCTCTCGCGTGGACAACGCCAGCGGCTCGGCATCGGACAAGCGCTGATCCACAAGCCGGCGGTCCTGATCCTCGATGAGCCGGCGTCGGGACTCGATCCCGAAGCTCGCATCGAACTCGCCGCGACGCTGCGCGCGTTGTGCACCCAAGGCGGCATGACGATCCTCGTCTCGTCCCACATTCTCGCCGAGCTCGCCGATTACGCGACGCATCTGGTGATCCTCGATCGCGGCGGCGTCGTGTCGGCGGGACCGCTGGGAACGGCGTCGGCCGGCATCGTCGAGATCGAATTGCGCCTCGTCGGCCCCGCGGATGCGGCGGCAGCGCTCGCTGCAGAGTCGGCCGTCACGGCGCTCCGCATCGCGGGCCCGGTCGTGCGCTTCATGTTCCGCGGCGATGAGGCGGCGCAGGCGACTCTCCTTGCAAACCTCGTCACCAAAGGACTGAAGATCGCCAGCTTCGCGCCGGCCACGCTGGATCTGCAGCGCGAGTATCTCGCTCGCGTACGCGAAACCAGACGGGCCGCGCCATGAATCCGGAGCTGCGGCGCAATCTGTGGCTGGAACTCGCGCCCAAGCGCGTGCTCGCCATGGTCCTGATCATCGGCCTGATCGTCGTGATGGTGACGCCATGGCAGCGCTCGGACCGCTCGTGGGTCCTCTACTTCATCGCCCTCGCCTTCGGCGTCGGCTATGGCCCGCATCTGGCCGCGCAATCGGTCATCGGCGAAGTCGTGCAACGCACGTGGGATGCGCAGCGCGCATCGGCGCTCAGCGCCTGGCAGATGACCCTGGGCAAGATTCTCGGCGGCACCGCGTTCGCGTGGTGTGCTGTCGCGTTGTGCGCGATCGGCTCGATGGTGAGCACGGGTGGCCAGCGCGCGATGGATTGGCTCCAGCTTGCGCTGGTCGCGCTGGGCCTTCAGGTCGTTGCGTATCTGGTCGCGATGGCCGCGATCCGACGACGCCAGCATTTCAGCCGGATGGATACGCTCGCCATCCCCGCGCTCGCCCTGGCGATCGCTGGAAGTTTTCTCTTCGGCACGCAGACTCCTGAGCTGCGCTGGTGGGGCATGGAGCTGACCAGCCCCGTGGTTGCCGGCCTGCTCGGCGTATTCGTGGTCTGGGCCTTCGTCGGCGCCTGGCAGATCACGGCAGGCGTGTTGCAGATTCCAGCAGCCCTCTGGGCATGGCCCGCTTTCCTGCTCTGGCTGATGTTCTGGGCCGCGGGTCATGGCGATTTCGGCAGCCGGCTCGTGGATTCTCTGACGTGGCTGGTCCCCGATTCCTGGCGCGCCAATGTCGCGAGCCCGCCGTTCCGCATGTCCCTGGCATTCACGATCCTGGCGCCTGCGACCTATCTGGCCGTCGCCATCGACCCGCGCTCGATCGTCGCCTGGCGGCGCTGGTACGCGCGCGCTTGCGCGGCGGATTGGGGTGCGGTGCTGCGCGAGACGCCGGCCTGGGTGCAGTCCCTGCTCGCGCTCCTCGCAATGGCGCTCGTCTTGATCGTCACGACGAAGCCCAGCCGGCCGCATGTCCTGGACGCGGGCCACCTCGATGTGCGGTTCATGCCCCTTCTCGTCACGGCCTTCGTCGCACGCGACGTCGCGATTTTCCATCTCACCGCCTTCGGGAGGCTGCCGGGACAAGGTCTGGCGGCGACGGGAATCTATCTCTGCCTTCTCTACGGCCTCGCCCCAACCATCCTCGGCGCGCTCCTGCCCGAAACGCTCGGCTACAGCCTCTTCGTGCCGATTTCTCCCGACGGATCGATCCCGCTCATCGGTTTCGCGAGCATCGTCCTGCAGGCGATCGCGTTCGGCGCCTGGGCGATCACTGCCGTGCGGCGCAAGGAAGCCGCTCGCTGAGCGCGCCACCATTTGGCGGCGACGCTTCGCTACCCCTCCTCAAGTTGAGCTAGGCGATTCACACATCGCCGAGGCGATGTCCCGGAGGTCGATCGTCGAATGCGCACATCCCCTCCTGGCGCGGCACGCGCTAGGAGGGGTGGCAGCGCGCGCCAGCGCGCTGACGGGGAGGTCTCGCGGGACCTCTGCAGACACAGACCTCTTCGAATTCAAGGAACCTCCCCGTCACGCGCTTCGCGCGTGCCACCCCTATCGCGTGCCGCGACAGGAGGGGATGAAGTGCAGGCTGCGCCCAGGGTTTTGAGTCTGGATCGAGCTGGCCCGCGAGATCGCGACTGCGCGGGCCGCTTGGCGGCCGGCGATGTGGCCGCCGACGAAGCACTCCGCGATGTTGCCGCCGCTGAGATAGAGATGGCCAAAGACCGACCCGCACTCGCCGGCGGCGTAGAGGCCGGCGATCGGCCGGCTCGCGGGATCGAGTACGCGCTGACGCGCATCGTGAACCGGGCCTCCTTGCGTGTTGGAGACGATCGGCCAGACCGGCGCGAAGGTGAAGGGCGCACGCGCGATCGGCACCATGCTCGTCGCGGGGCGACGCCACGCCGCATCCGCGCCCGACGCGCAAGCCGCATTCCACCGTTCGAGCGTCGTCGCGAGTTCGGCGCGCGGCAGCCGCGTCGCCGTCGCCAGCGCGCCGAGATCGCGCGCGCGCCGGAGCATGCCGCTCTTCACTTCCGCGTCGTTGCTCGCGCTCCATTCGTAGCCGACGCCGCGCTCGTTCCACGTCGGCCGGCCGAAGGGCCACAGCGCGTGGCCATCGGCATCGGCGATCAGCCAGGCGGGGATCGCGGCGAAATCCTGGACATCGCTGGCATAGCGCGCGAGCGGCCTGGCGCCGGTGTCCTGCACATAGGGCTCGTATTCGTTCATGAAGCGCCGACCGAAGCGATCGACGAGAATCCACGGACAGCGCACATCGCCGCGCAGCCTCTCGCCCGGCGTCCAATCCGGCAGGCGCTTCGTGCGAATGCCGAAGGGATAGCTCGGATCGGGATGCTTGAAGCCGTAGGAGCCGTGGTAGTGCCACATGTGCCAGAGCGCGGCGCCTGCGCTCTGCGCCATCCTGATGCCGTCGCCGGTATTGCCGCGAAAGGCCGCGTTCAGCACGGGCTGCTCGGGCCAGTATTGTTTCTGCATCTCCCGGTCGCCCTCGAACCCGCCGCAAGCGAGGATGACGCCGCCGCGAGCGCGGATCGTGATCGCGCGTCGTCCTTGGCGCGCGACGACGCCGAGGATGCGCTGCGCTGAATCGACCACGAGACTCTCGACCGGGGTCGACACAAGCGGCGCAAGACTTCGACGCGCGAGGTTCATCTCGATCAGCCGGAACATCAGCGCGCCGCCCGGCGCGCCGCGCACCTGCGGATAGACGCGCGCCGCATCGAACCCGGGGATGGCCTCGACATTGATGAAGCCGAAACTGCGATAGCCTTCGAAGGGGTAATTGCCGGGTGCGGGTCGTCGCACCAGTTGCGCGCCGGTGGCGCGCGCCAGTGCGCTCATCCGCCGCGGCAAGCCCTGCATGCCCCGCGCCAGCGCGCGCAGCAGGGCTGGCGGCGCCGTCTCGCCGTTGGTGCGCGTGAGATAGGCGAAGGCCGCCTCCGCATCATCGCTGACGCGCACGCCGCCGAAGGAGCACACGGAGATGCCCCCGATGTCGGGCATCTTCTCCAGCAGCACGACGCGCGCACCGGCATCATGGGCGGCGATCGCCGCGATCGCACCGGCGAAGCCGCAGCCGATGATCACGACATCGGCGCGCTCGTCCCATCGCCGGGGTGGCGCAACTCTCCACATGGCCGTCAGAACGCCCCCGGGAACAGCTTGCGCAAACCGTCGACCAGTTCGCCCGTCATGTCGCTGAGAATCGCCTCGCCCTTCTCGCGCGTCGCCAGAGTTGGGTCGCCGCGCACGCCGGTGATCGAGTAGTCCGGCCCACTCGTCGCGTCGCCAGTGAAGATTGTCGGCGTGTAGAAGATCGTCTGCGGCTCCTCCAGCGCGTTGCCGTAGTCGACGACCGCGCGATCCATGCGCACCAGCTCCGGCGCGACGGCGAGCATCATCGATGTCTCGCCCTCGTCGCCGTGACCCCCGAGCTTCTGGCGCAGCAGCGCCTTGCTCTTGCGGCCCATGCCCCGGACGTCGGTCGTGTGGATGCGCACGCCCGTGCGCGCATAGAGATCGCGCACCGCGATGCGCAGCGGCGCCTCGGTCGAGACGCCGAAATTGATGACCGCCAGCCGGCGCGCGCCATCGCCGATCAGCTTGCCCAGGATGTCCTCGAGCAGCGCGATGAAAGTCCCGCTGCCGAGATGCTGGCTGCCGGGATAGCGCACGAAGGCCGGGTAGTAGCCGAAGCTGATCACCGGCGCGACGAGCACCGGCAGCTGCGCGGCGACGCGCTCGGCGAGCGCGCGCGCAACGCGAAAATCCGTACTCATCGGCAAGTGATGGCCATGCTCCTTGGACACCGCGCCGATCGGCACGAGTACGACGTCGCCGGCGTCGAGCCGCGCCTTCACATCCGGCCAGGGCAGATCCTCGATGAAATTTCCCCGCATGATCAGGCCACCTCGTCAGGCGCGGCGACGAGCGTGGTCTCGAACAACGCGGGCGAGGTGATCTCCAGCATCTCGATGTCGTCGCTATGCGCGAGTTCGCGATGGCGGATGCCCGGGGGTTGATAGGCGGAACTCCCCGCCTCCAGCCGCACGCGACCGAGATCCGCGTATTCGAACTCGACCCAGCCGCGCAGCACATAGACCATCTGGAAGTCGAGCGTGTGGGTGTGCCATTGCGCCTGCGCGTGCGTCCCTGGGACGGCGCGGATCACATGCGCGCCGACGCGTCCCTTCGAGGCGTCGCGGATGCCGAGGTCGCGATAGGCGAAGAAGGCGCGCAGCCCCGTTTCAAAGCCATCGTTCGCGGCATGATGCACGATCGTCTTCTCGGTCATTGCGTCCTCCAGCTTCACAGCCAGCGCTCCAGGAATCGGCGCACATCGGCGCCCCACACCAGCGGCCCGCGACCAGCGAGAAAGTGACCTTCCATCGCGGTCTGACCGAAGGCCGGATAGATCTTCGCTTCGAAGACCTGGCCTGTCCCCTCCAGCGCCGCCGCGAGTTCGCGCGTCGGGCGCACGGAGAAGTCGTTTTCCGCCTGCAGGAAGAAGATCGGCTGGGTCAGGCGCCTGGCGGTCGCGATCATGTGCGCCGCGATCACGGGGTTGCGATCCCAGTTCATCGCCGCGCCGGCGAATTCCACCGCGCAGCGAAACGCCGGCTGCTTCGCGGCGGCGAGCAGCGTGTTCACGCCGCCGAACGAGCTGCCCATGACGCCGATGCGATCGGCGCGGATGCCCGGCAGTTTCGACACGTAGCGATGCGCCGCCACGACGTCGTCGCTCTCGCCGTCGAGGCGCGTCACGAGCTGGCGATTATAGGTTTCGGTGAATGGCGCCGCGTTGCAATCCGCCCGCCAGGTCGAGCCCGGCGAGAAGCCATAGCCACGCCGATGCGGGAAGAAACACGCCAGGCCCCAGGCATTGAGCAGCAGCGCGATGCCCGGCGCGGCATTGTCCTCGTGCCCCTCGGTGAGCGCGCTGCCGTGGTTGTAGATCATGCACGCGAAGGGCCCCGGCCCCGGCGGCGTGAAAAGATAGCCCCTGAGCATCCGACCGGCGCTCTCGAATTCATGTTCGCCCGGCGCCGTCGTCAGGCGCGGCGCCATCGCCTCCGCGCCCCAGGCGGGATCGCGCGCGACGCTCTCCTCGATCAGGCGCTCGAAACGATGGATGAGGCCACGCATCCGCGCGCGCACCGCTTCGAACTCCGGACTCGCCGCGCGTGCCGCGAGATCCGCCGCGTGCGCTGCCTCGTCCGCGAAGGCGCAGGACCACGAGACCTCCGGCCCGTCCGCGCCCGGATCCGCCTTCACGTGAATCATGCCGGCATGCAGACCGATCGCGAGGCGCAAATCGCAGGCGGTGCGCCTGGCTGCGAGCACGGACTCGGCCTGCCCTGGGCGCGCGAAATAATGGGTGCGTTCGGTGATCATCGTCAGGCGACCTCTCCGGGAAAGTGACAGCGCACGAACCGACCGGGCTCGATCTCGCGATAGGCGGGCGGCTCGCTGCGGCAGCGCTCGCGCGCGGCCGGGCAACGCGGATGAAACGGGCAACCCGGCGGCGGCGCAAGGGGGCTCGGCAATTCGCCCTCGAGCGGCGCGCCGCGAAATCCCAGACTCGGGTCCGGTTCAGGCACGGCGGCGAGCAACAAGGCGGTGTAGGGATGCAGCGGCCGCTCGAACAACGCCGACTCGGCCGCCAGTTCCACGACGCGCCCGAGATACATCACCGCCACGCGATCGCTGATCTGCCGCACGACGGCCAGGTTGTGGGAGATGAACAGCAGCGCGAGTCCGAACTGCGCCTGCGCGTCCTTGAGCAGGTTCAACACCTGCGCCTGGATCGACACGTCGAGCGCCGACACCGCCTCGTCGCAGACGATCATGCGCGGCCCCGGCGCGAGCGCGCGCGCGATCCCGATGCGCTGGCGCTGACCGCCGGAAAAGGCATGCGGATAGCGCCGGCCGTATTCGGCGGGGAGGCCGACCATCGCCATCACCTCGGCGACGCGTGCGGCGATCCGCGCGCGATCCCAACCGAGATTGGCCCGGCCGAGATTGGTCAAGGGTTCCGCGATGATCGCGTCGACGCGCCAGCGCGGATTGAGTGAGCTGAACGGATCCTGGAAGACCACCTGCAATTGCTGGCGCAACCGTCGCAACTCGGTCTCATCGGCATGGGTCACGTCCTGGCCGGCGAAGCGGATGGTGCCGCCGTCACTCGCGATCAGCTTGAGGATCACGCGCGCGAGCGTCGTCTTGCCGCAACCACTCTCGCCGACGATGCCGAGCGTCTCGCCGCCATCGACATGCAGGCTGACATCGTCGACGGCGGCGAAGCGAACACCGCCGACGGCGAAATGCTTGGTGACACCCACGACCTCCAGCAAGGACGTCATGCCGCGTCCGATGCGAGGCCGGTCTCGTCCGCGCGCCAGCAGCGCACGCGGCCTCCCTGACCATCGTGTTCGAGCGGCGGCTCGGCCGTGCGGCATTTCTCGATCGCATCGGGGCAGCGCGGATGAAAGCGGCATCCCAAGGGGAAGCGCGTCGGCGGCGGCGTGCTGCCGGCGATCTGCGTCAGGCGATCGAGCTTGCGCGTCACGCGCGGCACGGCGCGCAGCAAGAGCCGCGCATAGGGATGGCGCGGACGCCTGAACAGGTCGGCCGTCGATGCCTCCTCGACGATCTGGCCGGCGTACATCACGACCACGCGATCGGCCATGCCGGCGACGACGCCGAGATCGTGCGTGATCAGCAGCACGCCCATGCCTTGCGCATCGCGCAGGGCGCGGATGAGCGAGAGGATCTGCGCCTGGATCGTCACGTCCAGCGCGGTCGTAGGCTCATCCGCGATCAGCAGCCGCGGCTCGCATGCGATCGCCATCGCGATCATCACGCGCTGGCGCATGCCGCCGGAGAGTTGATGCGGGTAGTCGTCGACGCGACGCTCCGGCGCGGCAATTCCCACCGCCCGCATCAGCGCGATCGCGCGCTCCCGCGCGACGGCGCGGCTGACTCCGAGATGCGCCTCCAGCGTCTCACCGATCTGGAACCCCGCGCGAAACAGCGGGTTGAGGCTCGTCATCGGCTCCTGGAAGATCATCGCGAGGTCGCGGCCGCGGCGCTTGCGCATGTCGTTGGCCGACAGCGTCAGGAGATCCTCGCCGTCGAGGCGGATCGCGCCGGACTCGATCCGCGCGCCGTCGCCGAGCAGGCGCATCGTCGCCAGCGCGGTGACCGACTTGCCCGACCCGCTCTCGCCGACCAGTCCGACGATCTCGCCGCGCGCCACCGACAGGGAGATCGCGTCGAGCACCCTGACGCGGGCGCGCCCGAAACTCACGCCGAGCGCATCGACCTCGAGCAGCTTACCCGTCATCGCTGCGCCAGCCGGGGATCGAGCAGATCGCGCAAGCCATCGCCGAGCATGTTGAAGCCGATGATGGTGGCGCCCAGCGCCGCGGCCGCGAACAGCGCCAGGTAGGGATCGCTGCGCAGCGCCGGCAGGCCGTCGCGGATCATGCCGCCCCAGCTGGGCAGCGGTTCCTGCACGCCCAAGCCGAGGAAGCTCAATGTCGCCTCCGCCATCACGATGAACCCGACGCCGACCGACGCGCGCACGATCAGCGCCGGCACGATGTTCGGCAGGCAGTGCTGCAGCAGGATGCGCCGTGTCGGTGTGCCGCATGCGATCGCCGCTTCGATGAACAACTCGCCGCGCAACGACAGCACCAGCGCGCGCGTCAGCCGCGCGATGCCCGGCCAACTGACGATGGCGAGCGAGAGGATCACGGTCGAGACTCCCGGCCCGAGCATCGCGGCGACGAGGATGGCGATGATGAGCTCCGGAAACGCGAAGGTGACATCCGCGGCTCGCATCGCGACGGCGTCGACCCACCCGCCGCGCCACGCCGCGAGCATGCCGAGCGTCACGCCGACGATCATCGCGATCGCCAGCACGCCGAAGGCGACGACGAGCGAGACGCGCGCGCCCATCAACAGCCGCGCGAGCACGTCACGGCCGAGCTGGTCGGCGCCGAGCACGAAATCCTCGCCAGGCGGCTCCCACACGAAGCCCATGTCGGTGGAGCGCCAATCCTTCGTCGCGAGCAGGGGGCCGATCAGAGCGGCGAGCACGACCGTCAGCACGATCACGCTGCCGAGCATTGCACTGCGGTGACGCAGGAACCGCGCGATGAACTCGCGCGCGCCGCCGGTCTCGGCGATCGCCTCCGCGGCCAGGCTCATCGCGGCGCCCCGGCGCGCACGCGCGGATCGATGACGCCGTAGAGCAGGTCGACGATGAAATTGATCAGCGCATAGACCAGGGTGAACAGCATCACGATGCCCATGGTGACGGGATAATCGCGCGCGAAGATCGACTGGATCGCGATCCGCCCCAGGCCGGGGATGTTGAAGATCGTCTCGACCACGAAGGTGCCGGTGATCAGGCCGCCGAGGATGACGCCGATCACCGTGAGGATCGGCAGCAGCACGTTGCGCAGGCCATGGCGCCAGACCACGAGACGCTCGGCGAGGCCCTTGGCGCGCGCCGTGCGGATGTAATCCTGCTGCAGGACTTCGAGCATGAACGTGCGCGCCAGCCGCGCGAGATAGGCCGCGGCCGGAATGGCCAGCAGCGCGATCGGCAGCACCGCCTGCACCGGACGTCCCCAGCCCGCGACCGGCAGCCAGCCGAGCTTGATGCTGAAGAGCCAGACGAACAGCGTGGCGAGCGCGAAATTCGGGATCGACAACCCGACCACGAGCACCAGCATCACGCCGGTATCGGCAAGCGAGCCGCGACGCAGAGCGGCGAAGACGCCGACGGCGATCCCGGTCGGAATGGCGAGCGCAAGGGCGGCGCCGGCGATCAGCGGACTGATCGCGAGTCCGTCGGCGATCACGCTCGACACCTTGGTGCCCGGAAAGCGGAACGAGAGTCCCATCTCGCCGTGGAGCAGGCCCAGCACGTAGCTCACGAACTGCTCGATGACCGGACGCTCGAGCCCGTATTCGGCGCGCAGCTTGGCGGCGAGTTCGCGGTTGCTCGACTGGTCGCCGAGCATCACCGTGATCGGATCACCGGGAACGAAGAGATTGGCGACGAAGGTGAGGATCACCGCCGCCAGGACCGTCGCGACGAGGCCGGCGAGGCGCTGCGCGAGGAAGCTCAGCATCGCGCACCGCGTGACTGCCGGATTGGTGGGGCCGGCCTCACTCGATCGTCACATCGCCATAGGGCAGGTAGCGCATCGGCGTCAGCGTCACGCCCTTCACGTTCGCCTTCACCAGGGCGACCTGCGTGCGCACGAACAAGCCACACGTGCCGAAATCGTCGAGCAGCACCTTTTCGGCCTGATTGTAGAGCGCGTAGCGCGGCGCCGTGTCCGGCGTGATCTGCGCCTGATCGATCAGCCGGTCGAATTCCGCATTGGCGTAGCGCGCGCGATTATACGGGCTCTTCGAATGCCAGACCTGGCTGAGGAAATAGAGCGCGTCGGGATAGCCTGCCGACCAGCCCCAGGCGAAGAGCGGGACCTCGCCCGCATTGAGCGCACTCAGGAAGGTCGCGCGCTCCATGATCTCGATCTCGACATTGATCCCCAGCACCTTCTTCCACTGGTCGGCGTAATAGGCGTTCTCGTTGCGGAACGGTGCGAGCGCGGCGATCTTCAGCGCCGGCATGTTGCGCCCCTCCGGGAACCCTGCCTCCGCGAGCAGAGCCTTGGCGCGCTCGGCATTGAAGACGAGCGGCTTCTGATCGGGCGTCGCGCCCGGAAATCCCGGCGTGACCTGGCCCGCGAGGGGTTGCGCGAGACCGCCGAACAACCCGCGGCTCATCGCGTCGCGGTCGATGGCGAGGCAGAGCGCCTCGCGCACGCGCTTGTCCTTGAACGGCGCGTAGAGATTCTGGTTCATGCCGAGATAGTTGATCTGCGCGGCCGGCGCCGTGATCGCGCGCTCGCGCAGCTTGGCGTCGCGCATCAGGCGGCGCGACAGATCGGTCCCCGCGACATTGAGCAGATCGAGTTCGTTGGCCTCGAACATCGAGGCGGCCGTGTCCTCGCTCGGCACGATCAGATAGGTGACGCCGTCGATCCTGGGGGCGCCGCCCCAATAGGCCTTGTGCGCGGCGAGCCGCACCTCCTGGCCGCGCTTCCAATGCACGAAGCTGAACGGGCCGGTGCCGGCGGAGACCTGGAGGAACCAGTTCGGCCCCTTCTCGTCGATCACCTGCGCGTCGAAGATCATGAAGGGATAGATCGGAAACAGAACGTCCGGCGCGGTGAACCGGATATCGACGGTGTGATCGTCGACGATCTTGACGCCGACGAGATCCTTGCTCTGGCCATCCGCCACCGCCTTCGCGCCCTCGATGCGCTGCAGGTACTGCAACGCCAACCCGGCCTTGCTGCCCGGCGCGAGCAGCCGCTCGAACGACGCCTTGACGTCGCGCGCGGTGAAGTCGCGACCGGAATGGAATTTCACGCCTTTGCGCAGGTCGAAGCGCCAGCCGAGATTGTCGGAATGCGCGGTCCATTTGACCGCCAGCGCCGGCTCGATCGCGCCGGAGCGGCCGACATCGGTGAAGCCCTGGTAGACGTTGCGCAGCACGTCGCCCGCGATCAGCGCGGAGTAGGTGATCGGGTCGATCATTTCAGGATCGGCGTTGATGTTGGTGCGCAGATCGCGCGCATCCGCGCCCAGGCTCAGCGCCCCGGCGAGCAACAACCCAAACATGCAACCCCTGAGCTTCATGATCATCCACCTGTGGCCGACTTCACAAAGCTTAACGCTCGGGCCGCCGGACCGCCACAGCGCTGGTCCATCGACCTACGCCATCTAGGCGGCTGGCTGACGATGATTGGCGGGGGCCCGTGATCGTCGAGACCAACCTGAACTATGACGGCATCGTCGATCGCCGCCACGAGAGGGATGGGGCGTAGCGCGGCGAGGTCAACAATATGGCCGCACCCACCGCGCCGGTGCCGCAGCAGATCCGCCCTTTCCACGGCTTGCAGCGCATGAACCGCGCGGAGATCGATCGGACGAAGTACGGCGTGCTCGCGGCCGAAGCGATGGAAATGGCGATCGACGATCTCGCGATCATCCCTCTCTATTTCCAGCCGGCGATCTGGGCGATGCGCGCCGGCCTGACGATGGAGCCGCGGGCCGACAGCTACACCCTGGTGTTCGAGATCAAGCCATCACGATGATCTACGCTAATCTGGACGCTAGCCGTTCTCCAGAAATGCTCGTAACTCCTGGCCATGCCGAATCTCCTCGTCGTCTGTCATCCCAACGACCGCTTCATGACCGGCAGCTACATGCTGCATGCCATGCTGTTGGCGATGAAGGGCACGGGCGTGGGGTTGAAGGTCCAACGGCATTGGGACCAGCGACCGCCGGCGGATCTCGTGATCCCGCATATCGATCTGACGTTGTGGCCGAAATCGCTCACTGACTTCCTTGCCCATTATCCCAATGTCGTGAATCGTCGAGTCACGGACATCAGCAAGCGGCACATCAGCCGCCATCTCGTGCGGCCCGGCGATTCGTGGCGCGGGCCGGTCATCGTCAAGACGAACATGAACTATGGCGGGATCGTCGACCGCCGCCTCTCCAGGGACGTCGCGAAGGATCCCTCCCCGATCGTGCCGGCGATGGTCACCCCGGAGACGCGTCCCTTCCACCTCGGCAAGTACAACCTCTTCCCGACGGTCGCGGCAGTGCCGAAGATCGTCTGGGACGACCCGAGCCTGATCGTCGAGCGCTACCATGCCGAGCGCAAGGGCGACCTGTACGGTTTGCGCCAGCTCTTCCTGGTCGGCGAGACCTACGCCATGCGCCAGGCCTGGGGGCCCAATCCCGTGGTCAAAGGCGAGAGCACCGTCGAACGGCATTGGCTCGAAGGTCCGCCCCCACCGGAAGTGCTGGACGTCGCGCGCGCGCACGGCATCGAGTTCGGGAAGATCGACTTCACCGTCGTGGACGGCCAGGCCTTCGTATTCGACATCGCGCGTACGCCGACCGGCACACGATGGATCAAGTCGAACCCCGACGTGATCCGCCATCTCTGCCGAGGCATCAAGCCGCTGCTGGCGCGACGACGCGATCCGCAAGCGCTGGAGACGACGCCATGAGACTCCTCGTCCTGCTCATCTCCCTCCTGAGCTTCGGCCTGACCGCCCATGCGACCACGCTGACGATCGGGCTCAGCGTATTCGCGAGCTCGATTGATCCGCATTTCCATCTCACCGGCGCGAACATGACGTTGGCGCGTCATGTCTTCGACGCGCTCCTCGCCCAGGATTCCCGGCAGCATCTGCATCCGGCGCTCGCCGAGGAATGGGCGCCGGTCGGCGCCACGACGTGGCGATTTCGATTGCGTGACGGCGTGCGCTTCCATGACGGCACGCCGTTCTCAGCCGGCGACGTCGCATTCACCCTCGGACGGGCCCCCAACGTCGCCAACTCGCCCGGCAGCTTCGCGATCTACACGCGCTCGATCGAGCGCGTCGAGATCATCGATCGCCTGACGATCGATATCCATACGAAGAGCCCGAATCCAACGCTGCCGATGGAACTCAGCACGATCGGGATCATCCCGCGGCATCTCGGCGACGGCGTGCGCACCGCCGATTTCAATTCGGGCGTGGCGGCGATCGGCACCGGCCCATTCCGCTTCGGTGCATGGGTCCCTGGCGAGCGCGTCGTGCTCAAGCGCAACGACGCGTATTGGGGGGAGAAGCCGGCCTGGACGCAGGTGATCGAGCAGCTGATCAAGAGCGACAGCAGCCGCGTCGCCGCCCTGCTCGCGGGCGATGTCGATGTCATCGAGAACGCCCCGCCGAGCGCGGTGGCGCGTCTGCGCGGCGCGGCTGGTGTGTCGTTGGCGGCCACCGTGTCGAACCGCGTGATATTCCTCGCGCTGGACCATGCAAGCGTGACGAGTCCGCATGCCACGCTGCCCGACGGCGCAAAGCTCGACGCCAACCCGTTTCAAAATCTCCGCATGCGGCAGGCGATCTCTGCGGCAATCGACCGCCGCGCGATCATCGCGCAGGTGATGCATGGCTTCGGCCTGCCGGCAGGTCAGATCCTGCCGACCGGCTACGACCTCACCAGCAGCCGGCTCGTCCCCGAGCCGTATGATCCCGATCGCGCGCGGCGCCTGCTCGGCGAAGCCGGATTTGCCGGCGGGATCGCTGTTACCCTGCTCGCCCCGAACGACCGTTATGTCAACGACGAGCAGGTGGCCCAGGCGATCGGCCAGATGCTCACGCGCGTCGGAATCCGGGTCCGCATCGACGCGGTGCCCGGCAGTATCGGGCTGCAACGCATGAACCGCGGCGAATTCGGTTTCGTGCTCTGGGGCTGGGGATCGGAGACCGGCGAGCCCATCGCGGCGCTGCGCGCGCTGCTTGGCACGCGCAGCGGATCGGGCGGCAGCGGCACCGCCAATCGCGGTCGCTACTCCAATCCCGCGCTCGACGCCTTGCTGGATCGCGCCGGTGCGGAACTCGATCGCGCCAAGCTCGGCGCACTCGCCGCGGAAGCGACCGAGCGCGCGATCGGCGACCTCGGCCTGATCCCGCTCTATTTCCAGCCATCGATCTGGGCGTTGCGCAGCGGCTTGACGGTGGAGCCGCGCGCCGACAGCTACACGCTCGCGTTCGAGATCAAGCCGACACCCTGACCTGACCGGAAACTGCGCTCGATGCCCACCCTCCTCGTCACCTGCCATCCCAATGACCGCTTCATGACAGGCGGCTATCTGCTGCACGCGATGCTCATGACCATCAAGCGCCGCCGCGTCTCGTTGACGATCCAGCGACACTGGGATGAGCGACCGCCAGCGGACCTCGTGATCCCGCATATCGATCTGACGGTCTGGCCGGAGGCGCTCAGCGACTTCCTCGCCCACTATCCCAATGTCGTGAATCGTCGGGTCACGGACATCAGCAAGCGGCGCGTCAGCCGCTATCTCGTCGGGCCGAACGATTCGTGGGACGGGCCTGTGATTGCAAAGTCGGATTCGAATTATGGCGGCTTCATCGACCGCAAGAACCTCGCGGGCGACGCCGGACCGGCAGCCGCGGCGCCCAAGCCTTCCCTGCCCGTGCATCACGGCAAGTACATCGTCTATCCGAGCATCAAGGCCGTTCCGGGATTCGTGTGGGACGACCAGACTCTGGTGGTCGAGCGTTTCCTCGCCGAACGAAAGGGCGAACTCTACGGCGTGCGCCAGCTCATGGTGTGCGACAACCGTTTCGTCACGCGGCATCAATGGAGCGCCGATCCCGTGGTGAAGGGGGAGAGAGTCGTCGAGCGCCGGATCATCTACGATCCGCCGCCACCGGAAGTGCGCGCGGCGATCGACGAGCACGGCGTGGATTTCGGCAAGGTCGATTTCACGATCGTCGGCGGCAGAGCCTATGTCTTCGACATCGCGCGCACGCCGACCGGCCCCATATTCATCAAGGAGCACCCCGACGTGATCGCCTTCCTCGCCAAGGGACTCCACACGCTGCTCGCGCGCAAGGCCGATCGGCTCCCGGCCACGGCGCAATCCGCGTGATCCGCCGCTTCTATCTCGACTTCCCCTGGGGGCAGGTCCATTGCCGCATGGCGCCGGGCCCCACCGATGCGCCGCTCCTGCTGCTGCTCCATCAATCGCCGCTCTCGGCACGCAACTACGACCGCGCGCTGCCGCTGCTCGCGCAGCATTGCCGCCCTGTCGCGATCGACACACCAGGCTATGGCGGCTCCGATCATCCCGACCGGCAATGGGCGGTGCGCGACTACGCCGATCTCGTCGTCGCCATCGCCGATCGCCTGGGCGCGCAGCGCTTCCATCTCTTCGCGCGCGCCACCGGCGCCGTGTTCGCGGCAGCCGCCGCGCTCGCCCAGCCGGCGCGCGTCACGCGGCTGATCCTGCACGGCATGCCGGTCTATACGAATGAAGAGCGCGCCGACCGGCTCGCCAGCTTCGCGCCGCCGTTCACTCCGGCCGCCGACGGCAGCCATCTGCGCTGGATCTGGGATCGCATCCACGTCGAATATCCGTGGATCGATGCCGAACTCGCGACGTGTTTCGTCAGCGACTATATCGCGACGGGCGGCGATTTCGCGACCGCCTACCGCGCGATCTGGCGCTACGATCTGCGCGCGGCGCTGGCGCGGGGTCTGGACATGCCGACGCTCCTGATCGGCGGCACGCGCGATCGCATCGCCTTCATGCACCCGCGCGCCGAGGCCCTCCTGCCCAAGGCCCGCGCCACCGTTCTCGACAACGCCACCGACTTCGTCGCCGAACAGGAACCCGAACGCTTCGCAACGCTGCTGCGGGAGTTTCTCAACTCGGCGCCGTAAGACCTGTCGAGTCACGATGATCCAGCACCTCGTCGATCGTCACCAGGGCCTCATCCAAGAGCAGGATTTCGGCATCCATCATCGTCGCCTCGAGCAGGAACGTCCAGACCACCATGCCCGCCGCGACGTAAGGGCTCGTCAGGGAATAGCTGAATCGGAATTGGTTGAATAGCGCGGGCGAAGGATTCCTGTGCGGCGGGTGGCGTCGTAGCGTTGCGCGATGATCGATGAAGATTCGCTGCGTGAGCGCA